>Ga0255052_10000578_pt1 | contig 29344 bp, 44 predicted proteins | sample JV7_2_21_MG_FD_188632 | JGI IMG/M metagenome (GOLD analysis project Ga0255052, IMG submission 188632) | Seawater microbial communities from Jervis Inlet, British Columbia, Canada - JV7_2_21 | ecosystem: Environmental > Aquatic > Marine > Inlet | place: Canada: British Columbia | collected...
TGTGATATTGCCTATGGCAGTTATGGTTGATAGTGCAAACATACTGGCTAATAATATCGTTACACCTTTTATTGTATTCCCCAACCCCCCGAAAACATCAGTTACTTGTAATAAAGCGTTGATTAACTGTTTTCCTATTTTTATGGTAAATATCATTCCTTTACCAATTTCCTCAAATATTTTCTTGCCTTTTTGTATTATTAACCTTTTACTTACTTCAAGGAATTTTAAAAATTGTATTTCTATAGCTTTTGCTTGTGGCAATAGAGTCTTTCCGATGTCTTTAGCAACTAAGGTAATAACATCTCTAATGTTTGACCATATACCCAAAAATGTTTTACTTTGTCTTTGCATAAGGTTGAAAAACTGACCGCCTTCGCCGCTCATATTTATAAAAGCTTGTTCAACAATATCAAAACTGATTGCTCCGCTTTCTCCCATTTTTCTTACATCCGACTGAGCCACTCCCATTACTTTTGCTAACTCTTTAAATATGGGAATACCGGCTATCGCGAATTGATTCGCATCTCTACCCAATAATCGTGTCGCCGTTCGTACTTGTCCAAAATTAAGAGCTATTCTCTGAAACGTTTGGCTTAAACTATCACCAGGTCTAACAACTCCTGATGCAACATCGCCCAACCTTGTTAATGTGGGTATTAATTCGTCTACTTCAAAGCCGAATGCCTTTAATTGTTTCGCGGCACCGATTACTTCTTTTACTTCAAAGGGAGTGGTTTTTGCAAAATCATATAATTCTTCTAATACCGTAGCCGCTTCTTCTGCTGAGCCAAGCATTACTTCAAACGATAGCTCTACTTGCTCGAATTCCCCAGCCAGCTTTAGAAAGATGCCTCCGATGCCTCCTGAACCAAGCATAGCTATCGACACATTACGCAACGTCCGTAAATTGCTCTTTAAACTAGTAACCCCCCTGTCTATTCGAACCAGGGGGGCATCATCTGCGTCAAAACCGATCCTGACGAATAGGTCTCTGAGACTTAATCCTTTTGCCATTTTATTTACTTTTTTCTCTTGCCTGTCTTATCTCCCAGGCCTCGGCTGCTTGTTGTATGTCTAAGGCTTCATGTGCATCCAATAGATCATCAATTGTCCATGATTCCTCTATTTCCTGTAAAGTGGTTATCTTTGCTAAAATCGGTCTCCATATAAACCAATCTATATTTGTTTCTCCGGGGTCATATCCTTGGCTGCATTCAGTCTTTCTTGTAGGCTGACCCCTTCTCCGAAAAAATTATCATACTCTACAAACAACGCTTGTTTTATTACCTTGAAAACATGGGCAATTCCGGTATCAGCAAATATTGCGTCGTAATTTTTTTTACAATTACCTAATCCTTTTTGATCGCTGTTGCCGTTATGTAAAATTTGATCAAAAAGATTATCTATAATTTCCTCAACTTCTTTTTCATCCATTCTTGAACAGAGCATCGTGACAGCACTACCGAGGTCTATTTTTTGATCGAGTAATTCATCTATGCTTCTAAGGGATGTTTTTCCTACCCCAGCGGCTAATGAAGGTGCAACTATTTTTAATATTCTGCTGAATATCCTGCGACTATTTTTTGGCGTGTGCCTTCCGAATGTATATTTGATTTCGTCAATAGTTTCCTGTACTGGTTCACGGGCCATTAACTATTACCCCCCTCATGCAATTCGCCTTTGCCCTGAATTATCCACTCGTTTTGCCCTGATTCTTTTGCTCTACCAATTTCAGGTCTTTTGGTGAATACTGCCTCGGCAGAGGTAGCAACCATAGTGCCCTGTGCATCTCTCATGCCAATAATAAAAGCTTCATCTGCTAATGCCAATGCAGCAAGGGTATCGTTGTCTTTATGGGTTTGAGGAAGCAGCAACGTCCATTGAATTATTTTATTGAGGTTTTTTGTTCTCGTTACCTCGCCCCTAGTTCCAGCTGTAAGCGTGTTCCTGTCTTCAATATACCCAGCTTTTATATCATCTGGAGCAAGAAGATTTCCGGCAACTGCGACTGACACATCTTCCGGATTATATGTTTTTAAACTCATTTATTTCTCCCGTTTTTTAAATGGATAACTTGCCGTCAATCTTTACTTTATGAATGGCACCAGCTAAAGTGGCACCAAATTTTACATCTGGAAGAAACCTATTGGCTTTGTTGGCTGTGCTAACATCGGCCACTTTTGGAGCCGTTATTGTGATTGTGTTCGCGACCAATATCCCGTTATCAACAGCTTGTTCCAATACCGACTGGATTGCTGTTTTTATCATTTCAACACCGGCATCGGTGTATGGGACTTTGTCGGCATTTACTAAAACAGTAAAAACCTCTTCAGTTATTCGTGACTGAATCCAATCAACCCCACGGATTACACCAATAAACTCACCACTGGCAACAACGCCTTCATGGATCATATTGACACCACCGATAGTTTCATAAATATTGGCGTTTTTTCCTTGTACATTCGTGACAACTGTTGAGGTCAATGTGTCCGGATTTATCCCTGTCAGAGTTTTAAACTTCCATGTGATAGAACCGGGTGTTTTGGGTAGTTGACCGCCGAGCCATGCTGCTTCAGGAAATGAAGTCTCACCAGCTTGTTCCTCAGTAATGACCGTTGAGGTTGTACCAGTTAAGCTGGAAACATCAACGGTTATTGCGCTTATCGGTTTATTGCCGTCAATACCGTCCCATTCAATGGTAAAACCGGAGGCGTCCATTATCCCTGTAACGGTAACCGAACCTATATTGGTCATGTTCTCTAGCGCGGTCTTGATAGCGGTATTAATTGCATCGTAAGCAATATCCGCTGAAGTAACACCATCCAATGTAATTGTAAAAGTACCGGCTGACGGTGCGGCATTTGGAACAACTTTTTGCTGTTCATTCTGCCCTGCTGATGTCAGATAGACCAAGCCGGTTCTGTCATAATTTAACCCTTTTAACAGAGACATCAAATCAGCTGTTCCAGAACCCGCAATATCAGAATCTTCTGAAACGGCGATAAAAATCTTTGGAGTACTGGCGGCTTCTATATCCTCGGCTATATCCAAAATGTCCTGTTCTGTTCGTGACAAAATACTCAAGGCATACCAATCATCATCACCACCCGCTCCTTCATTCCTGATTGCTGCAAGGGCAGTTTTCCATGACTCTGTTGCCGATCCTGCCTGTATTACGGTTATGGTTCCAGCTGTAACACCAGTGAGTGAACCAACAGTCACTGTCATTGTTGAAACAGCTTGCAATCCCGGATTAAGGAATTCAATGGTAAACCCTGCCGCCATTGTTCCACTTACACTGACTGAAGTGACAGCTGTAAGTGCCTCAAGTGCTGTTTCTACATCTGCTGCAACGTCGTCCCAGTTGATAGCACCGGTTGTTTCTGCTCCCAGTGTTAGTGTCCACGTCCCTGCTGTCGGAGTACCGGTGAATGAAACTTTTTGGATTGCATTGTAATCTGCTAATTTTTTGCCAATCTTAAATAATGTCGGTGACAATTCTTGGCTCATTAATTTTATAGCTGCTAAATAATGAGAATCTGTTGTAAAAAACCCATCATCTAACATGTCGGCAGGATCATTGTAGGACCGAATACGATCAGTAAAACGCGCGTGTTCTCCTAATATCGTTGGCGTACCGAATCCAACCTGTGTCACCCGTGCAGATTCTCTGGTAATGTTTACTTCCACTATATCTTTAATTTCTGTACTCATTTGATCTCCTAAATTTCTATATCTGTATTGACATTTTCAAATTTCGTTCCAGATATTCCAGATACATTTGTTTTGATAATCTCACCCGTTGGATCGTCTACTTCTTCAGCATATGCCATTGTCACATCAATCGATCCGCGCTTTTCAATTCCCGTATTAATCAGTTCTGATATATTTGTTGGGGATATACTGGTGTTGTTATAGACCGCCAAACCTGCTGCTTTCAATATTCCCGCTTTTGATGGCAATGTTATTGAGTTAATTAAATCAGACAATAAAGCTAAATGATTCGTGTTTGAAAAAGACTGGATTGAAAGAGTAAAAACTTTCCTGTATAAATATGTGAATATATTGGTTGTCTTATAAGTCCTTTGAGGTGTTCCGTCTAGTTGCGGTCCTGCGATTATATTGATTGATATATATGGTAGTGCTGGTCTCAAAGAGTTTTGATCTGTCCATATAGCTGAAATACCTAAAGTGGTTTCAATCCAACCTTGAATTGCTATTTGTTTTGTTGAATTTAACCGTTCCGGCATTTTACGTGTCCTTGAGCATTAAAAATGTTTTGTAATGTTGTAACTTTCCCTGCCTTGACCAATTCTCAATTGGATGTGCTTCAAATTCTTTATTATCAACCGTTACAATGTCATTAAGCATTAATTCTTCTGTCGTGTAGATTTTGATGACTTGTCTTTTTCTGTCACCCTCTGAGATCTGCAAGATTTCATTCCCGGAAACCGGCTGACAATTTCCCTTAACCGTGAGGTTGGTAACAGCTCCTGCAACGAAAATCCCGTCTGTGTATGAGCCTGTCGCTGTTCTTTTGACTGCATAGGTTTCTTTATTTATCAAGCTCATGTGTTATTGAATTAAGCATGCGACCGGTATCTATCAATGGTCTGGTTGACTTCTTTCTTTTTATTGTTGCAGGAGCATTAGGCGTAAACGGTCCTTTTTTTATCTTACTTTTAACTAATGATGTAACTTTTAAACCAATTCTGTTTAATGCCCTATCGAGTGAGGTAACTGCTTTTATATAATTTATAAACTCCTTACCAACGAATTTAGTAATTATTTCCCTTTTCTCTATTACTGTTGACCTAAGAAAAGACCTTTCCGGGATGTGTCCATCTTCTGTACCAAATTCGTTCGAAGCGGCTTGAATTACTAAGTCTGAACCCTGTTTTCCAAATAGACCGATTTTTACCGTTGGTTTATTCCTTTTAACGAATTTTATGTCTCGCCTCAGCCTATCCCATTCTGCACGGCTATCAGTTATTTCAAGTCTTGACATTTTACGGTGTTACAAAGATTGCACCCATACCAGCTGATGTTTTTCTCTTTATTGACTCGTAGATTGACCCGTATGAAGTTACGTCATAACGAGTGGAGTCTTTGATGTTTTGGAGACCGTTATACTCTTCTTCATGATCACCTACCTTTACCTTTTTAATTCCTCCAGGGGATGTAACGTTCTTGTCATCTGGATTTAAAAGTGTTAGGTAGTGGGCTGCTAGATATCTCTGTGCCTGCTCCTGTTTGTCTCCAAAACAAGCCCCCACTTCTTTCTGTACGTCTTCAATGATTAAGCCAAACAACCCTTTTTCAACTTCACCCAACTCTGGTGCGATACAAATTACATTTTCTCGTGTGGTATTAGACATTTTCAGCTTTATTCGTTGGGATCGGTTCTGGTCTCAATTTCTTTCTTGAGTAACTTCTGAACAGTTTTTCTCGGTCCACCAACCCTTTGCTCTTCTTGGTCGGAGAATTCTTCAATCTCTTTATCTGTCATATCTGCAATTAACACTTTTATGGCAGCAACAGTCTGCTCTTTTCTCGCTGGATCTCCTGCGTTGAGGTCCGTTTCTTCAGCTTTTAACCGAGAATCCATTTCCTCTTGAATCTTATCTACAGTATCCTGATTTTCTCCGCCTATTTTTACTTGCTCAGTTTCAAGCAAACTTTCCAGCTCTTTACGAGAATAACCGGATAGATCAATTTCTACCTCTTCATGGTTACCGGCATTGGTGGGTGTTATTACTGAAAGGTACTTACAGTAATGATTTGCCCACTTTTTTCCTGCCTGTTTAATTACTGCATCAAGATCTTCTTGGCTCACCTCGTTGATTCCTGGCTGGAAACGGATGTGCTTTCCGGTCCCGTTGGGTAAATAGGCGATTGCCTTGCTATTATTGGTCACAACTACCATTCTTAATGTCTCCTGTTTTTTTATTGTTTTAATGAATATCAAAAAAACAATAAGGATTAGATACCGGTTGCAATTATCATTGCAAGTGGATACCTAACAACTGTTCCACCGTGCCGGGATTCAACATTGAAAGTGAATTGGAATCCTTGAATCTGCATTGGATGAATGATCAACTCCAAGGGAATTCTCTGCTCCAACACATCCGGGTTTCTGTCGTAAAACAACGCACCGTCTTCTGTGCCACCTGTAAACGCACTGTCTAATTCCGTTGGTAGACTTGATATAGTATCCAATCCATAAGCTTCTTTGTTCTGAAGTATGAATTCCAATACCGTCCTATCGCTGTTGGTAGATCGTGGCAAACCTGCTATTCGGAGATATTGAGTTATAGGCAACAAAGCAGCGTTAGGCGTCCTTGTTCCTTTTGTCTGAACCTGTACTGCAGATATCAAAGCGGTAAAATCTGCAATTATTTCGTCTGCACTTGCAGTTGCACTCCAGTCTTTTGATACTCCCAGCGTAGGGATGTTCTGACTGGTAGAAAACAGACCGGGTATACCGGAATCATCATCACCATTCCATGCGACGTCGTTTTCTGCCTCGTGTATTGACCGTGAAGCCGCGCGCGACTCCTGTTGTTCTAGTGGAGTACCGGCCATAGCCGATGCCCTTAGTTCTTGCACACTATAGCCAAAAGAGCTTGTTATGCCGAACACCTTCTGTGTGTGTTCGGTGGCGTACGCGTTTGCTCTCGGTAAATCTTTTCCGTAAGCAGCTGCACCACGTTTGGCCTTCCCAACTCTCCGCACCATGCGATATGTAACTTCTTCTGCTCCCGGATTGGCGGCGTTATTAACCGGGATAAACTCCCGATATTTTAATAGTCTTTCATCGTATTCATAAAGCTTTGGTTCAATTTCCTCTAGCTGGCGGAGAAAATGCATTGTTTCTTGGGCATCCAGTGTCTGCCGTGCTAAATTTTCTACTTGATCGTAACGAATTCCTTCTAACATTAACCCCTCCTAAAAGATTATTTTTTTTATACCTGTATCCCTTTATTCATGAAGGAATATTACGTAAGGTTCAGGTTAAGAATTGTTAAATTCCGGCCATCAATGACCTCTGAATCTTGTTGGAATCGTGCGCTCGGCAATACCGAGGCATCGGATGTATCTGCATCATTCCGGAAAGCTCCTCGTTTTTCCGGGGAAGTAGCAGCAAACCGGACATAAACAGGATCACCCGCGACTACTGTTACTTCTGTTTCAACCCATACATTACCCTTCTTCAGTACAGACATGGCGGATTGAGGATCGTAACCAATGTTATTGGCAGCTGGGCGGCTTTGCATATTGGTGTGTTCATGAATTGCCACACCGAGTACTTTTGCTGCGTTGGTAATATCGGTTGTCAGATTAGGTAGATGGGCTCTGTTTTGCCTTGTAGCTGTACCCCAGTCGGCAGTAACGACTTTTCCGAATTCTACAGATGCTTCGTTCAAGATGACATCGGTAGATGCAACATTTACGGTATCGGCATATGTAAAAGCAGTTCCAGAAACATCAGCTTCAACATAAAGTTCATCAGCATCTTTTATTGATGCAGTTACAGGTTGTGCTCCTGCATTAATTGCAGCTATAAGCAAATCCCTTAATTCTGTCTTGGTCAATGAAGCTGCACCAGCATTTACATTAAATGCAGTACCATTAATCGTAAGCGTTGTGGATAAATCTGCTGCTGATATAACCACGCTGGTTGTCTGCTTGGAATTGTTTATCCTGCTGATAATTTCTGTCTGGACATTATCAGAAAGCATCCCAGGAATTGCCGGTAACTGGTTGTCCAAATAACTTGTTTGCATCTTTTCTCCTTTTTAAAATCATTGCAGATCGGAAAGTCATTTTATTAAGGCAAGAAACCCGTTAAGCCGCTTTAGATTTCCACATATTTCTGCTTCTTTCCATAGCTTTTGCTCTTGGGGTTTCCTTGTTGTCGTTTTTCCCCTTGTCTATATTTTTTAAGAACGAAGACAAGGATTCTTTCGACTTATCAGTCTTTTCTATATCGTCTTTGATAGAAGAACAGATTTGATCATATCTTGCAGCGACGTAGGTTTCACTTCCGCTATCTCCATCAGCCTTATAACCTTCCGATACCGCCGAGATAACACCTATTCTGATTTCGTGATCGGTCTTTCCTTCGATATCAACGTTGAAATGTTCTGCAACAGCTTTCATCTCAGCTTTATTGGCTAACATTTCTTGCATCCGGTCTGAATCGAGGTTGGTCAATTCAGAGATTTCTGCATCTTTCTTTTTTGCATTCTCTTCCAGCTGATCGGCCTTTGCCTTAATTTTGCTGGTTTCGTCTTTGATTTCGGCAATAGCTTTTTCACTATCAGTTTTGGCGGTTTCGCGCTGTAACGCTATTTCGCCGATCTTTGCCACTGCTTCATCAAGCTTCCGGGATAAAAGAGAAACAACGGTTTCAGATTCATCGTGATAATTCACATCTATCATATCCATGTGAAAACCCTCTATTGCCACTTGATCCTTTTTAATGTGCTTCATCGAATCTTTCCTTTCTTTGGGTTTTGCAAATACTAATGAAATGCCCCTATTACCGATATTGAACGTTCTAAAGCTTCCTAAGTCGAATCCTTCTAATGGTTTTTGTTCGAATTCAAAACTATGATGACCTTCTTTTAATGTTGAATTATCACCGAATTCACTCGCCATTTTCTTGGCAAAGTCGGTGGTCTGGGCCATTCCTTTTGAAACTATAATATTTTGTAAAGTTTTATCTTCTTTTTGATGATCAATTAAAAAAGAGACTAATTTCCCCGTCTCTTCACTATCAAATTTTAATTTTGCACCGCGCCCGGCCCTTGCCGATCCTTGGTCGCATAAAGCTGCGTGATTAATTCTTATATTCTTCTGAATTGCATCATATTTTTCATCTCTGAAAATTCCGGGTTCTTCTATTACCTCAGAGTTATAACCCATGGATATCTCAACTTCTTTGCCATTCTCCACCTGATCTTTAATCCAGTTAATCGCCCCTCCGTCCATTATTCGGAAGTCATTTTTAAGAAAATCCCCATCTCGCCTTGGATTGGTACCTGTTATTCCTACCGATAAATCTTTGAAAGTATCACAATCAACCAAGCTGTTAGGGTGTTGGATAGTTACCGGCTGGAGCTTGTGGCTTTCAAGGCTATCTTCGTTAAATACTTCCTCTTCAGACCGGAATTCTTTAAACGGTTTCCCATCCTTGGAATAAACCTGTACCCCAATGCGAGCGCAAGAACCAACACAATCAAGATAACCCTCTTTAGTTGTATTTATCTTGCTTGTATCAAGTTTAAAGTTGTAATTTCTTAACATAAGTCCTCAAGCACAAAAAAAAAGCCCGAATCGTCTTTAACGAACAATATATATGTCGTTAATTACGATCCGGGCTTAATTTAGACTACCAGCAATGGGTAGGGAATTAATGGTCGGATTTAGTTTTTATTAATAGGTAGGGGTTTTGGTCCCCTTAAAGCATTTCTTATTCTCCCAGCATAAAAAATCAGTGTTACCTGACCAGTATATTGGTTAGGCAGTAATCCATGTTTTTTTATTATGTCAGCGATTTCTTTCTTCCATTTGTCATCCTGACTATACCTATCTTTTTTAATTTTATCCATGTTTTTTTCAAATGTCAATAGAATTGTTCGTTAATCAAGCTTTTTAATTGACGTCACGTTTCTTTTTACCTGCTTTGTTAAAACAGACAAGACTTCTTCTATCTTCTGTCTTACTATCTCAACGTTGTAGAGTGCATAATTGGAAGAATTAGCTGGCCGGTTTTCTCCCTTAATTGCTTTTTTTTCATAGCTAACCCCTTAATTGTTAACGATATTATAACGGGCCCAAATTAAGCATTAATAAGACTTGAATAAGTATACCTCAAGTAAATTATCGCTCTTTTGGTTAACCTAACCGGGCGCACCCATTGACCTTTCTTTATTCTCATAGGTCCGGGTGCTATTTCAAGATACCAAGGTAGTTTCATCTATACAGGCACCTTCTTAATCTACCTCTTTTTTCTATTTTATTTCTTCTTGGAATCTAAAACCCTATAAAAACCCCGCTTGTATAGGGCTGAGCCTTGATATCTCTTGGCTCGTTATGCTACTAGCGAAAAAATCAGTTAAATCTGGCCTTGGCCAACATCTACACTGAAAATCTTGTCCAGGGTGCAATTTTGCTCCTTTTGCCCCTACTGCCGGTGGAGACTTCCAAGAAAAACGTTTTCCATCTACTGCCGCATGCCTTGGCCTAACCCTTTCATCATCAGAAGTTTCCCAGAAATAATGTGTTACACCTACTTCTGTCTGTCTCAATTCACTTAGCTTGCCATGGAATTTTCCTATCTGATCACGGGCTATGAGCTTAGCCCGTTTCTTTGTACTTTGGAATTTCTCCTTTATTTCTTTTGTAATTGACGTTGTTGTTGCTCCTTGCTCAATTCTTGTTCGAAGCAAGATTTCAACATCTTTTAAAAATTCCTCTGGTATTGATTTTATTAAACCTACATTTCTTTCTACAAAACTATCTACGAGGGGAATTAAATATTGCTCGGTCCTTATTGGGCTAACGGCGAGAACCGATGAGAATTGTTTATCTACCTGTTTCCGGTTAAAATCAGAAGTTTCAAGGCTAATTTTTTCTGCCTCCTGTCCCAACTCTGACTCGGTGAAAACACCACTAAAAGCTATATTTATATCTCCAAATTTTTGTGTTATAGTTTCTCCAAAAGTGTCAACCCTTGTTTCTCTCTTAAACTCATCTATGATAGCAGGTAAGCTGGGAAGGAGTACTTCCTGAAGGATTTGTCTTACTGGGGAAATGATGGATAAAATTGAGGAATAATATGACCTCTCAAGAGTAGCGGTAGATGCCATATTAGGTGGGATCTTGGTGGGTCTTGGAAGACTCCCCCCAGCTCTTATTACCTGTTCTCGCCTTTGCCTGATTGTTTCTTTTTTCTGTTCTGGGGAATTTGTGAACAACGGCAGTACTTGATCTTTTTTGTTTGCTTGTATTGCTCTGCCTTGATTAATTGCTCTTTGTCTTGATTCTGGGCCAATGAAGCACTTTCCGGAGTCACCCCACTTATGACCCATTTTACCGTTAGATTGGCACCGTTTTAGAGGCATATTAATAGCTCAGCTTCTCTGGTTGTATTATCTAAAGCTTTTGAAACAGCTATAAAAGCATTTTCGTAATTCCTTTGGGCACTGCTGGACCTGTATATACAGCGTTGATTTCGTCTACATACCTACCGGCAACCTTGCCACAGTCACATTTTTTGTTGTGCGATTTAAGGCGGATTACATCACTACATTCTGTGCATAGTAAAAGTTTCATTAACCATCCAGTATTTTTATTATACTTTCTCTTGTGGGGGTAGTTCCGTCTTTTGCACATTTCACGATAAAAGCTAAGTCTTCTAATTTTTGGGACCGCTTTTTTATTAGTGCGGCATACCATCGCTGTGAATTGTCACTTCCTGCTTTTTGTGTCATCGGATTACACCTCTTGTTTATTTTTTTCATTACAAGCAATAGATGAATTTGCCCACATGATAGCTTCTTGCAGCTTTGTGATAGCCAAGGACTTCTCTCTACTGTCCGGGCAAAATTTGTCAATTAACACCGCAAGTTCCTTGGCATGTTTTCTTAACTCGACATATCTTTCTTGTTGGTCTCCTTTTGGAGCATGGTAAGTGAATCTGTTTTCTAAGTCTGAACTATCCATTTAATTCTCCTTTTATGTGGTTATTGGTGGACCGTATTTTTTCGACTCTCCGGCCTTCAATGGCATTTATTCTGCTAAACATGTGAAGACTAAAGATAAACAGTGCCCCACAGAGCGCCAAAACAAGAAGAAGACACAAAAAAAGACAATTTTTAGATTCTTCTATTTGTGGCTCCCTAAAAAGAAAAACCCACCAATATTGAGCATGCAAAGGCAGAGGCTTGGCGGGTATGCTATAAACAGTCTACCGCTTCCACCACCACATGTCAACTTATCCAGGATATTCATTGGCACCAATTTTGAATTTAATACTTCCCTAAGCTCCTGCAACTGTTTTTTCTGCTCCGTTATAATAAATATGAAGTCCATCGTTTTCCATCCACATCATTCCATTTACTAAGCTGGCAGGAGCAGCCCCCAGATAAGGTAATTGTACCACCCCATCACCTCTTATTATCATTCCTCCTGTTTGATCTGCAAAGGTCTTGAAAAAGCTTTCTGTAGGTGTTGTATAAGACCCTAGTCGAGTTCGCTTAATTCCTATGTAATAAGCATCTGTTATGTCACCATCAATTTCTGCTTCATCGTCTTTGGCCCAAGAACCGGGAGCACTAAAAGCAATAAGCCCTGAATTCTGGAACCCGTTTGTGCTGTCTGCAGGAAAGAATTGTGTCCAGGCGGCAAACCCAGAACCAGCAGTAGAATAATAAAACTCCAATTGTGAATCAAAAGCACCGCCAGTAACAAGCGATACATCTATAATCTCGAATGTGTTATCCGATCCTATAAGAAAATAATCATTGACGGAATCTAATAATACAACATCGGTACCTGCCACGATAAAAGCATCATTTCCGCCACCTCCAGAGTTAACACGATCAACAACAGATCCGGACGAGACCTCATATCCGTAACCAGGGTCTTCAGATGGAGTGCCGACGACATGAAGGGCTTTTTCAAACCCTGGATTTACATGGATTGCATCTGTGCTTAGATTTGGATTCGAGTTTGTTTTTTCTATTTCTATCATATGAACATGGGTTGTTCCATCAGCATTTACCGAGCCCGTCTCATCCAAAGATAAATGAATTAGATCATTCCTATCCCCTGGTTGAATGTCTCCGGGTTCGTATGCTAAGCGGATACCCTCCAAATCATTAAATCCATTTCCTTCAATATCCATTCTCAGGCAAGATGTTACGTCAGCGGCGATTCGATTAAAAAGCTTTACCATCCCTGATCCAGTATAACCGTAGCTAGATATTTGAAAAGAGCCTTTATCTTTTACAGAAAATTCATGTCTCGGCCCTGCACCAGATGAAAATGTAGGGTGTTTAATTATTTCGAATGTTTGAGGTGCAAAATCTCCATCTAATCCGAAACCATCGACTACAACATTATTTACATCTATGAATTGTTTTATTTCTGCATAGGTGCCTGCGTTTACCCCTGTTAATTTTATGAAATTCTCATTAATGGCATCGTCAGCAGTAAAATCATCACCTATAGTCTTCGTGAACAACCTTTCGGAAGCACCCCCAGTATGATCATATGATCCTGTCTGATTTGTGTGCTCAGGCGTCTCTTCGCCGAATAGATGAATTAAAATGCCGGGTCCATATTGATTTGTTATTGATCTGATAATCCCGGACGTTATTATCTCACCAATATTTACTATGTTATTATTTCCTAGGTCTAAATCTGTATCAATTAGATGCCCCGCAATTGACCATAGTAATTTGTCAAGTGCGGCGTGATCTTTTATCCCCCCCAGAACTATTTGTTTAGACATTATGTACCCTCTATTTCTTTGTTCTTGTGATTTTTACACGGGTACCTGATTTACCAGGTTTGGTAGGTTTTGTAGCACTTACTTTTGTTTTACCTGTATTTCCTTGCTTTGCAGTATTCTTAGGCATAATTAACTCCCATGGCATATTGGACAATGAATATTATTGATAAAGACGTTATATAATTCCTCTGTATCAACGAAAAACTCAACTGATTTTTCTTGTAACAGTATATATATTAACAGAAAAATGATTACAATTAAGCATGCTACAACCAGCTTCAACTGTAACTTTTCATTCCCTTTTAATTCAAGATACCATTTCAATATCTTCGCTCACAAGCAAAAAAACTACCGATTGGCAATATATCCTTTGAAAAATTGTCGTCGTGTCTCGTTTGCAATGATAAATAGTCCCCTTCATTTAACTGAACCAGAGGGGTTTCGTCGATTATTGTTAATATGGAAGAGTCTTTACTCCCTACTCCCGTACTTTCTGAATGAAGAAGATTTACTGTATCGTTCTTTCTTATTCTCAGATCGTAACTAAACTTATCGTCCGATGACATCCGAATTTTATAAAGAAAAACATAGAAGCCATCCTTTCTTATAGTTATTCTCTGAATATTGGAAGAAAGTGAATGTAAGTCGTTGCTATCATGATCTTCCACATTCCATTCTACATCCGTCCAAACAACACCCGGATCAATAGTCTGAGAGTCATTCTTAGATAGGCAACAACGATCAAACCCTTCATGAGGGATGGTGCAAACATGCCCCCCGAAAACGGCTTTAATCTCTGACGTATCTAAATTTGTCCACACCTCTCCATTAACAGGAGAGACAGGGTCATTTACACAACCGGGCAATATTATAGATGATCTGTCCGTTACTCTTAAATTATTATTATGGATGCCAAGCATAAAAAGTCTCCTTAATTAACTGAACCAGGCAACAACGAGTATGTTTTTTATTGAACCTAGTTCATTGTTGAATCCTACAAATCCGGCGGCGTTGAATATATTGAACTTACCTGCATTGTCCTCGGTTGTGGTTATATTAGCTGAGTTTGTTATTAACGTGATCACACCCGAAGAACTGAATCCAAAGTAACCATACTCTTCGTTATCACCGACTCGTATTATTCCGAAACCCCCATGCGTACCAGTTGAATCCATATACGTCTTGCCGCCATCAGCTAAGTTATCATTCCTGGTCCACTGATGAGCGGGAGAGCCTAATATTTTCTGTTTCATCCTTGTAGCCCTAGTTCAAGCTAATTGGAACAATTTCCCCTTCAATGGTCAACTGGACCGTTCCTGTCAATGTATGAAGGAAGAATCTTATGTATTTATTGGGAGTATTGGCAGACATAAAGAAAGTCCCTTTATTTCTGGCTATTTCATCAGAATCAAGGATTTTACTATCAATCTCCCTGTATGAACTGGTTATGTCAAAAAAAGTGGCCGTATCAACGTCCACACCATCTGTTATGTCGTCAGTATTGGCCGTCCACAATCCAGCATCATTTGCTATCAGAATAAACCCTATCCTTATATAATCTGTCGGTGGAAGGAACTCAGATTGATTAATATTAGCAAGGGCATCTTCTACGTTATCAAACGAAAGCGTGTCGGTCTGGGCCGTACTATTGATCTGTGTATTTATAGTTCCGGCAGCATTTATATTTATTGCAATACAACCGAATTTACTTGCTGCAATTTTGTGGACGGCTGTAAAAACTACACCAACCGCATCAGCTGCTTTATTGTAATTGACGCCGTTGATCCTAAAAGGGAATGCTCCAAAGGCTACCTTTTCAGCTGTAGAACCTACTGCAAGCGTAGCAGGGATTACGGCACCATCACCAGCAATAGGGGTAGCCACGCCAGATATTACTCCGGCACCATCGGGACTGCCTTGCAAGTGAATTACTGTTGGTGCTGCAAGCTTCGTGACGCCAACTAAAACGGTTTCCCAGTTCATCCGGACAATCAACTGCTCTGCATTATGCACTTGGGGCGTTTTGAGTTGTATTGGACTGCTTACACCAACGATAGAGGTTACAAAATCAAGTTCAGCCATGTTGTTTATCTCCTTTTAAAAATAAAATCAACAATATAATATTGGTCTATTCAATACATCGGTTATGGAATCATCTAATGATCTATCCAAATATTCTTTTTTTCTTCTATTTATTTCAACATTCTTACCCGCAATAAAAATACCATATTTTTTTTCTTTTGTAACAAAATTAAATGAATACACACTAGCAATATGATCTATAGTATCATGGTTACAATCATCAAGGTTTATAGTAAAATAATCCATTCTTATTGATCCTCATCAGGTTCGTCTAATAGATCAAACTCTTTTCGTAATTCAAAGTCAATGTTTATAGTTTCATTTGAATAGCCAGATTTTGGAAATCTACTTTTTGCAACTTCTTCTGGCGAGACAACACTGTTTTCTATATATATTTTATCAGATTCTGCTGTTATACGCTTGGTTTCTTCTTTAGTCTTTTCATCTGGTTCCCAAAGGGAATTGAAAGAATAAGTCCAGTCTTTAGGTATTTTTCCTCTTGTAACAGAATTCTTGTTTAGCAGCAACAGCGTTAACGTTCTTGCCATTGGATCGGACAAGTGCTTGTTTTGGAATGCTGTTGCTGTATCAAAATACCTCCTTGTCTCTTCCGTCGCCCCCGCCATCTTTCCCATTTGCTGAGAGAATAATCTTGACCGTGGGGTTTCTGCTGCACCACAAACATCCTCTATAATTTTATCATGAAGATTACTTAGACCGGACACGGGAGATTGTTTCTTTTCGAAATCCTCGTCTTCCATGTCGACCAATGCAATGCCAATTGACGACATGCTTTTGGCAAATAATGCAAGCCTGCCCTCAATTGCTGTTTTTGCGTCTTCATTGCATATTTTATCCGCTAAACCCTTCGTCTTCAATATCTTCAACACAAAATCCTGTAATATGGCGGATATACTTTGAATTGAAGAGCCATACCTCTTAAGCATGGCATTGATATTTATTATTAGAGAATCATTCCATCCACCATTATGAACCTTAATCAAATCGGGGGTGTAAGGTCCGTCAAACTTTATTACCCTGGATGCATGGATAATCTTGTTATTTTCGAATAATTTAGTTAATTGTTTTAAGAATGCGGCAAACCCACTATGCCCTGTAATGGGTTGCAAAGAATAAAGTTCTGGCTGACCAAAGTTTAATTCTAGTGGATTCGAGTTTGTGCCAACAATATGAACTTGATGACGATCTAGCTTTGTAAAATGGGTTATATCTCTTATATTGTTTTCGTTTAAAGGCTGGGATATGTCTTCACCGTCGATTGCTCCGATAATTACAATTGATCCGCCAAATAACCTAGAGTCAATCAATGCCTCGTTAAAGGTTTCCATTATATTAAATTTATCTATAGAATCATTAATATAACCAACTATATTGGGATCTTCGGTATTAAATTTTATGCCCTTGCTAGTTGCATCATTTGGTAAAATATTGACAATCCTTCTCGTCAACCAATCCGTGCGATACATATAAGCAAGAGTAACATGATCAATAAAAAAGGAGTTTGGTGTCTGGAAAGATGTTAGTGACATCGGGTCATTGTTTCCACCAAAACCCGATACACTATTTTGCCAATTGTCGTACTTTTTTACCGCATATTTAGAGAATGCTTTTAAAAAAGAATCTTTCTTGACTTCTTCGTCCATCATTTATTCTCCGAGAAAATATCTAGCATTGTTCTTTTAACTTCCAGCCTATCCGCCATAGAGGTACAATCCACATCCTCGTCATGTGCCGCATTTGGGAATGTTATAAGCCGCGTCTCGAATTCAGATAACCAATGTGCGTTCTTAGGGAAAAAGACTCTCTCGTTCTCGCAATAATTAGCCATAGGCGTTGCCCTGGCGTACTTATCCAGTCCCCCCGTGGGAATCTCTTTGAAAGGTATTCTCTTTCCCCCATACGAATCCTTGCCCTCGCTTTGCTTGACTAATACCTTTCCGAGCTTTTCGTTTTCTATTCCTACCTCAGTGCAATCGTTCTTAAAAGCAAACTTCAATATTTCTTCATGGACTTTCCTATGTTCTATCCTATCATTAATTCTATCCAGCAGCAACCATATTCTGTTAGTCCTGCAATAACCCCATGCAAGCATACCGGTGGGATCATTTGTCTTCTTTATCTCGATAGCCGGATCAACATATACATGCCTAGTTATAGATTTTCTTTTTATCCTGATCGGTTTTTCTTCATCTTTTCGCCAGCACAGGAAATCATACGTCCGTGGATCTATTTCATAATATCTGAAATGATCAGATTTAAAGAGCGTCCCTCCCCTTATTACGGGGTTAGCTTGGAATAATGCGCTCCAAACATAGGGAGCTATCGCGTTTTTTATATTATTTAATGCGGATTCATTCTTCACCAGGGCCATAATGCCTCACCCGGTTTTCTGCCAAGAATATCGTTTTCTTCTGCTATGGCCGGTAATTTTATGTTGATTATGTTAAAGGGACAATCTTCTCCTAACTCTTGTTCTTGTTTTAACAACCTTCCACATAGATCATCATCATGCCACCTGGTGGCGTAAATTACAACAAACCCGCCCGGATGTATTCTGTGTAATGCCGCCGACTCCCACCAATCCCATACATTATCCCGTTGTAATTGCGATTCCGCCGATAGCGAATCTTTGTGATAGTCATCTATCAATAGAATATCAGCACCGAATCCAGATGCACCCGATTCTATACCCACAGATTTTACACCACCACCCAGCGACGTTTCCCAATCTGAACCTGCGAAAGTGTCTTCACTGGGATAAGATCCCCACAAAAATGGGGCATGTTCTTTGAATAATCCCCGTGCTTTCCTTGAATGTTTTTCGGCTAACCTTGATTGATAAGCTGCTATAATAATCCTCTTTGTCGGAAAATTGCCTAATATCCAAGCACTGCCATGACAGCACGTAAGCTCTGTCTTGCCATGGCGTGGCGGGCCACCAACCATTATTATTTTATGTTTCTCATGCCTCTTACTAATATCATTCATATCTTTCAGTGCATTATCAATTATATTTGATAAATACCGTGAATGCATCGGTATCTGAAAGTTTGAAGCGTATTTTGTAAAGGCGCACAAAGAACTGCTCGCCAGTCCTGCGTAGGCATCTTCTGTCATTATAGATTATTAATACCTAACTCGTTGATGTTAGTCAAGTTTTTGGTCACAACAGTAATTAATTGTTTTAATGCGTTCGCTGTTATCTCGTCTAATTTATTATAATGATGTATGTGTGCACTGACAGGATAGTCTTGTAATAAGTGGCTTGTTTCCTTGCCGATCCATTCGCAAAGTTTAATTATCGTTGCAATATCTGGCATACCTTCCATTCTCTCGATCCGTGCTATAGTTGAGAAACTAACGCCTGAATCAATAGCAGCATCCCGCAAAGATATCTTTTCTGCTAACCGCTTTTCTTTAATTTTTGCTGATAGTTCCTTAATGTTTATTATAGTATCATGCCTCATCATTCGCCCTTTCGTCGGCCTGTTCGTCATGAAGATATGCACCATCTCCGCTCAATTTCGGCACGTAAATTACCGACTTTCTCGCCATACGCAAGAAAGACCCATAAACCCATTCCCTCGTATCCAAAGCTATACCGCGAAATAGTATTTCTCTCATTTCAACTCCCCTCTTCAACAAAATAGCCCTGACAGGAAGTTGTCCGGCTAGGGATTCCCATCAGGGCCTGAAGCGCCCGGAGGCGCAATTTATATAATAGTTTGGGCACCCACCGGACAACCAATACACCTATATTATACCAATCCGTAGAGACAGTGCAATATTTTTTTAATTTATCTTCAAGAAACGCTTGACAAAGTATACCGCTTGAGGTATACTTTAAATATAAGGTTAAGGGTAACCAATACAAAGGAGATGGGCAATGACAAAGTTAACGGGATCAGAAAAACAAATAGCATGGGCCGAAACAATCCGTTCTGATTTTTCTAGAAGTTTGGAAGCATTAAAAGGGAAAATCACCGACTCCGATAAATCCGACCCGCGAATGGTAAGAGCACAGGAAATAGTGACAGAATTAGAAAATGAAATAGATCAGGTCGAAGAGTCTCGGTGGTGGATCGACAATCGCCAAACAAGCGCCGCGCTCATTATTAAAGAGAAATTTTAAACCAAAACAAAGGAGGGAATACCATGGGAAAAGGAGGAATACAATGACAGGTCTTTTTACGACAACCGATTTAGCAGGAATTTATAAGGTTGGCACCCGGCGAATCAGGGCCATCGCTACATCAAGAGATGTGGGGAAAAAGATAGGTGGCCATTGGTTTTTTACGGTAGAGGATATAATAAAACTCAAACCCGGCAAAACAGGGAGATCGAGGAATGAATAAGATGTTTTTTATTTGTCTGCCAATTTTTTGTTGGCTAACTGTTTTTATGGCTCGTTATTCTCCAGATGATGTAGAGCTAATTATTAAAAGTAATGCTGCCGTTTTTCCTGTAATAATATCTTTTGGTTGGTGTAGTTTATTAACTCTTTTATTATTCTACACGATCTTCAATTTTGCGAAAATGTTACGTTGTGTTTTCGCTTCTTGATTTGGTATATTGTGTGTGTGGAAAAGCATTACATCGGGTTTGTTATGTTTCTATCCTTCCTCCCCCTTCAATTCGTCCAACAATCTTTCCTTCTCTTCGGGGTCATTATTTAATCTATCCCTCACCTTTTTGATCCCTTCTTGGAAAGTCATCTCGGTTCTTTTTGTTACGTCAATCTTATGTTTAAAAGAATTACTAAAATTCTCGAACTTCTCATAAAATAATCTTGCTGCTGCGACATCACCATTCGCGGCTTTTCTTGCCAAAGCCATGTCGACTACAACGGACAACTTTGAGTATTTTTCTCTCCTGATCTTTAATGCTTCTATCCATAATTCTGGGGTTAGGTACCTCAGTGTTTGTCGAATTCCTAGATTTATATGACTTGCTATGTCAGTTGTTTTAAGGTTTCCATTGTCAAGATCGGCAATGTATTCAATAATTAACCGCTTTTTTTGTTCTTTAGTGCTAATCCGTTTTTTAGACTTCTTGCGACTTTTATTCTTCTTTTTATCATCTGCCATATCCACTCTCCCTTATCAAAGCTGCCCTACACCTCATTAGCAGTTAACTGGCTCCCGCATTCCAGCCTGTGAAGGCAGTACGATAGTTTTTGAAGGCAATTTAGTGAAGTTTGAAGGTTATAACCCTAATAATTGACTCAAAGTATGTGTTTTGCATTGATTTTGAAGGCAAAACAAGGGAACGAGAAGGCTTCACTATCCTCACCTTCAAGATCAATTATACCATTTATTTTAATTTCTTTTAACATTTCTTTATAATAGTACTTGACGTATTCTAATATTATTGGTATACTCAATGTATAAAGAGTAGGGAAACACAAATAAAAGGAGAAAACAATGAAAATAGAAATAACAGTAAGAAGGCCGGAAGGAAACATAGAGAAGGTAATCACCGAAAAATTCGGTAATCTTAATAAGGCCCTATGGCAAAAAATGATTGAGACCACCAGGTCCTCTGGTAAGGGAGAATGTTTGAGCTATCGCAAGATTGAAACAGAAATAGTTTACAATCCGAACGAGAAAGCACAATGCAGTTTTTGCGGGACTTGGAGCATAGCCAAGAAGATGGAAAAAAGAGGAATTGATTTTTTTCATCGCGGCTGCACTATTTAAAAAGGAGCAAACAATGAAATTATTTAAAAAGGAGCAGAAAATGAAATTATTTTTTTTAGCAGGGGTTATCGGTTTTCTTTCGTTTTCAATTCCATTATCTACTGATTGCCCATTTTTGGGTTTAATAGGAGGCATATGCTTAGTATGCTCTTTTATGTATTTTAAACTGGCAATCGCTGGAACCGAGGAAAGATACTAAGAAGACTAGCGGCCTCACAAGGAGCCGCCAATTATAATAAAAAGGAGCAGAAAATGGAAAAGCTTATAAAAAGTTCCCGCCCAGCCATCTACAAAAAGATCTACCCGGAGGACGTCACCGAGGTTGAAAAGATTATGTCCGAAGCCCTCCCGCCGGGCGCTCCCGCTGACACTGGAGATGCGGGAATTGTCTTAGAACTTTCCACGCTATTCTCTGAAAAGGCCAAAATAGTGGAATTGGATAAATATATTCAGATAGCTAATAATTTTGCTGGTGAGGGTAATGATATTATTCTATCCGGTAATGCGCCAGTATGGTTATACCTTAAGGTGGCACATGCTCTACACGGTAAGGCTCTTAAACTCAGTTATTCCTCACCAGTAACAGGTGAAGTTGTAATCTTTGATCACAATCCCTTTTAGAGTCGACTTCACCTTATTTTAATTTCATTTAACATTTCTTTATAATAGTACTTGACGTATTCTAATATTATTGGTATACTCATTGTATAAAGAGTAGGGAAACACAAATAAAAGGAGCAAAAAATGAAATTATTTAAAAAGGAGCAGAAGCTGGAACCTCAGACGGGAGGTAAAAAGTTCAAAAAAACAAAGAAAAATAGAAGGAGAAAAGAAAATGAAACGTTCTAATGATCAAGTAATTCAAGAAAACGATGAAATTTCAGACTGTGCTAAACGATCGGTTATCCGCTCAAAACAAGGAGAAAATGCCATGATTACCCTAAAGAACGACTTTCATAACACAGAAGTAAGAGTTAACCCCAAAGACTTTGAATTATCAGCAGGACAAGTAAAACGTGCAGGTAAAGTACTTTGCGGAATAAATGGTTGTGGATGTGGCAATAGCGCAGGGATGAGAGGTCATGACAATCCCGCGATTGAATTCAACCAGGACTGGATTGATAATAAATTGGTTATCACGGGCACAATTTTAGAATCTTAAGATTATTGAGATAGAGGTTTTTGCCGATGAAATTTAATAAGATCATAAAAAAAGCCTTAGAGGATCAGGGTATCTCTCAATACCGCCTGTGCAAGGATCTGGGAATAAACCAGGGGCAGTTTTCCCACTTCCTTTCTCATAATGATAATCTTTCAACCAAGAATTTACAAATAATTTTCGACTACCTTGGAATTGAATTAATCACCAGCTAATTCTTCCCATGAGTATTCTTTCCCGTCTCTGTAAAAAGTTACATCCTCCGGCCTGCCAGTGAAATCAATCCAGCGCTGGGCTGATACCTGGACGTAGCCGGGGTCAATCTCTATCCCGTAGCATATTCGGTTTGTAGATTCACAGGCGATCAAAACCGTCCCAGACCCCAAACAAAAATCGGCTACTATCATTTCTTTTTTTGTGCTGTTTAAAATTGCATTTTCAATTAACTCGACTGGCTTCATGGTTGGATGTAGATCATTCTTTTGCGGTTTATCGACGTTCCAAACAGATGTCTTGTGCGTGCCCTCACCATAAAATCTGTGGCGGTTCTTCCACCCGAACAGTATCAATTCATGTTGATAATTATAGTCGCACCGCCCCAGTACATGGTTGTTCTTTGCCCAGATCAGAATATGGCGCATTGGTATTTTAGCTGTTCCCATTTCTTCTATAAGCTCATATATCTGTGTTGATGATCCGAAAATATAATAACTCGAATAATCGTTTAGGTAGTATGATATTAGATTAAAAAGTAACGCCCAAAAAGCGGCGGTTTCCTTCGTTGTTCCATGATCTAGTTCGATATCTTTTTGATTTCTGCTTCCGTTGTCGATTTCGTTTAAAAACTTATTCTTTGTCGTATACGACACACCGTATGGCGGATCAACAATAGCACAATCAATTTGACGCCCCGCCATCAGCATATCAACATCGTCTTTCTTGGTGGAATCACCACAGAGTATTTTATGGTTCCCAAGCCTCACTAGATCCCCTGTCTTGATTGCGGTTTCTTCGGGTGCGCCCGGTACCGCATCGGGATCGGTATTACCATTGATAACCGGTTCGGGAATCTCCGGTACATCGTCAAATAATGCATCAAAATTAAGGTTTTCGAATAGACTGGGTGTATCTTCCTTGATTTCATTGAGGATCACCCCTAGACCTGCCGTCCAGTCACCAGAGATATATTTACTGTTCAGTGCGACATTGAGCGCTTTTTCTTTTTCAAGGGAAAGATCGACTACAACAACTTCAGTATCACTGGCTCCCTCGGCTTCTAATACTTTTAACCGCTGATGGCCACCGACGACATTGCCGGTTTGTTCATTCCAGATAATTGGCTGAACACAGCCGAATTCCTTCATACTAGTTGTAAGCCCAGCTAACGCCTCTTCGGATATCTGACGAGGGTTATACTTTGCAGGTTTTAGTTCTGATATTTTTATAGTCTTAACAATATTAGCAATTGATTTTTTCATATCCTTACCTATCCACAACACCGGCATGTATCTGTTAAACTATTATAATATTTGATAAAATAACTTACAATACTTTTCTTAATGAATAATGTCATATTTGTTTCGTCCATCTCAAAAAGGAGCAAAAAGGGATTGCGACTATTTCTTATTAATCCTTCTGCTATTCCTAGCTATTTTCCGCCTTGCTTTAGCCTTTTTAAAATCATACCTTTTGTACATCCCCCTCCGACCAAGAACATTACCGGGAAGATGTTTTCTTTCTCTAGCCGAGAGAAACGCCATCATTAATCCAGTCATGTAACTGAAATTGCTCATATATGGTTATCCTTTATATAGAAGAACTATTACTCCCGCTAGGTTTGATATTAACAACAGTAACATTGCATTATATTTCTTCTCAACTGTTTTTATCCATTTTTCTAGCCCTTCTATTTGTTTTTTGAGGTCTTTTACCTGAACATTTAGACCAAAATGTTTTTCTGCACACAGGTCGGATCTGACAACGTCTTGATCTGGCATGATTACCCTTCGGAATTATCCTTTACCATCATGTATCTGTTGATTATCTCCAACTTTATGTTAATGAATTCTGCTTTCGCTGGAACAACCGCGAAAACTCTAATATTTTTGATCTTGTTTTAAGTCAATCCGTTTTATAAATTTCTTATTAAGCTTTTCCTTCATTTAAGCCCCGTTTCTAATATTTCAACATTTGGGTCAAAAGAATTTTGATTCCTTATGAACTGAATTCTTATTGTTGCCGACAAAATTTCATCCGGATAGTCAGGTCTTGTAATGTTAACTAACATAATAGCAGGATTCCTTAATTCTGCATCCGGTTTTCCACTTCCCACACCCCCAATATAAATATCAGGAGATACATAGGGGCTTGATCTTTTTTTTAATGATACCAACGGTATTGTTTTTGGTGTTTTTGTACTTACTACCACATTTGAGATTAGCGGGAATGGTATGTTCTTACTAAATCCACGAGGAATTGATTTTGTCACTTCATGATAGAAATCAACAAACTCTACAGTCACATTATTAATGGGTTTTGTTGAGATATTACACAATACAATACTAAAGACATCCCATTGTTCCGTTTGTTTTTCAGGAAGGGAAATAGAAATTAGTTTATGCTCTATTTTGATGGTTATTGGTAATGGTTCTTTTTCCACTACAAGAGTAGATTCTTGGTTTCCTGAGGAAGCTTCCTCTTTCCTTTTCAATTGGCTCTCTAACTTTTTTATTTTACCGTTTCCTGATTCTAAATTAGTTTCCAAGTCGGTCTTTTTCTTTTCTAGTAATTTGACTTCTTTTTCTCTATCTTCAAGTAAATGAGCTTTTGAGTCTATGAGACCTTTATAATAATACCTAGCGGCCAACCAAGATAAAACAGGCAACCCAATAAGGATTTCGGGTATTTGCATCATTATGATCCAATTGGTTTTTATATAATTAATTGTCCAGTGAACATCTTTTGCTTTATCTTCTATCATAACCCCCTCCATGTTATAGTTAACAAAGAGGGTATCAAATATGCTAAAATATCACAATAATCTTACCTTCATAAAAGGAGATTGTTATGTCACAAACAAGTTATAGTAACAACATGCCTTCGAATAACGTTCTTAAGTTAAGCTCATTTAAATTCATTGACTCTCGTATTAAAGTTGAATTCTCTTTTTGTGATAGAGTGGAGAATAAAGAACTGACTGTGTCTGTTTTTATAAACAAAGATAATGGCAATGAAAGTCTATCTATTGACAAACTAAAAGAAAAGGCTGTAGCAAAAGCAAAATCATTGCTTGATACTGTCTCGTTTTAGTCCGAGACAATATCACTATATTTAGACGGCGTATCTATCAATATTTTATTGCCGGACAGAACTTCCCTTTTGTATGCTTGGTATTGTTTTAAAGCTTTTAATTCAACCTCTAGAGATTCAATAATAATATCTACTTTTGACAACAAGCTCGCATCTCTTAGGCGTATTTTTTCTGATTCAGTTTCGATTATTGATGGTTCGTTCTGCTGTTCAACGTTTTCCATAATTTATTCCTTTATTACTGTACGTTAAGGGATAATTCCGTTACCCTTTATGGTTCCAGTGACAACAAATGGTTTTCCAAAGGTTCTTTATCACCCCTCAGCCAGTCTTTGACGCTGAATCCCGGACATGTCTTGTTCTGGTTGAGTTCATTATGCCCATGTATCCTACACCCTTTGTATTCTACTTCTAACTGCCTGATCATACCACGAATAATTAACCATTGCCCTCGTGTGAATTTATCTGTACCGACCAGGCATATACCTATCGAATCTTTGTTATGACCTTTGCAATGAGCGCCTATTAATTCTCTTTGTCTTCCCTTTTCACCCACCCCATTAACCGTAACAACGTAATGGTATCCTATCCCCATCCAGCCCCGTTCCTTGTGCCATCTATCTATATCCTGGACGGTTTCATGCCTTCCGTTTGGAGTAGCAGAGCAATGTATTATTATTTTTTTTATGTCTCTCATTTTTTTATCTTTCTATTTATTAATCACACCATATCCATCTTAATTTTATCTATTATTACGATATATGTCAAATATATAATTTCATGCAGTAATCTCTTCGGCAATTACTGCATTCAGTACATTCTTTTATGGAGAAGCTTTTTATGATAGCATTATATGTCCTGAACCACTGCAATGCTTTCTGTAGTTTTTTTCCCTTAGTAAACGTAACTATTTTGGGGAGTTATATACTTTACGCACATAACTAAAAAACTCTCTCTATCCAGTCTTCATTAAATTGAACCACTCTTAAGATATGTTGAGGTTCAATAAGGCCAGGGTGACGATTAATACGAAATTTATGTGCCGACACTGGGACAGTTTTGATTATAGTGAATTGAGAGCCGGAAGACTGCCACGTGAAACCATGAACTTAATAAAGATTTTTAAGAAATTCCCGGAGCAAGAAGATTTACAAGTTCAACCCCGACGAAATCTCTTACTGCCTGATCCTTCCCACCGACCATAGTTTGTAAAAAACCCGAAAAGATATACCCCCACACCATGGCCGTTTTTATGCGGCCATTTTTTTGTACACCCTATCCTATTGATATATCAATAAATACTGTTTGTCCCTCACTCTGTCCTTCAGCTGTCCATCCATTGTCCCTCACTATATGGCCGTTTTTATGCGGCCATTTTTTTGTACACCCTATCCTATTGATATATCAATAAATACTGTTTGTCCCTCACTCTGTCCTTCAGCTGTCCATCCATTGTCCCTCACTATTTTCTATGCTTAAGACCGGATAACGGATTCACCCTAATTCATCCGGGAGAAATCATGGAAAAAGAATGGCGTTGCAGCAGTTGCGGAAATTTGATCGGGATCATCAAAGATCACCGGGTATCCATCCGCTTTAAAAAAATCCAATACATCGTGACATTGATTAAAGGCTCGATTCTGAACGTCTGTCGTAATTGTTCCACTATCAACGAATTGGATCTGGAAGCTGCAAAACAAACGGGATAATAAACCACAATCAAATACAGAGGTGCATGACGCCCAATCGGCCTTTATGAGGTGCTTGACGCCCGGTCTGGAAAGGATCGGGAAAGGTGTCGGGAGAACATCGATACAGAGAATTCTACTCTAATGACCGACGAATACAAGGGTTATCTCACAATGTCCTCTATAATTGAGCATAAGACTATTAATCATCAACAATGGTATGTGTTTGGTGAGATTCACACCAATACCATCGAATGTTTTTGGTCTATCCTTAAAAGAGGATTGGTTGGTCAATTCCATAAGGTAAGCGTGAAGCATCTCAATAAGTACATTGATGAATTCTGTTACCGTTTCAACAATCGCAAGAATGATGATGTCTTTGCTTTAACCTTACAAAGAGCCGTGGGGATATTCTAATGGAAGAGAAAAAGCCGGAAGCGGTATGTCAGGGTACTTTAAATATTGGAAATAAAGAAATAGACTGTGCGGTCCTCGATAATGATACCCGGATAATATCAAGAAACGCTATCTATAGGGCTTTCGAGAGAACAAAACGCGGCAGAGCAAAGAGTGAAACAAGGGTGCCCAACATGCCCAGTTTTATTGATGCGAACAACCTACAGCCCTTTATTGATGAGGACTTGAAGGGTGAGCTCATGCAGATAGAATATAAAAACAGAAACGGGCGCATTGTAAAAGGCTATAATGCCACTATACTACCTTCTTTGTGTGATGTTTATCTATCTGCTAGGTCGGAAGGAATTCTTGCAAAGCAACAACTGCCTATCGCAAAACAAGCGGAGATACTGGTAAGGGGATTTGCCCGAATAGGAATTATTGCTTTAGTCGATGAAGCAACAGGATATCAAGAGATAAGAACAAGAAAAGCTCTAGAGGAATAATAACTACATTGCACAGGTAAAACAAAAACTTTTCATAGGCAGCCCAAAAATACTACATAGTTGCCTGAGGGTATAAAAATCTAGAGGAGCATAAAAATCTAATTCGGGGAGAGCGGACATTATTGTCGGTCCATCGTCAATTACACGCTCTAAATATTTAACTGGATAACTTTTGCCACTGGGTGATATTAGTTTGTTTGGTTTTTCTTTTAACTTTAATCCATATTGCTTTGCTATATCTATGAATTGTCCTAAGGTGAGAGAGCTATCAATATAATGAATACTATCCATCAACCGCAAATCCTTCTTTCTGGTATTTGATAAGAAGGCATTTTTGTAGGCAAGTCTGTAAAATTATCAAATATATTCTTACCTGGCATGAGTTGTTCCGATTGTTCAAACATATCAAAAAATTCTTGAGGGGCTTTTTTAAATTGTGACAGAGCGACTATGCCTGCCTCTAAGTTAATAATAATATTAGACACAAAAACTCTCTCGAACGCTTCTTGTGCTTCTTTTTGAGTCTTTCCTTGTGCTACAATGTCATATTCTAAGCATTGAGCTACCCAAAAATATCCCCTTTTAAGAAACAATACTCTTAACGCTAAAGCGCCTTGATTGGACATGGAATTTCCTCCTTAAACAAATAATAGACAATCATGATGATTTATGCAAGTATTATATCATAAAATGAACTTTTCGTTTCCCACTACCTATTAATGGGACTTTACGTAATTCTTTATTTATCTCTTGAACTGCTGTTGAAATACCTATTAATGAACTTATTAAAGTACCTGCATCAACCTCCGACAAGTCCCCATCTAGCTTAACTTTAAATTCGGGTAGTGGGTCAGTTTGAAACCTGCCCCTCTTGACATGCGATACCGCTCTGGTATACTCAAGGTATGATAAAGAAAAAACTCCCAGCCGATTTGAACCAAAAAGCTTTTGCCATT
>Ga0255052_10000580_pt1 | contig 29331 bp, 21 predicted proteins | sample JV7_2_21_MG_FD_188632 | JGI IMG/M metagenome (GOLD analysis project Ga0255052, IMG submission 188632) | Seawater microbial communities from Jervis Inlet, British Columbia, Canada - JV7_2_21 | ecosystem: Environmental > Aquatic > Marine > Inlet | place: Canada: British Columbia | collected...
GATGGCGGGCGAGGAAAACTACGCTGCGATGAAGGGCGCCCTGATGGATGTTGTCGGGCAGCACTTCCGGCCGGAGTTCATCAATCGAGTCGACGACGTCGTCGTGTTTCATCCGCTCAGCCGGGAACACATTCGCAAGATCGTCGACATCCAGCTCGGCTATCTGCACGATCGCCTGGCCGATCGCGACATGCGCATCCATTTGTCCGACGAGGCCAGGGACAAGCTCGCTGACGCGGGATTTGATCCGGTGTACGGTGCGCGGCCACTGAAGCGTGCAATCCAGCAGCAAATCGAAAACCCGCTGGCCACTGAAATTCTGCAGGGCAAGTTCAAGCCCGGGGACGTCATCGAGGTCGGTGTCGACCACGACCGGCTCGAATTTCAGAACGCGGCGTAGTGAGAAATCTCCGTGGGAGCGCGCCCCAGCGCGCGATTATCGCTAGAATCGCGCGCTGGGACGCGCTCTCACGGTAGAATCAGACATCCTCGGAGAGTCAAGCAATGCCAATTTATGGCTACATTTGTCAAAGCTGCGAGCATACGCTCGACGCCTTGCAGAAAATGTCGGACGACCCGCTCGTCTACTGCCCCGACTGTGGTGAACCACAGTTGAAGCGGCAGTTGTCGGCGCCGCGCTTTCGACTCAAGGGCAAGGGCTGGTATGAGACCGACTTCAAGACCGGTGATAAACGTAATCTGCACGGCGAGAAGGAAGCGGCGAAGAAGGACGATAAGCCAAAAAGCAACGCCGGGGACAAGAAGGCCGATAAGGGAAGTCCAAAGAAAGACACCGGCTCGTCCACCAAGGCAAACGCCAGTTAGGCCCCGCGTATGAAGCGTCTTCGTCGCTACCTCGTCGCCGGGATTCTCGTCTGGCTGCCACTCGGCCTGACGATCCTGTTGCTCAAATTTGCCATCGGACTGATGGACCGTTCGTTGTTGCTGGTACCGGAGAAATACCGGCCCGAAACGCTGCTCGGGTTTGATATCCCGGGGCTGGGCGCGCTCCTGACGATACTTTTGCTCCTCCTGACCGGTGTGCTGGCTGCCAATTTCGTTGGACGCGCATTCATGGGTGGCTGGGAATCGTTAATGGACCGTATACCGGTCGTCCGCTCGGTCTACTCGGCAGCCAAGAATTTCGCGGAGATCGTATTCTCGGATTCCAGCAATGCCTTCAAGAAAGTCTTGTTGGTTGAGTATCCGCGCAAGGGCATATACAGCCTTGCGTTCCAGACCTCGTCGCAACTCGGCGAGGTACAGGGCCGCACCGGCGAGGACGTCGTGGGTTGTTTCGTGCCGACAACGCCGAATCCGACATCGGGCTTCATCATCATCGTGCCGAGGAGGGACGTGACGGTGCTCGATATGGACGTCGACGAGGCGCTCAAGATGATCATCTCGCTGGGTGTCGTAATACCGCCCTGGCGGGGAGATCCGACTCGTGAGCTGCCCTTCGAGGAGACCGCGGAAACTACGGATGACGGCTAGGCTTGTACGGTAGGCTGTCACGCCGTACCATTCCGCCTCTTTTTTCAAGGCCCTGCCCGGAAAAATCATGCGCAGCCATTATTGCGGACAAGTTGAACAATCACTGATCGGCGAGGACGTGTCGGTCTGTGGCTGGGTTCATCGCCGTCGCGACCACGGTGGTGTGATATTCGTGGATCTGCGTGACCGCGAGGGTTTGCTGCAGGTGGTCTTCGACCCGGACCGGGCGGAAATCTTCGCCGAGGCGGAGCGCATTCGCGGCGAATTCGTGTTGGCCGTGAAGGGCAAAGTCCGCGAGCGGCCCGAGGGCACGATCAATCCCAACATGGCTACCGGCCATGTCGAGGTGCTGGCCCACGAACTCGAGGTGCTGAACCGTTCCGAGACGCCGCCGTTTCACCATGACGAGCAGGCCAACGAGGAACTGCGCCTGAAATATCGCTACCTCGACCTGCGCAGGGAAGAGATGCTCGAGAACCTGCGACTGCGTCACAGGGTTACCAAGGCAATGCGCGATTTCCTGGACGCAGAGGGCTTCGTCGATGTCGAGACGCCGATGCTGACGCGGGCAACGCCCGAGGGCGCGCGCGATTACATCGTTCCGAGTCGCACGCATCCAGGTAAGTTTTTCGCTTTGCCGCAATCGCCGCAGCTCTTCAAGCAACTCCTGATGATGTCCGGGCTGGACCGCTACTACCAGATCGTGCGCTGTTTTCGCGACGAGGACCTGCGCGCCGACCGGCAGCCCGAATTTACGCAGCTCGACATAGAAATGAGCTTCGTTGACGAGGCGATCGTCACTGGCACGACGGAGTCGCTGGTGCGGCATGTGTTCAAGGCAGTGCTCGACGTTGACCTTGCAGATCCGTTCCCGCGCATGAGCTATGCCGAAGCGATGCAACGCTACGGCTCTGACAAGCCCGACCTGCGCATCGACCTCGAACTCGTCGACGTTTCCGACCTGATGAGCGCGGTCGAATTCAAGGTGTTCGCCGGGCCGGCAAACGATCCGGAGGGCCGGGTTGCGGCGCTATGCCTGCCGGGTGGTGCAGAGCTTAGCCGCAAGCATCTCGATGATTACGCTGAATTCGTCGGCCGCTACGGTGCCGGGGGACTTGCCTACATCAAGGTCAATGACGTCGATGGCGGCCGTGACGGTCTGCAGTCGCCGATCATGAAATTCCTGCCTGATGAAGCCGTGGCCGGCATTCTCGAGCGGACAGGCGCGAACACGGGCGACGTCATCTTCTTCGGTGCGGACAAGACGCGCATCGTGAACGATGCCCTCGGTGCACTACGAGTGAAACTTGGCGAGGACCGGGGTCTGGTAAAAGACGAATGGGCACCTCTTTGGATTGTCGATTTCCCGATGTTCGAAAAAGATCCGCAGTCAAAACGCTGGATGGCCTTGCATCATCCGTTCACAGCGCCCGCCGTCAATGACGCCGAAGCGTTGCAGAAAGATCCGGGCAATGCGCTCTCACGTGCCTACGACATGGTGCTGAACGGGTCCGAGGTCGGCGGCGGCTCGATTCGAATTCATAACCAGGACATGCAGTCCGTCGTTTTCGATTTGCTCGGCATCAGCAAGGAAGAGGCGGACGAGAAATTCGGCTTCCTGTTGCGCGCTCTCGAATTCGGTGCGCCTCCGCATGGAGGCGTGGCCTTCGGATTGGATCGGATCGTGATGCTGATGGCGGGCGCCGATAGTATTCGCGACGTGATCGCGTTCCCGAAGACGCAGTCGGCACATGATCCTCTGACCAATGCGCCGGGTGTCGTGTCCGCACAGCAACTCAAGGAAACCGGCATTCGCCTGCGCACGCCGCGTGCCGAATAAAATTCGCCGACCTGTCTCCGTCCTCGTCGTGGTCTATAGCGAGGACGTCCAGGTGCTGTTGCTGCGACGAGCGCAACCATTCGACTTCTGGCAGTCGATCACGGGTAGTCTCAACGAGGGAGAATCGCACGCGGACGCAGCCCGGCGCGAACTGTTCGAGGAGACCGGACTTCGCGACGCGGGAACGCTCGAGTACAGCGGTGTAAGCCGGCAGTTCACGATCGATCCACGCTGGCGGGACCGTTTCGGCCCGGGCATCGTCGAAAATGTCGAGTTCGAATGGCGCTACTGTGTGCCGCGGTCGGTGGACATTCAGGTCGACGGCGACGAACATACTGAATTCCGGTGGCTACCGGTGGCAGAGGCTATCGACACGGTCTGGTCCTGGACGAATCGAGACGCACTACGGAGCCTCGTACTACGATGAATTCGATCGACACGGTGGTTTGCACGCACGGTATCTGGTGGCATGGCGTCGGCATGTACCTCATCAAGCGCCATCTGGAACGCGAGTTCGGCATGCGGGCACTAATTTTCAGCTACCCCTCCGTCACCAACACGCTGGACGAAAACGCCGAGCTGCTTGCCCGCTTCATCGAGGAAAACGAGATCGGTGAAACGCACATCGTGGGCCACAGCCTCGGAGGGTTGGTCGCGTTGCGCATGCTGGCCAAGGGGTTCAGCGATGTCCCGGGGCGTGTCGTGTGCCTGGGATCGCCGTTGTCGGGATCGCGCGCGGCTGATTTCCTGCACGCGAAGGACTGGGGCGAACACCTGCTGGGCCACTCACTGCCCGAGGGCACGATTCACAGCGTTGCCAATGACTGGGCTGGCGAGGTCTGCGAGCAACGAGATGTTGGTGTCATTGCCGGCAACATGCCTGTGGGAATTGGCCATATCACCGGAAAATTCGGCGAACCCAATGATGGCACCGTCGCTGTTTCGGAAACGCAGCTGGATGGCGCCAAAGACCACCTCGTCATGGGGGTGACTCACATGGGCCTGACGACATCCCGAAATGTCGCAGATCAGATCGGTTCGTTTCTCAAGCGCGGCGAGTTCCTGCGCGAATGAATCTTCTGTAGGAGCGCGCCCCAGCGCGCGATCGAGTCCCGAATCGCGCGCTGGGGCGCGCTCCCACAGAAATCAGATATCTTTGAGTTTATAGAGGGCTTCCAGCGCTTCACGGGGCGACATCGAATCAGGGTCGAGGTCATCCAGTGCCTCAAGCAGGGCGTCGTGATCCGTATCCACCAAAGGACCCAGCGGCAGTTGCGCCTGGGGGTTTTCTACGTGCGCAGCCCGCTGCGATTCGAGCGTCCGGAGGTACGCTCTTGCTCGCCGGATAACGTCTCTTGGCACACCGGCGAGGGCCGCTACCTGGAGGCCGTAACTCTGGTTCGCCGGGCCCGGCTTCACCGCGTGCAGGAACACCAGCTGGCCGCCGTGTTCGGTCGCGTCGAGGTGCACGTTGTGACATGCCGGCAGTTCCTCGGCAAGCGCGGTCAGTTCGAAGTAGTGCGTGGCGAACAACGTGAATGCTGCTGCGGACTCGCCCATGAAGTGTGCAGCTGCCCACGCGAGTGACAGCCCGTCGAAGGTGCTTGTCCCGCGGCCGATTTCGTCCATGAGAACGAGACTCTCGCTGGTCGCGTTGTTCAGAATCGTCGCCGTCTCGGTCATTTCCACCATGAACGTCGAGCGGCCGCCGGCGAGATCGTCAGAGGCGCCGATGCGCGTGAATATCCGGTCCAGCGGACCGATACGCAGCCGGTCCGCCGGCACGAAACTGCCCATGTGCGCCATGATGGCGATCAGGGCTGTCTGTCGCATATAGGTCGATTTGCCGCCCATGTTGGGTCCCGTGATCACGATCAGGCGTTGTGAGCTATTCAGCGACAGGTCATTGGCGACGAACGGTGTCTCGATAACCTGTTCTACGACGATATGGCGGCCGCCTTCGATTTCGATGCATGGCTCGTCGGCAATTTGGGGCTTGGTAAGTCGCAGGGTTTCGGCCCGCTCGGCGAAGCAGACCAGGACATCGAGTTCCGCAATTGCGAATGCGGTTTGCTGCAGATCGGCCAGCGCCTCGAGGAGTTTGTCGAGGAGTTCTTCGTAGAGGTACTTCTCGCGCGCGAGGGCGCGTTCGCGCGCACTCAGAACCTTGTCTTCGAATTCCTTGAGCTCGGGCGTAATGTAGCGCTCCGCGGCTTTGAGCGTCTGGCGGCGCACATAGTCGACGGGCGCCTTGTCGGCCTGACTTTTGCTGATTTCGATGTAGTAACCGTGCACACGGTTGTAGCCGAGCTTCAACGTCGCGATGCCGGTACGCGTCTTTTCCCGGGCCTCGAGATCGAGTAGGAACTGGTCGGCGTTAGCGGCGATCGCACGCAGGTCATCGAGTTCATCGTCGTATCCGGCCGCGATGACGCCGCCGTCACGGATCAGCATCGGTGGGTTGTCAATGATCGCCCGTGCGAGCAAGTCATGCTCGGGGCGATGTCCGCCGATCGTATCGTGGAGTTCAAGAATACGCGGCGATTCGATGGCTGCGAGCTGCGTCCGTAGTTCGGGCAGCCGCGACAATGCCTCGCGCAGCTGACGCAGGTCCTTCGGTCGCGCCGAGCGCAGCGCAACGCGGGACAAAATGCGCTCGACGTCGCCAATGCCGTGCAGGCGGGACCGGAGCGATTCGCCCGACATGCTCGTCAGGATCGCATCGACAGCCTGGTAGCGGCCTTTGAGCCGCTGGGTATCGCGCAGTGGGCGCTGTATCCAGCGCCGCAAAAGCCGGCTGCCCATCGGGCTCTGGCAATGATCCATCACGCCTGCGAGCGTGTGTTGATCGTGGCCGCTCAGCGAGCTCTCGAGTTCGAGATTGCGACGCGTCGGGCCATCCATGACGACCGAGTCTTCGCGGCGCTCGACGGTTAGCGTCTGCAGATGTGGCAGCGAGGCCTTCTGCGTATCGCTGACGTACTGCAGCAGTGCGCCAGCAGCCGCCACACCGCGCGGGAAGGCGTCACACCCGAATCCGGACAAATCCCGGGTACCGAACTGTGCGCAGAGCAGGCGAGTCGCGCTGTCCGTTTCGAAGTGCCATGGCGGCCGGCGCGTGATCCGAACTTCAGTACCGAATCGGTCCGAGTCGATCTGCTCTTCGTCAACGATGAGCTCCGCGGGACGTAGCCGCTCCAGTTCACCGGCAACCGCCTCGCCGTCTGTGACTTCGGTTAGCCGGAAGCGACCACCGGCGAGGTCGAGCCAGGCGATGCCTACGCCTTCGTTGTCCGCAAACATCGCCGCGACTAATGATTCGCGGTTATCAGCCAGCAGCGCTTCGTCCGTTAATGTCCCTGGCGTTACGATGCGTGTGACTTTGCGATCGACGGGTCCCTTGCTCGTGGCGGGATCTCCGACCTGTTCGCAGATCGCCACAGACTCGCCCTTCTTGACCAGCCTGGCCAGGTAACCTTCGACAGCGTGGTAGGGCACACCGGCCATCGGGATCGGAGTACCCGCGGACTTGCCGCGCGACGTCAACGTGATATCGAGCAGCGCGGCGGCGCGTTTCGCATCGTCGTAGAAGAGCTCGTAGAAGTCCCCCATGCGGTAGAAAACAAGCATATCCGGATGCTCGCTCTTGATCGCCAGGTACTGGCGCATCATCGGTGTGTGGACTGGAGAGACGTCTGCGTTCATTTTTCTTTTGTCGTAGGAGCGAGCCTGTGGGAGCGCGCCCCAGCGCGCGACAGCAGGTGGCGACCGCTTCGCGGTCGTCGCCGGCTGGGGCCGGCTCCCACAGGCTCGCTCCCACAGGCCGGCTCCCACAAGAGCGCGACTACAGTATTATTCTCAGGCGATGAAAATACTGCATGTCGAAACCGGGCGCCATCTTTATGGCGGGCCGCAGCAGGTCATCTACCTGATCAGCGCGCTCCGGGAGTTGGGCCATCACAACATGCTCGTGTGTCCGCCCGGCTCCGGCATCGATTCCGCGGCACGTGCGGCAGCGATCCCGGTGCGCAATCTCTTTTGTGCCGGCGATCTCGACCTGCCGTTCGCCTACCGGCTCGCGCAATACATCGGGCAGACGAAGCCCGACATCGTGCATTGCCACAGTCGGCGTGGCGCCGACGTGCTCGGCGGGCTCGCGGCGAAATTCGCCGACGTTCCCGCCGTCGTTTCCCGCCGTGTCGATAACACAGAGATGCGCCTGGTCGCCGCATTGCGGTATCGGCCATTCAGGAAAGTCATAGCGATTTCGGAAACCATTGCCGATGTGTTGCGCGATCATGGCGTCGAGGATGAGCGCCTGGTTGTCATTCGTAGTGCCGTTGACGTCGCGCAATTCGACCAGTCAGGCGACTGTGCGGCGTTTCGCCGTGACTTCGGCATTGCCGATGACGCAACGGTCATCGCTGCCGCTGGTCAGCTGATCCCACGTAAAGGCCACAACTACCTGCTGCAGGCAATGGCGGACTTGCGCCACGAGCACCCACGTGTCCGGTTGCTTGTTTTCGGCGAGGGGTATCTCGGTAATCAGTTGCGGGCGCAGACCGCGACGCTCGGGCTGGGTGACGTCGTGCAGTTTGCCGGCTTCCGCGAGGACCTGGACAGTTTCGTGAGCTGTTTCGACATCTTCGCGCATCCGGCGCTGGCCGAAGGACTTGGCGTGGCCGCGCTGAAAGCCTCTGCAGCCGCCGTGCCGGTCGTTGGATTCGCCGCTGGCGGTCTCGTTGAGGCGGTGGCGCACGGCGAAACCGGTCTGTTGGTGCCGTCCGAAAACGTGGACGAGTTGCGAAACGCCATCGCAACACTGATTCGGGACGACCAATTGCGACTCCGGCTTGGTCGTGCCGGCAGAGAACGGATGCAAAAGGAGTTTTCGATCGCTACGATGGCCGGGAAGCATGTCGATGTTTACGAGTCCGTAATCGATGCCTGAAGACCAGACCATTCACGACCTTGCGACGCAGGTCGTTCACGAGTTGAGCGCAGCCGGTAAAGCCGTGTCGACGGCCGAGTCGTGCACCGGCGGATGGATCGCCAAAGCATTGACCGACGTGCCGGGAAGTTCGTCCTGTTTCGCTTATGGCATAGTGAGTTACAGCAATGGCGCGAAGGAATCGATGTTGGGTGTCCAAAACAAGACCCTGGCCGACAATGGTGCCGTTAGTGAACCGATTGTGAAAGAGATGGCGGAAGGTGCGCTGCAACTCAGTGGTGCCGATATCTCAGTCGCCGTTAGCGGCGTTGCCGGTCCCGAGGGTGGTACGGAAGAAAAGCCGGTGGGCACGGTCTGGTTTGCATGGTCTGTGCGAGGGCCCAAGGGCTTCACGACCCATACCGACCTGCAACGATTCGACGGTAATCGCGACAGCGTACGCTCGCAGACGGTGCTGCATGGACTGAGAGGCGTGCAAGGACAACTATCGACATGAGTACCCGGCGACTCTTTTTCGCGTTGTGGCCGGACGATCGGCAACGTGACCGCTTGCGCGACCACATCAGCCCGGCTGCGAAACTCGTCGAAGGGCAACACGTGTACCGCGGCAGCTGGCATGTGACGACCGCGTTCATTGGCGATGTCGAGGAACAGCGCATTCCGGACTTGCAGGCGCGCGCTGCGGAAATACATGTCGAGCCATTTCGCATGCGCTTCGATCGTGTGGAATTCTGGCCGCGGCCGAGGGTGGCCTGCCTGATGGCGTCGACGGTGCCTGCCGAACTGGAGCAGCTCGTCGATTCGCTCAACGTCGTCCTCGCTGAGTTCGGCGTCGAGGTCGAGGACAGGGCTTATCGCCCGCACATTACGGTAGTGCGCCGGGCGAATCGCTTCGAGACACAGCGGCTCGCGCAGCCGGCCCTCGTCGAGTGGTCGGGCTTCGAGCTGGTCGAGTCGATCTCGCAACCGGGCGGTGCGACATACCACCCGCTGAAACAATAGCTTCGCCGCGATACCTCGTTTCTACAGAAAGAGGCGATAATCTAAAGCTGCGCCAGCTATAGGCTTCAGGCACAATTACTGTATATAATCACATGCAATTACCCACCCACCGGATGGCACCAGGAAATGGATGAAAACCGCAAAAAAGCACTCGCGCAGGCCCTCGGGCAGATCGAAAAGCAATTTGGCAAAGGCTCCGTCATGCGCCTTGGTGACGGCAGTATTTACGGCAATATCGAGGCCGTCTCGACCGGCTCGATTGGCCTCGACGTGGCGCTCGGCATTGGTGGTGTGCCGAAGGGACGCGTCGTCGAGGTATATGGTCCGGAAGCCTCCGGCAAGACCACGCTGACGCTGCAGATCATTGCCGAGGCGCAAAAGATAGGCGGCACGGCAGCCTTCGTCGATGCCGAGCATGCGCTCGATCCACTGTATGCCGAGAAGCTCGGAGTTAATGTCGACGAGCTGCTGGTGTCGCAACCTGATACCGGCGAACAGGCCCTGGAGATTACGGATATGCTGGTACGCTCCGGCGCCGTCGACATCATCGTCATTGACTCGGTTGCCGCGCTCACGCCGAAAGCGGAAATCGAAGGTGAGATGGGCGACACGCACGTCGGGCTGCAGGCCCGCCTGATGTCACAGGCGCTCAGGAAGCTCACGGGCAACATCAAGCGTTCCAATGCCATGGTGGTTTTCATCAACCAGATTCGCATGAAGATCGGTGTCATGTTCGGCAGCCCGGAAACGACGACGGGCGGCAACGCGCTCAAGTTCTATTCCTCGGTACGACTGGATATTCGTCGCATCGGCGCGATCAAGAAGGGCGACGAGGTAATCGGCAACCAGACCCGCGTCAAGGTCGTCAAGAACAAAGTATCGCCACCGTTCAAGATGGCCGAATTCGAGATTTTGTACGGTGAGGGCATCTCCCGCGAGGGTGAGATCATCGAACTCGGCGTGCAGCACGGTCTCATTGACAAGGCCGGATCCTGGTACAGCTATGGCAGCGACCGCATTGGTCAGGGCAAGGAAAACGTTCGCGAGTTCCTGAAGGCCAACCCGGAAATCGCCGCCGAGGTCGAGCACAACATCCGCGCCAAGCTGTTGCCGAATACCGTCGATGCGCCGGCAGCCGATGATGAGGAGGCCGTTGCGCAGGAAGCGTAATTGAACGACGAGGAATGCTTCTCCAACCCTGTCAAAGCCCGTAAGAAGGCGATGGACCTGCTCGCGCGACGCGAGCATGGCAGCGTCGAGCTGGCGCGCAAGCTCGAGAAGGCTGGCTTCGACGGCGATATTGCGGTCGATGCCATTGGTACCCTCACGGCAGAGGGCCTGCAGAGCGACCAGCGCTTTGCCGAAGCTTTCGTCCAGTCCCGTATCAGCCAGGGCAAGGGGCCTGTACGTATTCAGGCAGAGCTTGCAGAACGCGATATTCCGGTGGGACAGATTGACGCCGTTCTCGAGGAGACGGATCAGGACTGGTATGCGCTGGCTCGCGAGATTCGACGCAAGAAGTTCGGGTCGGAGCGGCCTGCTGATTTCAAGGAAAAAGCCCGGCAGATGCGATTCCTTCAATACCGCGGTTTCGAGACCGATCAAATAAAGCTCGCGGTTTCCGCGCACGAAGAATAAAGCTTAGAATCCGTCCGATGAAGACCCTTTCGAGCAATGAGCTGCGCCAGGCATTCCTGGAATTCTTTGGCGATCGCGATCATGAGGTGATCGCGAGCTCGCCGCTCGTGCCCGGAAATGACCCGACGCTGCTGTTCACGAATGCCGGCATGGTGCAATTCAAGGACGTGTTTCTCGGCGACGAAAAGCGCAGTTACGCTCGCGCCGTGACCTCGCAGCGATGTGTGCGAGCGGGTGGCAAGCACAACGATCTCGAGAACGTCGGCTACACGACCCGGCACCACACTTTCTTCGAGATGCTCGGCAACTTCAGCTTTGGCGATTATTTCAAGCGCGAGGCCATTGAGTACGCCTGGGAGTTCCTGACCGGGACGCTCGAACTGCCGGCCGAGAGACTCTGGGTCACGGTCTTCAATGATGACGACGAAGCTGCCGACATCTGGCTCAATGAAATGAAGATCGACCCGAAGCGCTTTGCACGCATGGGCGAGAAAGACAACTACTGGGCCATGGGTGATACTGGACCGTGCGGTCCGTGCAGCGAGATTTTCTACGACCACGGTCCGGACATCGAAGGCGGCCCGCCGGGATCGCCCGATGAAGATGGCGATCGTTACGTCGAAGTGTGGAACCTCGTCTTCATGCAATTCGACCGCTCGGCTGACGGCAAGATGACGCCATTACCGAAGCCCTCGGTCGACACCGGCATGGGCCTCGAGCGCATTGCGGCAGTGATGCAGGGCGTGAAAAGCAACTACGAGATCGACCTGTTCGCGAACCTGATTGAAGCGATCGCGAAGACTCTTGGCGTAAAGAACGACGGCTCGAGTTCCCTGAATGTCATCGCCGACCATATCCGCGCCTGCGCGTTCCTGATCGTTGATGGTGTGCTGCCAGGCAACGAGGGCAGGGGATATGTCCTGCGCCGGATCATTCGCAGGGCGATTCGGCACGGCAAGAAACTTGGCACGGACGACGCTTTCTTCTACAAGCTTGTTGCACCGCTGGCGAAGGAAATGGGCGAGGCGTACCCCGAGTTGACGAAAGCGCAGGCGCACGTCGAGAAGGTGCTCAGGAAAGAAGAGTTGCGGTTCGCGGAGACCCTCGACCAGGGCATGGATATTCTCGAGTCCGCGATCGGGAAACTCGACGGCACGGAGATTCCCGGCGCCGTTGTATTCAAGCTCTACGACACCTACGGATTTCCTCTTGATCTGACGGCCGATATTGCACGCGAGCGTGGCCTGACGATTGATGAGCAGGCTTTTGATGCTGCCATGGGCGAGCAACGCGATCGGGCGCGCGCGGCGAGCAAATTCAGCGCCGCAAGCGACGGCTCAATCAAGACTGATGCCGTGAGCGACTTCTCGGGTTACGAAGGTACGGAGGGCTCGAGCCAGGTCATCGGTATTTATAAGAGTGGCGAACCCGCAGACCTGCTGTCCGCCGGCGATGAGGGTGCCATCATCCTGTCATCGTCACCGTTCTACGCCGAAAGCGGAGGACAGATCGGCGACCAGGGAATCCTCGCTGAATCGGGCAAGCTGTTCCAGGTCGTGGACACGCAGAAAAGTGGCAATGCGATAGTTCATTACGGCGCTGTCGAACACGGAGACATCAAGATTGGCGACAAGCTCGAAGCTATTGTCGATGCTGACCGTCGCCAGGCGATTCGTCTCAATCACTCGGCGACGCACCTGATGCATGCCGCACTCCGGCAAGTACTTGGGGATCACGTGCAACAAAAGGGCTCCCTCGTGGCGCCCGATCGTTTGCGTTTCGATTTCTCGCATTACGAGGCCGTCACTCCCGAGCAACTGACTCGGATCGAAGAACTGGTCAATGATGAGATTCGCCGCAATGTCGCCGTCGAGACTCAGTCAATGGGCTACGAGGAAGCCATTGACTCAGGTGCTGTCGCTCTATTTGGTGAGAAGTACGGGGACAAGGTGCGTGTACTGCGTTTCGGCGATTTCTCGGTCGAACTCTGCGGCGGTACGCACGTGGGGCGTACGGGCGACATTGGTGTGTTCAAGATCACGTCAGAAGGCGGAATCGCCTCTGGTGTACGCCGTATTGAGGCCGTGACCGGCAAGGTCGCACTGGAATGGATCGATGCCAGGCAGCAAACGCTGGACGAACTGGCTGGCATGCTGCGCAGCCAACCGAACCTGGCTGCCGCGAAGGTCGAGCAGCTGCTGAAGCGTGTGAAGGATCTCGAGAAGGAGCTTGCAGCCGCGAAGCAGGCGCTCGTGACTGGCAACGCCACGGACCACACCGAGGATATCCAGGAGATCGCAGGCATCAAGGTACTCGCGACGCGCATGGACGGTGCGGATGCGAAAACGCTGCGAGAGGCTGTTGACCGCTTCAAGGACAAGCTGCAGAGCGCCGTCGTCGTGCTCGGCGCGGTCGATGATGGCAAGGTTCGCCTCGCCGCAGGCGTCACCAAAAACAACACGGACCGTATCAAGGCAGGCGACGTCATCAAGCCTGTCGCCGAGCAGGTCGGCGGAAAAGGCGGCGGTCGACCCGATTTCGCACAGGCTGGTGGTAGCAATCCCGACGCACTCGACAAAGCCCTGGGTTCTGTGCCGAAGTGGGTAGCGGACCAACTGGGCTGATTTTTCTGTACCTGTGGGCATCCGAGCCCAGAATCAGCTAGTATTACAAGAGTTTAGGCTGTACGACGCGTACAAGAACGGGGCAGGAGCCCCGCAAGGCAGGAGTAGGAAGCTATGCTGATTCTGACGCGACGCGCTGGGGAGACGGTCATGATCGGGAGCGATATTACGATCACCGTCCTGGGGGTTAAAGGCAATCAAGTGCGCATCGGTATCAATGCGCCGAAAGATATAGCTGTCCACCGCGAAGAGATCTACGAGCGTATTCAGAACGAGAAAGCTGCCGAGCAGGCAGAGAAAGCCGTCGGGGACGAGTAGTCTCCATTGCTGTAAACCACTGTGGGAGCGCGCCCCAGCGCGCGACGCCCGAAGGGCGCTGGCCCCAAACAGCAAATCGCGCGCTGGGGCGCGCTCCCACAGGTCTTTACCTTGCGATTTCCGATCAGTAACATGGCCGACCGCAGTCCGCACGCATATGAAATTCGGAGAGATGGCTGAGTGGTCGACAAATCGGCAGGACTGCCGATTTGGACGGCGGAGCCGCCCGAAGGGCGAGGGGCAGGATGCCCCGAGTCAAAGCGCTCCTTGCGTTAGACTCAAATTACACAAGATGTTCGGAGAGATGGCTGAGTGGTCGAAAGCGCTCCCCTGCTAAGGGAGTAAGGGCTTATACCCCTTCGAGGGTTCGAATCCCTCTCTCTCCGCCAGAATCTATTGTAACCTATTGAAATAACACGAGAAATACAAACTACGTGGGCTTCCACCTACGGTTCTACCTACATGTGATTTGAAAACCTAAGCACTTTTTTCCCTGACCACCGCACGAAGGTGTTGCTCACCAATGCGCCATCAGGAACGCTGAATCCTGGCGGCTCCCGTGGCGCTTCCTATGTATGGTCTGTCGATGTTGGTGGTTCAGAGTTAATGGTGCGGCTCACAATTGGTAAGTGAATCTGACCGCCTGCAGCATTATCTGCAAGCCCACCGAAGTGGTAATGGTCTTGGGACACCAGCCCCGTCTCTGAACCTGCCTGATCGCAGGCATGCCGGGATTTCCTGACGGATAGAGCCCGGACAATTTTCCAAAATGGCCTCAAAGGCCTCGGTTCATAAAGTTACTCACAGTCCTCCTGTGGAGTTGAGCAGTTAAACCAACTGCGTCGTTGAAGATGCGGTACGCCGGATCGAGACAAGCATCGCCTGCCAAACCCAATACCACATACGTTAAAAGCCAGTTATAAGAAAGAGCCTGGCACTGCCGTAAGAAGAAACGGCGTCGTCAAAGATGGACTCACGATCATAGATCGCGGCGCTTTGCCCGGAGTCCTGAAGCGCCCTGTTGCCACTTTTTGCGCAGTGGCCGCGGCTTAAAACCGATCAAACTACGCCGTTATCATAATAGATAACCCTTGGGTAACCCGAAAAATCAGCCCAGGAGCGGCGTAGTTCGTGGCGTTGCGGCCCGTGTCACCAGTGCAACTGGTGACACGGGCGCTTCGCAACGGGTATCACCGTATCAGCCTTCGGAGTACCCCGCACGCAGCGGGTTAGTTCGACGTCCGGGAACATCCCAGAGGTTCCGCATGATGGACAACCGATTGCACAGTTTGCGCAAAAGTCCTGCTCAACATCTACGTGGACGCCTGCCCCGTTTGATCGAGCAGGCCATGATCGAGCGGCAGGTCTCAGTCAAAGCAGTCGATCGAACGACAGAGATTAGTACTGAGCGACAGTCGGGAGTCGGCCAGAAGAGAAGCGGAAGTTCGTAGATCGGGCTAGCGACCTTCGTAGAAAGCCTGGGCAGGCTGGAGGCGGCGTCCGGCTTTTCGGATGCTACCCTAACCTCGGCTTAACTCAAGATATTCTATCAAGCAAGTGTAGCCCTAAGAGTGGCTATCTTTTCGTCACTAGCCGCGGTAGCAAACGCTGCCCATGTATCCATTAATACACGGCGTTCATCAAACAAGTCCCCATCATGCATGTACGCGGCTCCTGTCTTACCGGTCATGCTGTGAGCAAGCGCCATTTCGCAAACTTCGCGCGAGAAATCAGTTCGTTCGGCGGCCCAATCTCTGAAAGAGAAGCGGAACCTGTCGGCAATGAATTTTTTATCCATCCTGCGAATCACCGTGACAAAGGTCCCGTCCGAAAGCGGTGTCTTCTTGAATCGGCCTGGGAACACAAACAGACCACCGGCGTACAATTTTTGCGCCCGCCCCAGGATTATTATGCAACGAGCGCTGAGCGGTATCCGATACTTCTTGCCTGCCTTCATCCTATTGGCTGGAATAGTCCACACTTTTTCCTCGAAATCAATTTCTGGCCATTTGGCCAAAGTTACGTCGCTCGTGCGAGTGGCCGTCAAGATCAGGAACTCCAAAGCTAGGCGGGTGGACTCGCTTGCGCGACCCTTACGGAGGTCAGAAATAAACGCGCTCACTGCCGAGTAGGGAGGAGCGGCACAGTGCGATGTTCCCTTGGGCCGGATTGGCATTTCTATCTCGATGCTGAATGGCGTCAAAGCAATACGTACCGCGGGTGGCCTGATTTACTAGTGACTTTCGGCTCATTGGATTCATCGCCATACCGCTTTTCGTTTCTAGTATAGCCGACGTCGTTCGGTCAAGGTTGTCTGCTTGATGCGTCGCCATTGATTGAGAATGACCTGCCCACAACCGTGGTAAGCATTCGCGAGCGTCGGGTCTTTCAGGCTCTCATGACAGCGCTCAGTGCTGTAGTAATCGATGAACAAAACGATGCGTGCATTAGTGCCTAAAGTAGTTTTCCAGCAAAACCTGATTTTTCATCCATCGATGCCAGGGCTCGATCTTGCCCTGAGCCATCGCGCGATACGGGCGGCCTCGAGAGTGACCCATTTCGTGCTCGTTCAGCCAGTCTCTGACAGTCAGGCTCCGCTCGATTTGATGTGTACTGGCGACCAGGTGAGGCGATCCTATCGCCAGAGCGCGATCGCCCTCATTAAGTGCCAACCGATGTTTTGGTCCGATTGTTACACCCTTTGAAGTGATCACTTGAAGATATCGATTCAATCAGTTGATTCTTAAATCAGTCTGAAGTCCGGTGGGCTCGGATTGCGCTTGGCCCGAAGCATCATTATGTTAATTCGTGGTTTCGAGATTGAAAGTCCTAGGCAACGCGAGTACGGTTTGCTTAGCTGTGACCGCGGTGAATCACGGGCGGTGCGGGACCTTACCGATTGTTCGAATAGCAACAGCCAAGAAGCATAACCGTTGCGCACGAACGTTGATCGGTATGGCTTGAGACAATCACAAAAACAAAAAATCAACTTTGAGCGAATGTCGATTCCAACTTTCTTGCAACGCAGAATGTCCGGCTAGTCGTGAGTAGTTTCTACTTACCCGTGAGGTTGCTGGACAAGCAAGGACCGATGATCAACCACAAACCGTAGCTGGTGGCGCAGTCCACCGGACTAATAATTCAAGCCCAACGAAGGAAATACAAATCATGAAAACGGGATTCAAACTAAGCGCGGTAGTCGCTGGCCTGACAGTGCTTGTCGGGTCGGTCGCCACACAGCCAGTGTCGGCAGCCGATCGTATTTCGATGCGATACGGCGGTGAGCTGCCGGCGTCAATACAACAGATGCAATTACCGGAGCGGCTGACAGCACAAGCTGACCGTGCGAGCGTCGACCTGGCGCTGCAAAGCGCGCAGGGGCAACAGCAGGTTCTTGTAAGACTACGCTCACCGTCGGTTGCGAAGTACCGCGGTAAATCGCCGGCGGCTCAAGTATCGCATAAGGAAAGGCTCAAGAACGAGCAGTCAGCATTCTTCAAGCGGGCTCAAAAAATCGCCCCCGGGGCGAAAATGTTCGGGAGTTCTCAGATGGTACTGAACGCCGTTTTTTTGGATGTCGATGCCGGGATGATCCAGGAGCTCGCAAAAGACTCTGATGTTATGCGGATCTCCCGCGTCAAAAACTACGAGATGGACCTGTCCGAAACCGTACCTTATATCGGCGCCAGCGCCGTTCAGGCCGACGGCTTTGATGGCACCGGTGTACGCGTCGCCGTGCTCGACAGTGGTATCGATTACAACCACCTCGCTTTAGGTGGCTCCGGTAATCCAGCCGATTATGCAGCGAATAACCCGGACATCATCGAGCCGGGCACTTTCCCGACCGCCAAGGTCGTCGGTGGTTTCGACTTCGTCGGTAGCGCCTGGCCCGGCGGACCCCTAGCGCCCGATCCGGACCCTCTGGACGACGGTTCGCAAGCTGGCCACGGATCACACGTTGGCCACATCATCGGTGGAACCGGCAGCGTCGCACCGGGCGTGGATCTCTATGCAGTGAAGGTCTGCTCATCGGTAGCCACGTCTTGCTCCGGAGTCGCACTGATCAATGGCATGAATTTCGCAGTCGATCCAGACGGTGACGGCGATCCTTCAGATGCCGTTGACGTCATTAACATGTCGCTGGGCAGCCTCTACGGCCAGGCCTTTGACGACGATCTGGCGTTCGCAGTGGACAACGCTACGGCATTGGGTGTCTTGTCAGTTGTATCGGCAGGCAACAGCTCCGACAAGCCATACGCAAATGGTACGCCGTCGTCAGCAGCAACCGCGCTGTCTGTCGCGCAAACGAATGTGCCGAGTGCGGTCCTGCCTCTGATGGAGGTGACTGCGCCAGGTTCGATCGTGGGCCTCTACCAGGCGGTGTTCCAACCGTGGTCGGTACCGCTGGCGTCTGTTATCGAGGAGCCGGTTGTGTATGGAAACGGTTCCGGCGGTAATCTCGATGGTTGTGCGGCCTTCCCCCCGGCTACGTTTGTCGGTGAGATAGTGCTGGTTGACCGCGGAGCGTGCAATTTCACACTGAAGATCAAAAATATCGGTGATGCCGGCGGTTCGATCGGAATCATCGGACTGGTTGCTCCAGGCGATCCGTTCTCCGGCGGTGACGGTGGTGAGGCACCGATCACTGTTCCCGGGTTCATGATCAGTCAAGCCGATTCCAATGCGTTGAAGAGCGGTCTGCCGGCAACCGTGGCTCGGTTCGATCCGGCCGTCGGCATCCCGCTAATAATGGCAATGGTCGGGAGCTCGTCCCGCGGCCCGCAACACGAATCGACAACCCTGATCAAGCCGGAAATCGGCGCGCCAGGTGCGTCCGTCTCGGCCACGGCAGGAACGGGCACGGGCGAGGGGCCTTTCGGTGGCACGTCCGGAGCGGCGCCAATGGTGAGTGGCTCGGCAGCACTGCTCATGCAAGCCTATCCTGATCTCACTCCGCTCGAGGTCAAGGCTCGTCTGATGAACAATGGAGAGACGGACATTCTCAACGACGCTGTCACCGGAGAGCTGGCGCCGATTACCAGGATCGGTGGTGGGGAAGTTCGGGTGGATCGTGCGGTCGGTGCGCCTGCGGCGGCGTGGGATGACACCGGATTCAGCGGTTCGCTGAGCTTCGGCTTCGTCGACGCGAGCAAGGACGTCCAGATATTGCAGAAGAAGGTTCGGGTTCGGAACTACTCCGATCACGCCATCCAGTACGATATCGAGCCGACGTTCCGATTCGCCGACGATGCGGCCAGCGGAGCAGTATCGGTCGACGTCTCACCGAATCCGCTCAATGTACCCGCAGGTCAGGATCGGACGGTCAACGTCAAGATGACTATCAACGGTGCCTCGTTGCCGGGCAACTTCATGAACTCCGGCAGCCAGGGCGCCAATGGGAGTGCGTTGACGGCCAACGAGTTCGACGGTTACCTGAACTTCGACGACGGTCATCATCCGATTCACATGGCCTGGCACGTGCTGCCACGAAGGTCTGCCGACGTGAATGGTGCGCGACCCGTGCTTACGTTCAACGGAGGGGTGGACAACATCAACCTGACCAACGTCGGCGTGGGCACCGCGCAAAACGACGCGTACTCGCTGCTAGCCGTGAGTCCGAATCAGCCGGAAGGCGCTCCCTGGCAACAGTCACCGATGCCGGATATTCGAGCCGTGGGTATCAACACCATTCCGGTCGGGGCAGGATTCTGTTCGGGTCAGGATTCGTTCCTCTGGCTGTTCGCGATCAACACCTGGGAGCGTCAGGAGCACGTAGTGCCGGTGATCCACAACGTGATTCTCGACACCAATCAGGATGACACCGATGACTTCATCGTGTTCAACCTGGACCTGAATCTTGGGGCGATCTCGGATGGACGGCAGGTGACCTGGGTGCAGAATCTCGCGACCAACGAACTTTCGGCATTCTTCTTTGCCGAGCACTCCACGAACACCGGAAACACGGTGCTCTTGATCTGTGGCGAGCAGATCGGCCTGACGGGTACGGACATGTTGAGTACTAACGTCGACATGGACGTATTCACCCAGGACTTCTACTACGGTGGTCCGGGTGATTTCGTTGGTGGTTTGACTGTCACTCCACTCGGTGAACAGTATTTCGGTATCCCGAGTGACATACCAGGCAAGGGCAATGGCACGATGACGGTCATAGATTTCGGTCTGTTCCCGGGCAACTCGGCTGAACTGGGTGTCATGCTATTTACCAATGGTGATCGCGGAACCGGCGCCCGCGGTGGTGCTACCAAGCAAACGGAGGCTCTGCTCTTCGAAGCCAAGTAAATAGTTCGCCAAGAAGGTGAGCCGAAAATTATAGGCCCCTCCCGTTGGAGGGGCCTTTTTCATTGCGCGCCTTCGGGCCGGCGCAAGACTGTCGGCATCTCGCACAGGAAGAAATAACCGCGCTCACTGGCCCGGTAGTCGTACTGCTTGCCAGCATGTTCAAGGATGACGCGATAGCCTGGAACGAGGGCCTGGGTATACATTTCGTCCGGCCTGAAGCACCCCAGGGAACCATCACTCCAGGTCACGGCGTAAGCTTTGACCACCTGCGCATCGCTGACGGCGATGTTTATGCGTGCGGCGAGGTCCTCTTTGATGGCGCGCAGAATCGACTCTGGCACTTCGCCGGTTATGTGCGTCTGCGCGTCTTGCGAAATACGCCCGGGCATCCCTTTCTTGGTGCCTTAACGCATGTCGAGTCGACGCTGCAATTCCTTGTCGGATTGTATCGAAGGATCTTCGTTTTTGGTCTCAGGCTCTGTCTGCGTGACCGCTCCCTCGCCGGACGAATCGGATGGCGCCACCGCACCCGGCCTCAGCGACGGCCAATACAAAAACTGTAGCTGCGGCTCTTAGTATGGTCTTCACCGCTGCTATGGGTGTTAACAACTGCAATCTTGTAGTTTCAAATGATGCGTTTTGGCCAAAACGGAACTTCAATTTGCGTGTAGATCAGACTTGCGAGCGGGATTCCCCCAGGTTCCGCTTGGGTCAAAAGCCGAAGTTTCCAATGGCTTCAATCGTAGCAGAATAACGGCTGCTCTCGAACGTAAAGCGGACGTGCCGAGATGACGAAGCTCGCGCCGTTCAGACCGATGCCGGGATAAAAGCGGCATCGGCGAGGTGCGTGCTTCAGCCTGTGTTCTGTCGAATGGCAACGACCGCTGCTGGTGTTGCTGGCTTGCTGCAGTAACGAGCCCAGTCCGTCATGAGTCGGGCGCGTTTTTCGAACAGGTCTCCGCGCCGGTAAGCGGCCTCGGTCTTGTCTCGCAACGCGTGGGCCAGTGCCATTTCAGCGACATCGGCAGCGTAGTTTGTCGATTCAGCGCACCAATCCCGAAACGTGGATCGGAATCCATGCACGGTAATGCCGGGTTGATTCAGTCGTTTAAGGACCTTCATCATGGCTGCATTGGACAGGTGGCTGTGGCGCTTCTGGCCGGGGAACACGTAGGTCTTGTCGCGCCCCCTGACAGCCTCTAATGCGGAGACGGCCGCGGCTGACAAGGGCACACGATGCTCGCGATTTGACTTCATGCGCTCGGCCGGAATGACCCAGGTTTTGCGATCCAGGTTGAGCTCCGACCACTCGGACTGAATTACTTCATTCGTGCGGGCTGCCGTCAGAATGGTGAACTCGAGCGCTCGTGAGGCAACGCCGGTGTCGTTACGAATCTGCCGCATGAACGCCCCGACGTCTGTGAACGGTAATGCCGCGTGATGCTTGACCCGGACAACCTGGCTCGGCCGCGGCAACAGCTTGTCCAGATGGCCGCGCCAGCGCGCCGGGTTATCACCGTGCCGGTAGCCACGCACAGTCGACCAGTCGAGTACCGACTCGATACGACCACGCAGCCGGCTGGCGGTTTCTGTTTTCGTGACCCAGATCGGTTCGAGGCAACGCATGATGAGTGCCGTGTCGATCTGATCGACGGGTAGATGGCCGATGATCGGGCCAGCGAGATTCTTGAGCGTGCTGCGCCACTGCTCAATGTGCTTCGGATTACTCCAACCCGGTGCCTGGGACTCGATGTAAAGCTCCGCGCACTCGGTGAACGTCAGCATGTTCTCGTGCGCCGTGCGTGCGGCGATCTGCCGGGCGCGTTTGTCGGTTAAGGGGTCGATGCCCTGGTGCACCTTCTTCCGCTCTCGGGTGGCCAGGTCGCGTGCTTCGGATAGTGTCACATCCGGATAGGGGCCGAGCCCCAGCCAGGTATCCTTGCCGAAACGGGAGTAGCGAAACAGCCACGACTTGGTGACGGCATCGGTCTCGACATTGCGAGTCGACTTTCGGACCTGCAAATAGAGATTGCCGCCGTCGGGGTATTTGCCCGGGCGTTTGCTGTGCTTGACAAACAAAGCCGTGATTCTCTCCGCCATACTCAAATCCTTGCACTCATAACGGGACAGCCTACAATCGGGCCCACGATTTGAACCCGGCTTTGGCTGGTTTTCTTCGAACTACCCTAGCGCAGGAAGTTCCCTAAGTGCAAGATATTAAAAGAGTTTTGGACTTCCTCGGAAATCCTCGGAAAGGTGTTTTTTGCCTCTCTCTCCGCCAAAAAAATAAAATGGCCCCCACAGGGGGCCATTTTGTTTTCCGCCGAGTGAGCTAAAGTACTGGCCCTATGTCGTGCCTTACGCGCCAAATCCTGTGGCTGATTGCAGCGATACCAATGCTCTGCGACATCGCCTCGGCCAGCCAGAGTGACGGCGAGACTCGCAGCGGCTGCGTAACCTGCCATGCAACGAAACAGAGTGGCTTCGTCGCAGGTCACGCATTCGCTGCTGACAACTGCGTTAGCTGCCATGCCGGCAACAACACGGCGAATACGGAAGAGTCAGCGCACGTCGAACTAATCAGTTTTCCGGGCGATCTGAGCAACGCCGATCGTACCTGCGGTAACTGTCATGCCGACAGAGTCGCCTCCGTTACTGGCAACCTGATGCACACCGGTCGCGGCATTGTGGAAGTGACGCGGCAGTTACTCGAAAACAAGACAGCGCCGGATGAGAGCGCGAGCTTTCAGTCGTTGGGGCACGGAGTCGCAGACTCGATGTTGCGCAAATTGTGTGCGGGTTGTCATACCGGGCAATCGAAAAAGGTACATCAGCTCGACGCGATGCGGGATCGGGGCGGAGGCTGCCTGGCTTGTCACGTAAACAGCTATCCGCAGGACTCTCACCCGGCCCTGACCGGCCAGATCTCCGATGCCCGCTGTTTCGGTTGCCACTCCCGTTCCGGGAGGATTTCTCTGAGCTTTGCAGGGCTGGCCGAAGTCGATGGATCGGCATCGGCCGGATCAGACGCCCGCTTGCGATTGCCGGATGGCCGGCAGGTTGAACGAAAGCCGGCTGATGTTCATTACCTTGCAGGTATGGGATGCATCGATTGCCATACAAGCGTCGGCCTGATGGGCGATGCGGCAAATGCCCGTAACCAGAGCCAGGCTGTTGATATCGCATGTGTCGATTGCCACGACAACAACAGCCGGCCCCTCGGCCTGGACGAGTGGCCAGCGCCGATGTCCTTGTTCAAAAAGAGGCTGCCCTTTTTTGTTGACGACACCACACGCTTCCTGGCCACCGCAAAAAACTCGACACCGTTATGGCATGTCGAACTACGGTCAGACGGCGCCTGGCTGCATACGAAGAATACAGCTCGAGTATTGAAAGTCCCCGAGCTCAATCCCGCCTATCACTCAGAGGACTCCGATCACCAGCGACTGGAGTGCGTGACGTGTCACAGCCAATGGGCACCACAGTGTTTCGGCTGTCACATCGAGTACGATGCTGACGGAGTTCAGTGGGACCATATCGAACAAAGAGAGACCGCCGGTCGGTGGCAAGAGGAGCGTTCGCACTTCCGTAATGAATTGGGAACGCTGGGCGTCAATAGTAGCAACCGAATTAGCCTGTTCGTCCCCGGAATGATCATGACGGTCGCACACCCGGACTGGGAAGCCGACAGGTTTATTCGTGAATTCGCGCCTCTCTCGCCACACACGACGGGCGCGGCACGATCCTGTGACTCGTGTCACCGCTCGAGCGAGGCACTGGGTCTGGGCCAGGGCGACCTGGACGAGCATGCCGGAGGCTATCGATTTACTCCGACTTACGAGAGGCTGCAGGACGGCCTGCCACGCGACGCCTGGACCCACCTCGACGGCTCATCGCGAAATCAGACAGGGGCAAAGGGTCAGCGCCCACTCAACAAGGACGAAATCGAGGCGATGCTCGGCGCGCCTTTGAACTGATGAACTCGCGTCGCTTCATGAACCGAGACCGCGGGCGACGTCACTGTCGGGAATGAGTATTCCGGGTACTGTCATGTCCGCGTCCGCCCTGGGAACGAGGTAGAAAGGTATCTCGGTCGTTTCATCGATAAATGACTCGCTCGGGAAAAATGCAAAGACGATGCCCAGAAAAATGGCAATCGATACGAGGGTAGTTTGTAGTTTCACGAACTGTCCGGATAGTGGGTTCGAATCCGGCGACGGCCAGACGAAGTGCTGAACGGCAAGCATCGACAAGGTGCCGACAACTGCGATAAGCACCATGATCAGTACCGTTTGGCCCAGCCCGATACCCAGCCACTGATCCAGCCGGAAAGCGCCCATATAGTCGCTGTTGTAGAACTCTCCCCAGACAGGAAATAAGTCTCCGAATACAAGGCTGCCGATCAGGAAGCCGACGATGAAGACCAGCGCGTCTATCTTGCCGGTAGCGATTGACGCGATCGCGGTTCCCGGACAGTAGCCCCCGATAACCATACCGACACCGAACAGCAGACCGCCGACGGCCATCGGAACGAGATAGGTTGGCAGCATGTAGACCATGGAAATGTCCAGAAAGCCAACCAGGCTCAGCCCCCATAAGCCGAGCATGCCCGTCACGATTGCCGAGAACATGACGACAGGCACGCCGACGTCCTTGAAATAGAAAGCCCAGGCGATGCGACGGCCATCGGTAAAGCCCGCATGAAACAGAGCGAAGCCGAAGATGATGCCGATAGGCACTGCGAGCCAGAGATTCGTGGCTGCCGATATGGCACCGCTCTTGGCAAAAGGAGCGATCAGATCCATTGTTTTCTCACAAACCAGGCCGCCATCCAGCCGCCGATAAATATGCAAATCAGGAATACCCAGGCGCCGACCGATAACTGGGCGCCGCCGACCAGGCCCTGGCCGCTCGTGCACCCTCGCGCCAGGCGTGCGGCAAAGCCCGTGATGACGCCGCCAGACAATGCCAACGTCAGCCGGTACAGCACCGAGCTCCGCGGTCCGCGTAGAATTTCGACGCGCAGTTCACCGCTCATCCAGGCCGCGATGAAGCTGCCGATAAGTAACCCAACGAGGAGGACTACAACGTAGTCGTTAAGCGGGTGAGCGCCATCGGTAAAGTACTTGCCAAAGTAGGCGCTCTGCTCTGTCGCGGCCGGAAACAGGCCATGCTGTACCCAGGCAACGAGACGGGTCATCGCTCCGCTCGCGCCGATGCCACGGCCGGCGACAATAAACGCCAGCAGCATGCTGATTCCGATGAGTATCCCGGCCGGGACCGGGGGCCAACGTGTGCCGAACTTCATATCCTGCTCCGGAGCGCCGACCAATTCGGCGAAATTCGTACATTAGATATATCTAATTTACAAGCAGGATGACACCAGTACAAGCACGTATAGAGGTATCTTTTTTGCAGCTGGCGTGAGTGCTGCGGATTCTCGAAGGGACAAACCAGATCGACCCCCGGAAGCATCTAATCTATACAGTCCATAGTGTTGTAACCTACTGTCCATGACCCTGGTCAGCGAACTCAGGCGGCGAAACGTATTCCGGGTGGTTTTTGCCTACCTCGTTGTCGGCTGGCTGTTAACCGAAGTACTGACCACGATCCTGCCGGAAATTGGCGCGCCCGCCTGGGCATCGCGCGCGGTCATTCTCGTCTTCGCACTCGGCTTCATCCCGGCTGTGGTATTGCCCTGGATTTACGAGCTGACTCCCGATGGCATTAAGCGGGAGTCGGAAATCGACGGTAGCGAGGACCTTCGGCGTAGCAGCAGGACCTTCGACTACCTGGCGATCGCCACGGTGGCCGTACTCATCCTGGTCCTCGCCGTGCTTGGCGCCCGGACCACGATCGACGCGCCGCGATCCCCGGGGCAAGTCATCAGCAACGCATCCGTTGCCGTATTGCCGTTCGTCAATATGACGGGTGACAAGGACAACGAGTACTTCTCCGACGGGCTGACCGAAACGTTGCTGCACATGTTGGCGCAGATTCCGGACCTGCAGGTTGCCGCGCGAACGTCGAGCTTTGCTTTCAAAGGCCAGTCAAAAACGGCTCGGGAAATAGCGAGCGCCTTGCAGGTTGCTCACATCCTCGAAGGCAGTGTGCAGCTGGCAGGCAACAGGGTGCGGATTACGGCGCAGCTGATTCGGGCCGAAGACGGTTTTCACGTCTGGTCGTCAAACTTTGACCGCGATTTCAACGACATTTTTGCCGTTCAGGACGAGATAGCACGCGAGGTCGGAAGCGAGTTGTCGGCGTCCCTGCTCGGGGAGGAGCAGGAGACGAAGATAGCGGGCGTTAGCACCCGGAATCCCGACGCGTACGATCTCTATCTGCAGGCTCTGGGTGAACGGGCGACCTTTTCCTACGGTGGGTTACAGGCGTCCGAGAACCTTCTGAAAGGCGCCCTTATGACTGACCCGAACTTTCTCGACGCCAAAACCGAACTCGCCGTGAATTACCTTCACCAGTTCGAAACGGGTCTCATGGATCGCGACGAGGCGGTAGCGAATTGCACGGCGATGACCGCTCAGGTGCTGGCGAGTCGTCCGGACGACCCGGCGGCTACTGCCATTCAGTTGTTCGTTGGCCTGGCCGGCGACGGTGATCGCGGTGATCCGGGTCGCGTCTTTGGCGCCATTGAAGAACTCGAGAAACTCGTCGCCGAGAATCCCGCCGACTACCGGATCCGGGTAATCCTGGCACGGCTGTTACAGAAGGTGCAGCAATTCGATCGTGCGCTGGTCGTGCATCTCGAGGCTCTCCCACTGGACCCGTTCAATCCGCGCGTTCATTACGAGCTGGGCTCGCTGTATCTGCAACTAGGAAGACCACAGAAAGCACGTGCGGCGCTCGAGAAGTCACTTGAAATAGAGCCGCGCCAACCGAACGCCTACGGGAAGCTGGCTCAGGTCAGCTCGCAACTGGGCAACGGTGTCGATGCGGTGCAACAGCTGCTCAAGGCATTCGAAATCGACCCACGTGACCATGAGCTGCCCGGTCACGTTGCTTTGTTCCTATATGACCTGGGGTTGCTTGAAGAAGGCGATGATTTCCGCAATCTGGTGCTTGCTGTTGCACCGACCAGCGACATCGCCTACCAGGTCGACCTTCGGGGAGCCGTCAGCAGCGGTGACGTTTCTCGTAGTATCGCGACCGCCAGACGGGCGATAGAAGATGATGTTGGCGAGCGGCAGCCCGTATTCAGGGATGCCGTAGGGTATTTGATGAGAACGGCAGCGAGCAACGGTACTGTGGTTGAAACCACGGCGTACCTGGAACAAAACGCGCCCGGGATCTTTGATATCAACGCAGAATCGGTACCGCCAAAATACCGGAACGCACAGATCGCGGCTCTGGATGCTTGGTATGTGACATTGCCCAGGGACGAACTTTTGCGGCGGCTGGACGACTTGCTGAAGACCTCAGCCGATTTCGGCATTGACCCTCTCGAGGACCCCGGGGTCAAACTGGGTGTCCATGCCTTGCGTGGTGAAACCGAGGCGGCAATCGAAACGGCATTGACGCAAGTTTTCACGCAACCTGTCACCACATCATTGCATTGGCGAGAGATGTTCTCGCAGGCGCAGTACGCTGAGATCATTGCCGACGAACGGGTCAAAGATGCGTTGCAGCGTTGGGAAGAGGAGTACGACGAGTTACGCGAGCGAGTCAGGGCCTACCTTGCCGACCTGAGCGCGGCGGCCTAGACACGCGCTGACCAATATCGGTTCAAAAAAGGGCCCCGAATGGGGCCCTTTTCCATAGTCGAACAGGCTTGGATCAGTTTACTTTGATCTGTACCAATTCCTCGCCATTCGGGTCGGTTACGTGGACGGCACAAGCGATGCACGGGTCGAAACTGTGAATCGTGCGCAGGATCTCGAGCGGTTGCTTGGGATCAACCATCTCGTGCCTGTCCTCGAGTGCTGCCTCGTAGGCACCCGGCTGGCCATTCGGGTCGCGCGGGCCGGCGTTCCAGGTGCTCGGCACGATCGCCTGGTAGTTCGCGATCTTCTGGTTCTCGATTACTACCCAGTGCGACAGTGCACCACGCGGTGCCTCCATGACACCAACACCCTGGCAGGACTTCGGCCAGGTTGACGGTTCCCACAAGGTCTCGTCGAAGGTCCGCGTCTCACCGGCCTTGATGTTGGCGATGAGCGCGTCGAGCCAGCCTTGCATGGCGTCCGCGAGTATTGCCGTTTCCAGCGTACGCGCAGCGGTACGTCCGAGCGTCGAGAACAATGCCTCAACTGGCGCATCCAGCGTGGTCAACGCGTGATTGACCAGCGCCTGCGTCTGCTCGTGTCCTTTTGCGTACAGCATCAGGACGCGTGCGAGCGGGCCGACTTCCATCGCCTTGCCGTTCCAGCGCGGCGACTTGAGCCATGAATAGGATTGCTCGACGTCAAGGTGCTCGTACGGTGGTTCGGGACCGGTGTAGTTCAGTTCGGTCTCGCCGCTCCACGGGTGCAGTCCGGACGCCTTGCCGCTCGAATAGTCGTACCACGAATGCGCGATGAACTCCTGGATGCCCTGCGGATCGTCGAAATTCACGTCGTGAATCGTCGATATATCCCGATCCAGGATGACGCCACGCGGGAACAGGAACGAGTCGGGGTCGTCCATGCTCACGCCCGGCAGATCACCGACGCAAAGGAAGTTGCCAAGCCCTTCGCCGCGGAAGAACCAGTCCTTGTAAAAGCTTGCGATCGCCAGCGTATCGGGAACGTAGACCTGGTCGACGAAGGTCTTCATGCTGTTGATGATGTCCTGAACCTGCGCGAGCCGCTTGCTGTTGATGGCGGAGTCCGAATTCAGGTCGATCGGGCTCGGTACGCCACCTACGAGGAAGTTCGGGTGCGGATTCTTGCCACCGAATATCGCGTGCAGTCTCGCGACGTCGCGTTGCCAGACCAGTGCGTCCAGGTAGTGAGCAACGGCCATCAGATTGGCTTCTGGCGGCAGCTTGTATTCCGGGTGGCCCCAGTAGGCCTTCGCAAAGATGCCAAGCTGCCCGGCTTCGACGAAGTTGGCGACCTTTTTCTGCACGTCACGGAAGTAGCCGACGGACGAACGCGGGTAGCTGCTCAGGGACTGCGCAAGTTCGGCTGTCTTGGCAGGATCTGCCGACAATGCCGACACGACGTCCA
>Ga0255052_10000581_pt1 | contig 29290 bp, 23 predicted proteins | sample JV7_2_21_MG_FD_188632 | JGI IMG/M metagenome (GOLD analysis project Ga0255052, IMG submission 188632) | Seawater microbial communities from Jervis Inlet, British Columbia, Canada - JV7_2_21 | ecosystem: Environmental > Aquatic > Marine > Inlet | place: Canada: British Columbia | collected...
TGCATGAAAAATGATTCCATCGGATTCGCAAAGGGGATAAAATATATTTTACAATCACCTGCCCATGAAAAGCAGGAACGTTTAAAGCAGGCGCGTTTCTTTGTGGAACAACGTTATTCTCAACAAAGACTTTTAAATGATATTGAATCCCTCTACACCGAGCTCATGAGCGATACCATGAGTCGATAGAAAACAATTAATTATCAATTACAATCCCCTTTTTATCCTCCATTTTTTAATCCGCCATCTCAGCAAGAACGATTTTACGGCAAACGAGAAATAAACTCACGCTGTTTCCGGGATTAGGTTAAACCTTACCAAGGTATCGATAATCGATTCGTATGTGTGGAATTTGTGGAATATTTAACTTCGGTCTTGAATCCCAAAACTTACGGGGAATTATCAACGCGATGACCGATACACTGAGGCACAGAGGCCCGGACTCCTATGGAACATGGTTTGATTCGGAATCTGTTTTAGCGTTCGGTCATCGTAGACTTGCTATTCGAGATCGGTCACCAACGGGCCATCAGCCGATGGTTTCGTCCTGTCAACGATTCATTATAGTATACAATGGTGAAGTTTATTCACACAATGAAATCAGCAACGGACTAAAACAGAGTGGCAGACGTTTAAAAGGGACTTCTGATACCGAAGCTATCCTCGAGGCATGTGCCGAGTGGGGCGTTAAATCGACCCTTGAGCGATTGATCGGCATGTATGCTTTTGCCCTTTATGACAAGCAGAAAAAAGAACTTTATTTGGCGAGAGACCGACTCGGCATCAAACCATTATACTGGGGCATGGTGGAAAAGCATTTTATCTTTGGATCAGAACTAAAAGCCCTTATAAAACTAAACGATTGGACACCGAAGCTGAATCGAAACGCGCTTTCGGCCTTCATGCGTCATAACTACATACCAGCACCGCATACCATATATGAAGGCATCTACAAGCTTGAGCCTGGTTGTTTTTTACATGTAGGGATGGAAGCAAGCCCCACCATTGAGCGTTACTGGGATCTACGCCGTATTGTGGAATCAGGAGTGCGAAAACCAATCGATGATTCAGAAAATGATTTTATCAATGATCTAGATGAGCTGCTGCAAGATGCTGTGCGGCGGCGCATGGTAGCGGATGTGCCTATCGGTACATTGCTATCCGGCGGTATCGATTCTTCCCTGGTCACCGCGCTCATGTCCGAGCAAAGCGATCGCCCTATCAATACCTTTACCATTGGTTTTAGGGAGAGTGATTTTAACGAAGCACCACATGCTCGAAAAATTGCAAAACATCTTCATACAGATCATACGGAACTTTATGTTGAACCTAAACACGCACTTGATCTCATCGATTCGCTGCCGCATTGGTATGATGAGCCTTTTGCCGATTCTTCACAAATTCCAACCGCCCTGATTTGTGAGTTAACCCGCAAACATGTGACGGTTGTTCTGTCCGGTGATGGCGGGGATGAGCTTTTTGCCGGATATAACCGGTATGACTTGGGTTTGAGAATGTGGCATAATGCCAAAATCGCCCCATTCTCACTAAGGCGCCTGGCAGCACGCTTGATTCTTGCTCTGAGGATGCAGACTTGGGATAGATTTACACACTGGATACTGCCATATCAAAGACCGCCGCAGTTGGGCAATAAATTGCACAAGTTCGCCCACGCGATCCTGATCGATGAACCGAGCGAGATGTATCGGCAGATGCTAAGCCACTGGCCGGAACCCGACGCGATTGTCATCGGTGGCCATGAGCCAAAAGGAATTTTATGGGATCCCTCAGTGATTGAGACTGTTCCGAACTTTCTGGACCGAATGCAGTTTCTTGATTCTGTTACGTATCTTCCGGATGATATTTTGACCAAATTGGACCGTGCGAGCATGCGTGTTTCCCTCGAAGCAAGAGTTCCCTTGCTCGACCATCGTGTTGTCGAACTGGCATGGCAGATGCCGCGCACGCTCAAAATGCGAAATGGGATCTCAAAATGGGCATTGAGGCAGGTGCTGTATCGTCGCGTTCCAGCCCGTCTTATCGAAAGACCGAAAATGGGATTCGGCGTTCCGTTTGATCAGTGGTTACGTGGACCGCTACGGGGGTGGGCAGAGTCCCTTTTGGATGAAAAACGGTTGAAACTGCAAGGCCTGTTCGACCCTCTTCCGATACGTGAACGGTGGGAATCGCACCTCGGCGGGGCCAACTGGGGGTATCCGCTGTGGAATGTACTGATGGCACAGGCTTGGCTTTCTGCCAACCCCGGGGTCACATGGTGATGCCCCTAAAAGGGTTTATTGCCATATTTGGCAGCAGACGCGAGCTCCTGACAGAACTGGTACGCCGAGAGTTACGAGACAGGCATAGCGGCCAAATTTTAGGCACAGTGTGGGCCTTTGGCCATCCGCTTGTCCTGATGACGGTTTACACACTTCTATTTGCCTATGTTTTTCCGGCACGTTTCGGAGAAGGAATCGGTATTCAGGATTATGCCGGCAATGTTCTTTCAGGCATTGTGTGCTGGCTGGCTTTTCAGGATCTGCTTTTAAAAGCGCCCTCGGTTCTTGTTGGGCATTCAAATCTAGTAAAACAAGTTGTTTTTCCCATCGAAGTCCTACCTGTCAAAACGAGCATCGCCAGCGCACTTCCATATTCTATGGCGATCATCTTTACAGTTGCTTATGCTCTGTGGCGAGGCCACCTCTCATGGTTTGCACTGACATTGCCTTTGATCATGCTTTGTCAACTGGCAGCCATGATGGGGGCGGCCTTTCTTCTTTCCGCTGCCGGTGTTTTTTTGCGCGATCTGCGCGATGTGGTTCAGGTGTTCTGCACTATCAATCTGTTTGCCCAACCAATTCTCTATAATCCATTCTCGACACCGAAATGGATGATATCCCTTTTCTCTATCAATCCTTTCAGTTACTTTGTCTGGTGTTGGCAAGACGCACTCTACCACGGTGGGCCGGCACACCAGACGGCATGGATTTTTCTCCCACTAGGTAGCGTCACTTTACTGGCCGTCGGCTGGATAGCCTTTTCGAAAATCAGTCATTGGTTTGGAGACGCGTTGTGACCAAAGCAGGAATTGCCATTCGAGCCATTGGATTGTGCAAGGTTTATCATTGTTATAAACACCCCGTCGATGCATTGCTTGAGCTAGTGATGCGGCGTCAGCGGCATGATCGATTTGTCGCCTTAGACACCGTAAATCTTGAGGTCCGGCAGGGCGAAATTGTAGGGATATTGGGGCGCAACGGTGCCGGAAAGAGCACCTTGCTGAAACTGATCGCCGGTACATTGGAACGAAGTTCAGGCGATCTGGATGTCCATGGTCGAATTACAGCGATTCTCGAATTGGGCACAGGCTTCCACATGGACTATACGGGTCGGGAAAATATCTACATGGGAGGCCTGTGCCTTGGAATGAGCCGTCGTGAAATAGATGAAAAGCTGGAAGATATCATTCAATTCAGTGAACTCAGCGATTTTATCGACAGACCGTTTAAAACATATTCTACAGGAATGCAAGCACGGCTGACGTTTAGCACGGCGACCAGCATCGATCCCGATATTATGATTGTTGATGAAGCATTATCTGTAGGAGATGCCCGGTTCCAGCTAAAGTGTTTTAATCGCCTCCAGCAAATGCGGGAGCGACAAACAACCATTCTCCTTGTATCGCACGATACAAACACTATTACATCACTCTGTGACCGTGCTATGATTCTGGAATCGGGTCGCGTGTACGCCGAAGGTAACCCAAAGCATATTTCAGTATCGTATCAAAATCTCCTTTTCGGGAGCAGCAAAACAAAAAAAGACATGCTCATCGAGCGTGCGAGGGATTTAAAAAACAACGGAATCGATAAAGACCCCGATAGCAACGCGGAGAATGCCCAGCCGAATAAAAAAAATTCTAAACAACCCCGTAATGATAAGGTGATATCATCTGAAACAAAGCTGCGATATGGCTCCGGCGAAGCCCGGCTTCTTGATTGGGGACTTTTGAATGATCAGGGCAACGATTGCAACGTGATAGCGTCCGGGACCGCCTGCCGGTTGTACATGATACTTCGAACCATGGCCGATTTCGACGACCTGTCTGTTGGTTTTGCCATAAAGGACCGTCGTGGATCGGTTCTGTGGGGTGTTACCAATATTACCCAAAAATATCCCCCTTACCAAGCCCGATCCGGCGAAACACTAACCATTGTTGCGGACTGCATGATGTGGCTTGCAAATGGCGATTATTTTGTAACCCTTGGGGCTGCCCACCTGAATGGCGGCGATAAAATAGACTTTGTGGAGGATGCGATCGAATTTAAAATTATCGGTACCAGCGGTATTTTTACAACCTCTATCGTAAACCTGCAGACCAATTTTCGAATCATGGACGGTAATGCAATTAAAATCAAAAAATAAAACGCATGGATATTTCAGCCGGTTCAGGGACGTCCTTGCTCAACATTTCAAAGGGGACGGTATGATCGATTCACGGGACGACAACGCTCTAGGAACAGGCAATTTAGCAGAAAAGGTGATCGGTCTAGCTAAAAAACTTTCAACGCTCGCTCCTGACAAGACCGAAACGCTGCTTTCACTTATAAATGCCGGCTTAAAACCCGGCAGTGGCGAGGAGGAACGGTATCGTTTGGCAGAAGCCTTATCCACAGCCATCTATCCAAAGTACAAATTCAGTGAGTTCGCCCGGCTGTTTCTTGAGGATGAGGGATTTCTGAACTACTACAAACAATTCATGGACGCCGATAACTGGCATTCTTTTGATCGAAAGTACACGCTTGACCAGTTGTTAAAACTAACTTTTCATTTGCCCGGGGATCTTGTCGAATGTGGTACATATAAAGGGGCATCGGCCTACCTCATGTGCAGGGCTCACAGCAATAGTGAAAAAAGTATCCATCTGTTCGATTCCTTTGAAGGCTTATCCTCTCCTGACCCCTGCGACGGCAGCTATTGGAAGGCAGGCGCACTCAGCATCTCCGAGGGTGCATTACGCGAAACACTTGCCGAATTTCGCAATTATCAGGTCTACAAGGGATGGATTCCGGAACGGTTCATAGACGTTTCAGAAAAATACTTCTGTTTTCTCCATATTGACGTGGATCTGTATCAACCCACTCTGACGTCGCTCGATTTTTTTTATGAACGTATAACGACCGGCGGAATGATCCTGTTGGATGACTATGGTTTCAAGACATGCCCTGGCACAAAGCGTGCGGTTGATCAGTTTTTCAACAACCGCCCGGAAAATATCATCATGCTGTCAACCGGTCAGGCTTTTATCATAAAACAATAACAAAATGGGGAATTCAGAAATTTTATCTGCAACTGATGCAAACAATGCGCCTCCCCGGCGGATTCGGTGGACTCCAGCGCTTGTTGAACGATTTTGGCAAGGTTTCTCTCAGACACGGCTAGTTGAACACAGCTTTTCACGTCAGGGTGGACGGAGTTTGATTATAGCAGTGGATCATCTATTGCCGCACAGCGGTGAAGTATTAGATTATGGTGCCGGTGACGGCGATCTAGTTCAAATGATGTGCGAACGCGGGTTAAAAGTGTCCGCCTATGAGCCATCTGAAAAACGATCCGAAACGCTCAGGAAGCGACTTGAAAAATACCCCAATTTTCTTGAAATCATTAAGCAGGAAACAAAAAAGTGTTTTGATGTGGTAATAGCGACCGAAGTCATTGAACATATGCTTGATGAACAGATTGACCTCTGTTTGCGCCGGATTCATTCATTTGTCCGGCCCGGAGGAGTATTGATCGTAACGGTGCCCAATAACGAGGATCTTGATCTTGGCATGGCCTATTGTCCGATCAGCAATACCCTGTTTCATCGGTGGCAACATGTCCGGTCGTTTACTGATCGAACGCTTGCTGATCTGTTGTCTCAATACGGATTTGTAGAAATCGCCTCTCATCATGTCGAGTTTAACGATGCACTCTTTGTCCCTTATGATCTGTTTTGGGGGTCTGATGCAGATACAAATAACATGCCATCCCACATCGTTGAATTGCGTGCAAATCGACCAGTAAGAATGGGCGCGGAAAACAATCTGCTCTATATTGGTCGACGCACAATCTAATATAAAACGGATTTAAGTGTATGATGAGAATAATCGGCACGTTGGTATGGCGTTATTTGCAGAATTTCCAGAAAATACTTATTGCAGAAAAGAGAAACGCCAATAAGGCGGAACAATTTCAGCGCAGCATCCTTAAAACGATTCTTCACCTCTTTGACCTTCGATACCGATGGTCCCTCAAGCATTTTGAAGCGCATCTTACCAAATATCCGACATCGGTTGAAAATAACCGAAAGGGATTGGTGTTCGTCATTGGTACATTAGGTCCGGGTGGGTCCGAACGCCAGGCGGTTTTATCGCTTTGCACTTTTGCAAAGCGTATAACCCAACCGGTGGCCCTGATTGCATTTTCTCTCAGATCCAAAGAAAACCGGTTCTTTTTACCAAACCTTGAATCAGCCGGTGTTCGTGTCTATGAACTCAATGGAGAAACGCGTGATGAAACGGGGACCTATTCTGAGAAAACTACCGCTAAAACAGCAGCCCGATATCTTCCACCCGATTTAGATGATGTTGCCAACTGCATGGAAACGCTGTCGTTTTTGGAACCATCTGTTGTTCACATCTGGTTGGACGAGACAAATATTAAAGCAGGGCTGGCTTCAGTCGCGCTGAGAATACCGAAAATAATACTCAATACGCGAAGTCTCCCCCCGAATAATTTTGCACTTCATCAGCCGTACATGCGTGAGAGCTATCGCTGGTTGGTGAAACAGCCAGGGGTTGTTTTACTGAACAACAGCAAAGCCGGCGCCCGCGCCTACGAGCAGTGGCTCGACCTCCCTAGAGGACATATTCGGGTCATCCATAACGGGTTTGATTTGAATACGGTTCACCAGAGCCGCGCTGACAATTGTCGTCAGAAATACCGCAGGCATCACCACATACCACCCGATGTACCTCTCGTCGGAACCGTCATTCGACTGACAGAAGAAAAGCGGCCGTTGTTATGGGCGGATATTGCCGCCCATGTGCGGCAGGCGCTTCCAGAGGCCCATTTTCTTGTTGTTGGCGACGGTTTTCTAAGGGTTAAATTCGCAGACCGGGTATCCAAATGGGACTTATCAGAAGCAGTACACATTGTCGGGTACGAGAGGGATGTCCTTTCGGCGATAGCCGCGATGGACCTTTTCCTGCTCACATCAAGAGCAGAGGGGTTGCCAAATGTCCTCCTCGAAGCACAGGCGATGGGTGTCCCTGTTGTCACGACGGATGCGGGTGGCGCAAAAGAAGCGGTTGACCATGGGCAATCCGGGTGGATACTAGAACACGATGACCCTCAGCACGCCGGAATGGTTATCGCCCAATTGCTCAGGGATTTAAAATGGCGGGAAAAAGCGTTTCATCATGCGCAGCGATTGGTGGAATCTCGATTTGGAATCGATCGAATGATTAGTGAAACACTCGCCGTGTATGCCCCCCATATTCAAGATCAAACGACGCAGGATGCGCTCTGCTCAGGAGTGGAAACATAATGTCTCCAGTCAGAACGCGATTTGAATTTGGAAAAAACTGGCACGATTATGTAAAAAGAAACTTCAGCCAGAGCAAGGTGGAGATATCAAAAAGACACATGCTTGAATTCATGTGTCGTGAAACCCTGAGGGGACTTACCTTTTTAGACATCGGTTGCGGCAGCGGGCTGCATTCACTCGCAGCCTTGCAGGCGGGTGTCAGCAGCGTTTATAGTTTCGATTTTGACATGGAATCGATTGCAGCGGCCAGATTTGTAAAGGAGCAGGCGGGGAGCCTCGATAACTGGTCCGTCGAACAGGGGTCCATATTGGATGATGATTTTGTGTCTCGAATGCCACAATTTGATCTGGTATATGCTTGGGGGGTACTGCACCATACGGGCGATGTCTGGCATGCCATTCGCAATGCAGCCGGCAGGGTCAAACCGGGTGGATTTTTCTATTTGGCACTCTACTCAGCCGATGTTCAAGTCGACCCACCGCCCCAGTTTTGGCTCGATGTAAAACAGAAATACGTCTCTTCGGGCAAGTTGTACCGTCGATTCATGGAGATGTGGTACATCTGGCGGTTCCAGATGAACAGGAATATTTTTCTACTGCCCCAGGTTCTAAAAATAATGATCAGCTATAGGAAAAACAGAGGCATGAACATGTTCACGGATATTCGCGACTGGCTGGGTGGCTGGCCCATGGAATTTGTCCGGGATGCAGATGCCATATTGTTTTGTAAAGATTTAGGTTTACAACTTGAAAACATTGCTACCGGCCAGGCCAATACCGAGTTTCTCTTTAAACGTAAAAGGTAACTACAAGTCCAAGCAGGGATCGATGCCAACTGTTTTATATGTCATCGGAAGTCTGGCTGTGGGCGGTGCCGAGTCTCAACTAATACTGCTGATCAAAGAACTGAGCTGTCGAGGCTGGGGTTGCAACCTGTTCGCGCTTGAAGCCAGAGGACCGTTTCGTGATGTGCTAAGGCGATACAAGGTAAAGATGTATGATGGCGGATACAATTCCACTGCTCCATTTAGAAAAAGAATTGGTTTGTTTATATGTGCTGCTTTTCGACTCTATCGGGTCGTTCGAAGAACACAACCCGATATTCTTCACACCTACCTTCCCCTTACCAACTTCATTGGTGCCGTATTTGGCAAACTGGCAGGCATTCGCAAGATCATCACAAGCCGCCGCGCGCTGGGCACCCATCAGGATCGATATGCATTCTGGAAACCATTTGACCGGATTGCCGGTATGCTTAGCCACTATATAACAGTAAATTCCGAAGCTGTCCGGGAAGATGCGATCAAACGCGATGATGTGGATCCCAAAAAACTCGTATTGATTTATAACGGAGTAGATCCCAGGCGATTTGATATCCCAACAAAAGCAAGACGTACTATGCGCGCCACGCTGGGACTAACGGACCGGGATACCGGCGTGGTGATGGTCGGTAACCTGATCCCCTACAAGGGACACGAGGATCTTATCCATGCGTTGCCAAAAACAATTAAGAGCAGGACAGATGTGTATGTCTATCTTGTCGGTGAGAACAGAGGAATTCGCCCACGACTCGAACAGTTGGTTAGACAATTGGACTTGTCTGACAAAGTTCGGTTTCTCGGACGACGGGACAATGTGCCTGAAATTCTAATGGCCATGGATATTTTCATCCTGGCATCTCACGAGGAAGGATTTTCCAATGCCTTGCTCGAGGCAATGGTTGCGGGCCTCCCTGTTGTGGCAACCGATGTGGGTGGAAACAGGGAGGCCCTCAAAAACGGAGACGTCGGGTTACTGGTTCCGCCCCGCAGCCCTGAGGCTTTGGCAGCTGGCTTGTCAGAACTCCTCGATAACACTGATCGTTGCCGGATGCTCGCTACATTAGCAAAAACCCGTGTCGTCAATCATTATTCCGTGGCAAAGATGACAGAAGCCCATCTACATCTTTACACAAAAGAACCTATTTAACTCAAAATCCAATTTTTTGGATACAACAAGGAGATAATAAAAGACACCCCAAAAATGAAGATAAGGGAGGTCCATGATACATGAAATGAAAAAAAAAATAAACCGGCTCTTATCGAAAGGAGTCAGGATCCCTAACCCCCACACGGTTGAAATTGGTGAGGATGTTAATCTTGAACGGATTTCAGGGGATAATGTGTCCATCTATTCAGGATGCAAAATCTACGGGAGTTCAACATTAATCTCTAGGGGTTCACAATTGGGATATGAAGGCCCTGTGACTGTTGAGAATTGTCAAATCGGCCCCTTGGTTGAATTAAAAGGGGGATTTTACATAGAATCGGTTTTTCTCAAAGGGGCGTGTCTGGGATTTGGCTCCCATGTGCGCGAAGGGACCATCCTCGAAGAGGAAGCACGTACTGCCCATGCGGTTGCATTAAAACAAACCATCCTCTTTCCTTACGTAACATTGGGGAGCCTGATTAATTTTTGCGACTGTTTTATGTCTGGCGGCACCAGCCGAAAAAATCACAGCGAAGTAGGTAGTTCTTACATCCATTTTAACTACACCCCAAATCAGGACAAGGCGACGGCGTCTCTCATCGGCGATGTGCCGAGGGGGGTTATGTTAAATCAAAGTCCGATATTTCTCGGAGGGCAGGGGGGCCTTATCGGTCCATGTCGTTTCGAGTTTGGTACAGTTACCGCTGCAGGATCCATATGTCGAAAAGATGAGTTAAAACCTGGCCGCTTGGTCATTTCCCAGCGCGGAAAAGAAGCAAGGGCTCAATTTGTACCGGGAAAATACTGGAACCTCAAAAGGACGGTGATGAACAACATCATCTATATTTCGAATCTGATGGCACTTATGAATTGGTACGTTAATGTCCGGTCACAATTTCTATCAGAGGAATTTTCGGACCCCCTGTTTTATGGCTTGATCGAGAAGTTGAACATGGCTATCGATGAACGGCTGGAACGATTTGGGACCCTTTGCCTGAAAAATATCAATCAGGAGTTGTCAACCAAATGGTCTGAGATAAAAGAGCTTTTCAACGATCTAAGATATTATAAAGGAAACAAAAAAACAAAACAGATCTGTTTGGAAAGCATTTCTCGAGAAATAAAAAGATCAGGCAAAAATTACCTGTCGGTGATTAAAAACCTTGAGCCCAGCGGAGTAGAATCCGGTACCAAATGGTTGCAAGGAATTGTTGATCATCTCACATCCGAAATACTAACAATCATACCCTCATTTTCGTCTGGAAAAGACAACGAGCAGGAATAATGAAAGCCCTATTCGGTACAGACGGCGTACGCGGCGTTGCAAATGAATATCCCATGACATCTGAAATGGTCGTCAAAATTGGGCGGGCAGTTGCGTATTTTTTTCAAAAAAAAAATACTTGCTCTAAAATTATCGTCGGCAAAGATACCCGTGTATCCGGTGATATGATTGAACAGTGGCTGGTTTCCGGAATATGCTCCATGGGGTCGGACGCATATCTATCCGGAATTCTACCCACACCTGGCATTGCTTTCCTGGCAGCTTCAATGGGTGGGGATGCCGGTGTTGTAATATCTGCTTCTCATAATCCCTTTTATGACAACGGAATTAAAATATTTCAAAGAGATGGTTTCAAATTGTCCGATGAAACAGAGACGCAGCTCGAACGGTTGTTACTGGATAAGCACTTTTCCATACGGGGCCAAACCATCCAGGACGCGGGAAGGGTAAAATATATAGAAGATGCTGAAAAACGATATGTCGATTTTTTGCTCCAAACCTTGCCAAACGATTTTTGTATCAAAAATATGAAAATAGTTATCGATTGTTCTAATGGCGCAACATACCGGGTTGCTCCTCACCTGTTTAGTCGTCTCGGTGCAGACGTTGAATCGCTTTTTGTTCAGCCGGATGGAAAAAACATTAACAACGGCTGCGGTTCTGAACATACACAGGTGTTGGCCAAAATAGTGAGAAAAAAAAAGGCTGATATCGGTCTTGCATTCGATGGGGATGGTGACCGGATGGTGGCTGTGGATGAGTTGGGGAATCTATTGACCGGTGATCAGATCCTGTTCATCTGTTCCAGGCACATGAAACAAAAAGGTACCCTCAAAAACAACCGGGTTGTTACAACGGTAATGAGTAATATCGGTCTTGAAATTGCTTTAAAAGAAACGGGGATAAAGCACGTCACCACACGAGTCGGCGATCGCTATGTTTTAGAAAAAATGATTTCCGATGGATCCGTCCTTGGCGGTGAAGATTCCGGTCATATGATATTTCTGGACCATCACACGACGGGGGATGGTATCTTGACGGCATTGAAACTCATAGAAGCCATGAACAAAGAAGTCAGACCGTTATCCGTGCTCAATAGAAAAATGAATCTATTTCCCCAATCGCTTTTAAATGTCAGCGTTAAACGAAAACCCGACATTCAAAAAGTGCCAGGAATAACGGATGCCATCAAATCGGTCGAAACAAGCTTAGGTAGGGAGGGGAGGGTACTTGTCCGTTATTCAGGTACCCAGCCCCTCTGCAGAATTATGGTCGAAGGGCCTACAATCGAAACAACCCGAAATTACTGTAAGATGATAGCAGACACGGTTCAACGTGAACTTGGAAAATAGAGGCTATCAAGTCAAAAAGGGAACACATTCGCTGACCCGGATTGATGTTTTATTCTACTAATTCCTGTTTCCAAGAATTCTCAACAGCATCAGAAACAGATTGATGAAATCGAGATAAAGTGACAATGCGCCTAAAATAGCACCTTTCCGGACGACACCCGCATCAAGACCTGCCTGTTGTGAAAGGGCCATGGTTTTGAGTTTTTGCGTGTCGTATGCGGTTAAGCCCACAAAAACAATTACACCGATATAGCTGATGATCATGTGTATACCGTAACTGCCGATAAACATATTGACCACAGATGCAATAATAATCCCGATAAGTCCCATTGCCATGAAGCCGCCCAGGGATGTAAGGTCTCGCTTTGTAGTCATTCCGTATATGCTGCACGTGATAAACGTGGCAGCACATATAAAAAATGTTGATGTAATGGATGTTCTTGTATATATTAGAAAAATTGCTGATAAAGTTGCACCGTTTAAGGCTGCATATAGAACAAAAAGGGCGGTTGCAGTCGAAGCTTTTATTTTTTGAACTCGCGCACTTATGGTAAAAACCAACGCAAGTTCACCGATAATCAGACCAAAAAAAATTATCTTATTACCAAAAATCAATCGCATCATGGATTCGCTATTTGCCACATAAAATGCCACAAAACCGGTGAGTGCCAGCCCGATGGCCATCCAGTTGTATACGCTTCGGACAAATTCGTTGATCATCAACTGGGTTTGTGCTTTTCTAAGCGGTATGGTTTGCATCGTTTCCTCCTATTTGGGTTTCAAATAATCGCTCACAGATCCGACAGATCGTGCCAGTCTTATCTTTAAGGTTTAATATAAAACAATCGATCGATTTTTCAAGAGAAAACAACAAACGGATAGGGATGTGAAGCCTGAAGAAATCTATCAAAACCTAAAAGACCTTGCGGATCGGCTTGGTGTCACCGTGTCTGATCAAAATTTTCGAAAAACCGGTATCAAAGTAAAGAGCGGGTACTGCATTGTAATAGACAAACAGTATTTCATTATGGATAAGCACAAATCCCTGAAAGATAAAATCGATATTTTGGTATCATTTCTGGTCACGATGGACCATGAGGATCTTTATCTGCTCCCCAACATCCGGGAACTATTGAATAAACATGTGAAGTAGGAAAAGGGCGGTTCGGGCCGCACCTGATCTGACCATCTATTGAAGTTTACATAATATACCTTATCAGACGTTATATAATTTAAAATGATAACCAATTCCCATAACCCTCGTCGTGTTTACACGGTTTCAGAATTGACATCGAAAGTTAAAGGGTTACTGGAAGAAAAGTTTCCATTTATCTGGATTACAGGCGAAATATCCAATTTCAGGGTACCGGCTTCCGGCCACTATTATTTTGCATTAAAGGATGAAAAATCCAGAATTAATGCGTTGATGTTCCGGCCACAAACTCAAAATTTGACCTTTAAGCCTGAAGACGGAATGCAAATCATCGGGCTAGGCCGGTTGAGCGTGTATGCGCCGCGGGGTACCTATCAGATCATTTTAGAATACGTTGAACCCAAAGGTGTGGGGGCGTTGAGGATTGCTTTTGAACAGCTCAAAAAACGTCTTTTTGATGAAGGGTTGTTTGATGAAAAATACAAAAAGCCCCTCCCCTTTCTACCCAAAAAAATCAGTATTGTGACCTCACCGACCGGTGCTGTCGTGCATGATATCATCCATATCGTAGGCCGACGATTTCCAAATGTGCATATTGAAATTGTACCTGCAAAAGTACAGGGTGAAGGTGCTGAAGAAGAAATCATATCAGGAATCAACCTGGTAAATGTCCTAAGTGATGCGGATGTTGCAATCGTTGCCAGGGGTGGCGGATCTTTAGAGGATTTAAATGCGTTTAATTCAGAAGCAGTTGCCAGGGCGATTTTTGCCTCTGAAATTCCCGTTATCTCAGCGGTCGGTCACGAGACCGATTTTACCATCGCGGATTTCGTTTCGGATTTAAGGGCACCGACACCCTCTGCGGCCGCAGAACTGGTTGTTCCGTCCCGTGCAGAGCTCGTACGTCAAAACTTTGAACTTATTAAGGCCCTGATCGATACATTTACCCGATTTATCGATCACTTGAATACCCTGCTAAACGATTTTTCGAGCCGTTTGAGAAATCCAAGGAAAAAAATAGAAGATTTGAAACTCAAACTAGATGATATCAACTCAAGGTTTATTCGAATATTTTTCAATAATCTATCTCAAACCCGGGAGCGCTTTGCATGGCGGATCGATAAATTTAGAGCAAACGGCCCCTTACCACACATAAATAAACTTAAAGAATCGGTTATGATAATAAACTATAATTTACTCAAATCATTCAGAATATATGTTAATAATAAATTTACACTTTTGCGGGAGTTCGCGATAAGCCTTGAGGCGTTAAGCCCACTAAAAATTCTCGATCGGGGCTATAGCATCACCAGAACGATTCAGGAAAGAAAAATCATAAAAGATCCGAAAATATTAAAAATCGGTCAGTATCTTGAAGTCATTGTTTCAAAAGGTCAATTCATAAGCAAAGTCGAAAGGAAGAATCAAAATGGCGAAACAGAATTTTGAAAATGCCATGCAAAAGCTTGAAGAAATCACCAAAGAACTGGAAATCGGCGAACTTACCCTTGAAAAGGCACTCCAAAGATTTGAAGAAGGGGTTAAGCTTTCTAAATTTTGTTCCGAGAAGCTGGAGGAAACCGAAAAGAGAGTCACCGTCTTACTTAAAGGTATGGACGGGGATATTCTTGAAGAACCATTTTTAACCGAAAATAATACCTGAAACATTAGGGCTTCTTTTTAAAGGGCGCCCTTACATCCATTGGCGGATAATCGATGTTTGACCTGGATTCATACCTCAATTCAAGGCGCAGACGAGTCAATAAAGCGTTAAAAGAAATCCTTGAGTCGAAGATTTCAAATAAAGGCCGGCTGAAGAGCGCCATGGGCTATTCCCTCATGGCCGGTGGAAAAAGAATAAGGCCAATTTTATGTATGGCAGCAGCCGAATCTGTCGGTGGAAACACTGATGATGCATTGTGCACTGCCTGTGCCATTGAAATGATTCACACCTACTCGCTCATGCATGATGATCTTCCTGCAATGGACAATGATAAATTAAGAAGAGGGAAGCCGACCTGTCACCTGGCGTTTGATGAGGCTACGGCGATTCTTGCCGGAGATGCCCTTTTGACACTATCTTTCCAGCTCCTCTCAAGTATTGAGACTGTAAATGAACACCATGCCTCGAATTGTTTTGGCATTATTCGGGCGATCTCACAGGCAGCGGGATGTGAAGGAATGATCGAGGGGCAGATAAGAGACATCACCTTTGAAGGAACCCCAATAACTTTGGGTCAACTTCAAGATTTGCACTATTTAAAAACCGGTGCGCTTATTGTTGCATCGATTTATGCCGGTGCCGTGTTGGGAGGCGGTGCCCAAAAACAAATCGAACAACTTAAAATTTATGGTAAAAATATCGGCCTTGCTTTTCAGGTAACCGATGATCTCCTTAATGTTGAAGGTGATCCCGAGTTAACCGGAAAAGCCACCGGTACGGATGATCTCCTTCATAAGAACACCTACCCTTCCCTCATAGGAATCAATCAATCAAAAGTATTCGCAAAAAAACTTATAAAGAACGCATTGCAAGCCATTGATAATTTTGATAACAAGTCTGATTCGCTCAGGGCCATTGCAAACTATATCATAAAAAGAAAAAAATAGTCGATTTGTTCCAGGTTCCAAATTGAGAAATTAAATAGGAGTTTATATAAGCGTGAGCTACCTAGACAAAATCAATTCTCCAAAAGATCTAAAAACACTTTCCAGGTCCCAACTTCCGGTCCTGGCAACTGAAATACGGAAAAAAATTGTTGATGTGGTGTCCAAGAATGGAGGGCATCTGGCCTCCAGCCTTGGTACGGTTGAGCTGGCGATTGCCATACATTATGTTTTCGATGCCCCGAATGATAAAATTATCTGGGATGTAGGTCATCAATCGTATGCTCATAAACTGCTCACCGGTCGCAGGGATCAATTCCATACCCTTCGGCAACACAGTGGGATCTCCGGCTTTACTCGGATAAGCGAAAGCCCTTATGATGCGTTTTCAACCGGTCATAGCAGTACGTCGATTTCAGCAGGGTTGGGCATAGCCTGTGCCCAAGAATTGAAAAATGAAAACAATCGGGTTGTCGCAATCATCGGAGATGGATCCATGACGGCCGGCATTGCTTTTGAGGGTATGAATCAGGCCGGAGATATTCATGAAAATAAGAATCTCACGGTTATTTTAAATGACAACGACATGTCGATTTCGCGAAATGTAGGTGCCCTCTCCTCTTTTTTGAGCCGCACTTTTTCCAGAAAAAAACTCCAGGAGATGAGAAAAGAGTTCGGAGATTTTCTCAAATCACTCCCAAAAATCGGTGATGATATCTATCAGTTTGCCAAACGTTCGGAAGAATCATTAAAGGCATTTATTACTCCCGGCATGTTGTTTGAAGCGTTTAATTTTGAATATTTTGGACCGATCAACGGTCATAACCTGAACCATCTCATCGATATTCTAAGCAACATAAAACATCTAAATGAACCCGCCCTTCTCCATATCACGACAAAGAAAGGGAAAGGGTATTTACCCGCAGAAAAGAATCCGGTCTATTTTCACGGGGTTGGATGTTTTGAAGTCGAAACCGGCACCTGCATTGACTCAAAGGGCAGCATCCCGACGTTTACTGAAGTTTTTGGTGACACAATGGTTAAACTGGCAAAAAATAATGAAAAACTCATTGCGGTTACCGCGGCGATGCCTGAAGGCACCGGACTTGTGAAGTTCGCTGAAATCTATCCGGATCGTTTTTTTGATGTTGGCATCGCTGAGCAGCACGGCGTTACCTTTGCAGCCGGGCTGGCTACTGAGGGGTTTCGACCGGTTGTGGCCATTTATTCTACTTTTCTACAGCGTGCTTACGATCAGCTAATTCATGACATTTGTATCGAAGCCCTCCCGGTGGTGTTCGCTATTGACAGAGGAGGGATCGTGGGAGAGGACGGCCCTACCCACCACGGTTTATTCGATCTTTCATATCTGAGGAGTCTTCCAAACATGGTTGTCATGTCGCCTAAAGATGAAAACGAACTGTCCAGAATGCTCAAAACTGCCATTGAACATGACGGTCCCGTTGCAATCCGTTACCCTAGAGGGACAGGAACAGGGGTTAGGATCGAAAGCAATATCACACCTATCTCCATCGGTGAGGCTGAGATATTGGAAAGAGGAGAGGATCTTCTCATCCTTGCAATCGGTCGAACGGTTTGTGATGCCCTTGAAGCCCATTCTGAACTGATGGCGCATCGTATCTCAGCAACTGTGGTAAACTGTCGATTTGTCAAACCGCTGGATGTGAATCTAATTAGCGCACTTGCCGGAAAGATACCTCGTATTATCACCATCGAAGAGAATGTCCGTCAGGGTGGATTTGGATCCGCTATTCTGGAATGTCTCAATGATGCTGGTATAACATCCTATTGCCTCGAGCGAATAGGGGTTCCGGATAGGTTTATCGAACACGGAACACAAAATTTTCTCAGATCCAAATACGGGATAGACCCAGCTACCATAGTCAATGCCGGCAAGCATTTGATGGCGACTTGCAGCAACAAATCCATTCCGCATCATGATCTTTTGACAAGCCTGGTGGAAACTTGAGTAATTAATAAACATCATGCCGGACACAAAAATTAGGCTCGATCAGATGATTGTGGAAAAAGGGCTCGCACAAAGCAGACAGCGCGCCAAAACTTTGATCATGGCGGGAAAGGTTTTGGTCAATAACTACCCGTTGGATAAGCCCGGCACCCTCATTTCAAGTGATAAAAACATACTTGTTAAAGGCGGAGAGAATCGGTACGTCAGCAGGGGTGGTTTAAAACTTGAAAAGGCTTTGAAAGTGTTTGAAATTGACGTTTCGGGTTTTGACTGTCTCGATGTGGGTGCATCCACCGGTGGCTTTACAGACTGCCTTTTACAACACGGCGCAGCCCGTATTTTTGCTGTAGATGTTGGATATGGTCAACTGGCATGGAAACTCAGGCAAGACCCCCGGGTTCACGTGATCGAACGGACGAATATTCGGCATATGCCAATTGAAACCATTTCCCGGCCAGTGGATTTGATAACCATCGATGTTTCATTTATTTCGCTTAAGATAGTGGTGCCGGAAGTTATACAATTTACAGGAGCCGATGGAGCTATTCTTGCCCTGATCAAACCCCAGTTTGAAGTGGGCAGGGGAAATGTTGGAAAAGGTGGGGTGGTCAAAAGTCCGATTTTACACCGCACAGTGATAGATGACCTATCGGTTTTTTTCACAAAAGAAGGTCTTATATGTAAATCGATAACTCCTTCGGTCCTCCTTGGCCCCAAAGGGAACAAAGAATTTTTTATATATTTGAGGCATTCTGAACTATAATCCCAAATAATTTCCCATCCGACTTGATTTTTTTGGTTTTTACAGATAGATAAAACGCTTTTTAAGTTCATTAAATTATTAAAAATCGGATCAGAGAGGAGCTTAGATACGCAACATGATTGATCAATTGAGAAATGTCGTGCTGATTGCCCATGGCGGGGCTGGAAAAACTTCACTGGCAGAGGCGGTATTGCTTCAGGCGGGAGCTATTAACCGGCGGGGCCATGTCGAAGATGGCAATACAGTGATGGATTTTGAACCCGAGGAAATAAAACGACAATCCAGTATTAGTACCGGATTACATCAATATGTCTGGAATAAACATGTGACAAACATCATAGATACTCCGGGAGACCAAAATTTCTTTGCGGATACAAAAAGCTGTATGCAGGGCGCAGACAGCGCGGTGGTGGTTATAGATGTTGTGGACGGTGTAAAAGTTCAGACAGAACAGGCATGGGATTTTGCCGAAGACCTGAATATGCCTTGCGCGATATTCATCAACAAGCTTGACAGAGAACGGGCGGATTTTTTTCGTACATTAAAAGATGCAACCAAATGTTTTGAAACAAAGCCGATAGCTCTCCAGCTCCCGATTGGATCCGAAAAGGATTTTAAAGGCATTGTCGATCTGATCAGTAACACCGCTTATATTTACAATGCTGAAGGTGAGAGGAAAGAAACTGATATTCCTGTTGATATGAAAGAATCGGTCGAAAAAGAAAGGGAAACCCTAGTCGAAAATATTGCTGAAACAGATGATGAACTCCTGGAACGATACCTCGAAGGAGAATCTATATCTGAAGATGATATCCGTGCTGCCTTGAGAAAAGGTACCTTGTCGCGGAGCTTCGTCCCTGTTTTGTGCGGGTCTGCAACAAACAGTATCGGTGTTGATCTGTTGATGAACTTTATCAATGAAACGTTGCCCTCGCCCATTGATCGCAGTCCATGGAAGGCGGTTGACCCTGACAGTGGAGAGGAAATTGAACGCGCTTCAGATCCGGATGCCCCATTTTCGGCGCTTGTTTTCAAAACCGTGACAGATCCGTATTCGGGGCGGCTTTCGATTTTCAAAATTGTGTCCGGGAAATTGAAGGGGGATGGAAACTTTTATAATGTCAGCAAAGGATCCAAGGAACGATTTTCCCAACTCCTGATAGTTGCCGGGAAGGAGCAGAAAACAATATCAGAGGCCGGCCCTGGTTCAATTGTTGCCGTGGCCAAGTTGAAAGATACAACAACCGGAGATACCCTCTGTTCTGAAGAGAGTAAAATCAAGTTCAATTACACCGAACCGCTCCCCCCTCTTATTTCATTTGCTATTCAACCCAAGTCAACCGGTGATGAGGATAAGATTTTTGCATCGCTTTCAAAGATTTTGGAAGAGGACATCGCCTTGAAGCTCACAAGGAATGCGGAAACTAAGGAAATTCTCCTATCCGGAATGGGCCAGGTCCATATCGCGGCCGCTGCTGAAAAGCTGAAAAGAAAATTCAATGTTGAAGTTAATTTGAATCCACCGAAAATTCCCTATAAAGAGACCATCAAGAAGAAAGTCAGGGTTCAAGGGAAACACAAGAAACAGACCGGTGGGCATGGCCAGTATGGTGTTTGTTGGATCCAGTTGGAACCGCTCCCCAGAGGGAAAGGATTTGAATTTGTTGATGCAATTGTAGGGGGGGCGATACCCAAAACATATATTCCTGCTGTTGAAAAGGGGGTTATTGAAGCCAGCCAAAAAGGCATACTCGCCGGATTTCCTTGCATCGATTTCAAGGTTACCTTGGACGATGGTTCGTTTCATGCGGTTGATTCCTCGGAAATGGCATTTAAGATCGCAGGCTCTCTTGCCTATAGAAAAGCGGCTGAAGAGGCCCAGTCTATCCTCCTGGAACCGATTATGGATGTTACGATCACCGCCCCGGATGAATTCATGGGTGATATCATGGGCGACCTGAACAGCAGACGCGGAAGAGTTTTGGGGATGGATAGCAAAGGCAAAAACCAGGTTATCAGCGCCAATGTCCCGATGGCTGAATTTCTCACCTATGCACCTGATCTCAATTCGATGACCGGTGGACGAGGCATGTTCACCATGAAAGTTTCACGTTACGATGAAGTTCCAGCACAGATCGCACAAAAAGTTATCGAAGAAATAAATAACGATAAAAGTTGACCGAGGCTCTTTTCCAAGGCTCTATAAAAACATTTCCGGATCCATAGGGCTTCGGACAACAATTCCCTGCGTTGATGCATTTCTTTCCTGATGCCCTCCTCTCCTCCCCCGAAACCATCTCGTCGACAACTCTTCCCGATCGCCTTCCTCCTATCAAACCTTTAAGACCTTTACAAAACCCCCACTTTTTGTCCAATTGGACGCTATGGTTGCGCCTAAAGCCTTGAGGACATTACACTGTAGTTAATCCGCCGAAGGCGGGTCACCTGTTTTGCGGGCAAAGGGTTTTTATATCTTCATCCAATGAATTTTTAAATGATATTGACACAAGAGCCTTTTTTCTATTATTCTGGATTGTTTTGTCTTGATGATGGGTTCAATCAACCGATGGGATAGAATATGACCCGAGATAACCCTTATTTGATGGAAAATCCAGATGAGATCCTCCGTCTTGAAATTAAAACAGATCCTGAATCTGTTCGAAAACAGGCTCTTTGGTGCGGAATAAAACCTGGAATGCGTGTGTTAGACGTGGGGTGCGGATCCGGAAAAGTAAGTTCAATTCTTCATGAACTGGTCCAACCGGGAGGGGAAGTCCTGGGTGTCGATTCTTCCGAGGAGAGAATCACTCATGCCAAACGACAATATAACCACGATTCCAGTATCGACTTTCGGGTCTATGATCTAAGGCATCCCCTCGATGGCGTGGGTCGGTTTGATCTGATCTGGGTCCGTTTTTTTCTGGAATATTTTCGCCAGGAAAGTCCGGATATTGTTAAAAATCTCACCACATATCTAAAACCCAATGCCTACCTCTGTTTGTTGGATCTTGACCACAACTGCCTGAATCACTATCAGCTTCCTCTTCAAATTGAACAATTTCTCAATCGATTTATGGAAAAACTGGAGCAGGAGCACAATTTCGATCCTTACTCAGGCAGGAAATTGTACGCATATCTGTATGATCTGGGTTTTCGCAAAATCGAACTGAAATTGATGGCACATCATCTTCTTTATGGAGAGATAAAAGACGAGGACATTTTCAACTGGTGCAAAAAAGTAGAGGTCGCATCTCTTCAAATCGAAATGTTGTTTAAAAATTATCCCGGCGGCCGCGAGACTTTCTTTTCTGACTTTAAAAAGTTTTTTTTAAACCCAAGACGGTTCACCTATACCCCTTTAATTCTTTGTAAAGGCTTGAAACCGTTGTCGACTTGATTCGGTGAGATTGTAGAGGTCCCGGATAAATTAAACCCAAAAATTTCCAGCTTTTCCTTCTTTCCTCTAATTTTCCCATTGCCGAGGCTTGTGATAGACGAATGAAAAGGATGCGGAATTAGCGATTTCCATGCATCCTCGCTCATGACAATCGGAAACCCATCAAAACGCTTGGTGAACTCTTCAAGACGGGCGGCTGTATTGATCGTATCCCCGATGGCGGTGTACTCAATCTTGGTTTTTGACCCGATATTTCCCAGAATTGCCGTACCCGTGTGAAGACCGATTCCTATTTTCATCTGCTTCCCTCCTAGAATAAAACGCTTGGACAATTCCAGGATTCGACGTGCGGCATTAAACGCCCAAACGGTATTTTGTGCCAATGGTTCAGGCGCCCCGAATATCGCTAAAAACCCGTCGCCGGTGTATTTGTTTATATGACCTTTTTCTTCGCTGATGACCCGGGAACATTTTTCAAAATAGATGTTCAAAAAGGAAACCACCTCTTTGGGATCCATCATCTCAGTGTGCGATGTAAAACCCCGGATATCCAAAAAGAAAACCGTAATCGAGGATCCAACACCATGAAAAAGATCTATTTCTTCCGAATCCACATATCTTTTGATAACGGGAGCCGGGACATATTTTTCAAATAGCTTTCTAAGGCTTTTTTCGGTCTTTTGACTTTCTTGCAGTTTTTGATAGGACAGGGCGTTATGGATACTGGTGGCTACCTGAGGTGCAATTCCCATTAGAAAAGACATATCGCTTTGCCCCAGCGATCTTTTTGATTTCAGGTTATCCACCAGTAGAATGCCCTGGGCCTCGCCTTCATAAACTATAGGAACACAAATAAAAGATTGCGTGCCGCTTTGTTTAACAAATTCCAAGCTGTTTTTCGAAAGGTCTTTTTCTATTTGATCGATATCGTTGACTAAAAAGGGTTTTTGTTGTTTGAAAGATTGAACGGCCATGCCCTTTGAATGGGGGTTATCCAAATGAAAGTCTGGATTGTTTAGAAGATCAATTATTTTTGAATCAAATCCGTAACCTGCGCGGAAAACAAGACGGGTTCTATCTGTGTTGGCAAGCCAAATTCCGCCGCGATCATATTCCAAATATTTACCCATTGTCTCCATGATTGAACGGAGCAACTTGTTTACATCCAAAAGTTTGGAGATGGTTTGACCAATTTCCTTGATCAGCAATGCATCATTGTACCGGACGTTAATCTCATCCAATAAAAGCTTGGAAGTGCCATGTTGGGATTCAATATTTTTAATTAAATCGTTTTTTTCACGATCCTCGGAATAAAAAACGATACTCAGCATCACCGCTGAAAAGAAAAAAACAAATCCTGCCCAAAAGAGAGGCGGCGTTAGGAAATAAAGGGCTGCATTGGCGATCAGGCCCAAAACGACAAGGACATTACGGAGCCGTCGCAACATAAAAGATGGGATTTCTTCCCATGAGATAATATACCGACAAAAATCTTTACCTTCATGCAGGCAGGTGGGGTGCTCGATCTTTGCGAACTTTTTTGTAAAAAACCGAGGAAGAGATTCCAGCAACCCCATGCGGTTGCGACATTGATATGATTTTTCTTCCACTCCCGGGTTTGGTATCGAAACGACTTCGACAGTGTGATATCCGACTTTTTTGGTCTTGAACTTGGAAGCCCGGGTCAAATGAGGTGTAATTTTTTCCAACATCCAAAAAGCGGCACCCGGTGTCATAAACCCTAGTGCGTACTCTTTTAATGCACCCAAAGCTCTGGAGGAATTGGCATAACGTCCAGCCTCTCTTGCAATGTTCGGATTCTCGGTTGTTTTTGTGGCAATTTCATTAAAACGATCTACTTGAGACTGATTGAACCAGTGCGCCTGATCTTCTAATTGATAATTCGTGATACCGGCATATTTCAAAATAGGAATAATATCAACATAGGGGTAGTGTTTTTTCAGGTATTCCGCCCAGATTTTTAATATCCTGCTGTTATAAAGCGGAAGCATAATTTTGGGGCTATTTGCAGTTGTCATTTCAGAACGTTTCGTTTCAAAAGCGGTTCTCAACCGGTTATTTTATTCCAATTTTTTTTTGCAGATACTCCATGTATTGATTTGCATTTTGGACATTGAGAACCCATAGTTGATATTGTTTTTCAAAAGGAATCTTTTTTGCCTCAACATAGCTGGAAGGATAAAACAGCACAGGAACTTTTTCCATATTATATTCGCTGGTTAGTTGGGCAATCGCCAGCGATAGCACGTTCCAAGGCAACTCTTCCGGGTTTGTCACAATCACCTTTATACTATTTAAAAGCTCCGAAAGATTAAACCCCAAATCCGATTGATCAACAATTAAAACTGCATCAAGTTCCCCATTTGAGGAAAGAGAAAATATTTTTTGTTTTCGATATAGGCCTGCCCCCTCGAACAAGGTTTCGAGCGGTGGATCGGCGGGATTTTTGACATTTAACCCTAAAACATTGAGAAACAACCCCCCTGAGAAGTGGTCGTAAAATCGGGTCAGTTCCCAGAAGTCAAATTCAGAGCATTCTTCAAGCGTGTAACCTGTTGGAAGTCGCGAATACAGCGAAAAACTTGTATAAGGTAGATAAGAAAAAAGGTCCATTGAACATCCTTGGGGATTGTTCAGGTCCCGGGCAAAGCTGCCAAAAACCCGACTGGGAAATCTGCTGTCCGGACGAAAGTAGCACACCACATAATCCATCATTGCAGAAGGCAGGCGAAGCAAATCAATCAGGTAATATACGATTTGCTTCAAAACCCTAAGGCCGGTATGTTTACCGTCCATGGCCAGCGCAGCATGGTGATGGATCATCCATGCCCGGTCATAGGCTCTAACCATGGCAATATGGCCGTATATATGCCCGTTTTTCTGATAGGTAAAGTGCCTCGCAATTTTTGGGTTCTCTTGATAAATTTTCCGATAAGTCTCCTTGAACGAACCCCGATGCGATCGAATCAGATCATACTTCTTGGGATAGATAAAACCTGAATCAAAAAAGAATTTCCAAAGCGCGTCCATATCGACTTCAGTTGAAATATGGCAATACGGATCGAGGGTATTATTGAGTAGTTGGGTCAGATGACTGTATGTTTGAATATCCATATCTAAAATAACGAGTCCGCAGCGCACCTTTGTTCCCTCTTTTATCTGGTAGATGACTTGAGCGGTGCAGCTCATTTTCAGGGCGCTGGCGAAACAAATGGTTAAACCATGAATGATCATGCTGGGCATCAGGACCCTGTTCTCAAGTTCTTCATATAGGGAAAATCCCGATGTGGAGATATCGTAAATTTCCCGTTGAATTCGTTTTCCTAGCAATGGGTGATGGAATATTACCGTTGGGGTGGGCATTATTTTTTGACGTTGATTTCTAATTTTTCTTTTTTTAAAACGTTTAATTTCGCCACCCAAAGGGATAAGTACCATTTCCCTGAAAGGAAGCTCATCGCGCTGCCGAAGACAGCGACCCGATCCGGAAAAAAGAATTTTTTGATCGTTTCGCAATTGAATATTTATCAATTCATCTGAGTTAAACCACTTAAATGATGAACTTGAAACCGGTCGAACCTTGACACAAAGGGCTATCGGACTAAAATCGAGTAGTTCGCCTTTTGCCTGAAAACCGGTTTGGTTCAACTCGGCAATGACATCCCGGCAGACATGCCGTTTGATTTGCCTTTGCCCTAAAGCATAGCTATGGTCTGGAATTCGTATGGTCAGCGACTCTCTGTTTATTTCCTGCAATTCGGTGGGGATCAAAATAACAGACTGGCCATCATCAAGGATGAGATATAGGGATTGGAATTTCTCCAATCGCAGACGGGAAAGCCCCTTTTCTGCCCAACGGCATGTTATCTTGCTGTCTTGGCCGGGTTCAATGTTTGCATGTACAAGGATGCGCTCTTTGTATTTGGGATGCTGCAAAAGCACATGGACATGTCCATCTGTAAAATGGATATGATTTAGTGTATTGATAAGTGTCTCTCTATCAATTAGATGGGAATTTTCTATGGTACTGATCAGGTCATGGTGTTTGAAAGATCTGGGTGGCGGCCCATATCGTTCATCGGTGAGGGATTTAATCGATCCAGCCTTTGGTTGTAATAATGCAGCCTGCCCTTCCTTTTTCATTCTAACCGCTCCTTTTTCATTGACTGGATTTAAGGCGATCCTTTCTAATGCTGATTATTTGAAGTAACTCCCGGGACATAAATAAAAAGTATCCCCTCCTTGGAAAAGAGACTATAAACATGGTAGGGTTCAACCGTACCGTCTTTCAGGATCAATTCGATTCGCGTATCTTTAATACTATTTCGTGAAAAAACAGAAACTTTTTCATATATTTCCTCCAAGACACTGATTTCACGTTTTGAGATACCTTCATACAGTTTCGCAATCCATGTTTTAGAAAATTTTGTTTTTGTAAATGACATGTGATAAGAAATCAGGTCTCGCCAATTTTTAACCATGCTGTGAAATTCCCAATTGAAAAAGACTTTGAAAATATTTTTAGATTCTAGGGCAGAGACGAAATCAATAACTTGTTTGAAAATTTTTTGTTTCGCTTCTGGATTCATCCACTCGATTTCAAAATTGTAGTTGATAAAGTAGGCTGGAAATGAGACGTCATCAAAAGTCAGCCTGAATTCTTTGTCAGAAAATTGAGGTGATCGACTTTTCACGGTTATCGTTCGTTTTTTTGTTCGTGTTTCTTTTTTTATCCCATCATTCTTTGTCCCGGCGATCGGCAACTTTTGAACCGGCGGCTTTTGAAATCGCCGTGCAATATCTGCCATGGAATTACCTTCCCTCTTTAAATGTCTGACCATTTCAATGTGCCCGACAACAGCCCTAGGAAAGTAACCGATCTTTTTGGTTGTTTTAAAACCGGTTTTTGGTTTTTGAATAACAGGTTTTGGAAGGATACCGATCTTGATATAATTGTTGAGGGTTGCTCTGGAAATACCTGTTAATTTTAGAACATCCTTGCTGGTAATGAGGTCTATTTGTGATGAAATTGCCATGATTTTCAACGACTCACTTGGAAACGTAATTATACTGTATAAATAACTTCGCAAACCAACTATAATAAATTAAGCCGTTGATTTATGCTGTCTAACTTTATCTTTGTCAAGGACTTTATTTATTTGCATGTAATTATTTGTTAATATAGTGAAAAAAAAATAGTTATCATCCATATATACTGTATAAATAAAATTATACAGTATACGCGATTAAAGATTATAATTATTTGTAATTATTGGTTAAATTTATATCCGATCGATTTATACAGTTAAAAAATACAGGCATGGGCCAACTCAATGAACGGCAGGTAGGAGAGACAAAATTCTTAGATGCAAATGGTGAGGTGAATGAAAATCCGGTTCATGATTTTCGTTGTTTATATATCCAACCCACAAACCAGCATGGCACGCTCATCTAACATTTGTGACAAACCGCCGCGTTGGGAAGGAATAAAGTCAAAGGCTCTTTTCCACACTTCATCATCTTCCATACAAAAGTAAATAAGGAGATCTGGAGCGATTTCTCTGATCCAGGAGACGATTTTGCAGTAAAGGTCGATACGTAATGTTTTAAAATAACGCATTTTCCCATCAAGTCCCGGAATGAACTCGCCATAAATAATTTTTGATTTTGGAAAGCGCTTCTGGATGATTGTTTTCAAAGATGGGATAAAACGAAATGTACCCAGACTGATCCAGACGATGTTATCCGGAGAGATACGAGAAAATAACGCCTCGACCACCTGCCGGTAATCTGCTTCACAGCCGTCATAGATAACAATAGGGTCAAAATGAAATGCAAGCGGGTAACCCCATGATTCACATTTTGCAGCCGCGTTGAGTCGAGCGAAAAGGGGTGCGGTTCGAAGCTCCTCATCCCGAATAATTTGATCGGTGTTCAGACTCCAGGCAACGATGGTTTTGCGATTGTGTCGGAGCCGGCCCAATCTTTCAACAGCGGTTGTCTTGGTTTTTAACTCTAAAACCGCATGGGCTTGAGTAGAAAAACTTGTAACCAGAAAACGGGAAAGGTCTGTCCAGCTCTCCCAGATTAGGCTGTCGGTAAATTCTCCGGTCCCTATTCGGGTCAGTTTTTTTTTAGAAAAAAGTATCTGCAGCTCCTGTGACATATCCTGGTAATTGACGAAAAGCTGGAGGATGGGTGGATGAAAATATGTCTGCAAGATACAGTAGGAGCAATCCATCGTGCAAAAGGTGCCGATGTTCAGAATAAAATACCCGCAGCAGGTATAAAATCGAGTGCCAGGGCATTTCCGAATAAAAGCTCCCCTATTGAGGGTTAGAAAAAGGCTTTGTTTTCCAGCTTTTACAGGATCATCAGCCCTCAAGACCGATTCAAACACCTTTTGTACATCATCAACGATGACAACAGGCGCATCTATTTGAGATTGAATAGATCGAACATGGGTATTGTGTACCACTTGCTGATCAATATATAGCGTTGAAATCGACAAAGTTTTTAAAAGCGATTTGAAGAACCCTGCAGTCCACCCGTGGGCGGACAGGGAATCTCTAAACGATCAAGTAGAAGCATCGATCATCTTCTGGATTGCCTCAACAGTTTCAGGATTAGCCAGGGTCATCGTATCCCCCACATCCTGCTTATTTGAGATGGCCGCCAGCACCCGACGCATGATCTTCCCGGACCGTGTTTTCGGCATATCCGCAACGATCCATACCTTTCTTGGTTTTGCAATCGGTCCAATTTCTGAAACGATAATATTGCTGACCTTTGCCGCAATATCTTTGACGTCCTCATGTCCCGGTTTTAACGAGACATATATTTCCGGGACCCGGCCTTTGATGTCGTCTGTTACCGGTACAACAGCCGATTCAGCTACCTCTGGAACCACCAGGGCAGCGGACTCCAGTTCTTTGGTTCCCAGCCGATGGCCTGACACGTTGATGACATCGTCGATGCGGCCCAAAATACGATAGTATCCGTCGGTCGATTGGGTGGCCGCATCACCGGTCAAATATGGCCAATCCCGCCAATCTTTGCTTTTTGGATCTTTACAGTACTTTTCATAATACTGCTTGACATACCGATCCCGATCTCCCCATATGGTTTGGAAGGCACCCGGCCAAGGGTTCTTGATGCATATA
>Ga0255052_10000582_pt1 | contig 29289 bp, 39 predicted proteins | sample JV7_2_21_MG_FD_188632 | JGI IMG/M metagenome (GOLD analysis project Ga0255052, IMG submission 188632) | Seawater microbial communities from Jervis Inlet, British Columbia, Canada - JV7_2_21 | ecosystem: Environmental > Aquatic > Marine > Inlet | place: Canada: British Columbia | collected...
GGATGAAAAGGATTCCCGGATCATTCTCCCGAGTTCCTCGAGATTGCTCGACCCGGTGAAGTCCCAGAATTTGCGCTTGCCGAGATGCTTTTGACGGGCGGCACAGTACCGGAGTGCGTATTCCATGAACCTCGGAAATAGCCCCGGATCCAGCGCATTAGCCAACGACCACAGCTCAATGGGTCGGTTCTGTATCGGTGTCCCAGTCAGAAACAGCCGGCGCCCGGCCGCGATCGGGAGTTTGCGCTTCGTCTCGTCCTTGTGAGCCCTACCTAAAATGTTCGCGGTACGCCTCGCCTTCCAGTTCTTCAGGTAGTGCGCCTCGTCCACCACCAAGAGATCCCACTGAGTATTGTGGATTCTCTCGAGGTATCGCCCTATGATGTCGTAGTTGATGATAACCACGTCCGTATCCAGCCACCCGGACCCCAGCCTGATCCCTTCTGCCACATACTGCCGTGCGGTTGCCTTGCGAAGCGAGCTACCTATCACGGCGCCGATCGAGCGGCCTCCAACATCCCACTTCTTAAACTCACGCGCCCAGTTCAGACGAAGTGAGGCAGGACAGATAACGAGCACCCGCCTGATATCTGGGTTGAGATTGACCAGTCCGATAGCCTGGATTGTCTTCCCCAGGCCCATTTCGTCACCGATCAGCGTGTTCGTCCTCGCATTCGCAAAGGCTATACCCGCTTTCTGAAACGGCAGGTATTCAAGACCAGGAGGTGCTGGGATATAGATATCCGCCTCAGTGGCAGAAGAGGCACGCAGTGAGTCGGCTACTTGCATCGTCCGTATGGGATTTGGTACTGAGAACGAACTTAAGGCACGGGTGGACCTTTGTCAACTTAGCCGGTTTATGTCTTCGAGAAGTCGAATAGCACGACAACAAGCACGCCGGCATGCATCGTATGAACACCGGGCACGCTTCAACAGTTCACGGCGTCGTTCCCGGATCAGGCGCTCAATACGGTATTGCTTCAACAGTTCACTTGAAGCAAGTTCGCCAAAGTTGTGGAGTCCGCCGACCGCGGAAGGGTCATCGTAGACGACTTTCGCTTCGGCGTCGGACAGGGGAACGAAGAGAAAGGTCGTCATTTCGTCATCTGTTTTATTCCGGTTCTATTTTCGTGCACCAAACTCGCCACTGTTAAACAGAACGACGGTCCCAATTTGCAATCGTGATTGCATATTCACTGGGGTACGCCAGGTAGTTTAATTGAACGGGCCACGCCCGTGAGTAGGTACGAGAGGTACCGATGTAGGGTCTGCCATCCGGCCCGATCCATCCATTTCTGATATTTGGTATCAGCCTCGTCGTGGCACTTCCGACACACGAACACAACGGCCAGATCGGATCCCTTGAGAGATGTACCCCCGGTCTCCACATGGTGGGGATCCATGCCTGGACCCGGAGCGCCACATTTCGCACAGTCCTCGTTCGCCTTACCCCACTTCAGGAATGGCGGTGACCGGAGAACCTTGAGTTTCGGGATAGACCCTGCTTCGTTAACCGCGTCGAGAGCTCCGGTCACGACACCAGTGAAGTGGTCGACATCATCCACTTCGTCAGGATTGTCCCTCGCCTTCTGCATCGCCTTTCTGGTCTTCCGCTCCAGCCTCATCGCGTCCCGCTCGATCTGTATCAAATCGGGATCCATCCCGCTCAGACTTGCATCTCCCTTCCCGTACAAAAGTGTTCGCACGTCCCGGCCCCACTGGATGTATCCATACTCGGTCTCAATACCTTCAGCCCACTCTTCGAAGTGTTGAATATCCGGTAGATGTCGACGCAGCGCCCTGCACTCCCGCAGCGTCGTGCGATTGACCGATGTCTTGGTTTCCAGTTCGTCGATTGCCCCTGTGCCATACTCAGCACGGTCACCGATCTCTTCCAGGATCAGTTGTCCCATTTGCCACCGGACCTTCACGAAGTCCTTGTGCGCCTTTGACGCCCCACGAATAACGAACTGCGCCTGCGCCTCGAGATCCCGGATTTGGGCGATGCGGTCGATACCTGTTTCACGTTCGGCTTCCATAGAACTTCATGGTCTGGTTGAAAATATCCGTGTTGATCCGGAGCCTGGTCACGCGATCCAGTTGTCCCCTCATCTCCACCGTCTTGCCACGAAACTTCGTAATAACCTTCCTCGATCTGGTTGGCCGCTTATCCCACAGCTCAATCAGTTTGGTCTCCTCGTCGTCCAACTCCACGCCATTCACCCCCACCTGCAACACATCCATCTCACCAGCCATTAGTCCATACTTCCGATACACCTTCACGGAACCCGGAACCGTGAACAGCGAACCTTCAGAAAGTTGGCCGGCTCGCACGTCATAGACCATCCGTGCACCGAACACGTCCACCCATTGGGCCAGATTCCGGCCAGTAACCGCCTCGCACCGACCTTCTGCATACTCGAAAAAGGTGATGTCTTCGGTAACAATGCCGCCTGTCTCTGTTGTTAGAACTCGTTTCATCTTCCTGTTGTGTCTGGGTACTTGTTGATATCATCACGCTTCGCATCCTGGCGGTGCTCCCGTTTGTAACGTAGGACGTACGCTGACCATTGACCAAGTGCGTTTTCCTCTCCTTCAAACGATCCAGCCCTCCCAAACTCGCACTCCGCACACAGGACCACGTACCAGAAACACTCCCACGCGGTCTTCCACTTGTGGTGCATCTCGAGTTTAGATGACCCACACTGTGGACACGCCGCGCACCGCTTATCCTTCGATCCGAATGGGATTACTACATCGCGCTTCCGCTTCTTAAAGAATCTCATGGTCTTCTCCCCCAGATGGAATTTCCGTCCTCGTCTTCGCCGATTTTGATTGCGTTCTCTGGCACCATCATACGAAGATACTTGACGATGTAGGGTAGCCGGAGCCTGTTCCGAGCGAGGTTGATGTCACTGGCAAATACCTCATCGAATCTCATCTCTCGGAATGCCTGGTAGATATCCGCTTCGCAATATCGCTCGCGCAGAGCATCGATCATGGCGACCTGTATCGTCGACTCTACATCGAACCCGACCAGTAACCTACACTGCGTGAGGGCTTGCATCAGGGCCTTCGTCGTAATCTGGCCTGACACGCGATCGAGCTGCGAGTATTGCTGCCGCTTCGTGCATATCTCGGTGAGCCTCTGCAACTGATGGTCCGTTAGGGGCTCTTCGAGATCCGGTACTGCGTCGATCGCTATGGCTTGCATGGGTCATCTTGTTGAAGAACATCTCGAAAAAGGCCTCACCACCCTTCGAAGGTCTGCGGAGTTTGAGCACCGAGCCGAAGTTGCCGTTGTCAATCCACCACCGACCCGGGCTGTCATCATCGAAGAGCCAATGGCGAACCCGTCGTACGTCCTCGATGGTGTGATTGTCGAGTCGGACGATTCGATCAATGGTGACGAACCAGTTTTTGTATTGTGGCATCGTCAGGTCTTTGCGCATCAGGTCCTCGTCGCGAAGAGCCATTTCCCACTTCTGAGTTTCGTCATCAATCGCAGGATCGAATTGTTTTATCCCCCCCCTCACACTCCCCCCCCTGTCTGTATTAGGAGAACTGTCTGTACTTGTTAACCCTGTCTTAAGACCAGTAACAGAGGGGGACCGATTTTCGGGTCCCGGTGTTAAGGGGTTAACGTCACCGGAGACCGATTTTCGGGTCCCGGTTGAATTCATAGGATCTCCATGATAACGAGACGGGATATTCCAGCAATACCAACTGATGAATGTCCCATCATTTTTGCGTTTAGTGTTGAGGATCACATAGCCCGCGTTGCGTAGTTCCTTGAGCGCAGATTTGACAGCAGCTTTCCCGTCCGTGAATTGCTCAATCATGTCATTGAGCGTTGGCGGCGTCGTTCGCATATACATGAAATTCCATAGCGAAACTGCCTTCATTGACAAGTTTCCTTTGTCGGTTAAAGGGGTTACCAATGGGTAGATGACGGTGTCGTTGTCAAACTCCTCTTCTGCCGCAATCGACACGTGTCCAGCGTTTAGTAATTCGTTCAGCGCAAACTCCAAAACATCCCTGGAATCATTGGTGTTTTTCTGGATCTCTGCAAAAGTTGGGGAGCCTCCATTCCTCTCGATCATGTAGCCGACGCCTTTGGCATCGAAAGAGGTGGTGGTGTCCTCTAGTACTGCTCTGCGATTTGTTACGAGATAGAGTACTTCGTCGTCGCTGATGTGGATGTAAGGATCGGGTACTGGTACGTCGGGCAGGGTAGTATCTGTTGGGGCGGTGGTACGAGTCTGGTTCGACACTTGACTTTGGTTTTGAATGTGAACCTCGTACCGCGGAGACAGGTGACCAAAGTCACTTGATATGCAGATCAGATCGGGCAGATGTGATAGTAACGGGCAGAATCACTTCGTTAGATCCAGACCTGCAAACACCCAATCCCCGCGGTTGCGAGGGACTAACACGAAGAAAAGAACGGCCCGTTACGGCTTGGGAAACGTACGCAGAGAGAATGAGATACTCAAGAGTCGACGAAAAAGAGGTCGGGCCGGAACCCTCCGGATGGTACCAGCACCCTTGTCTGGTTCCGACCCATATCCCAACAGACCGATGAGGATCTGAGGTGGAATAATACGGATTTTATTGGGAATCACAGAGTGGGACCCTCACTCACGAAATGTGGGAAGTTCTCTGGTCTCGGACCGTAACGTCCATGACTCGTACCTGGGGGGAGTTTCGAACACGGAGATCAGTGCCTTGTCCCACGTTTCCCTGTCCTGGGGTGGTACGTATCCGACCAATCCTGACATCAGGTCCGCTTGCTGGAACAACCGGTCATGAATTCCGGGGGTGGACGCGACTGTGAGCACCTCAATGACGTAGCCCACTACGCGAACCGGAAAGCCGGCATCGAGCAGGCCACAGATAATATCAAAAAGGCTCCGATGTGGATCCATGATCGGGCCGGATTGGGCGGGTCTCGTCATCGTGTAACGGGTTGATACCACCGTACGGAAAAGTCTCGTAGTAATCGGCCAGCTTCCGAGGCACTGAGTGCACGTCGACCCCACTGTGAATAGCGCATGAAATGTGGGTGTAGAGTCCGTCTGGCTCACTCACGATGATATCGCATCCATGCTCGATCTCCTCACCGCAGATGTGGCACTGAGCTGGTGTTCTGTGTCGGTATGTGGTCTTGGTGAGCATCACACGTCTCCGTGTTGTTTAATTGCGAGAAATATCTCATAAGCAACCTGCGGCACTATGGCATTTCCGAGTGCTCGTAGACGGTTGGTTCGGTCGGACACGTCCACCCAGCCGAGTACCCCATCAAGTGTTCCACGAAACTCACGCTCAGACGGCCCTGCTTGCCGTTTTGCACCACCTTCCCGAGATTGCTTTTGCCCCTGTCCGTTTTCCCATCCTTGTGCATAGACGCCCTCGGCGTAGGTAGTAACGGGCCAGGGCTGCGACCATGTACCACCCGCCCAAGTAGGCCGTTCTCGGGCACGTTCGCGCACGACTGAGCCGTTCCGTCCTTGTGATCCCGCCCTGTTGGAGTGGGCCACAAACCACCACCGGTCGCGCCTGTGTTGCGCTCCGACAGCACCAGCAGGAATACGGAGCGCCTGTACTTCGTACCCGAGCCCTTCCAGGTCAGAACATACTTGCTCGAAAACGTCCTCCATCGAATAGATACCAGCAACGTTTTCAGCAACAACCCAACGGGGCTTGAAGATCTCAATGCAGCGAGCCATTTCCGGCCAGAAGTAGCGGTCATCCTCAATGCCGTTTCGCTGTCCGGCGTGGGAAAAAGGCTGGCAGGGGAAACCTCCAGTGAGCAGGTCAATTTGTCTGAGCTCGTGGGTGGCTGTAATCTGTCTGATATCATCAACTATCGGCACCCCGGGCCAGTGTCGCGCCAACACGCGTTGGCAGTATTCGTCCTTCTCGCAAAACAATACAGGCTCGTGATCCGGCCACGCCCACGACGCAGCGAGCGCAAAGCCTCCGATACCTGAAAACAGGTCCACGTGCGTCATCGTCACCCCTCCTACACGTGGCATGGTCTCTTGACGATGTCGCCTTCTCTCAGGTGACTGAGTTCTGTAATGTTCATTTGTTTCTCCACCTTCTTATGAGGGCCTTTTGCACTCGAATGTCTTGCTGGATGCTTTGTACGCGAGTGGCGCACTGGGCACGGGACACGTTTATGGGGCACGGCATTTCTCCGCGAGCCATTGCGTTGTACTTCGTTAGGAGCCTGGTGAGCCCTTCGATGTACTGGGTAAGGTTTGCGATGCGGGCTTCTGAGTCTGTCATCGGTGTTGTGTTTGGTACTGGCGGTAACATAAGCCCCCGGTGGACATTTGTCAAGTGTGCCACCATTCTTTCTCTTCACCCTCAAATTTGCGCTCTACCGAACACGAGGTGGTCTGTGGCACAAGTCGCCGCACATCCCGCGACCGACATACACCGTGTACGCCAGCCTATCAGGATCTGAGCGTAGAGGCCTTTTGATCTGGTGGTCAGGGCTTGCAGTCGTTGTGGTACAAAGACGGTGGAAAATCACCACCGAATGATGGATCTGGTCAGACCCACTCCGATCAGGTAACGCCATTGTGATTCCTCTGGTGAGTATCCGAATGCGACCGATGGGCCAATACCCCACGGCTTATTCCGACAAGCGGATCTTGTGAACTTAATTTCGGCGCCTTCCAGATACAGGTCTACCCCCGGGAACGATGTACGGACGAACATTTCCCGTAGCCCATCCCGCTCCCGTGTCCCGCCGACCAGGACGAGGGACAGTTCGTCGCGGGTGAGTTTGGTAGAACTCGAGTCGGGCCAGATACGGGTCTCGCCCTCCAGGTGGCGGCTACCTCCGGGGTGTTCCTCATGAAAGGCAAACGTGGCGGCCGCAACCGAGTCCGTGAACCCGATCGTCACCCCGGGTGCCTCTACGGTGTCTCGCTCAACGACTACCACGGTGCGGGTGATCGTCTTGACCTTGCCCCGTTCCTTGACCAGTTCGGCGTGAAGCTCGGCATTGAGAACCTGGAGACCGTTCTTGTCAGCTGCGAGCGTACGCCGCACGGCCTCTAATTCCCCGGCCCTGTTCCGCTCGTATCTAGTTGAGTCAGCGAGTGCGGCGACGTTCTGTTCTGCGGCGGCGAGGCGTTCTTTCAGGCGTGCCTCGCGGCACCCCATGACGGCAGTAACAACGGTCCCGAGAACCAAGACCACGGCGAGCGCGATTGTGCGATTCATTTCGAAGGATATTTTTTGAGGTGTGCGACGAGTTGCAACCGGATCAGGGCGATGAACGATATGACAGCCTCGGACACGTACATCGGGGCACCCGTGGCGGCAATATCCCCGGAGGCCATCATCAGGCCGATTGACATCCAGAGAACGAACATCGCCACCATCGTGTACTGTCGAACCACCCGGCTGCCGATCAGGATACCCGCCCACGACAACAGTCCGAGGACCAGCATTAGAACGCCCCATCCCTCCTCGGGCATCACGGCGGCCATCTCGCGGTAGATACTGGCTCCTCCCGCCGCGAACGTTTCAAACTGCGGGATCAACAGCCATGCCCCTAAACCCATAGCAGAGAGGCCCACACTCAACTCCGCGGTATCGCCGGGCGAGCCGAGGAAGGCTTGCATTATCCGGTTGTCAAAAAAGAGGCGCCCGTTACTTGCCCAACTCATGTGGATCTACCCTGTTCTCAATTAATTGCTTGACCTTCTTCCACACCAGGCGTGCTTTCGATCCCGGGGCGGTCTTTTCCATGACCTCCGTACCCATCGTGAAGGCCACGTAAAACCACACGACCGAGTCCACCCACGCTACGAACTCGAAGGCGTTCGCCATCGACTGTACAATGGCAAGCAGAACGCCGTATTCGAGGACGAGCTTGCCCGTCTCCAGTAGGGCGCGGGAACACGGCCTCTTGGCTCCTTCCCGTCGCTCGCGCCACGCGACACGCAGGCCCATAACCGCATGAAGCACAACGGTAATAAGCACACATCCGACGTAGGCCGGATCCGCCGTGAACAACGAGGCCAACAGGGCGAGGATCGCCTTGGGAATCCAATGCTCGATGAGTATGTGGAGTGGTTTGAGCCACATCAAATTCTGGTACATGAGCCCTCTGCCGTGGTTTCTGCGCGTTGGTTCTACAGAAGCGCCTCGGCATGGGTGATAGTCAACCAGCGAGTTTTGCCTTTCATTTCGGACATAAAGCGCTTGAAGGCCGGGGTTGATTCCCAGACCGCAGGTTCGCCCAAATCGAGCCTGCGGCCCAACCCCACGCATCCCTCAACGTCGTGCGGCCAGTTGGCGACGTGGAACAGGATGTGCGTACGGCCAGGGACGTTGCAAATCTCATACGCATCGTAGCCGCCCCCAAAATAGTGCCGGGGCTTGATCCGGTAACGTCCTTCGGGTATACACGAGACCGATGTCGCATTGTCCAACCACGGGCGCTCGACCGTGTAGAGCCGGATCCCGGACGGGAGAACGAGCCTCCCGAATACCCCGTTGTCGAGATAGGCAAAGCGAGTCAGAGTGAGGTTCATCCGGGTCCCTCCGGAAGAAATTGGAACGGGATGAAAGTGAGGTGCCCTTCGATGTGCCCGACCCGATTCGATACCGCTCGCACCGCCGCCCATAGTTCCTCGATAGGATCCGGAGGATCCGGGGGCGGCGTGGACCCATACGCCGGGCCGATCGCCGTACCCGGCGTATCCAATACCGTGAACAACACCTCGACCACAGCACCCTCTTCTATGTATCGTTCTTCCAGAATGAGCGTACCACTATCAGCGTCCCAGCCATTGAACGGCTCCCCGTCTGCATTCTCGGTCCGAGCGGTCAGAGAGAACCGGTCCCCTTCTGTGAGATCGACCTCCACTGGGCTATCGTCGATGCCGGTTGCTGTGCCGACAGGCCCCCACGGTAACTCGTCTGAATAGTCGTGTCGCCGGAATAGCTTCTGTCCGGCCCAAAGGATTTTTGTCATTGTTGGGGTTCCGTTTGCTTGGTTTACGAACGTCCAGAAGCGACCCATCCCCCCGTTATCGACGAGGGTACGCTGCCCGGCGTGGATCTTCTCAAGAATGGCCGGGTCGTTGATTCCGGTCAACTGCTGGCCCATGTTGCTAAAGACGTTCCCAGCGTACAGGGCCTTATTCGCAACATCGTCAATGGTCGACAACGGGATACCCCTTTCCACCCACCCACCAATCCCATCGATCCGCGGACCGTTCGGCTCGCACCAATGGACCATCAAGGGCCATGCACTTTGTGGGATTTTGTCGTGCCAGATTTGATGCGTTTCGCCCTGCCCCGATGGGGTTTCTCCTACGTTGTCCTGAAAGGCCCCGTTGTACCCGAGGTCAATCGCAAGGTGTACGCCCGTCACTGGGATTCCAAGGTTCACGAGGCAGTGATTCGCGCCGAATACCGTGGATGTCAATACGACCAGTTTCCGCGACCATTGTTCTACGAGAGCATCGGTGTAGAAGTCGGGGCGACCCTCTTGGTTGTGCTCGTTCCATTTGCCCGTGGCTGGGGCCTGCCAGCCCACGACGAGATCGCCGATACTGGTCTTTGCCTGCACGAGCTGGCCCTCGATCCATTCCCAGGCATCTGGGTCGCGGAAGTCGATCCAGCGCCATACCGTACCACCTGACGCAACGTCCTTGTGTGAAACGTGGTCGGGGATGAAGTTCTGGTTCTTGGGCGCGTGAAACATCACACGACAAAAGAGGGGCAACGAGTAGTCCCTGCACGTCTGTAGCTTGGGTCGCCAGAGGGCCAGGTTACGGGCGCAGTTCCGCACGAATCCGCACAGATGTTGCGCGGCCTGTTCCCGTGTCGGTACCCGACCGTCCTTGCCCAGATACCAGGCTATCCATTTGTGAATCATCGTTCCTTGATTTTGTCGGCCACGAACGGGACCACCCACCCCACCAGTACTCCCCACCCGAGGGCCTCGACTGCCGGGTCTTTGTAGTACCCGAACACCAGTAGGAGAATCCCGACCGCGATCACGGCCAGGTCAATCTTGTTGATTCGTCGTTTCATGGTTCCTGCTCATGTTTGGATTTTGCCGAGTGTCATTCCGAGCGCCACAATCGTACCAGATGAAGAAGCGGTATTGTCTACCTCTATCGTGATCATGTCACCGGGTACAACATCAACGCTGTTGGAGAGATCAGTTTTCCACCCGGTGTCCGTGGTTTCAAAAGTAATCGTTATACCCGTATCGGCCCCGTTTAGCCTGACCTTCCACACGGAATCATCATCCAGCGTATTGCTGTCGACATTGATTCTGAAGTGCTTCAGGGTCCCATAGTGACTCATCGGAAATTCTACTTCCCCTTCGGTAGTGCTCGCTACCGTCGCCGCCTGTGGAGAATAGTAGTAAGTCGTACTGTGGTCTTGAGTCGCGATCCAGCCCGCTTGACCAAGTATCTCCATTGGGAAATCACCGATCGGGCCGAGATCAAACGTGATCCCCGTTCCTTGCTCCCGCGCCCACGGTATAATGATCCGCGCCGCCGCCCGGAAATCTGCCTCGGTGAGCGGGTTGTCGACCAGAATCCAGTCGCACCGATGGTCCTGTTTGTCGTCATAGAACGGCCTGATATACGTGGCCGATTGTATCCACGTGCAAGCCCCCGCTGTGACATTTCCTGTCTCGTACGTTCCGTTCTCGTCGATAGCGTATCCGATCACCGCGCCGCTTGTAGGCCAGAGCGAATAGAGGAGAGCCCACTCGTCCTGTGCCCCCACGCTCGCAAACCACGCGGTCTTCGAGGTGCCTGCGTCGTTGCGGATGTTGGTGAAGAATTTGCCGCCCGAATACCCGGTATAGGCATACTGCGAGCCGCCGAATCGCATTATAGCCGTCAACGCTGTTGATCTGACCCGGCATAGCGTCAGGTACCCGATAGAACTTGCGCTCCCGAGACCAGAGACCAGAGCATCTAAATCAACGTCATTGGTCCCCGCATCCGTGCCGTTCTTATTGAGCCCGTTGGTCGCGTCGTACGAAATCACCGCGCCGGGATCATCGATATCAAATACCGGACCATAGCCACCCCCGAAATCAGAGAATACGGTTTCCCCATCCCCGATTCGGTCCTTGTATAGCGTCCCGAAAACGCGGCCTTTATCGAGTATCCCGGCGAACCGCACCTTCTCCATGATCTCGTCCAAGTTCAGAACGAGCCTCGATTGCGCGGGGGTCAGGTCCTCGGGCACCCCGGTCCCGGCGTTGAGTTGGCGGCCCTTGTGCGTCCCATCCGCCATGTCCGCGAGCAGGGCGTTTGTGACCGTGCCCTCCTTTAGGATGTTAGGCGCACTCCAAAGACGATCAACACCGGGGAACGAGTAACCGTGAGCCTTGAGCCATTCCAACCACCGCCACTTGGCCCGTTCCATGTCCGAACTTGGTTCTGTCATAATCCAATCCAGTCAGCGTCCCACGCCACCAGTAAAAGTCGACCCGATTGTTCGCCATCCCACAGCGCGTACAGGCTTTCTCCAGCCTGTGATATAGCGCCTGCGTGCTGAGAATCTTCCCGATAAATAATACCAATCTGATTCATCGCCTCTACGCCCCAGTCGAGGGATACAAAGTCGAATTGGACGAACGCCCAAAAGAGGTTGTCATCCCCTTCATCCAAAAAACTGTCCGGTGACTGAAGCGTGTCGAGGGTGTCGGCATCATTGTTCCACTTCGCATAGAACGCATAGTCGGCGGTCATCCCGAACTCAAGGTAGGCCAGTCCCGCAAAATCGCCCCTGACGAACACGGTTGCCGCCGCGTCTGCGGCCCGCCCGATCATAAAGAAGCCGAGCACGTCCGGGTCTTTTACCGGGTGAGTCAGATCGACCAGTCCAGCGGGGAGGACGAGGTACGAATCAGTCCCAGCAGCGTCCTTGACCAGACCGTGTTTGAAGTCACACGCCCAGTCCTCGCCGATCACAAGAGCGGCACCCCAGTTCAATTCGCCGGGGTAGTCGTTCGGAATTTGCGTCGGGATGCTCATACCTGCACCTCCATCGTGTAGGCGATAATCGGACCCGCGACACTGCCATTGTGATACTGCACGTCAGCATCAATCACAGTAACGACACCCGTCGCGATGTCAACAGAGAGCAACGGGGAAACAGAACCATCGTCGTCGATACAGAAAATCTTCTGACTCGCTTCGTGGAGGGCCATCTGAAGCACTCTGCCGCCGAAGTTTCCCGCCGTTGCGATCGTCGTCGGGTTAGCGCCTGAAGGATAGTCCCTACGAACGATTACGGTGTTTTCCCATGTATAAAAGTTGCCGCCAGCCTTGTCGAGCATCAGCGCCTTCGACCCCACCGGGAGAACCACAACTTCTTGAATTAACGTGGGGTCGTAGATCGGAATTCTGACGATCCGCGAGTTTTGATTGAAAAAGAGATACGTGCCATCGAACCCACCCCCGTACATCTTACCCGTGAAGCCCACATACGTATAATCAACGTAGGTCTGCGTGTCCATATTGAACACTCGAAGTTCACCCCCACCTGATTCAATCGGCCAATAGAATTTATTGCCAATCATCACGCCGCCGTAGCTCGGATCTGCTAGCCCGATACTGTTGAACGTCCCGAACTCAAGACGCTCGTCTGTGCCGTCGAATAGACACGAACTCATTCGAGTGTCACTTTCCTTGTAAAAGAATCGCCCAAGCCCGCGAGGTCCGTCAAGCGGTGTGTTGCCGCGTGGGTCGACGTGGAGGGTGAAGCCCGGATCGGTCTGGACTCCCATCAGGTCTTGCTTGTTGGATACCGCCCCTGTAATCGGGTCAATATCCCACATCACGAAGCTGTCATTGTCCTCGGCGACGTTCATCCCTGAGTAGATTAGGGCGTTTTGAGGCCACGTAGGAGACGGGTCATCAACCGGATCGGAGTCACACGGATCAATGAAGTTCGTACCCCATTGGATACCCTTGATGGGATCAATAGGAGGCGGGACAAATCCGCCGTCGCCGCCGTTCTGAAACAGACGGGGCATGACATTGGTTTCGGCGTACTCCCACAGGACGTTTCCGTCATTGTCGTACACGACCATCCTCCACGTGATTCCATCGTCCGGAAAATCGAATCCTTGGTCAGTATTGAGACCCCAGAAAACAGCCCCGGTAGGTACGGGTGATGTCGCAGTTGCAACGTACTCCGAGGGTGTGTCGTGATCCCCGTGCGAGGGAAGCGAAAATTGCGCGTCCTCGTCGTGCAGGGCGCGTCCAAACACCAGCCACATATCGGCAGAGAGCGGACCGACCGCTGACCGGTCGTCGTCATCCTTTAGGAGATAAATACGGAGCCTGATTTTCCGCTTAGTCCCGGCGAAGAATTCGTGGGCCTCGTGGTAGAACAACGGCTCCTCGTCCTGAATATCCCGCAGGTCCCGGACGGGCAGGTCCCGCTTCCGCTTGTCCTTAAAACGGTCAAAGAAGCTCCTGCGGGTTCGTGACAGGCGAATGGACTTGCGCCGTCTCCCGTCTCGAGTCTCGGTTACGGTGAGTTCTTTTACACGGGCATCCACGTCAATCAGGGGCGTTTCGTCGTCGAACACGTCTTGATATCTGACGTACGAGCCAATCTCGATTTCGAGGTGCCCCACGTCCCCGTCAATGGAGGTTACGTCGAGGACATCCCCTTCGATGATGGGCGGCAAAACGCCCCCATCGGTGACCACCTTTCGTTGCGCGAGCCTGAACAGTGCCGTGGGCCCCATGTACTCTGACCACGGCCAAGCAGTTGGGGAGCGTGTGACGGTCAGGGCATCCCAGTAGATTTCATCTGCCCCGGTGGTACCAAGGACCCGGATCGTGAGTGTTCCCTGTACCGGGTCAATACCCTCGACCTCCCATCCCTGCAATCCCACTTTTTCAGAGATCAGCGCATCGCTCCCGGACGGGAAAACGACCCCATCGCTGTCTTCGAGTTCGACCCGTGCCCCACCCGCTGCGATGTAGAGCGTGATCCAATAGGACAGGTAAGGCTCCTCCGTGTCCACGGGAAAGGTGAACTCGCACTCAATGCCCTCGCCGATAGCCGTTGTGACGATCTTGACCGACTGTTGGGAGTACCTGTAATACTGGGTGTCTGTGTTGTCGTCCGTGGTCGGGCTGCCCACCTTTGCCCAGCCTGTAGGAAGCCACGATCCCGCAGCTCCGGCTCCACTGGATCCACCGTCCGTGTTGACGTTGTTCCCAAGGGCCTGAAGCACGTTCGGATAAGGCTGTATGCCGCTGACCTCGTGGACCTGTTCTGAGGTCCCGTAGTCGCCCGCACCGGCCTTTGGCAGGTAGAGGAGTTCGTCCCCATCCGAGTTGATGGCAAACCGCGACCGGGTCCCGTCGAGGACCGAGATGCTCCCCGTGAGTTCGAGGGCGTTGTAGTCGGTGGCGACGACCGTGTGTTCTGGGTCGGAGTCCGTGATTGCAAAGAATCCATCCGTCTCGTTCCCGAAGTACAAACCAATGAACTGGTCGGCCTCTGCCACTACGTCCAACTCGTCGAAGTACACCCACTGTCCCGAGTACCCGGCCACCAGAAACGTCGCCTGCCCAATCGTCAGTGGCTCGTTGATGTCCCCGCCGATGGGGATGAGTCGGTTGTAGAAGTCCCGGGTGTCCTGAATCCGCGAGGTACGCAAGCGGTTTGTGTCTCCACCACCCGGACCCAGAATCGGCCGCTGGGAGGCTTCGCCAACCCCACCCCCGACCTCGGTGTAGAACGAGATATCGTAGCGGTCATTCCCCTCGTCCCACACGAACTCGGGCTCCATCCCCACGGTCCCCTTGGACATCACCTGTTCACAGATGTCACGGATGATGAACAGGAACGGGTGCCCGAAATACTCGATTCGGAGGTGCTGTCCACTCTCGTCTGCGTGTGCCGGATACGTTTCGGTATTGTCAAAATAGGCCGGCAACCCGTAGGTGGAGGACAGCAGGCTGGTCAAGAAGTCTTCAGCCGTGCCCACCTGTGTAATCGACAGGTCCCCGTATCCACTGCCAAGGAAGATCCGGGGGACCAAGTACGCAAGGTCAAACCAGAGGGCCGTCCCGAAGATGGTCGACGAGGTGTCACTACCTGTTTTCTGGTCGATGTGGGTGATCCTGAACACCCGGTACGTCCCATCGTCGTACGCGAGTTTGAGGATACGCCTCTCGGTCAGAATCAGGGGGTTGCGTTGGAACAGGTCCGACCCGGGAATCAGGACAATCTGGCACTTCTCGGGCTCCCAAAGACGTTCGGTCCGCTGGACCCGAACCGCCTGTGTCCAGATGTCGGGGGCATCAACTGTAATCTCAGCCGAGAGGTCCGCTTCCCAGAGTTGGATTTCGGTGATTATCGGATGAGCCATGTTTTGCGCTGTAACGCGTCCCGGGGTGGTTTCAGGACAACCCTCCGGGTTTCGCCCTGTCGCGCGTTAGAACGCGAATTTGACCCCTTGTCAGGACACGTAGTGTTCCCTGATCCTGTGTTCGATACTCTCGGCTACTCTGTCGGCAATATCCCCGGTCTCCACCCCATAAAAGTTGTTGATGATATTCGCATCTCTCTCCCCGTGTGAGTCGAGGGCTTGATGTATGCGTTCCAACCACATGGTCTGCGTCTCCTGCCATGCGAGAAGTTCATTGGCCTGAATGTCTGTAATACTGCGTCCGATCTGGTATGAGGTGGAGTACCGGCCACCGTCTTCGTCTGAAAATCCGAGCAGTTCCCGAACCAGCGTTCTCAAATCGTCGGGAGTAAGTTCGGTGTCTCCAATCAAATCTGAAACAGTCAGGTTGTCTCCGAACGGATTCGGATTGGTGCCGGGTCTCGGACCCAACAGAACAGCCGTGATCTCCCGCGCTAAAGCCTCCATTGCTGCGGTCCGCTGTGCGCCACTCAGGCCCAGGGCTGCCTCGATCCGCTCTCTGAGCACCTCCGACAGATCCAGTCCAAGCAGTCCAGACAGGAAGCGCTCTGATGATTGCTCCATTGAATCACCAAACACATCAACGCCCAGCCCAACGTTGCGCATGACGCCGGCGATACTGTCCCCGGCCTCGCCAAACCGATCCGCAAACTGGTCGAGAGGACCATACACATTTGTCTGCAGCCACTCGTCCAGATTCGGACCACCAACGATATCAGTTGGCCCCCCGCCCTTGACCCTGCTGTGGATCTGCGCGTCGTACAGGTCGAGAACGGATCCGTCAAGAATACCAGCATCCACGAGGCCGCGCAGAATGTCCGCTACTTCCTGTGCACCCTGCGGATTGAGACCACCCCGTCCTTGCAATGCCTTGATCCGTGCTGCGCCACTCTCAGCTTGACGGAGCGCCTGCCCGCGGACACCACCACCAATCGTGGCGCTCTCAAACATCACCCGCACTGCCTCTCTGTACGCCCGGGTGGAATCTTGCAAAGCTTCGGTAAGCCGCCGTTGCTCTTCCTTGAGCTCTCTATCCCGCCTGGCAAAGCCCTCTGCGATAGATGCGAACCCACCCAGTACCCCACCCGCACCCAGTATCGTACCGGACACCGATGTGGCGCTCATGAGCATCGTCCGTGCACGGTCGACCTTGACGAATCCCCGAGCAATACCCTCGAGGGTATTACCGAAGTCGCCAAACAGCTCGAACGTATCAGCAAGGGACTGCACTGCGGCCACGACGCGTGTCATGTTGCTCTCTACGTCGAGTGCAATCTTGGACGCCTCGATCTCCGCATCGGTAAACTCCTCCATCCCGTCGATAAGGTCCTGCACGTCCTCGTCTGCGTCCTCGAGAATCACAACAAGGTTTTCGGCGGCTTTCTTCCGAGAGGTGGTCCCTTCGATCGCAAATCGTGCTGCATCCTTCCCGAGTGTAGCTTGTGCCTCCAGGGCGGCATTGAGCGCGTCCTCGGCCGCAAAAAGCTCTATCACAGCAGCCTTCTGTTCGTCGGTCTTAGCGTGGCGGATGATGAGCTCGCGGTTGAGTTGCTTCAGCTTTTCCTTCGCCTGCTCGATGCGCTCCAGTTCTTCATCGTCCACCACCGTTTCAGTCGTTCCAGTAACCGTAGTTGGCGTGGGGACCGTGGGTTTCGTCAAACCACCCTCCGCGATTGCCCGTTGCACCAGTTCGTATTCCTCAAGCAGAGAGGCGATGGGCTCCATCTCGCGCTTGTAATCAACGACCGCCGCTTTCAGGCCGTTGAAATAGTCCATCTGGTCTTTGGTGTAGCCCTTGATGTTCTTGCCCATCTTCTCCACCATGACCCGGTTCTTCTCGATCTGGGCACGGATCTCCTTGGAGGACGTCTCGCTCAATTTGACCAGTCGGGCCGCTTCAAAGTACTCCTCTTCGAATGTTGGTACCTGGCCCGGACCAGCAGCCCTGGTCAAGGCACCCAGAGACGGGCCTGTTCGAGTCCTGTACTTGCGCTGGAGACCACCCACACGGACGGTCTCGGGAAGCTTCTTGGTAATGTCATCTAAAGTCAACTTGAGAGCTGTTTCAGTCATGCCCTCGATTTCAATACCCAGTTCCCGCATCTGGGAGATGAATGTTGCGGCAGGACCCTCCATTCGGGTAAACCAGTCGTTCATCGTCTGGAGCATACGATTGACCGTAGGCAGGATCGTTGCACCCAGGTTGGTGAGGGCGACGTTGAGATTGGCCTTGAAGATTTTTGCCTGCTGGGCCACGGTGCCGTTCATCTTGTCGAACGCGATCTGCGCAGCTCCCTGTGACGTGTGCATCTCGTCGAGGATCTGGCGGTAGTCGTCGGACTGTTCCCCTACCAGGGCCATGACCGCAGTAAGGGCGCGAGTGTCCTCGAAGATGTCGGCCTGCGCCTGTTGGTTGTCCCCAATCTTTTCGGTCAGTTCCTCCAGTATCCCCGTGAACCCTTTGGCCTTGACAGCGGCAGCGCCGAGTTCAATTTCGAGGCCCTCGGCGACCGTTGCGGCTGCTTCGCTTGGGCGGAGTAATTTATTGAGCGTTCCCCGGAGGTAGGTCAGGGCCGTACCCGTATCGATACCCCCTTTGGTCAGGGCGGCAGCGGCAGCAAGCAGTTCTTCCAGGGACACACCCAGGCTGGCCGCAATAGGAGCCGCAGTACCGATCGACTGGGACAATTCCCCGAACGTGGTTTTGCCGGCCTTGACAGCGGTAAAAAACTTGTCAGAGATCTGAGAGGCCTTGCTGGCCTCAATGCCCCAGGCGTTTGCCGCGGTCGTCATACCGTCAACGGCGGTCGCAACGTCGGTTACACCGCCGATACTGGCTTTCGCCGCAACACCCAGAAACTGGATAGCCTGCGCTGCCGGGACACCCGCCGAAATGGTCTGGTACAGACCCTTGGTGAGATCGGGTAGCGCCTGGCCCGTTGCTTTGTGCAGGTCCAGTAACCCCCGGCGTAAGTGCGTCATGGAGACCGTGGACGTGTCGACCAAGGTGGACACCTCAGCCATGCCCTTTTGAAAATCAATGGCGCTACGGGCACCCGCAGCTAGTGCTGCCGCAAAGGCGGTCACCGCCGCAACGCCAACGCCCTTTATCCATCGCTTCGCCCGACGCCCGATCTTGCTTACTGCGTTACTGGTTCTCTCCCCGTGGCGCTCTACGGCCCTCAGTTGAGCAATCGCATTGTCAACTTCGATTATGACTTGCTGCCGCAGGGGATCAAGTTCGTTGCTAGCCACGACCCTCTCTCATGCGTTTAGTATCCTGTTCGATGTTCCGTATCCCTTCCTCTGCCAGTTCCTCGTGCGTGGGTGGATGCACGCCGGCAAGCAGACGGTCTTCCATGTCCTCTATCGCAGCCCTGCGCTCCCAGTCCTTCACGTGTGGCAGAGACGCGAGCTTGAGTTGCTGAACCTCTTCCTCGGCTCTAGCCCTGGTTACCTCGTCGAGCATGAGTATGAAGAAGGGCCACGGTGTCTTGTTGTATACCACCCACGGATCTGAGCTGAAGACCTTGCAGTAACGCCCGATGAACACCGCATACTTGGAGCGATAGTCCACCGGGCGTGGTCCGCTACGATTCGTCCGTTTCACGAACTCCGGCGTGCCCATGTGGATCATGGGTGCCAGAGCACGGGCAACGTCGTGCCTGTCGTTACCTACCAGTGTCAGATCATGGGCCAGCCGTTGAGGCAGCCAGTGCCGGAGAGCTTCCTTGTACACTTCCGTGTTCGTGGGCTCCCGTGCAAGATACCCGGGTTCGGATGTCATGCATTCCAGCGCCGTTCTGACAACCGGAGGGTCGACCTGGTAAACGCGCCCGTGCCACACCACCTCCCGAGGGAGCGCTGTGACGACGAGATTACGCAAAGACTACTGCCGTCAGGTCTGGAAGTACGTACGTGAGCCCTGCATTCACAGGCGCACCCATGAATCCGCACCGGAATCCTGTGCCCGCATTGGTCACATCCTTGACCCCGCGTACCTGGAGCGAGTACGGAGCCAACTGGTCTGCATCAGCCCCTTCGATACTGGCATACTGGAGGTCTCCGATGTTGGGGAAACGAGCCGAAGGCAGCCAGAGCGCGTGCTTCGAAGTCGTCGGTGTCGCTTTCTCCCGATCGGGTATGAAGCCGACCTTCGGAATGGCAGCAGCCGCGAGGAACGATACAGCGTCCGGCAGGCCAATAGTTTCGTTCGTTCCTGACACGGTTACGCTCACTCCCGGCAGGAACTCTACCAGGATGTCCAGTGCAGCGTTCACGAGATCGAGGTTGCCAACGGGTACGGACTCGAGCATAATGATCGAATCCGACCGCTCGGCGGCACCGTGGGCACCACTGACGAAGGCGGTCTGGATACCGAGATTCCAGTTGGCGCGCTTAACCGGGACAACAGTCCAGTCGGTATCTGTACTCCCGTCCTCAGTCGTCAGCACAAGGAAACCCGGGCCGTACAGCTTATAAGTTGCATCAGACATTGTCTTTTATCACTCCAAATAAGGTGTTGTTGAAATACACGGACCTGTCCTCGTCCCACATGGTATTGGATGGTCCAGAAAGCAGGTAGAACCCCCCCGAATCGGCCACAAGTTCAACAGTCCGGCGAGCTACCTGCTCGGCCCGGATATGAGGCACGTCTCCCGGTGCAGCTCGTGGCGTTTCAGCCCGCACCATGACGACCACCTGTCTTGCCTTGTGGTTGCCAACGATATCCATCGGACGGGTCGGCCTGAAGGCGAGAATCTGTACCCAGTCATTTCCATCAGGTTGATCCTGCACAGGGTAGTCCCGTGCATAAATACCCCCGTCCCCGATGTACGTAGCCAAACCATCGGCGTCCAGTAGGGCCACCAATTCGTCGACCGCGATCTCGAGCTGTGGAGGTTTTACTGCCTGGTGGAAACTCATGCGTCAAATCTCGCGTGGTCTTTCCCCCCGCGGGGTTTATCCCAGATGATGCGATATCCATTGTTCGTCCGGCCCGAAACGTCAGCCCACCCGCCAGGGTGCGCCTTTCTCATGCCCTCGGAGAGCTTGTGAGCAGGTCGCATCTCGCCGGTGTAGCGACGAAGGAAGTCGACTTCCCGGCGCCCTGTGGCTTCCAGGACGTGTGAGAGCAGTTCACCATCGATCGCCTTGCCCTTCTGGGCCTCGACGAAGGTTTTCTGCAGCGTGTCACTAACGTGATCCGGATCAAAGACCCAGAACCCCTCCTTGAAGTGAAGCGCTGCGGCCCACGGGCTGACGTTCAGCATCGTGAGCACATACCGCTTCTTGGGCATGTCTCTGATCAGATCACTAATTGTGGCCATCTCACGCGTCCTCTTTCCATTTCACGAGCAGTAGACTCTTCCAACGTCCTGCCATCACGGGTCGAATCTCCTCGATGCGGCCAGAGCGATTAGTAACGCCCTCGTATGTACCGAGCACCTCATCGCCCACCTGGAAGGTGGAAAACGGTGCCTTGACCTTGCAGCGAGCCGCGTCCGTCAGCGTTTCGGCACCCTCCCGGGTTCGCATAGCATCCATCCATCCATCCTGCCACACGCATGTGGCGCTGGTGACGATGGGAGTTGGCGTACCGGGAGTGTACTGTCCCGTGTCAGGATCTTGACTTCCGTCGACTGGTCGGCTTACGGTTATCCGGTGCGTTCTCGCTCTGGACATCTGTTTCGGTCACGACCACGTTGCCGGCATCGGACAGTTCCCGCTTCTCAGAATTCGAGAGCACCTTGTCCAGTGCCTCCTCTTGTCCTCGAGAGTAGGATTTGCCTTTGTGCCGGATCGTGCGCTTCCGACCGATCCGTGTGATGGTGAGTGTCATCTGAGTCTTACTGTCTCGTATGATTCCTCGACATCTCCAATGACAGCGCGGACCACGGATGCAGCTTCCGGCGATACTAAGCGGTCGCGATGCTTGTACCGGAGGTCTCCATCCTGCTCGCTCATGTACGCATTGGCCTCGACGCCGCGCTCAACCTGGTGGTTGACCTGCAGCACGAGAGCAATCTTGATGAGCGTGAGATCATTGTCTGTAGCCGTTGCTTCGGATAGACCGAGCAAACTTTCTGCCAGACGAGTGTGGGACACCAATGCTGTATCGGCAGCATCTTCGGTCAGCAACTCGTGGCCCGCTATGTCAAAAGGAGCCGATGCCATTAGGAACCGGTTTTGGGGGCGCGTCGGGGAGTTCTCTTGGGAGTGCTCCTGGGAGCGTCCTCGTGAGCGCTCTCTGGCGCGGCCTTGCGTCGTGCCGGCAACTCAACACAGCCCTCAGCAGCCATACGGGACAGGACACTCTTGCCCTTGTCCTTCTCGTGCGCTGCGAGCGCTTCCATGAAGTCACCTTCATTGCCAGGGGCGAATACTCGACGCCTGTACTGGATTCCGGATACAATCTTCATCGTCGTATCTGAGTTAGAGGGGTGACAACGAGAGCGCTTACACGCCCGCGTCAATGACGTAAACGTTCCTCTCGTTCGGGACGGGGAACACGTTCAGCTGCGCCTCCACCTTGATGATCTTCCCGTTCTTTTCCGAGATGGGGAAGACCGACGCGCCACGGATGTCCAACTTGGCATCCGGGATCTGACGGGCGAGATCCATCGACCGGTAGACCGGCACGAAGTGGGTCACGCCTACAGAACCACCAGGTGGTATGAGAGCCACGTGCTGGGCTGGCCACGTATTCGTCTCGGTGTAGTCGTCACCCGCATTGTCGAACACGTCCACCGTGTCCTCGATCACCTGGATCGTGAAGGACGGGAGACGGTGCTTGTTGCGGATGAGTTCTTCCACCTGTCCGATGGTGGGCTCAACGGTGGACGCAACCCCCGGGATGGCATTCGGCGCATCCGTTAGGATCTCATCGAGCGTTGCCTGGCGCATGATTGCACCACGCGTACGACCGACCTTACGGATACCATTGCCAACGAAGGTTGAGAACTCGTTGTACGCGTTCTCTCCACCGTCATCCCACGCCGTAGCTGCTGTCAGAATACGGGTGGCGGCGATTCCGAAGGACGTGGTATACGAGCCCGCTTTCGGGTCGGTCGTTTCGCACAGACCATCGGTCCACGCCTTGTTGGCGGTGAGTTCCAGGCGCCGATACAGAGACGACACGATGAACTCCATACGGTCAGGCAGAAGCGCACCGATCTCGCGCAAGATGAGCGCACGGTCACCCTGAGAGGGCTCACCGAGCAGCTGCATTTCACGCTCACCGATCGTGAAGTTGGCCTCGAGAGGTACCAACTCCAACTCAGTGATTTTCGGGGTCAGGAACGGGATGGGACGACCATCAGCGTTCCACTCGCGGTGGGTAGCCACCGGGCGGAAATCTGTCGGCGTCAGGTTGCGTATCCGGATGGAGTTTGAATTCACCCGGGGGAAAAACATCGGCCAGAAGAGCTGGCCAGTGTCAGATGGGTCGACTTCCTGCGCGAGAACCGTGAGGTTCACCGGAGCCAGGTCATCGACCTTCAGGAGAAAGTCTAACATGGTTGGTTTACCTCTAGGTGTTCAGCGCGTAGTCGAGTAGCACCAGGTGACTACCATCGGCAGCGAACGCTTTGACTTCATTGTCGTCCATGGAACGACCCATGTTGTCTTCGACTGCTTCCTTGATGACCTGCCCCAACGTCGCAACTGCGATCTGAATGTCGTCGGCGGCATTCAGGATTGCGGCGGTGTTTCCATAGATGGTACCGTTCCATCCGATGCGGACAGGTTCGATGACCACCCCATAGACGTACTGGCTGGCTGCTGAAATCGGAACGCCGCTCTCACGAACGGGGGTTCCGGGCTTCAGAAAACCATCCGAGTCCACCCATGCAGAATCGGCAGCGTAGAAAGCAGACACGTCAAGCGTGATCTGCGCTGTGTAGTTCACCGGCCCTTGGAACGGCCATGCGTACCGCTGACTTGCAGCGAGCACGGTCTTTACTGTGGCTGGCATTTGTGACTACGATTTCGCAGTCGGAAACATCGCGTCTAGCCGTTCCGTGGCCTTCTTGTCGGGCCTGCCTTCTTTGAGGTGCTCTTGCATACGCTTGCGGGACTCGTCCCACTTGCCACCTGGCGGTGGATCGCCACCTCCCTGTGTACCCGTTCCGTCGTTGCCCACCGTCGAAACACGAAGTTCCTTGGGCGTGCCCTTCAGGATTTCCTCGGCCACCAGGTCCAGAGGGTTCTGACCCTCCTTGGGTGCTACGGGAATCTTGGTACCAGGTTGGTAGACGGTCATATTGCCGTCCTCGTCGAAAGTCACCCGCTCCTCGATCGCGTCTCTGACAGCTGTGCGAGCGTAAACGTCGACCACACCTTTGAGCTTACTCAACATGTGGGCCTTGGCGCCGCTCTTCTTGTCGGTCAGCCGACCAGCTTTCAAATCATCGATCTCCGTTTGCTTGGCCGCCATAGTCTCGGCTGCTTCCTTTCGTACCTCCGTGCGGATGGCTTCCAGATCAGGCTTATCGGACTCGAGCTTTGTGATCTTGCCTTGCGCCTTGGTCAAGGCCTTATCGGCCGCCACCTTGGCTTCTTCGGCTTCCTTCACTGCCTTGTCGTCTTCTGCCTGTCTTTTACCATACCCGGTATTCCAGATGCCTTGCCAGAGGTCCTTGGCTCCATCAAAAAGGGCTTTGGCCCCTTCCTCGGAACTGGCTGTTGCGATTGCTGCGACTGCTTCTTTGAGATCCATTGTGAATTATGGTCACGCGCCGATATGCGCGTCAGACAGGCTTCTTTATGGCATCACCCGTACTCCGTACACGGTCCTTTTCGGCGACCGCCAGCTCCGGTACACCCTCTCGGGTCAGTCGGAATCTAACCACGACATGCCATCGTGCGCAAATAACCCCGGAAAAGACTGATCTACATCCTCGAATTTGGCCGGCAACCACACCGTCCTACGGGCTACATGCTGGAAGCTCCAGATGTTCTCTCCGTCTCCATCATCAGTGCTCTGCTCTTTGACTATCAGGATGTCCCCCACGAGACACGGCTCGAATACGAAGCCGTCAGACTCAGGGAATCGCTGCCGAATACGCAAGTCGGTATCCGCATCCATCGTCTGTTCCCGATCGTCGCTCCACAGCTCCCAGTCCAGCATATCACAGAGGCGCCTGGAGAAGACCCTGCCGGACCCGATCACCACATTGGCCTTCAGAAATATCAAGTACCCCGTGGTCCAGTCATACATGTACCCGTTCGTGATACACGTATAGTCCGCTCCATTCCGGATCACCTCCATGGCGCCCTCTACGTACTTGGTATTCACTACGTCGTCGGACCCGAGCACCATCAGTGCATCCGGATCATACTTCTGCGCCTCCCTGGACACGGCGTTCCATTTTCGCCCCAGTGGGCGATTGGGGTGCTCGATGTACCGAAACCCCGCCTCCTCAGCGATAGCGCGAGACGTCGCGCCCTCGGACCCCACAGCAAGGCCTACGACCTCTACTCCTTCCGGCTTAACGGTCGACATAAAGGACAGACACGCGGAGGATATCTGGTGTCGCCCCCAGAGTGCGGTGATGATTACCAGTTTCATTAGTTCATTGATATTGCGTCAGCTGGACAGATGTACCACCCGTCGAGACCAAGGATTACGACCACGAACGTCTGCGTGTCGAGATTGACCACGACGGAGACGTTCTTGCCGATGGTGATATACCCTTCCGGTGTTTTTTGGATCGATAACGGGGGTCCCGAAAATGGTTTTCTCATCGCTTCCTGGCGAACGCCACCCCATTGTTGGACTTCTCCAGTACTCGCTTCATCCGGGCCGTGGTCACCTTGGTCACCTTCACACCCGATCGGGCCTGTTCCACGGCTCGCTGTTCCATCAGGCTTCGGGCCTGGCGTTCTTCGATCAGTACTACGTTCTCGTGTTTCGGCTTCGGCTTGCCCCAATCCGCTCGAGGACGCATGACCGGACCCAGCCAACATGCACAGTACGGATGTGGCCGGCCCGGGCAGTCCTTGGCCGGGAAGATCCCCGTCCCCATCCCGTAGTAATCAGCCGAAGCGTACACGTCGCACTCATCCACACTCCCGATCGCGTCGTGCCGGCCAGACAAATTCCACTGTACCCCATCGACCAGGGTCGACTCGTCATTACTCAATCTGTCCGCTTCGAAGTAGGCCGTGTTAGGCTCTGTTACGGCTATCCGGCGTGCATCGGCCAGTACGCGCCGGGCCTTTTTCAGCGTATTCTGGAACGCCTTGGCCTTTTTCGTCGTGCCTTTCGACAGTTCAACGAGGCGCCTGCGCTCCACTGGATCCAGTTTCAGCCTGAACCCACCGCGTTGCCCGAGCTTTTTGATGAGCTTGGCCACCTTCTTGTCGTCGCCGTTGAGCAGGATCGTAGCTATCCCACGAACGGCTGTCGGTTGCTGCATCCCGGTACCGATCTGCTGGAACAGCCATCTGTCCATCTGTCGGATAGCAGCGTTCGCCGCACCTCGCCAGGTCTTGAACAGGGCCGACTGCCCGTATCCCCGCCTGATGGCCAGTGCCTCGAGCGTGAGCGTGGGCACTTCGTGGAACATAGTGGCGGACAGCAGCTCCGGAGCTACTGCGGATATCCCATTCACGTGCCCTATCACACCGAGATCTACTGCCTCCTTGATCTGGGCCGCAACCGTGGCTTCAATCTTGGCCCCGTACTGGTTGATGTGCTTCCGGATCGATCGGATCAGACTTGTTGCCCTGGCCTTCGTGAACGGCCGAGAATCCCTGCGTGCCTCTCGCAAGATTGCCAGGATCATACGCTCCTCTTCCACCTGGAGCGTCCTGAGCATGTCGACGGTCAGCCGGTCAGCATGCCGGCGTGCAGAGAGAACTGCGTTAACGTATTGCTGTGGGCTGCCGGGCATCTCTACTGGTTCAGATGTCCGAAGATAGTACTATGCGCGTTCGGGTCCTTCAGTGTGCACCCAAACGGGCGGTTGGCGGTCTCCCACGACACTGAGCCATACACGCCCACCGAAGAGGATCTTGAACCGCTGTCGCAGCGAGGGCCTCCAGCAGGAAATCAGATGACCTTGTCCACGATACACGGGCAAGTCACCGCACCCTTCGGCTACATACGTGACATTCTGCTCTGGAAACGAGATCGGTGTCATATCTCTCTGTTTTTATCCTGAACCTTCGCTGGGGCCGGCATAGCAAGCGATGATCTTACCGTCGACGGTTCGGACCGAGTATCCGAGTTCAATGAAGTCCTCCTCCGCCCACAGGGTCAGGTGAATCTCATGCTCGTTTCCAAGATAGGCACCTTGCTCAACAAACTTTGCCGGGGTCACTACGCAGTTGGCCTTGCCGCGTGTCAGGAGCAAACCCAATAGAGCCTGACCCTCCTGCATGTGCATGTGCTCAATCAGGTCTCCGCACATGATGAAATCGTACACGGTCTGATCGTGCTCAAAGAACGTGAAAACGTCCTCCACTCGGATTCGGTCGTAGAACACATGATGCTGGTCGACTATGTACTTGCTGAATATGTCAACCCCCGTGATATCCACCTCCCAGTCCTTCAGGTAGTACCGGCCCTTCGCCACCTCAAGGTACTCTCGGAACAGGAATCCCCACTTGCCGAACCCGCACCCCAGATCGAGGATGGTCTTGGGTTGGAGGCTCTTCACAAACCGGACGACAGACGGGATGGCAGCAGGGTCAGAAGATGGCATTTCGTGGTACGATTTGTTTTCCGAGATCGATGCACACCCACATCATGCCCCGGTTATCCTGTCCCCCTTCATACCACCTCCTGTGAGCATAGGGGAACAGCGGTAGAACATACCAGCGTCGATAATGAGACGGGCGCAAGTAATGAAATGAGTAGCGAACGGGTTCCGTGTACCAATCCACCAGATATCGCTTGAAAGGCCGGGCCTTGGACCACGACCCCATGCACAGACAAACCAGCTTAACTCGCATCGCGTGTGGTGCGTTGTAGGGGGTCAGACTCGCGTTCTAAGGGCACGATCTCCTGTTCGGTGGGGACTTGTGTTGCACCGTATGCCGAGAAAGCCATGCGCTGCTTTCGGAGTTTGAGGTAGAAGTTGAAAAGCTCGGTCGCATGGGCGTGACCTTCTACCGTCCGGGCAATGTTGTCCCAAATGGTCAACGTCTCACGCTCCGTCATCAGCGGGTTGTACTGGATCCACCCTTTGACGTGGGCCAGACACCACGCTCGCAGACGGGCTTCGAATAAGGCGATGGCGAGGTAGAGGTCCGAGGTGTCCGGATACTTGATCTCTGGCATATGCCGCAGTACCAGCTCCACGGCCTCACGAGACAAACACATGACCCCGGTTCCCGGTATCTCCACCGGAATATCGAACGGGACGTTGTGCAAGCACCTGTGGTGGGCCATGTGTCGGTTCTGGTAGAAGGACGTAACCCGTTCCACATCTCCTGTGACCACTCGGCCATGCACCGTCGAGACACCACCGTAGACCTGAGCACCAATTTCGAGCCCTGAACAGTAATCCTTGGGATACAGAATGTCATCGTCAACAAGGAACGTGTAGTCCGGCAAGGGCTCCCGACCAAGATACCCTGGCATCAACCGCCCCGCAGACCCGGGCATGACCCCGAACTTCGTGTTGAGTTGGATTAGGATTTCGTCAACCTGTGGCTCGAGGGTCTTGACCATCATTGCAAGCTGGTCGGCCCGCTCGGGAATGGTTGAGACGATCGCTCTGCGTGTCATTTGATGATCTCCATGACTTTGTCCGTGAGGAATCCAGCGTAATACGCCACGAGTTCCTCGTCGTCCTTCTTGATGCCCACGGCATCGAAGATCCTGAACGTGAGGTGTATCACCTCGTGAGTGACGACCTCGAGGCTCCGCGTTGCCAGCCAGATACAGGGATACAGGATACCATCTGCGTCACTCGTGAAAGCGAACGCGCACCCGTCCCACCCACCATGTAACAGCACAGTGCGACCGGGGTCCTTTTTGCCGACCCATGCCGTGACCCGGTCCCAGTCACCGGTAAACACGTGAATTCGGGCTGGGAGTACCTGAAGGTCGAATTTCCAGTGCCTGTTCTTCATCTCGGTATGGCTTGAATCCAGTCGGTGCCGTCGAACACCCATGCTTGGATGGTGACGTTCTGCATGAGCTTGGGAGGGTCCTGTGTCGTGTCGGTCCACAGTCGCCCCATTTCCATTCGGTACTTGTATCGCACCCCGTTCACCGTCCCATGGACCATGCCGGTTTCATCCGGACGGTTAGCCAACATCAGCGTCCCCACGCCCAGAGCCGGAACCAGCTTGCTGAATAGACGACGGGTCATGTTCATTGCTCTTTCTCCACAATTGAAGTGATCCAGAAGCCTTCGCCCACGCACTGGCCCTTCCGGTATATCTCACGCCGGATTTCGTGCTCCGGCTTCCCTGCATGCCGGGCTGCTTCGGGAATAGTCGACAACCTTACAGTATCGCCATCAACCGTCACGACACGGTATGCTATCTGTACGATCACCTGATTATTTCCCTTAACTGTGTGACCAAACGCCGAGTAGAACGAACACGGTAATCAACACCGCGCCAATCCAGAACGGCGACAGAACCCACCACCACGACCAGTCAATCACGCCAGTCAGTTTCAGGACGACGAAGGCGATTCCGAGCAACCCGAGGATATTGGTTCCTACACCCGAACTTGATGTACTCATGGGTCACGCACCATATGGTCACCTGTCGCTGGGCCGCATGATCTTCTTCAGCCGGCCACGAACCTCCAGGTAGTCGTAATCCAACTCGTTTGTGATCGACAGGCTCTCGAC
>Ga0255052_10000583_pt1 | contig 29281 bp, 29 predicted proteins | sample JV7_2_21_MG_FD_188632 | JGI IMG/M metagenome (GOLD analysis project Ga0255052, IMG submission 188632) | Seawater microbial communities from Jervis Inlet, British Columbia, Canada - JV7_2_21 | ecosystem: Environmental > Aquatic > Marine > Inlet | place: Canada: British Columbia | collected...
GCCGTGCCTCCGCTTCGCCCCCACGGCCGGAGTTAAGTAAATTGTCGCCGTGCCTTCGCTTCGCCCCCACGGCCGGAGTTAAGTAAATTGTCGCCGTGCCTTCGCTTCGCCCCCACGGCCGGGTTTAAGTAAATTGTCGCCGTGCCTTCGCTTCGCCCCCACGGCCGGGGCTAAGTAATTTGTCGCCGTGTCTTCGTTTCGCCCCCACGGCAAGGGCCCGAAAGGCGCTAAGTATATGCGGGGTGCGACAGCTCCCGCCACAAAAAGTCCGTCCAATTGCGACCTTTTCCGCAAGCTCAGCATCTAAGATGCAGGATATGAGCAAGTTTGCCGACATCCAGATCGACCCCGGGATCGTGAAGCGTGCGGCACGCGGCGACGTGCGCGCTCACGAGATCATCTATCGCGCCTTCAGCTCGCCGGTATATTCGATGTGCCTGCGATTTACACGGGTACCGGCTCATGCCGAGGACCTCGTTCAGGAAACGTTTGTCGAGGTCATCCGGAAAATATCGGCGTTCAGAGGCGAAGCGCCGCTCGGCAGCTGGATCAGTCGGATTGCGGTCACAAAATCGTTGATGTTTCTGCGTTCTGCCTGGCACAAGCGCGGTCAAAGCCTCGACGACGATTTTGAAGATGTCACCGCCGGGCGGCCGGAGAGTCACGGAATCTCGAGTCACCCGGAAAATGCGATCGATCTCGACGCGGCGCTTGCAAGTTTACCGTCGGTAAGTCGGGCCGTCGTCTGGCTGCATGACGTCGAAGGATTTACTCACAAGGAAATTGCAGGACTCATGGGCAAGACCGAAAGCTTTTCGAAATCTCAGTTGTCCAGGGCCTACCGGCGTTTGCGACCTCTGCTCGAAGCTGATGCCGCAAATGAGGCGGCAGGCAAGGCGATGAACGATCCGGCACTTGGGAGTTGCTAGGAATGGCGAAGGATCAGAGCCCACAGGAAGAAACGATGAACGGCGTACTAAGCGTAGATGAACTCGAGAGACTTAAAAGAGGCCTTGAAGACCTTCCGGAAACCATGCCGCCACGAGTGGTCTGGCACCGCATACGGGAACAGGCGCATGCGGAAGGTCTCGTCGCAAAGCCTGTCTCGCAGCAACGGCTCAAAAGGCTCATTGGCGCGGGCATTGCTGCGGCCGTCGTACTGGCAGTCCTGAGAGTGCCCGGTGTGCTGACGCCAGATGAAGGAGTTGGTGTCGCCGATAATCCCGAATTTTACGCGACCCCGGAGTTCTCAACGCAAGACAGCAATGCCGAGGCGCTGAGCGTCCTGATGGTGCAATCGCAGCAGCTCGAACAGAATCTTCGCGCCATTCCCTATCAGCCGCGACTGATGCGTGCAAGCACGGTCGCGACGATTTCAAATCTGGAGGACCGCATCTCGGCGATCGACTATCAGCTGATTTATCCGGGAATTCGAATGAGCCCCGCTCAAAAACAGATGTACTGGCGTGAACGCGTCAGATTAATGAATTCGCTCGTGCAGCTGCGTTATGCGCAGGCGCAACGAGCATCTTTTTAAGCAAACTGAAATCATTCAGGAGTTAACAAATGACCATTCGGAGAAAATCTTTTCTTCTCTTATCTTTTATATTCATCGGTACCACAGGCTTCGCTCAGTCGAGTCAGGAAGAGGCGCAACGTGTAGCCGAGCAACGAATGCGCGAGGTTGAAGAGCAGCAACTTGCAGTCGAAGTGCAGATGAGAGAGGCGGAGGAACGACTAGCTGAGGCGGCAAGGAAAATCGCTGAACTTAGCAGGAATAATTTGCCGACGGTAATTGATATTGAACGCCGTATCGGCATGGGTGGTCGCGCGGTGCTCGGCATTAATATTGGCGGTGATGAAGACGGCCCGGTAGAGGGCGTCACTGTGCAAGGCGTTTCACCGGGCGCCGCCGCAGAGGACGCTGGTCTCCGTGCGGGCGATATCGTTACCGCAGTCAACGGCGAATCCATGACCGCAGACAGTAATGAGGAAGCCAATGCCAAACTAGTTGAGTTCATGTCGGGAGTGGAAGAGGGCGATGTCCTCGATGTGGAGTATTTGCGTAACGGCAAGCAGGCAACCGTCGAAGTCAGCCCGCGGCAGGTGTCGGCGCTGGCCTATGCGTTCGGACCGGGCGGCGGAAATTTCACCATGCGGGCGGCGCCCGTTTCACCGGGAATGGACATTCACAAATTTGCCTGGATATCTGATGGCAGCGGCTGGGGCCACATGGAAATGGTCGAACTGACGGAGAGACTTGGCAGCTACTTCGGGACCGACGACGGACTGCTCGTTGTCAGAGCACCCGATAATGAGGATCTGAAGCTCGAAGATGGCGATGTCATTCAGAATATCGATGGTCGTGAACCCAAATCGGTATCGCATGCCATGCGGATTCTCGGCTCCTACCAGAGTGGCGAAGAACTCGAGCTGCAGATCATGCGCGACAAGCGTAAGCAGACCCTGAAAATCGAAATGCCGGACAATCGCAGTTCGTTTGTACCTGGTATGGCCCCGCACGCCGAGTCCGACGTTTTCGTCGTTCCGAAGGTCCGCAAGGTCGTCATCGAAAAGAAGGACCGTACCTAGCGTCGTAATTTGCCTGGCTCCTCATTGTCTGTATTTTTCCGTTTCGATGTTAGGCTTCGGCAGCAGGCAATGAGGACGCAAGAATGCAAGTTGCGGTCTTTGGTGGAACCGGATTCGTCGGCAGTTACCTGATCGATGCCCTTTTAGCGTCCAATCAGACGCCTTGCGTATTGGTCCGGCCCGGAAGCGAAGACAAATTGCAGCAAGCGGAACGCTGCCGGGCCATCCCAGGTGATCTGAATTCAATGAGCGCGATCGATGCAACGCTAGAAGGCTGCGATGCCGTCATTTACAGCGTCGGAATCCTCCGGGAATTTCCGAATCAGGGCATCACATTCGATGACGTTCAATATCAGGCTGTCGAACGTGTTGCGGACGCCGCAAGGGCTAAGGGCATATCGCGATTTCTGTTGATGAGCGCCAATGGCGTCAAATCTCCGGGAACGCCGTACCAGGAGACCAAGTATCGCGCGGAGGAATACGTAAGGAAGAGCTTTGACGTTACCGTCTTCAGGCCGTCGGTTATTTTCGGCGATCCACACGGAAGGATGGAAATTGCGACGCAACTCTTATCAGACATGATCGCCCCGCCGCTTCCGGCGGTTGGGTTCTTCAGGGGCTGGAATCCCACCCGAGGCGCAGTACTGATGTCACCCGTGCACGTCGAAGATGTAGCGCTGGCCTTTGTGACAGCGCTCGACGATCCATCGACGGTCGGCAGGACTTACGAACTTGGCGGTCCCGAAGCGTTGACCTGGTCGGAGATGGTTCATCGCGTCGCGCGGGCGGTGGGCAGAGACAAGTGGATTCTGCCGATGCCATTAGGCCTGATGCATCTGGCCGCGGCGCTACTGGACTGGTTACCACTCTTTCCGGTCACTCGGGATCAACTGACGATGCTTGCGGAAGGCAACACCGCCGATCCAACAGCATTGCAAAAATTGATCGGCAGGCCGCCCCTTGAGTTTGTGCCGCAGAATCTCAAGTACCTGAGTGGCTGAGGCTTCTTTTCTCCCTGTGTTTGCTACCATGCGCGCCCATGCAGATCTCGGACTTCGACTATGCGCTGCCGGATGAGCTAATAGCGCGGTACCCGACCGAGGAGCGTGGCGCGAGCCGCCTCCTTGTCGTGGACAAGGCCGGAAAATCTCTGCTGGATCGACGCTTCGCCGATTTGCCGTCCATTCTCAGGCCCGGCGATCTGCTCATCTTCAACGATACGCGTGTCATTCGCGCGCGCTTGCACGGCAGTAAGGACAGCGGGGGTCGCGTTGAAGTCCTCATCGAAAGGCTATTGTCGGACACGCGAGCACTTGCCCAGGTCCGTGCAAGCAAGTCACCGAAGCCGAAATCGAGAATTCTCCTGGCGGCCGGCAATACGGCGACCGTCATCGGCCGCGAACAATCGTTCTATCAACTCGAGTTCGCGTCGCCGCTGATGCCCTACCTTGCGGAGCATGGCGAAGTTCCGTTGCCTCCCTACCTGAATCGCGAAGCCGAAGCGGCGGATATCGAGCGCTACCAGACTGTGTACGCGAAAAACGATGGAGCCGTGGCGGCGCCCACAGCGGGGCTGCACTTCGACACGGACATTCTGCGGCGGATCGAAGAGATGGGCGTTCGACACACTTATGTCACGCTGCATGTCGGAGCCGGAACCTTTCAGCCATTACGTGAGGAAAACGTCGCCTCGAACCGGCTTCATGTCGAGCAGTTGATTGTTGATGAGGCAACTTGTGTTGATGTTACAAGAACCCGGCAGGAAGGTGGCCGTGTGATTGCCGTTGGCACAACCTCGGTACGCGCACTAGAAACTGCGTCTGCGAAAGGTGAACTCGCACCTTACGCTGGCGAAACAGATCTCTTTATCGTGCCCGGCTATTGTTTTAATAGTATCGATGCACTGATTACTAATTTTCACCTGCCGAAGTCGTCATTATTAATGCTTGTTGCGGCTTTTACCGGAACCCGGTGCATACTCGATGCGTATCAACACGCAGTTGATGAGCGATATCGATTTTTCAGCTATGGCGACGCGATGTTTATCTCGTGAAATTTGAAGTCCTCGCAAATGCCGGTGCCGCACGCCGCGGGCGAATCGTATTTCGGCGTGGCGAAGTGCGAACGCCAGCCTTCATGCCCGTCGGCACTTACGGGACCGTCAAGAGCGTTACGCCGGAGGAAGTGGCTTCGGGTGGCGCAGACATCATTCTCGGCAATACGTTTCACCTCATGCTGCGGCCCGGCACCGAAGTTATTCGCAAGCACGGCGGACTTCATGAGTTCATGAACTGGCCCGGACCGATCCTGACTGACTCCGGCGGCTTCCAGGTGTTTTCCCTGGCCTCGATCAGAAAACTAAGCGAGGAGGGCGTCCTTTTTCAGTCACCGGTGGACGGCGACGAGGTGTTCCTGACGCCGGAGAAATCGATGGAGGTGCAGCACGACCTCGACGCCGACGTCACGATGATCTTCGACGAATGCACACCTTACCCTGTGACGGAGCAGGCGGCCCGCGAGTCGATGGAATTGTCTGTCGGCTGGGCCCGCCGCAGCCGGCAACGATTTGATGAATTGCGGGACAGCGACCCGGATCTGGGCGAGGCGTTGTTCGGCATAGTGCAGGGGGGTGTTTATGGCGACCTGAGGAAGGAGTCCCTGCAAAGGCTTATAAACATCGGATTCGATGGCTATGCGATCGGCGGGCTGGCAGTCGGCGAGAGCGAAGACGAGCGAATCGAGGTTCTGGACGGATTGATGGCGAGGATGCCGGCGGATAGCCCGCGATACCTGATGGGTGTGGGTACCCCCACCGATATCGCGGATGCGGTTTTGCGCGGTGTCGACATGTTCGATTGCGTCATGCCGACTCGGCATGCGCGAAATGGCCACCTGTTTACGTCGCAGGGTGTCGTCAAGATCCGCAACTCACAATACCGGGACGACACCGGTTCCCTGGATCCGGATTGCGACTGCTATACCTGCAAGAACTACAGCCTCGCCTACCTGCGCCACCTGGAGAAATGTGGGGAAATGCTGGGCCCCCGTCTTGGCACCATCCACAATTTGCACTATTACCAGGCACTGATGTCAGCGCTCAGGACAGCAATCGATAACGGTACACTGGATGAGGTCGCTGCAACGATCATCCGCGCCTATGCGGAAGACGCTTCCTGATCGGGTCTTGAATGGCCCGGCGGGGTCCCCATCAACATGGCTGGTCAAAATTAGGCGCTATGTCATAATAGCGCGCTGTTTCTGAGGCTCAGAGCCCGTAAGGCCCTTCCAACAATGCAAACACTCATGGATTTCTTCATTAGTCCTGCGCATGCGCAGGCCGCCCAGCAAGGGAGTCCACTCGGCTTCTTTTTACCGATGCTGATCATCTTCGGAGCGTTTTATTTTCTCCTGATTCGACCCAATCAGAAACGACAGAAAACGCACGAGTCAATGGTCAGCGCGTTGCAGACCGGTGACGAGGTCATTACCTCCGGCGGGATTCTCGGCAAAGTCACGGCGGTCAGCGACTACTATGCGACCCTGAAAATCGCCGAAAACGTGGAAATAAAAGTTCAGAAATCGACTATTGCCGCGGTCGCGCCGAAAGGCACGTTCGATCAGGCGTAACGAAACCTGAGACTCTTCTGATGAATCGCTACCCGGCCTGGCTGAACTGGCTCGTGCTCGTAATTCTGTTGCTCGGCACGATGCTCGCGTTGCCGAATATCTACGGTAGTGCGCCGGCCGTTCAGGTCGTCAGCGCCGATGGTGAACCCTATGGCGAGGCCAGGATCGAGCAGATCGTCCGTATCCTCGATGCCGCGGAGATCAGCCCGGAGGCTGCCTACATTGAGGATGGCCGTGTGGTGTTGCACTTCGATTCAGTGGAGACACAGCAAGCATCCGGTGAGCGCCTTCGCGATCGTATCGGCCGGGATTCGAGCGTGGCGTTGACGCTGGCGCCGAAGTTGCCGAGCTGGGTACGAAATCTTGGCCTGCGGCCGATGAGTCTTGGCCTCGATCTTCGCGGCGGTGTCTATGTATTGCTCGAAGTCGATATGAATGCCGCGATCGAAAAGCGTCTACAAACTTATGAACAGGATTTTGCCGAGCGCCTGATAGAGGAAGGCATTCGACAGCGGGTAACGCTCGAGGACCAGACCATCACTGTGCGCGTCCGCGGGGACGGCGCGTTCGAAAAGGCCCGGACAATCGTACGCAATGCGGACCGGGAACTGCTGATACTGGATGGCACCGAAGGGGAGTCCTTTCGGGTGCGCATGAGCGAGACCCAGATCAGGGCGCGGCAAGACTTCGCGATCGAGCAAAACATGACCACGCTTCGAAACAGGGTCAATCAGCTCGGTGTCGCAGAGCCTCTGGTTCAGCGGCAGGGTGTCGATCGCATCGTCGTGCAGTTGCCCGGTGTGCAGGATCCGAATCGCCTGAACGAAATTCTGACGGCTACTGCGACACTGGAATTCCGGCTTGTCGACGAGACAGGCGACAGTCCCGGGGCTCGCCGTTATCCGGGTCGCAGCGATGAGCGATCGCAAATACTCAAACGACAGATTGTTGCGTCGGGCGACCAGATCATCGACGCGGAATCCGGATTCAGTGAAGGTCAGCCAGCCGTGTTCATCAAGCTGGACACAGCCGGCGGCGAGAGCATGCTGAAGACCACAATCGAGAATCTCAACAAGCCGATGTCCACCTTGTTCATTGAGACGAAACGCGAATCGGAAATGCGAAACGGCGTATTGGAAACCCGCAATGTCCGAACGGCAGAGATTATCAATACGGCGACCATTCGCGGGACGTTCAAGAACAGTTTTCAGATCACCGGACTGACGCCGATCGAAGCGCGCGACCTTGCACTGTTACTGAGGGCGGGTGCACTTGCCGCACCCGTATATAAGGTCGAGGAACGCACTATTGGGCCGAGTCTCGGTCAGGACAACATCGATCGTGGATTCAAGGCCGTCCAGATCGGATTCCTGACCGTAATTGTTTTCATGGCGGTGTATTACCGCTGGTTTGGCTTAATCGCGAATCTGGCGCTGTTTTCGAATCTCGTGTTCATCGTCGCTTTGCTGTCACTCCTGCAGGCTTCGCTGACCTTGCCCGGCATTGCCGGCATCGTCCTGACTGTCGGTATGGCCGTCGATGCAAACGTACTTATTTTCGAAAGAATCCGCGAAGAGTTGGCAGCCGGCAATCCGCCTCAGGCAAGTATTCACTCCGGCTACGAGAAGGCGCTGTCGTCGATTGCCGATGCGAATATCACGACGCTGATCGCGGCTATCGTCCTGTTCGTGTTCGGCACCGGTCCGATCAGGGGATTCGCCGTTACGCTGTCTCTCGGCATTATCACCTCGATGTTTACCGCGATTGTCGGCACGCGTTCTGTCGTCAATCTCTTATTCGGCAATCGCAGGATTGCCACTGTGCCGGTATAGGACGAGTCGATGCGCCTGATTAAAGACAAGACGTCGATCGATTTCCTGAGCCGCGGGCGACGCCTTTTTACCGGTGTCTTATCGATACTCGCCGTCGTCGTGTCCATAGGCTCGATCGCAACGAAAGGCCTCGAGTATGGCATCGATTTCACCGGCGGCGTGCTGCTCGAAGTTGGCTATCCCCAGGAGGCCGATCTCGAGCGGATCCGGCAGCTTCTGGGTGATGCAGGATTTGCGGACCTGCAGGTGCAGAGTTTCGGCGCCGCAACCGACGTATTATTGAGACTGCCGCCGCAGCCAAATACCGATCCGGACGCGATTCGGGACCTGTTGCAAACAACACTTGCGTCGGATGAGCCGAACGTCGATCTACGGCGCGTCGAGTTTGTCGGGCCGCAGGTCGGAGAGGACCTCAGGGAGCAGGGCGGTCTTGCGACCATTTTTGTTTTGCTGCTGATTTTTGGCTACGTCATGATCCGCTTTCAGTGGAAATTTGCTGCGGGCGCTGTTGCGGCGCTGGTGCATGACGTCATTCTGACAGTTGGCTTTTTCTCGATACTCGGCCTGCAATTCGACCTTACCGTCCTTGCAGCCGTGCTCGCGGTCATCGGTTACTCACTCAACGATACGGTCGTCACATTTGACAGGATTCGCGAGAATTTCATCAGGCTGCGTGGCACCGATCCGCAGGAATCGATTAACATATCGGTCAACGAGATGCTCGCGCGAACGATCATCACAGGCATTACGACGCTGATCGTTCTGGGCGCGCTGTACGCATTTGGCGGTGAGTCTGTCCGACCGTTCTCGGTGGCGCTGATCGTCGGCGTCATTGTGGGAACTTACTCGTCAATCTATACGGCGAGCGCTACTGCCATTTACCTGAATGTCAATGCCCAGGATCTTTTGCCACCGACGGAAGATTCCGACCTCGTCGATGACCTGCCCTGAGAATCAGGCCTCGCCGAAAATTGCCTTGATATCCGCGGCCAGCAGCTTCGCCAGCCCGCTGTAGATTTTCGGAGTGCCGGTCAGTACATGGCCGGTATCCAGAAAATCCTCACTGCCGTCCATACCGCTGATAATGCCGCCGGATTCCCGAATGATGAGCGCACCGGCCGCCATGTCCCATTTGCTCAGGCCTGTCTCCCAGAATGCATCGAGCCGGCCGGCCGCCACGTAACATAGATCGAGTGCGGCGGCCCCGGCTCTGCGAACGCCGCTGGTGTGCGTAAGCACGGTCTGCAGCATGTCGAGATACGGCGGTAAGGGAATATTCGAGTCACGGAATGGAAAGCCCGTGCCGATCAGCGCGTGCTCGAGCTTGGTTTGTTTACTGACACGAATACGCCGGCCGTCCAGCTGTGCGCCCTGACCGCGAGACGCTGTGAATAGCTCCTGGCGCAGAGGATCGTAAACAACCCCATGCTCGAGTCGGTTGTTGTGCATCAGCCCTACGGAGACACAAAAGACGGGAAAGCCGTGAAGAAAATTCGTCGTGCCATCCAGAGGATCGATGATCCAGGTGTAGTCGGAATCGCCCTGCTGACCGCTTTCTTCAGCCAGGATCGCGTGGTCAGGATAATGTTTAAGGATCGTGTGGATGACTGCCCTTTCGGCATTCCTGTCCACTTCGCTGACGTAATCGTTGTGCCCTTTCTGCTCGACTTTGATCTTGTCCAGTTTTGGCAGGCTGCGAATTATCGTGTCGCCACCCTGGTGAGCTGCCATCACGGCAACGTTTAGCAATGCATGCATGGGTCGATTCCGTCAAATTACAAAAGAGCGATTCCCCGCAAGGGGGCGGTAGAATACCAGACCATGACGATTCGAATCATACTCGTTGGCACGACGCATCCGGGCAACATCGGGGCCGCCGCGCGTGCGATGAAAAACATGGGCATCAACGATCTCATGCTGGTCAATCCGAGACGATTCCCGCATGAGGACGCGACGGCGCGTGCCTCCGGTGCCGAAGATATATTGGAAGCGGCCCAGATTGTAGACACGCTCGACGAAGCGCTGCGTGACTGCGTCTACGTCGCCGGGGCCAGTGCGCGGTCACGGACGATTGGGTGGCCAAGCATGACACCACGGGAATGCGCGGGAAAATTATTGCAGGAAAATCATAACGGCACGGTTGCTGCGGTTTTTGGTCCGGAGAATTCCGGTCTGACGAACGAGGACATCGACCGCTGCCACACGCTGCTGACAGTCCCGACTGAGCCAGGCTTCAGCTCCCTGAATCTGGCCATGGCGGTACAGATTATTTGCTACGAATTGCGCGTCGCACTCATCGGCGAAACAGAAGAGGCATACGAATCCGAAGTGCGTCCGGCAACGAATGAGGAACTCGAGCACTTTTATACACATCTCGAGCAGGTGCTGACCGAAGGCGGATTTCTGGATCCCGACAATCCAAGGCATCTGATGCGGCGCTTGCGCCGCCTGTTCGTTCGGGCACATCCTGATCAGAACGAGATCAATATCCTGCGCGGGATGCTCTCCGCGCTGGATCCCCGGGCAGGCAACGGAGCCGGTAGCTGATGTTGCTGCAAACCTCAGCGGCCGTTTATCTCGATTACGCGGCGACGACGCCGATCGATCCGGCAGTTGCCGAGGCGATGTCCGGATTCATGACGGCCGATGGCATATTTGGAAATCCGGCGTCGGTACATGCAGCAGGACGCCAGGCGGCCGATGCGGTCGAGGCCGCACGAGAGCAACTCGCGAACCTCCTGAATGTTCGCGCCGGCGAATTGATCTTCACGTCCGGTGCAACGGAATCGGTCAATCTTGCGCTTATCGGCGCAGCAAGGTTTCGGTCCGATCGCGGTCAACATCTGATTACGATGCCCACCGAGCACAAGGCGGCAACCGGTGCGTTCGCAGCGCTGGATCGCGAAGGCTACGAAGTGAGCTATCTGAAACCGGACAAGGACGGTTTGCTGCCCTTCAATGACTTCGACGCGGCGATCCGACCAGACACGCAGCTTGTCTCTGTCATGCATGTCAATAATGAGACGGGTGTCATTCAGGACATCGAGCGCATCGGTGAACGCTGCCGACAGGAGAACATTCTTTTCCATGTCGATGCGGCACAGTCTGTGGGCAAATTACCGCTGGATCTGTCTGCGCTGCCGGTGGACCTGTTGTCATTAACGGCACACAAAATGTACGGACCGAAAGGCATTGGTGCGCTCTATGTTGCCGATCGTCCCGGCTGTCACGTTGAAGCTTTAATTCACGGTGGCGGGCAGGAGGGCCGGCTCAGACCGGGCACACTTGCGGTACATCAGATTGCCGGGCTTGGCCTCGCATCTGAGCTCGCACAATCGAGGCAGGCGGAGGACCTCGGCCATCTTCAGGCCTTGCAAGAGCGCTTATGGTCAGGAATCGGCAATATTCCCGGCGTTATCCGAAACGGCAGCGCAGCCGCATCGTTCCCCGGCATCCTGAATGTGAGCGCTGACGGCATAGAGGGTGAGAGCCTGCTGCTGGCGCTCGAGCCCCTGTGTGTCGGCACGGGATCCGCCTGCAACTCTCAAAGTAGTGAATCGTCGTATGTACTACGCGCGCTCGGCTTGAATGATGCGCTGGCACAAAGCGCCATACGCTTCAGTTTTGGTCGTGACACGACGACCGATGAAGTCGATACTGCGATTGCCTGTTATGCCGCCGCCGTCGATCATCTTCGGGCGATATCGCCAGGCGCCAGGAAATCGGCATGAATCTCCCTGCCACTGATCCGTATAGTGAGCTGGTCCGGCAGTATTTTGCGAACCCGGTTCACGCGGGATTTCTGCCTGACGACTACAATGACGGTATTGTGGCCGAAGCGGCGGAGTCTGATGGAGGAGCGCGGGTCGTGCTGTCCGCGGTTACCGATGGCGTAGCTATTCGCCTGCTGCGGTATCAGGTATTCGGTTGCCCGCATTTAATCGCAGCGGCCGAGGCATTTTGCGATGATGCCGAAGGACAACCGCTCAGTGCTTTGAAAGAGATGGATGTGAGCAGGCTGATGGATCGGCTGGGCGTACCGGTCGGGAAAACCGGAAGGCTGTTTATACTTGAAGACGCCGCCAGGGCACTCCATATATCGGTGTCTGGCACGACATCGAACGAGGACTGAATACAAACATGGCTGTTTCCCTGACCCCAGCTGCTGCCGACCGTGTCAGAACTTACCTGGATGCCCGGGGTAAGGGCGTCGGCCTGCGCGTCGGCATAAAATCGACCGGCTGCTCCGGATATGCCTATGTCGTCAATTATGCGGATGACGTGGAGCCTTCGGACGTCGTATTCGAAGATCAGGGCGTCAAGGTCGTTGTCGACCGGGAAAGCCTCGAGCTCATCGACGGTACGGAAGTCGATTTCATCAAGCAGGGCCTGAACGAAGCATTCCGCTTCCGAAACCCCAATGTGACCGGCGAGTGCGGCTGTGGGGAGAGCTTCAGCGTCTGATCAATCGCCCCGAAGCGATTTCCCGCTTCGTTGCCTGGGGTCAATTATCCAAGTAAAATTGAGGGTTTACGCGTGGCCGGAACGTTTCTGCGTCCGGTTTTTTCAATCGTAATCAACAAAGGAACGATGTATGTCCGTCGAGCAGACGCTCTCAATAATAAAACCCGACGGGGTGCAAAAAAATCTGATAGGCGAGATTTATGGCCGTTTTGAAAAAGCCGGATTGCAAATCGTTGCCGCCCGGATGATTCATTTGTCTCAGCAACAGGCGGAAGAATTTTATGCCGTTCACAAGGAGCGACCCTTTTTTAACGACCTCGTCAGTTACATGACCTCGGGGCCCGTGATCGTGCAGGCGCTCGAAGGCGACGATGCGATAATCAAGAATCGACAGATAATGGGAGCAACCGATCCGTCGAAGGCGGATCCGGAAACTATTCGCGCAGACTTTGCCGAAAGCATTGAAGAAAACATCGTGCATGGCTCCGATGCGCCTGGAACAGCCGCACAGGAAATTGCATTTTTCTTTGGTGACGGCGGTATTTGTGCCCGAACCCGCTAACACTCGAATCGATGCAAGCCAACAACGAAAAACTGAATCTGATCGGCATGTCGCAAGGCGAACTCGAGACGTTCTTTGCCGAAAGCGGCGAGAAACCGTTTCGTGCCCGACAGGTTCTTCAGTGGATGCATCAGCGCGGTGTCACTGACTTTGATTTAATGACGGACTTGTCGAAAAACCTCCGTAACAATCTTCAGTCGATCGCAAGAGTCGAGGTTCCGGCAACTGTATCGGAGCGCCTGTCGAATGACGGTACGGTGAAATGGCTTTTCGCATCCGGATCAGGTCAGGCAGTCGAAACAGTATTTATACCCGAGGCCGGTCGAGGCACGCTTTGTATTTCTTCGCAGGTCGGATGCGCTCTCGATTGCGCGTTCTGCGCGACTGGTGCGCAGGGATTCAATCGTAATCTGACGTCGGCAGAAATTATCGGCCAGGTCTGGCACGCGAACAGGGTGTTGCCGCCAAGGTCAAACGGTGAGCCGGCGGTGACTAACGTCGTATTCATGGGAATGGGAGAGCCGCTCGCAAATTATCGCAGCGTGTTGCCCGTGCTCGATTTGTTGCTGACGGACTATGCCTACGGCTTGTCCCGCCGAAAGGTTACGATTAGCACGTCCGGACTGGTACCGAATATCGATCGTCTCGGCGATGAGTACAACGTCTCACTTGCAGTGTCGTTGCACGCGACGAATGATGAGCTTCGCGATCAATTGGTTCCGATTAACAAAGTGCATCGCATCGCAGAGTTGCTTGATGCCTGTTGGCGATATGCGGCGAAGCACTCGAATCGCTTCATCACTTTCGAGTACGTCATGTTGAAGGGCGTTAACGATTCTCCCGCACATGCGGACGAGCTTTTCAAACTCTTGAAAGACCGACCCGCGAAGGTCAATCTGATTCCCTTTAATCCATTCGAAGGCAACGGGTTTGCGCGATCCGACAGAAGCCGAATTGCCGAGTTTCAAGATCGCCTCAGGCAGAAGGGGCTCGTGGTCACGACCCGCAAGACACGGGGAGAAGATATTGATGCGGCATGCGGTCAGCTAGCTGGTAAGGTGAGTGACCGGGTGCGGGTCCGACTTGGTGAAAAATCAATCAGGGTGGCAACAGCGTGAAGACGATTATCGGAATTCTTGCAGGCGGTATCGCATCTTTCTTGTTGGCGGGATGTGTGAAAACGACGACGACTGCAAAGCCGACGTTCGAACCGACTGAGGATGCTGCATTCCAGAATTATCAGCTCGGCGCCCGTTACTACCAGAACGGTAATTATGACCTGGCGAGGATACGTCTCGAGCACGCGCTCAGTATCGATCCGAAAATGGCAGTAGCGCACTACACACTGGCATTAACTCACGAGCAACTCGGCAATAACCGGCTCGCAACAGAACACTACAGTGAGGCCATAAAAGTCGAGCCGAACAATTTGAACGCCCGCAACGCCTACGCCGTCTTCCTTTGTCGACGGCGGCATTTCGATGACGCGGTCAAGCAATTCGACAAGGGCCTGAATATATCGGGCAACGATTCTCCTTACGTCCTGTTGACCAATGCCGGTGCCTGTATGACACAGAAACCGGACTATGCGAAAGCGGAGGATTACTTCCGCAGGGCATTGAACGAAAGACCGACACACGGTGAGGCGCTTATCCAAATGGCCGCGCTGAAGTTCAAGACCGAAGAGTATCTGCAGGCGCGCGCATTTCTGCAGCGATATTTGTCAAGCAACAAGACGTCTCCGGCAGTGTTGCATCTGGGTGTGCAAATTGAAAAGGCGCTCGATGACGAGCGGGCCGCCACCGATTACGCGAATCAATTGATACGCGAATTCCCTGCTTCGCCCGAGGCAAGACGTCTTTTGGAAGCGGAATAGCATGACCCCGGAAGAAGACTCGAATCAGACGAATGAGTCGTCCGGGAATGACGCCGCCGGTCCGGTTTGCGGCGAACGGCTGGGGGAAACCAGGCATGCGCGTGGCATCTCCGTTCGTGAAATCGCGAAGGAACTGCACCTCGACGAGTCGAAGGTGCTCGCTCTCGAGGAAAATCGGTTCGACGTGCTGGGAGCGCCCGTTTTTGCAAAAGGGCACCTGCGTAAATATGCCGAGTTGGTGGGCGTCCCGCTTGACGACATACTTGCCGACTATTACAAGCTCAATCGCTCAGTCGGTGCGCCGCCTGTCGTTGGTCCACCGCGAAAAATCTCCCGTGACATATCGACAGGGCCGTGGGTCGGCGGAATTGTGTTTGTATCGGTCATTGCCGGCGCCGCCTGGTGGTGGTTCAACCCGGAACCAGCGTCTGAGCCGGTCCTGGGGCCACCGGAAACACTCGCTCCATTCCAGTCGGAACGACAAGACCTTGCTGTCCCGGACATAGATGACGGAGAGTCTTCTGTCGAAGCGGAAGAGGCAACACTTGCGGTGCAGGAGCCGCAGGCAGACTCGTCCGCAGAAGAAATAGAGGAATCGGCAAGCGATCCGGAAGCCGAAGCTGTCATAGTGGAGGAGACAAGCGACCCCGGTGATGATGCAGCTGGAAGCAATGTCGAACTCGTGCTTTCCTTTGCCGGCGATTGCTGGACGGAGGTGACTGACGCTACAGGTCGGCGACTCTTTTTCGACCTCGGCAGCGGTGGCCGAACCGTGACACTGAGCGGAGTTGAGCCACTTGGCGTGCTTCTTGGAAACAGCACCAATGTCAGCATCATGGTAAACGGCTACGACTACAGCATTCCGGCTGCAAACCGCCGTGGCAATACGGCAAGACTGACTATCTACGGCCAGTAATTGTGATCCGCGGACCCTTCGAAGAATGAAGTCTAAGGAAATTCGAAGAATGCAGCTTCAAGCCATTCGCGGAATGAACGATGTGCTTCCGGAAGCCTCCGGCACCTGGCGATTTGTCGAGTCGGTGGTACGCGAGGTCATCGAGTCGTATGGCTACCGGGAGATTCGCCTGCCCATCCTCGAGCAGACTGAGTTGTTTCGTCGCTCTATCGGCGAGGTCACGGACATCGTCGAGAAGGAAATGTACACCTTCCTCGACCGCAACGAAGAGAGCCTGACGATGCGTCCGGAGGCGACGGCGGGCATGGTACGGGCCGGAATGAGCCACGGTCTTTTCCACAATCAGCGGCAGAAACTCTGGACCGCCGGCCCGATGTTTCGCTATGAGAAGCCACAAAAAGGGCGATACCGGCAGTTTCACCAGATCGATGTCGAGGCGATGGGCTATTCCGGGCCGGACGTAGACGCCGAACTGATCATTATGTCCGCCAGAATGTGGCAAAAGCTCAAGCTGTCGCGGCTGTCGCTGCAGATAAATTCCCTGGGATCGCCGCAAACCCGGAAAATATATCGAGAATCCCTCGTTAATTACTTTTCGACGGTGAAATCCGGGCTGGATGAAGATAGTATTCGCCGCCTCGAGCAGAACCCGCTACGTATCCTGGACAGCAAGAATCCCGACATGCAGGAGCTCATTGCGGGTGCGCCGGTGATGCTTGATTACCTGGATGAAGAATCGGAGAAGCACTTCGCGGAGCTAAAGGCGCTTCTTGATGCCGCCGGCATTGCCTACGACATCAATCCGCGGCTCGTCAGGGGGCTGGACTACTACAATCTGACGGTGTTCGAGTGGCTTACCGATGCACTGGGATCTCAAGGGGCGGTCTGTGCCGGTGGCCGCTACGACGGCCTGGTTGAAAAGCTCGGGGGGCGACAGACGCCGGCGATAGGATGGGCCATGGGTATCGAGCGGCTAATCGGCCTATTCGAAGCCTGCGGCGGCAAGGCACCGGATCTGGATCCGGATGTCTACATCGTGGCAGTTGGCGATGCGGCGCTCACCAGGGGCTTTGAAGTCGCCGAGAGTTTGCGTGAGGAAATTGACGGAATAAGGGTGGATTTGAATTTGGGCGGCGGCAGCTTCAAGTCACAATTGAAGCGGGCCGACAAGAGCGGAGCTGAATATGCCGTAGTGCTCGGTGACGACGAGGTCGCGGAAAACCGCGCGGGGCTGAAGCCTCTACGCAGTGATCACGACCAGCAAAGCGTGGCGCTTGAGGAACTGCCGGCCGAGTTACGAGGTCGATTGGAGGCCTTAGCCGGCTAGGATCCTTATTCAGCATCGAAATTTGACTGTACAAAGGCGTTATCTGTGGAAGACCTATCTGAAAAAGAACAAATTGAGGCGATGCGAAGCTGGTGGAAGGAAAACGGCCGCTATGTCATTAGCGGCGTTGTCCTCGGCGTCGCAATCCTTGTAGGCTGGAATCGATGGCAGGACTATCAGCTGACGACAAGGCTGGAGGCGTCTGCTGCTTACGAGACCCTGGCAGCTGAAGTCGATGACGGGGACCTGGACGCCGCCGAAGCCGCAGCCAATGATCTGTATGACAACTATGCGTCGACAACATACGCAGCGCTGGCGAGGCTCGCAATGGCCAAGCTGTATATGGAAAATGGCCGGGACCAGGATGCAGCAGACACACTAGGCGTACTTCTGGACCTTCGCGGACACGACGAACTGCAAATGGTTGGCCGCCTCAGGCTCGCCAAGGTCTATCTCTATCAGAACAAGGCGCAGGACGTGGTCGATTTGCTGTCGGGCTACGAGGATTCCTCTTTCTCGGCAAGGTATGACGAATTGCTGGGCGATGCCTACGCGGCGCTATCACGGTATTCCCTGGCGGTGGCAGCATACGAGCGAGCAATGATGGACGACCCGGCTGCACCGACGGTCAACCGGGCACTGATCCGGATGAAAATTGTCGATTTGCCGGAAGAGCCGACGGCGGATGAGTCCGAAGCGGCAGACGACCCGGAAGACGAGCAGTGAGATTCCCGGTCCGCATCGCATTGCTTGGCTGCACTGCATTGCTGGTGGCCGCTTGCGGGATTTTTGGTGGCGACGATGATGAGTTACCACCAAAAGAACTGGTCAAGTTCAAAGCGACTTTGCCGATAAAAAAGGTCTGGTCGGCCAAGGTCGGAAAGGGGTCAGAATTCCTGCGCGTAGGGCTGTCACCGGCCGGTGACGGCAATCGAGTTTATGCCGCGGGTCGGAACGGCGTAGTCACAGCGTTCAATCCGCAGAACGGCAAGAAAATCTGGCGGGTCGATCTCGAACTGGAATTAACTGCCGGGCCGGGGGTGGGCGAGGACTTCGTGGTTGTGGCAGCCGGTGATGGTAACCTGGTCTGCCTGTCTGCAAGCGACGGCAGCGAGGTTTGGCGGATAAATATGGACGGGGAATCTGTTGCGCGGCCATTAATAAAAGACGGTTCGGTCGTTGTGCAAACGATTGACGGCAAGTTGCAGGTTTTTTCTGTCTACGACGGCACGGAGCGATGGTTCATTGAACAGGTCATTCCGCGTCTTACGCTTCGTGGCAACTCATCGCCGGTGATGGTTGGCACCGCGGTGGTCGCAGGTTTTGATAATGGTCGATTAGTCAGCGCGAATTTGGCAACTGGTGTGACGCAATGGGAAGCGATGCTGTCGCCACCGTCGGGCCGCTCTGATCTGGACCGCCTCGCGGACGTTGATGGTGCATTGGCCGTCGTCGGCCAGGACATTTATGCCGCTGGATACCACGGCAGGGTTGCAGCAGTCGCGTCTGAGTCCGGTCAGATACTGTGGGCGAGGGAAATTTCCACTCACGTCGGTGTCGGCGTCGATTTCTCCAACGTCTATTCGATCGATGAAAGCGGAGAAGTTATCGCACTGTTGCGACGAAGCGGGAGCGACGTCTGGCGTCAGGACGCTTTGTTGAGACGGGAGCCGACAACGCCGGTTGCTTTCGACAACGCCGTTGCCGTGGGCGATTTCGAGGGCTATGTACACCTCTTGAGCAATATCGATGGTCACCTGGTGGCGAGAGTCCGTGCTGGCAAGGGATTGTTGTCCGGTGCACCGGTGGTAATCGGCGATAAGCTCTATGTACAGAGCGAATCGGGTACCCTCACAGCTTATGCCGTCAATCGGCCCGAAAAAGAACGTGACGCCCCCGATATTGCCTCCGAGGACACCTAGGCTGCAATGTCATGCTCCCCGTCATCGCACTCATCGGTCGGCCTAATGTCGGCAAATCGACATTATTCAACCGTCTTACCCGCTCGCGTGACGCGCTTGTCGCCGACTTTCCAGGACTGACAAGAGACCGCCAGTACGGTTTCGGCAAGCTCGGTCCCGTCCCCTACCTCGTCATAGACACGGGCGGCGTTGCCGGTGGCGAAGTTGGCATTTATGAACTCATGGTTGAGCAGACCGTGGTTGCGCTGCAGGAGGCGGACGTCGCGATCGTAATGGTGGACGGGCGCTCGGGCCTCACGGCTGCAGACGAACACGTCGCCGAACTCGCAAGACGTCACGCGAAATCGAGCTGGCTCGTTGTAAACAAGGCCGAAGGTCTCGATGCTGCGATCGCGTCCAGCGAATTTCATAGCCTGGGTGTCGGTGATCCTGTTGCTATCTCTGCTGCTCATGGCGACCGGATCAGCGCGCTGATGGATGAAGTGCTGGCGCCCTTCGACAACGATCAGGCTGAGGATAGCGAAGCGGCGGAATCCGACACCGACGCGGCAGCGGCGCTTCGCATCGCCGTCGTCGGCCGGCCCAATGTTGGAAAGTCGACGCTTATTAACCGTCTCGTTGGCGAGGACCGTCTCGTTGTCTTTGATCAACCGGGCACGACACGCGACAGCGTCGCAGTGCCATTCGAACGCGATGACAGGAATTACCTGCTCATCGACACGGCGGGCGTCAGGCGCAAGGCGAGAGTGCACGAAGTTGTCGAGAAATTCAGCATAATCAAGGCACTGCAGGCGATGGAGCGGGCGCAGGTTGTCATTGCTGTTCTCGACGCGCAGGAGGGGGTCACCGAGCAGGACGTCAGCCTGATGGGGCTTATCGTCGAGCGGGGCAGGGCGCTCGTTGTCGTCGCCAACAAGTGGGATGGACTGACATCGGATCAGAAGAAACACGTCAAGAAAGAGTTGGAGCGGCGTCTGCCATTCCTGGAGTTCGCAGAGCGCATGACGATCTCGGCTTTGCACGGAACAGCCGTCGGTGATCTGTTGCCGGCGGCAGAACGCGCTTACAAAGCTGCGACGCGCGACCTGGCGACGGCGGACCTGAACAGAGTATTGGAAGAGGCGGTCACCGCACATTCGCCACCGCTGGTCAGGGGCCGACGGATTCGCCTGCGCTATGCCCACCAGGGCGGCCGCAATCCACCGGTCATCGTTATCCACGGCAACCAGACGAAGAGGCTGCCCGAAGCATACCGGCGTTATCTAATTAACCGTTTTCGAAAGGTTTTTCAGTTACAGGGAACGCCTGTGAGACTGTCCTTCAAAACATCAGTGAATCCGTTCAAAGGCCGGCGAAACAAGCTGACGCCGCGTCAGGAGCGAAAGCGCAAACGCATGATAAAACACGTGAAAAGGTAGGATTTTCGCTTGCTCATTCCTTTTGGCCCGGTCCAGAAGCTGTTATAAAACAGGCATGGAAACACAAAGCAAGACCGTCCAGGTTTCAGGCAAATTTCAGATGCACCGCGGTGGGTATCTGGAATCGCCGACGATCGCTTACGAGACCTGGGGTGAACTCGAGGGCAAGGGTGAAAACGCCATCCTCCTGTTCACCGGACTGTCTCCTTCCGCGCATGCTGCATCATCTCCCGAGAACCCCGCCGCCGGCTGGTGGGAGGACATGATCGGCTCGGGCTTGCCGCTCGATACCGATCGCTATTTCGTCATTTGCGTCAATTCACTCGGCAGTTGTTTCGGCTCGACAGGACCGGCATCCATCGATCCGTTGACCGGGGAGCGTTACCGGCTGCATTTTCCGGTACTTACGCTGGAGGATGTGGCCGACGCCGGCTACGAAGTCCTGAAGCATCTCGGCGTGGAGAAGTTGTGTGCATCGGTAGGTTGTTCGATGGGTGGATTAAGCGCGCTCGGTTTCTGCGTCAGACACCCGGACGTGAGCGAGACACTCGTATCCATTTCTGCGGGTACACGGGCACTGCCGTTCGCGATTGCGGTCAGGTCCCTGCAGCGCGAGATCATCATCAGCGATCCGAAGTGGAAGGGCGGTGAGTATGACCCCGAAGACCCTCCCGTCATCGGGCAGAGACTCGCACGCAAGCTCGGCATGATGACCTATCGATCGCCCGAAGAATGGGAGCAAAGATTCGGTCGCGAGCGTGTCGCTGCCGAGGATCATGCCGGCAATCCCTTCTACATCGACTTCGAGGTTGAGTCCTACCTCGAATCGCGGGCAGACAGATTTGCAGGGCATTTCGATCCGAACTGCTACCTGTATTTATCTCGCGCTTCGGACCTGTTCGACCTGGCGGAGCATGGCGGCTCACTGAAGTCGGGATTCAAGCGCCTCAAATTGAAACGGGCGATGGTCATCGGCGTCAGGACCGACATCCTTTTTCCGCCACATCAGCAGAAGCAGCTTGCAGATGGATTGTCGGAGGTCATTGATGATGTCCGATACGAGCCGCTCGACAGCATCAAGGGGCACGACTCTTTCCTCGTGGACATGGACGCGTTTCGTCCCGTTATGTGCAGTTTCTTCGACACCTGCTGCGACTAGTTCGCTGGCATTAAAAAGAGGGCGGGGTCAACGGCGGTTCCGTTCAGATAGGTGCCGAAGTGCAGGTGCGGCCCGGTGACCCTGCCTGTTGCGCCGACTTCTCCAAGCAAAGTGCCCTTTTCCAGTTGCTGATCTGTCTCAACAGCGATCTCATCAAGGTGACAGTACATGGTTACGAATCCCTGACCATGATCGACAAAAACGGTGTTTCCGTTGAAATAGAAGTTTCCCGTGGCGCTTACAATGCCGTCCGCCGGCGCCAGGATCGGCGTACCTTTCCCCGCTGCAATGTCCATGCCTTTGTGTGGTGAGCGCGGCTGCTCGTTGAAAAAACGACGCAATCCGAAGCTCGAGCTTCGATTTCCCGATAGCGGCTCGTTCAGTGAGACGTCTGTCAGTTCCGCGTCACGCCAGTTCGTCAGTGCGCCGTCAATAATTTTTCTTTCCCGACCGACACGAGCCAACTGCTCCTCGGTCAGGTCGACATAGCTCTTGTCGACGGTCAGATGTTGTTCACGATAGGCATGCGACTCGACAAGGAATTCGACACCTGAAGACTCGCCAGACTGTTGAATTGTCGCCGTCGCTGTGCCGATCGAATTGTCCAGCGGAATGCCGATAATCGCCACCCACTGATCATTTTGTTGCAGCACAAGTACTCTCCTGTCGTTGAACATGACGACCGGCGGGGTTTCTGTAGTTGCAATGCCAATAGGGACTACGGCGGTGCCGCCGGGGCGCGGTGCATGCTCCGGTAACGCAAAGGCGCTCGCCATACCGGCCAGGCCAAACAAAACGGCAACTGAGATCGAGGTGAGCCGTTCAATCATCTGAGGATCGCTCTTTGCTTACTTTGTCCACAGTTGCCTCGAGACTGCCGCTCGCAAGTCTTGCACTTATCTGGCTACCCGGTTTTATGCGAGACGCATCGGTGACTACCTTGCCCGTCGCCGATTCGCTGACGATAGCGTAGCCTCGTTCCAGCGTTGCCAGCGGGCTGACCGAATTCAGCCCCCTTGCGGCAAGTCTGAGCCTGTTTGTCAGGCGCTCTACGGATCCGATGGAGCTGTTTCTCAATCGTTGCTGCAATTCGGTCAGGCGATGCATTGAGTATTGGACTTTAACCGCCGGCGAGCGTTGCAATAATCGGGCCCGAACGAGTTCCAGATCACGCGATCGTTTCACAAGGTCGTGGCGCACGGCGCCAGTGAGGACCTGCCTCAGGTTTTTCAGCCAGTCGATCTGCCGGGCAACGATGGCGGCAGGACTGCTTTGCGACAGTCGGCGGCTCAGGAAATCCAGTTCCTGATAATGGTCTTCGAGATAGCGGCGCCCCAGCGATGCAATTCGTGCCGCGGTCGATGTCAGTGAGCGCAACCATTCCGCCTGATCAGGTACCACGAGCTCTGCGGCGCCCGATGGTGTGGGCGCACGCAGGTCCGCGACAAAATCGCTGATCGTGAAATCGACCTCGTGCCCGACGCCACTGACAACGGGTATCGGGCAGTCGCTGATCGCCCTGGCAACGATCTCCTCATTGAATGGCCACATGTCCTCGAGCGAACCGCCACCGCGGCTAATGATCAGCACATCGCACTCTGCCCGCGTTACCGAGGCATTGAGAGCGCCGACAATTTGACTGGCGGCTGCCTCACCCTGAACTGCAGTCGGATATATCACAACGGGTATGGCTGGAAAACGGCGCCTGAGGACCGTCAGTATGTCGCGTATCGCTGCACCACTTGGCGATGTCACGACGCCGATGCGTTGCGGCAGCTCGGGTACCGGCTGCTTCAGGTCTTCGTCGAATAGACCTTCGGCAGCGAGTTTTTTCTTCAGCGCCTCGAAACGGCGACGAAGCTCGCCTTCGCCTGCTGCCTCGAGCTGTTCGACGATCAGCTGATAGTCACCCCTTGCCTCGTAGATGCTGACGCGACCGAGGGCGAGCACCTGGTCACCGTCTTTCAGATTAATCGTAGGTCCGCGCTGGCGCTGCTTGAAGTATGCGCAGCGAATCTGTGCCGAGTCGTCCTTGAGACTGAAATAAACATGGCCGGACGCCGGCCGCGCAAGATTGGAAATCTCGCCTTCGACCCAAATGCGGGCAATGCCCTGCTCGAGCAGTGATCGCGCCATTCGATTCAGCTCTGAAACGCTGATGGCGCTTTGCTGCGGGCTCTCGGTCATGAGGTCGGACATCTCCGCAGTATACAGAAGCCGTGCATTGCGTCTTTTTGGAAATTAATGTCGCCGCCCCGTTTACCCGCATTTGGCCTGCGCGTACAATTGACCGTTTAACCCACTGAAACGCAGGGGCCATATGCGCATAGCCAGGGAAGCACTGACATTTGACGACGTCCTGCTCCAGCCGGACTACTCCGATGTGCTGCCTCGCGAAGTCGATCTCTCAACGAAACTGACCCCGGAGATCACGCTCAATATCCCGCTTCTCTCTGCCGCCATGGACACGGTGACCGAGTCCCGACTGGCCATTGCACTCGCCCAGGAAGGCGGCATTGGCATTATCCACAAGAACATGCAGCCTGAAGAACAGGCCCGGCAGGTTCGCAGAGTAAAAAAATACGAAAGCGGCATTGTCAGAGACCCGATCACGGTATCACCTGATATGACGATTCGTGAAGTGATCGATTTGACCCGTGCGATGAGTATTTCCGGGGTCCCCGTCGTTGCGGACAAGGAGACACTTGGTATCGTTACGCACCGTGATCTTCGTTTCGAGACGCAGCTCGATGCCCCGGTCTCGACCGTCATGACGCCGAAAGAGCGCCTTATAACAGTGCGGGAAGGTGCCGACGAAGAAGAAGTCTTGTCGCTGCTTCACGAGCACCGCATCGAAAAAGTGCTCGTCGTAACGGAGGACTTCGAGTTACGCGGCATGATTACTGCCAAGGACTTCCAAAAGGCGAGCGACTATCCGCACGCTTGTAAGGATGTCCGGGGAGCGTTGCGGGTCGGTGCGGCAGTCGGCACCGGTTACGACAGCGATGAGCGCATTGAAGGTCTCGTCAGGGCCGGCGTCGATGTCGTGGTCGTAGATACATCGCACGGTTTCTCGAAAGGTGTGATCGACAGGGTCAGGATGACCAGGAAGCAGTACCCTGACCTACAAGTCGTCGCCGGCAATATCGTGTCGGCCGAGGCAGCAATAGCGCTCGTCGAAGCGGGCGCAGACGGTGTCAAGGTCGGCATCGGTCCGGGATCCATATGCACGACCAGAGTGGTTGCGGGGGTCGGTGTACCGCAGATCTCGGCCGTCGCCGAAGTCGCTGAAGAGCTGAAGAAAAAAGGTGTGCCGCTAATATCCGACGGCGGCATCCGCTATTCGGGCGACATTGCCAAGGCGCTCGTCGCTGGCGCCCATTGTGTCATGATCGGCAGTCTCTTCGCCGGTACCGAAGAGTCCCCGGGTGAAGTCGAGTTGTATCAGGGCCGCTCATACAAAAATTATCGCGGCATGGGCTCGATCGGTGCGATGGGACAGACGCATGGGTCATCGGATCGATACTTCCAGGATGCGACCGAAGAACTCGAAAAACTGGTGCCCGAGGGCATCGAGGGTCGCGTTGCCTACAAAGGCGGCATGGTTGCAATCGTTCATCAGTTGATCGGTGGTGTGAGGGCTGCAATGGGCTATACCGGCAGCCGCAACATTGAAGAGATGCGCACGAAGCCGAAGTTCGTGCAAATCACGGCCGCCGGCATGAAAGAAAGCCATGTCCACGACGTGTCGATCACGAAGGAAGCACCGAACTACCGCAGCAAAACTTGAGAAATGTCGCAGGCCATTCCCGTTTCCTCAGACCCGCAAGCTGATATCCACGCACATCGCGTTTTGATACTCGATTTCGGCGGGCAGTACACGCAGCTGATTGCACGCAGGGTTCGCGAATGCGGCGTCTATTCCGAGATTCATCCCTGGGACATGGACAGAGCTGCGATTACGAACTTCCGCCCTTCCGGTATCGTTTTGTCCGGTGGGCCGGAGTCCGTCAACATCGATAACCCGCCTCACGTATCACAAGCGATCTTCGAACTTGGCGTACCCGTGCTCGGTATTTGCTATGGCATGCAGGCAATGGCCGCACAACTCGGTGGCAAAGTAGAGGCATCCATTCATCGTGAGTTTGGCTACGCGGAAATCACGCCGCTAGCTTCAGAACTTCTCGCCGGACTCAGCGATGGGCCAGGAGACTCGGAACCGCTGCTCAAGGTCTGGATGAGCCACGGTGACCGGGTAGAAGAGGTACCGCCCGGCTTCACGGTTAGCGGCAAGAGTGCGAACTCTCCGCTTGCGGCAATGGAAGACCGGCAACGCAAATACTACGGCGTACAGTTTCATCCGGAGGTAACACATACTCCGCAGGGCCAGACGATCATCAAACGTTTCGTCAGTGACATCTGCGGTTGCCCCGGCGACTGGACAGCCGGGAACATCGTCAGCGACGCAATTGCGCAGATACGCGAAAAAGTGGGTGACGACAAAGTTCTCCTCGGCCTTTCGGGCGGAGTCGATTCTTCCGTTGTCGCAGCGTTATTGCACGAAGCGATCGGTGATCAACTGACCTGTGTGTTTGTCGATCACGGGCTGCTTCGCTACCACGAAGGCGATCAGGTGATGGACACCTTTGCTGAGCATCTTGGCGTCAATGTTATTCGTGTCGATGCGGCCGATCTTTTTTTTGATGCGCTTGCAGGTGTTTCCGACCCCGAAGAAAAGCGAAAAATAATCGGTGGCAAATTCATCGAAATATTCGAGCAAGAAGCGGGCAAGCTGAGCGATATTGGCTGGCTCGCACAAGGCACGATCTACCCGGACGTCATCGAATCGGCAGGGGCCAGCACGGGCAAGGCCCATGTCATCAAATCGCACCACAATGTCGGCGGATTGCCGGAGCATATGCGCATGCGACTCGTCGAGCCCTTGCGCGAGTTATTCAAGGACGAGGTGCGCAAGATCGGCATGGAACTCGGTCTTCCACGGGAAATGGTCATGCGGCATCCTTTCCCGGGCCCGGGCCTCGGCGTGCGTGTACTGGGAGAAGTAAAGCCGGCGTATGTCGAACTTCTGCAGCTCGCCGACGACATCTTTATCGAAGAGCTTAGGAAAAATAACCTGTACGACAAAACCAGTCAGGCGTTCGCAGTATTTCTGCCAGTCCGTTCGGTCGGCGTCATGGGAGACGGGCGTCGCTACGACTATGTCATTGCGCTGCGCGCCGTTGAGACTATCGATTTCATGACGGCACGATGGGCCAGGCTGCCTTATGAGTTTCTTGAGTACGTGTCGTTGCGGATCATCAATGAAGTAGAAGGCATTTCCCGTGTGACCTACGACATTTCCAGTAAGCCCCCCGCCACCATCGAGTGGGAATGAGCTGGGCCGAGACTGACATCGAGTTCATGCGGGCCGCTCTGGCCGAGGCAGAAAAAGCGAGCGCATCTGATGAGATTCCGGTCGGTGCCGTTGTTGTGCTGTCGGGAGAGATCATCGGCAGCGGCTTTAATCGAACGATTTCCGATTGTGACCCAAGCGGTCACGCAGAAATCCTTGCGCTGAGACAGGCTGCAATCAATCAGAACAATCACAGGCTGGTCGGTACGACCCTTTACGTTACGCTAGAACCGTGTGTCATGTGCGTGGGGGCGATGATTCAGGCGCGCGTACAGAGACTCGTATTTGGCGCATATGATTTGAAAGCGGGCGCCGTTGGAAGTGTTCTCGACCTGAACGAATTTAAAGAACTCAATCACCGCATCGAGATCAATGGCGGCCTGCGCCAAGCGGAATGCTCTTCTATTCTGAAAGAATTTTTTGAGGCGAAACGATAGCGTCAATGCTGGCTAACTCTATCGTTTCTTCGGAATCAGCTTCTCCCTCTTCCTGCGGCTCACTGGCCGTAATCCAGCGAAGAATATTGTAGTAACTTCGAATATTGTTGACGTACAGAACGGGTTCCCAGCCGCGCGCATAGCCAAACTTGACCCTCGAGTACCATTCGCGTTTCGCAAGAAGAGGCAGTGCCTCGCTCAGGTCGATCCAGGTGTCGGGATCGCCGCCGTTCCACTCTACGATCTGGCGTGTGTCCTTGATGTGATTGAAACCAACGTTATAAGCCGCGAGCGCCATCCAGGTCCGGTCTGGTTCGTCAACGCTGTCAGGAATGCGTTCCGTTTGTCGCGCAAAAAATCTTGCGCCACCAAAGATACTGCTCTCCGGATCCATGCGATCTTCAATATCGAGATAGTCTGCGGTCGCCTGGGTCAACATCATGATGCCGCGAACGCCCGTCGGAGATACGGCGTGCGAACGCCAGTGCGACTCCTGATATCCGATTGCCGCCAGTAATCGCCAGTCGACCGAGTTCATTTCGCCGGCTTCCTCGAACCAGGGCCGGTATCGGGGCAGCCGGCTGTCGAAATGCCGGATAAACGATCTTGTCCCGACGTAATCAAATTTTTCGGTGTGGCCGTAGTAGCGGTCGTGTACCTGCGCGAGCAAGCCCGAACGGTCAGACTCGATTAGATATTCGTCTGCTCGTGCAAGTAAAGTGTCACCGTCGCCTTTTCGGTATGCCCAGGCAATCGGATCGGCGATTTCGAGATCAAGCGCAACACGTAGATCCGGATAGAAGTGCCGCTGGATACTAAATTCAGAACTGTCCGCTACCGTATAATCCAGCTCGCCAAGCGCAACCTTCTCCATAAGGTCGGCAACCTCGACATCTGCATTCTCCGTCCATTCGAGATCGGGATAAAATTCGCGCAAGGACACCAGCATGTCGGAATGGCTGCTGCCCGCCACGACTTCGATCGATTTGCCGAGCACCTGATCTATGGATCGGGGCTTGCCGCTGCCCAGCTTGTAAATGAGATGCATATCGACCGTGTCATAAGGGTGACTGAAACTCAGATACTCACGCCGCGATTCCGTCGTCGAAAGGCCGGCCGCCGCCATATGAGATTTACCCGAAATCAGGTGCGGCATAATTTCGGAGACACTGTCGACGGAATTTATTACGAGATCAACGCCGAGTTCCCGAGCGAAGCCGCGCACCAGATCGAACTCCGGCCCGGCCGGGCCATCGGGACCAACATAATAGGTCGTGGGACTGTCACGCGTAACTACGCGCAACTCGCCGACTTCAAGTATCTGATCGAGTATTGACGGCGGTGACGAGCAAGTCCCGAGGAGTGCTGCCAGCAATGCGTAGAACAGAAGGCGCAATTTACATCTCCGACTCTGGATTCACTGCGTTGTGCATGGAATCTCTTTTTATTTTGACCAGAAACTGCTGCAGCAATTCGATGCTTTAGCAGTCGTTCTTGCGCGCAAGACTCGCCGGGTCTTATGTAAAAATCACCGTTATTTGTTGATTCTGGTACGCCCCCGGACGGTGTTAGGCTACCTCAGCAGATACTAAATTTCAGCGTTCGGAGATTTTTCAAGACGCAGAAATCGAAGGTGTCGTGGTAGAACAACGATTAATGCTTGCTTGTTCAAGCCAGTTGGATTCCGATGGCATCCATAATTCCGCGTGATTCGTGTAAGAATAAGGACCGTCGGA
>Ga0255052_10000584_pt1 | contig 29257 bp, 24 predicted proteins | sample JV7_2_21_MG_FD_188632 | JGI IMG/M metagenome (GOLD analysis project Ga0255052, IMG submission 188632) | Seawater microbial communities from Jervis Inlet, British Columbia, Canada - JV7_2_21 | ecosystem: Environmental > Aquatic > Marine > Inlet | place: Canada: British Columbia | collected...
GCGCGAGTTTCTCGATCGCGCTGCGGCCCTGACAGTCGGCGGCGTATCTGCGCTGGCCATGGCACAAGCCCTGATGCCCCAGTATGCGGAGGCCGAGGTGGTCTCATTTACAGACGAGCGCATCAAGGCATCCTACGTCAACTACCCATCGCCCGGCGGCACCTCGGGCGAGATGCGTGGCTATCTCGTTCAGCCGGCCGGAGACGGGCCTTTTCCGGCGGTACTGGTCATTCATGAGAACCGGGGACTGAATCCCTACATCGAGGATGTCGCCCGGCGCGCTGCCGTAGACGGGTTCCTGGCGCTGGCGCCGGATGGTCTGTCACCGATCGGCGGCTATCCGGGTAACGATGACGACGGTCGTGCCATGCAGAAGACTCTGGATCAGGAAAAACTGCATCAGGACATGGTCAATAGCGCCATGTTTCTCAAGTCACACGAACGCTCGACCGGCAAGCTCGGGGCGACCGGCTTCTGCTGGGGTGGTGGTGCAACAAATTTCCTTGCAGTGACGCTCGGCGATGATCTGAATGCCGCCGCACCATTTTATGGACGCGCAGCCAGCACCGAAGATGTCGGAAACATCAGCGCAGCGCTTCTGATTCACTACGCCGAGGACGACCCCCGCGTCAACGCGATGCGGCCGGACTACGAAGCCGCATTAAAAGCCAACAATGCCGATTTTCAGATGCACACGTACCCCGGAACGAGACACGGTTTTCATAACAATTCGACGCCGCGTTTCAACGAAGAAGCAGCGGATCTCGCCTGGTCGCGCACGATAGAGTTATTCAAGAAACATCTCACGTAGTAAGCCGGCGAGTGAAGTACTCCCACGCACGTTGAAAAGGCACCGGGCCGAGCAGGCATTCCACCGCCAGTTCAGTTTCACCATCCGAGAGATACTTGATCTTTCCGAACGGCGCCGCCTGCACCATGATTTGAGCGTTCACGTGCATGTAAATCGCGGTGAGCACGGTCTCCTGCACTGAAGCTTTCGCAATGACAGCGCCATGGCCGCGCATCAGGGCGGCGCTATTGCTATCGAGACAATTAGCCAGATCTTGACCCTGGTCCATGTTCGTAACGAGAAGGTTGGTATCGCCAAAGCGATCGCGAATATCCCAGGTCGGCACCGTCGATCCCATGGCGCCGGCCATATGCATGACCGGGCGCAAGTTCGTTTCCGATATGCCGACCGCAACCAGTTCCTTCGCGTGGTGATGCACGACCGCATTGACATCGGGACGCGCAGCATAAATCGCCGCGTGTATGAAACGTTCAAGAAAGGGTTTCCTCGAATCGTTTGAATCGACGGGTTCGCCGTCGCTGTCCAATTCCATGATGTCATCAAGCGTTACGAGCTCGGGGCTACGCGAACAGGAAATCAAAAACTGATCCGCGTTATCCGGATGACGAGCACTGAGATGGCCGAAGCCATCCATGACGCCTTCATTGGCGAGGATGTGGCTCCCCTGAACGACGAGCGATCGTAAATCAGTTTCATTAGACATCGTTATTTTTCCTGCGCATACGGAATTCGATTCATTGTGTCGTAATATCTGACAAGCATTCAAGCGTTCAGATGTACAAACTGAAAGGAGTTAATACCTTGTTAATCAGAACCTGTCTTGTACTACTGTTCATCTCAATGACGGCCGGCGGGCAAACGGTCAATGTGCCGGCGGAACTGGTCCATTATCCCGAATTCGTTTTCGTTAATGGTCAGGTTTTGACTGCTGATGCGGACCACGATTTTACCGTGGCCGACGCCGTCGCAGTGCGGGGAAAACGGATCTTTGCCGTGGGAACAAACGAGGAGGTTCGGCGCCTTGCGGGCCCGACGACGCGCATTATCGACCTGCGGGGACGTTCACTGACGCCCGGTTTTATCTACAACGACGGTGATAACGCCGTGCCCGCGGGAGATATTCTGAAGGATACGCAGTGGAAAGGAATTACTCGCCCGCATCTTGGTGGCGAGACAGTTGACGAGGCTTTGGTGACCCTCTCTTTCATCGTCGAACAGGAAGGAGAACCCGGAGAGCCCCTGTTCTTTAATCTCAGGGACAACCTTTCCGGCACTGCCATGCATGCCTGGGGCATCTCGACCCTGGATGAAGTCGCCCCGAACAATCCGGTCATCGTCTACCTTGAGAGCAGCGAGGGACTGATGAACTCGGCGATGATCGAACTGGCGATCGAGTCCGGCTTTCCCGCAGATCACCTGCACCTCGATCGGGACAAGAACGGCGACTACACAGGCCGCGGAGGCGCTCAAATGGTCGGCTTTATTGGCCGGGAAGTTCGACCCTGGCCGGACCCTGTATGGTTCGACGAAGTGGCGATGCCGAGTGCAGTCGAGACGCTGGAAAAATATGCCAGACACGGCGTCACTGTTGCCACCGGTCACATGAGTGCGCCGACACTGACAATCCTGAACCGTATCTTCCACGAGCAACCGGAAAATCTGAAGATTCGGGTTTACCCGGGCCTGGATTTCTTGCGCCAGAATCCCAACGGGGAGATGTACCTCAAGCGTATGGGTAACCTCGTGGACTTTTCTTTGAGCGATGAGCGCGGCGAGATGGTTACAATTGTCGGCGCCTCTGTCGGCCCGCATTCCGGAACGCCCGATGGTCTTTCCGGCCTGTTATCCATTCACCCCAAAAAGAACGTTGTCGAAGGATTGAGCCCGAACCCATATGGGGACAATCGCTGGACCGGCGAGTGGTTCACCGGTTTCGGCCAGGAAGATCTGACAGAAGATCAAAAAAAACAGACGGATTATTACAACGTGATGCTTGCCCGTCAGCATGGATGGAACGTGACAGGTATTCATAACATGGGCAGTGAAGGTATCCGTCTTGCCATGCAAAACATTGTCGAAGCCGAGCAACAGGAGAAACTGTACGTCAGCAAATTGTGGCGGCCACATGGCTTCGATCACAACATCGAGTGGGTTCCCGAAGTCTACGACTACTACGAAGCACATCCGGAGCTAAAGGACCTGATTCGTTTCGGGGTCAGTCTTCGCAGCATGACCAACCAACGCATATCAGAGCCGCTTGGTCTGACGAATCTCATCGAGGTGCAGTGGGGCATGGAAGGCCTTGAACGAATTGCGCCGTTGCGCTCCTTACAGAAGAACGGAATACCTTTCCACATCGAGGGTACGGAACCGAGAGATGATCGGTCCTATCCGACCTGGTACATGCACAAGGCGGTGACGAGAATTGATCAGGACGGGCGGGTCATAGCCGCAGATGAAGCACTGGATCGGGAATCGGCTCTGTTGGCATTAACCCGTTGGGCCGCCAGATTCATCGGTGCGGAAGACGAGATGGGATCTATTCAGGCCGGCAAGATTGCGGATCTCGTGGTCTTCGAAGGCGATCTCATGGGCGTGCCCATCGAAAGACTTGCCGAGCTGAAACCGGTCATGACCCTGGTCGGCGGGCGCGTGGCCTACGAATCACCTGATTTGTAAGAAGGAAGCCATCATGACCGAGAAGTTCGATACGACCCGACGCAATTTTATTGCAGGCCTGACGAGCCTTGGCTTAATGAACTCCCTTCCACTAACCGTCCAGGCCCGGGAGCGCCTTCCGCAGCGGCCCATTCCGGGCACTGGTGAGATGCTGCCGGTCATCGGCATCGGGTCGACGAAAGCAGTCAGACAAATCGCCATGGCGGGCACAGCTGCAATCCAGGACGTGATCGAAATGTCCCTCAGCTACGGTGGTCGATTGATTGACACGTCACCAAGGCCCGAAGCACTGGATGCCGCATTTGGGCGTGTGCTCAACATGCTCGAGTTTCGCGACAAACTTTTCATCGCAGTCAAGGTGAAGGTGCCTGGAAAAGACGAGGGAATCGCCCAGTTCCGGCAGACGCAACGCTTGTTCGGACGCAAGACTATGGATCTAGTGCAAATCGAAAGCCTGGTCGATCTCGAAACGCACTGGCCGAGTTTGCGCCAGTTTAAAGAAGCAGGTGAGGCACGATATATCGGTGTCACCGTCTCTCATGAGAACAAATACGAAGCGCTGGAAGCGTTCATGAAGAGAGAGTCACCCGATTTCATACAGCTGAACTATTCGCCCGCCGAACATTCAGCCGAGGAAAGATTACTGCCACTTGCGCAGGAGATAGGCATCGCCGTATTGGTGAACGGCCCGTTTATGAACGGTGACTACTTCGATCTGATCAAGGGGCACGAACTTCCAAGTTGGGCCGCAGATTTCGATTGCGAGAGCTGGGCGCAATTCTCATTGAAATACATACTCGCGAATCCGACCATAACCTCCGTGCTGACAGAAACGACGAACCCTGCGCATATGGAAGATAATATTCACGCCGCATTCGGCCGCCTTCCCGATGAGAAGCAATGGCTGCGCATGCGGAACCACATACAAAGTCTTTGACTGGCTTTTGGAACGGGAGATATATCCGGCGAGGTTGGCCAGATATAGGTACGTTATGCGACACTTCTGTCGGTTAGTAACTAGTTAGGTGGCACTCCGAAGAGTCATGACAGGTCAGAGTTTCGTGTACATTTGGCAGTACACAATCAAATCCGGCCTAGAGTCGGAGTTCCTCTCGGCCTACGAATCGGATGGTGATTGGGCGAAATTATTTTCGAAGGACATTAACTACCTCAAAACAGACCTGCTGCATTGCACAGAAGATAGTGACGTATACGTAACAATCGACTACTGGACATCCAAAGCGGCTCGGGACTCATTCAGGGAAGAAAATTCGGAGGCGTTTAAGGAACTAGATGAAAGATGTGAGGCGTATACTATCAGCGAGGTCTTTATTGGAGATTTCGTCATCAATGACGCACGTGCCACCTAACAAATCGCTGGAGCAGCCGGAACATGAATAAAGTGCTGCTAATAGATCTGGGCGGCCCGGCAGCTCAGCTAAACCGTTAGGTGTCGCCAGTGAAACACGAAACCCGTTTTCAGCGCTACACAGAGGGCGACAGCGAAGTGACGTGCTGGTGGGGAATCAGTGGTGATTCGATGGCTTTCTTGGTAATCGATGCGACAAACGGTTCGAGTGCAGATGGCTCATTTAAGTTAACGGCCAGAGACGACGTTAATCACGGCATACTAGAATGTGCAGATGGTATACGCTGTATTGATTACACTGGCACGGTAGTGTATTTGACAGAAGATTGCGTTTGTGGGGCGAAGTTGCCGATGTCAGAGTTACAATTGATGTCCTATCTGGGTGGCGGGGAGTACCCGCTAAGTCTTGCCGGTGTTGAAGCATATCTACGCGACTGCGACACCTAACAAATCGCTGCACTTGCCTCCAGACGCATCTGTCACGGAGCTTGCAGACGCAACCTCCGCGCCTGATACTGGCGCCAGTGAGCTAAACCGTTAGTCGGCATGAAAAACGTCATCTTCTATTTGGGTCTCGGTGTGCTATTTACCCACGAGCTCGACGCTATGCCAAATCACGAGTGGAGGCTTCTTCCCATATTGCGGGGACTGTCCGACGATTTGGGAGCTGATATCTTTGTTCTTGCGCATGTACCGATTTTCGCGGCCGTTATAGCCTTTATCGCAAGCCAAAACCCTCAAATTCGTGCAAAGACACGCCTGATTACCTCTGGGTTTCTTGTAGTTCATGGTTTACTGCACGGCCTATTCTCAGGGCACACGGCGTACGAGTTTTCTTCGTCGTTGTCGACGATGCTCATTTACAGCGCTGCAGGTTTTGGCCTGATGTACTTGTTGGCTGAGTTACTGGACCGACGCGCAAATGTCGCCTGACAAGCGCTGCACCGGTCGCTAGTAATTGGTTGGAGTTCGTCGCTGCCAGCCTGTATCCATTGATTGAACAGCCGCTCTCAGATGGAGTGGCCGTTAAGAATCAAATTGACCGGATGCCGTATGTGGGGATCCGGTGTCGGCTGTTACGTTTGGCGTGTTTGCTACTTCGCTAGTCCCAGGCGCGGTTATCTACGGTGTTCTCGTAGGTCGCACCCGGCACCACCATGTTCCATTTTTCGGTCCAGTTGTAGGTGTCGTCGAAGCGCTCACGCGTGTAAGGCGTTGGCGGAGCATTGAGCAAACGCGAAACCCGGAAATCTTCCGCTTCGAGAAGGCCGCCTGTCTCTGCAACGAGATAGTGCACATAAGGCGTAGGGTCTTTCTCGAGTAACTCTACTGCTCTGGCCTGTGCCCGGAACATTGCTGCAAGGGTCTCGCCGTCGAGCTCGTCACTGGCGGCTTCGCTACGTGTCGTATGCGCTTCGATCAGCACACGCATGCCCTGTTTCTCGGCAACGCTGATCCAGGGTTCCATGAGGCTTACAGCCTCGACCTTGCCTTCTTTCAGGGCTTCCAGCCGCTTGACCATCGTCCCCGCATTGGTCGTCTTGAGGTGCTCAGGTGCCAGAAAGCCCTCCATCATTTTGAGTGTCGTGAAGTGCGAGCCGTTGTTTGGTGTGACTGCGATTTCCTTGTCCTTAAGCTGCTCGGGTTCATAAGCGTCCGAGTCAGGCGTGACGACGATCGCGAAAGTTGACATCGCGGCGCCGAGTGCCACGATCTTGCGGTGGCGGAGGCCTTGAGTATCGGCTTCTACAGCGCGCTTCATGATGCCCCATTCGCACATGCGGTACTGATCGATGCCGCCGTCGTTGTACAGGGAATCAAGTGGTCGATCGAAAACCGTATCGTACTTGACGCTGTGTGCAGTGGTGACCTGGGCCATTCCCGGCGTAGTCACCCACTCGATATCGAGTCCTTCGTCCTCGTAGAAACCATTCTCACGCGCGACCAGCACGGGCAGGTCGTGTATTGCATTCATGACCGCAACCTGCGGTTTGGTCTTCTGCTCTGTCATTTTATTGCCCCCTGTCTTAGTAGCTGACCGTCCGATATTCTCTCCGGTCACGCACACTGTCAATGGCGCCATTTCACCCGGACGGGTGCAGACGTACCTGGCGCCCTTTTTCCGAGTCCTGAAGGATGAGTCCTGAAGGATTCATCCTTCAGGACTCAGCTATTACATCGCCATGCGGGTGTTCGGATATCGTATGCCGTTGGTCGGTGGCAGATGCGGTCGCGTGAATACCTGCGACTTCGAACTCAGTTTGTCGATGACTCTTTCGAGAATTTCTTTTTCATCCTCGGTCAGATCTTCGAGCAACTCTGATTCCAGGAGCAATGCCATTGGTGCGATCTTCTCGTAGAGTTCGCGACCGCTCTCTGTCAAAGTCAGGATCGAACGGCGGCGGTCCACGCTACCAATATCCCGGTCGATGCGACCGCTCTTGACCAGCTTGCTGATTGCACGGCTGACCGCAACCTTGTCCATCTGCGCACGTTGTGCGACATCAACAGCGGACAATCCGGGTTTGCGACCAACGATTGCGAGGACGCGCCATTCAGGCATCGTTATGGAAAAACGTTGTTCGAATACGATTGCGATCGGGCGTGTAATCGAATTCGACAGACTTGCCAACTGGCTGGGAAAATAGTCTTCCAGCTTTAAACTTGTTACTGCTTCGGACATCTCGGGCTCCCCTCTCACATTATTGGGAATCGGCATGAAAGCTGCTGCCGGGCCGATTGACGCTTTCGAGCCTGGCGGGGCAGTCTCAATCGATTACTTTCGTCTGGAACCGTAAAGATATGAAATTCGTTTGGTTATGGATATTGAAAAAAAAGCCGTTTAATATAACCAAATGGTTAATACACCGAAGCTCGAAACGACGCGACGCCAGCTGGCGCGGATCCGCCATCGCCATCTGACCTGTTTCCTGGAAACCGCGCGGGCCCGGAAGATCAGCGCCGCCGCCGAGGTTTTGAACATAAGTCAGCCGGCTATCTCCAAGACGCTGCACGAACTGGAAGAAATCCTGGGTTCCAAGCTGTTTATTCGTGGCGGGAGAGCCGGCCTTACGTTGACACCGTCTGGCAGGCTTTTCTTGCGTTACTCGGGTGCAAGTGTCGCCGCGCTCAGGGAAGGTATCGACAGTGTTGCCCGAACCAGCACACGCGCAGACCCGAAAATCACAGTTGGCGTGCTACCGACTGTTGCAACCAGCGTTATGCCGGACGCGATACAGAGATTTAAAGAGACCCATGACACTGCCCTCAGAGTGATCACCAGACCCAATAACGCATTGCTGGATCAACTGAGACTCGGAGAGCTGGATCTGGTCGTCGGCAGACTTGGCCGGCCGGAGGAAATGGCTGGCTTCTCATTCACACACCTTTATTCGGAGCAGCTCGTGCTCGTGGTACGTCCGGATCACCCTCTGGCTGATGAGGCCGAGGTCGATGTTCATGCGCTGGAGAAAATAACAGCGCTGGTACCGACGAAAAGCGGACTCTTGCGACCGGTCATTGACAGATTCTGGGTCGCGCATGGAATCGTCACCTTGCCGGACTATATCGAGGCCCGATCGCCGGACTTTTGTCGCCAATACGCGCTCTCGTCGGATGCTGTCTGGCTCATATCACACGGTGTTGTTGCTCACGACCTCGAAAATGGCACCTTGCGCGCCCTTCATGTCGATACGTCCGATACGCAGGGCTCGGTGGGCGTTACGATCCGTATCGACACGGACCCGTCGCCGTCGTTACGGCAACTGATGGATACGATCGCCAGCGTGGCCATCGAGCGTGCGCCGGTGGAACATCAGGGGCAACACGTGGCGTAATTTACAGGTCGTCGAATTTCTAAGGGGCTGCCAGCCAACGTAATGCCGCGACGAGCCCGCCAGCCAGCTGCCGGGGCTTCTCGATATGACCGTAATGTGTCATTGGCACGTCGAACAACAAGACGCGAATCGGAATGTCATGATTGTACTCGCGAAATTCATCGGCGATCAGTAATTCGCGAGCTTGTGCCAGATCGGCATTCCAGTGACCGGTATCGAGTTGTGCCGTCGTCCATATCATTTTCTTATAAGCCGTAATCGGCGATACCATCGTGCTGAACAAGTCCGCGATGACTTCATCGGCGTCGACGCCCAGGGTATTTTCTTCAAGCGTCTCCCGAATCTGCGAGGCAACGTGTGCACTCAGGTTTACGGCGCTCGAATGCTCCATATCCTGAAGCGGTTGCTTGAATTGTGCGCGCCGGCGTTCCTCCTTGCCCATCCACGCTTCAGCCATGGCCTGTCTTGATTCTTCCGGATCCCAGAAGGGATTTAGCGGACCGAGATAGCCGCGGGAATACTGGTCAGGCGTACGGGCACGCAGCTTGCTTACATGCAGATAGTCCTCCGGGCCCCGTGCGCCGCGAAATTGCCGCATGACTGGCATCCCTGCGGGGCCGCCGGTGCCCCAGCCGAATGACAGACTCCGTAGCTTGTCCTGCAGGTCGGAATCCTTGAGCATGTACTGGATTTCCCCGCCGGTGGAGTGGCCGACGATGACTGCAGGCCCTTGCACGACTTTCTCGACGATGGCTTTTACACCATCGCTGACGACGCGAAATGTATACACAGCGTTTCGAATTGCGGCTTCTTCTGCAGACACGTCGCGATCGAGAAGGTATCCGGGAATGCGCTTGTCGAACTCGTTTTCAGTCCAGCCGCCGTGCCTGTAGTTACCTGGAATGCTGAGTAGCAGGACCGGAATTTTCTGTGCGAGATACTGACCGAGCCCTGCCCGATTCAGCGGATCCAGAAAGAACTCATACCAGTTCGCAGCACCGCCGTTAATGATGACCATCGTTGGCAGGCCGGGGAGCGGATTCTCGGGCACTAAATGCAGACCCGCAATGTCCCAGGCTAGCCCGTATGACTGAAACCTCACTTCGTGCCAGCTCGCTTGATAACCAAGCTTGTCCGCCGGAATCGATTCCAGCTTGCGTGGATCGAGCGCGCCACCCGGCGTCGCATCGGTCAGTGCTTTGACCGTAGCGCCGCCATCCGGCAGATCCCAACCCAGTCGTTCGAATAATTCCGGCGAAACCGCGTGATACGGTTGCGGATCTGCCAGCATATTGACGACCTCATCCTCAGGCGACGGCGCCGCAAGTGCAATTGCGGCCATCACAGCCAATGTCATGCCTGCGATGCGGCAATTCAGGCGCCTAGTCATTGAATGAAGCCGGATTGAGATCCTGGGTTTGAGCTTGCCTGACATATCGCGATGCGACGACCTCAGTGAAGAATCCATCGTCCCTGAGAATGGCGGCCGCATCCTTGATGCAATCTACGTAGCGCTCTTGCGTAAATTCTTCTCCCGGTTCCAGGAGACCGAGGCGCCGCCATGCCGAAGTCGGTGTTTCACGAAAATCCCAGATGCCATTACGATTCATGTCGACAAATACATTTTGTTGATCGAGCGGCTCCAGTCCCTGTCCGGTAAATGCGGCGAACGCAGTCGTGCCGGATCCGCTTTGCGGATAGGGATAGAAGACGCCAAGCGGACATGCAACTTCGGGGTAGGCAATAGCGGGATGATCGACGACACCATCTCCATCGGTATCAGCAATGACGTGCCAGTCGGATTTCGATGGAATGGGTTCAGCGCGGCCTTCTACCAGGTCATCGAGCATGTCGATCGCACCCCCGATGATCAATGACACATCGAGCACATGAATTTTTCCGAGCCGGTTGTCCGGTGGAAGACCCTCGCCGCCGTTGTGGCTCATCGAACGGATCTCGTACACGCGGAATTTGGAATCCATGCCTTTATCCATCAGGATTTTCGCATTCATGCGTTTGTTGCCGAGATAGCCCATCGTTACCCAGTCCGGCCGATTCGGCGCGCGGTCCCAGATCCTTGTGTACATCTGGTGTACAAGTTCGATCTGTGGTCTGAAAGCCTCCCTCTCTTCGTCGTCGGTGAAAAGAATATCTTTGCCGTCGCGCATCACGACCGGTAACCACAATCCGGTGGCGGAATCGTCAAGGAGGAAGCCGTCGAACACGGGATTGCCGCGGGAGTCGGCATTGAGGCCGGGTGTGTAGTTGAGGCTGCGCGCAATTCTTGCGCCGGCAGAGTGCCCGTAAAGGTATGTTCTGGAAGGTTTTTTTCCAAGGCGCTCCTCGAGCATCGCTTCAGCAACCCTGGAGAAGTCCATGATGATTGCGGCGTTGTCGTTGAAAGCCGCGAAGTCCACGACCGTGCCGTCCTCCAGTGTCGCGATGACTTCGCCGATTCCCTGTTCGCTGGTGCGCCGGGTGACCGCAAGTGCATATCCTTTCGACACCATGATCCTGTCGATCTTGTCGAAGGCATCCATGGGTGCTTCCGGGTCGTAGTAGCGGTCCCACATTTTCAGTGCGCCGTTTCGAAAAGACCGCCCCCTGCCATGTGCTGTCACCCACAGCTTGCCGTTCCAGTCAGCCTCGTCCTCCGGGTACATCAGCAGGATCGCCGCACCCCGCATGCGTTCATAATTTGCGATCGCGAGATGTCGTTCTCCAGGCGTGCCGGCTTGTTCGAATATCAGGTCCGGCCCGTTGGTCAGATATTCGTGATAAGTCCCCTCATCCGTTACGTATCCTTCTGCGGTGCCGTTGAGACCCATGTCGACCCTGACGTAGCGTTGCTCGTTGTAGACAACTTCCGCCTGCTGCATGAGGCAGGACTCGGGTCCGACCGTTGTGTTTGCGACCTTGCGGGCCGCAGGTAGGTACTCGTCGCAGGACGCGTGGTCCTGACCTGCCGCATGCCCGTTTCTTAACGGAAGAAAAGCGGTCGTTAACACTAATGACGCAACAATGAGGTGGAGGATTCGCATTCTTGTTCTCCTGTCGAACGCTGTCGTCGTATCGATGTTGCGTCGGGCCGGCTCTCAGCGCAAGAGGTAACCGAATTTTTCGCGCCCTCGTCTTGCAAGCTCGGGACTCGGCATGTTCACCTTCGGAAATTCCTTTCGCCAGTGCCAGGGTCGGCAAGCATTAATGATTGCACGCGAATTACTGTAATCACCCTTTGCGCGCTGTTCCGGATCAAGCCGGGGATCGAGCGGTGTAGACCAGGCGTTATTGATGATATCGATCGACGTCGCCGGGTCGGATCGGGAAACAACCGCCCACATCAATTCCTCGAGGTCCGACACGTCTATGTCGTCGTCCACGACAACGACATAGCGCCCACAGTAGGCACCCACATGGCACATCGAGGCGATGTGACCCGCCTGGGCCGCGTGACCGGGATAGCGTTGCTTGATGGAGACGCCGAGCAGCAACCTTGCACCACCAGTTTCATGGGCCCAGGCGGCCGTGACGTCCGGCACGCCGGCCTGCGCGATGTTCTCACGCAAAAGTGCTGAGCGCGTGATTGCGCGATAACGGCAGATCTCGTCCGGTGGCCGCAGCGGCGGGCAACCCAGGATGATCGGATCGTTGCGGTGGTAGATCGCCTTGATGTCCAGCACCGGTTCTTCGCGGACATCGCTGGCGTAATATCCGGTCCATTCGCCAAACGGGCCTTCGGCACGGAGATTGCCCGGCTCCACGAAGCCCTCGATCGCGATCTCCGCATTCGCCGGAATGGGAAGCCCGGTGAATTGGCCTTTGATCACCTCCACCGCCTCGCCGCGTATGCCGCCTATGATGTCCAGTTCGGACGTACCGTACGGTACCTCGTTGCATCCCATCAGGAAGCTCAAAGGATCGCCGCCTACAACGATGACGACCGGCATGGGTTCGCCGGCAGCTTCGTACTTGTCCCGCATGATGCGGCCGTGTTTGCCCGGCGAAATGTAAAAGCCCAGTTGCTTCTCGTTGTGGATCATCACCCGGTAGGTGCCGCAGTTGACCCAGCCCTCGTCCGGGTCGCGCGTGATGTTATAGCTGCCGGTGCCGATATAACGGCCGCCGTCTTCTTCATGCCATAGCGGCGTCGGTAAGCGGGTCACGTCCACATCGTCACCGGTGATGACATTTTCAAGGATCGGACCTTCATCCACATAGCGCGGAGAAATTTGCGGAAGGTCTGCCAGATAATGTATGCGCGCAGCCTCGGAAAGTTGCAGCTTCGACAAATCGGTCGGAAACCCCAGTGTCATCGCCTTTCGTTTGCCGCCAAAGAAGTTCACGAGAACCCGCGAGCCCGGCAGCGTGTCCGGAACGTCCTCGAAGACGACACAGGGAGCGGCATCGCTATGCAACACCAGTTCAGCAGCCATGCCTATCTCTTCCTGCCAGTTTGCCCCTTTGACCGTCTCGACTTCTCCAAGCTTTGTCGCTGCCGCCAGCCACTCGCGAAGGTCACAATATTCGATTGCGCACTCTATATCGGCAACCGATTCAGCGGATATTGGTGGCTCGGCCTTATTGACAGTGGCATCTTCTGCGGCCGGAACGCCCATGTCGCCTTTAGGAGCTGTTACTTGCACATTCATGTTGATTCTCCTGCGGTATCAGGGTTTGCTTGAAACCGAAGCCCCGCGAATTGTCGATTAATGTCAGTGTCACCGGACGAAACAGATAGATGGCGGCAGCGCCTAAGTGCCGCGCCAGATTTCCGGCGCCAAATTTGTTCAAAAACGGGAATCTTGCAACCAGCAGATCGAATGCGGCCGATTCTTCCCCCGGGTCGCTAATGCGATATGCGTCGCCTTCCATTTGAAGGCCGTGAATTTCCTGGAAGTCCTTATGCTGTGCGGCGATCGTGACTGATGCCGATGAGCTGGACGTTAGATAATTGGAATGCCGCGTCTTCGGGTCGGATAGCCAATAGATATCGAAGCCGTCATTCGCGTACATGAGGGATACGGCGTGAGGGCCGTCTTCGCTGTTGACTGCCAACGACAGGACGGTGTGATCCCGTAGTTCCTCCAGGATGGTCGCTTCCAATTCACTCCGCGCAAGCATGGCTATTTCAGAAACTCCCCGAAAACCTTGTCGTTGTCCCCACCCAGAAGCGGCGCGGCATGGCAGATATCTCCGGGCGTCGCTGACAGGTCGAATGCGGGCATCAGATAGGACTGCTCGCCGATTTCTACGTGTTTGCGTCGTCGCCAGGTTTTTCGTGCGTCAAGCTGCGGATCGGTGAAGAGATCGCCAATCGTGTTTACGGGGTAGGCGGCGACCTCGGCACGTTGCAGTTCCCCGGCGATCACCGTTACGTCGCGCTCGCGCAGTGTATCGGCGAGAATCTCTTCCAGTGCCTGTGTGTTGCTGCGCCGACTTTCGATTGTGGCGAATCGCGGGTCTCCGGCCAAATGGGGAGATCCAAGCGTCTCCGCCAACGCGGAAAATTCGTCATCTGACCAGCAAGAGAGGGCAATCCAGCATCCATCGCGGCATTGATAGGCCCCGTGTGGTGCTGCCTCCGGATCGCGATTGCCGTCACGCTCGGCGATTGTGCCATCGCGATGGTAGGCGAGGAGGGCACTCGCGATGAAGTGCAGGCCACACTCGTACTGCGAAATATCGATCCACGTGCCTTCACCCGTGCGTCGGCGCTGATCGAACGCAGCCAACGCCGCAGAACAGCCCATCAGCGACGCAATAAAATCGATGTAAGGGCCATAAAGGAGCATCGGCGGCCCGTCCGCTTCGCCAGTGGCGCCGCAAAAGCCGGCCAGCGACGACAGCTGAGATCCGAAGCCCGGCGTATGTGCCCGCGGTCCGCTTTGACCCATATTGCAGGTTGAAAGCATGACCAGTTCCGGGTTGGTCTGTCTGACTTCGTCGTAGCCGAGGCCGATTCGCGCCATGACACCGGGACGCATGTTTTCTATTACGATGTCGGCCCAGTCAATTAGTTGCCGTGCCTGTGCGAGACCGTCCGGCTCCTTGACGTTCACAGTAACGCCGTATTTGGAATCGTTGAAAAAAGCGAAACAGCCACCGCGGTTGACACCGGGAATACCGTCTTTGAATGGCGGGTATTCCAGTCGGAATCCATCGGGATGAGTATGCGATTCTACGTGTACGACGGTGGCGCCAAAGTTGCCGAGCATCTTGCCGATATGCGGACCTGCGGCATAGCCGCCGAACTCGACAACTTTCAGGTCTGCAAGGGCTTGCGGTGCAGCGCTCATGCGGCTTCATCCGCCGGCTTTTGAAACTGCGGGCGAGAACCATCGGCGATATAAAAAGAACCACAATGTCTTTCCTTGCTACCGTCCGGGTTGGTCAGGTCCCGCCAGAAGCCGCGCGCTTGAAGTTGCGGATCTGCAGCAATGTCGGCAACAGTCGAAACCGGATAGCCGAGCATTTCGCGGGAGCACGCGCCGTCAAGAAATTCCGATTTTGAGACAGTATTGAAAAAGGCTCGCAGGGGCGCTTCGATCCGGTCGACGTCATCCTGGGTCGCAAGTTTGGGATCAAAAGTATCCCAGTCAATCTCGCCAAGGGGTCCGAGCTCCAGTCCTTTTTCGCCCATCCAGGAAACGAGCGCCTTATTCGTTCGCCGTCCCGCCGGGCCTCCATAGATGACGAAGTTGATGTAGCCGTCCTTGCACGGCCAGAATGCGCGATAGACGGCGCCGTGCACCGAGCGCCCGGTAATTTTGGAGCCGGCACGGCTTGGGGTTTCCCCGAGGATGTCGAAGAAGGTAGGTGCGTGTGCCAGGCCGGCGACAACGGAGGCCTGTGCCGAGACATCAACATGCTGGCCCTGACCACCTGCGCTGCGATGGCTGAGCGCGACAAGTGCGCCGGTCGCTGCATGCGCGCCTGCCCAGGAACTGGCTTGTGGAATCGACACCCGTAGCGGTGCGCCATCGGGGTCCCCGGCCAGCGACATGGCGCCGCCGGCTGCCATGATCTCGAGATCCGAGCCACGCCACCCTGCACGCGGTCCCTGTCGGCCGAACGGCGTGATCGAAACATGAATGAGCCGGGGATTGAGAGCCAAGGTACATTTCGGATCGAGCCAGTCATCGGCCGGATCACCCGGGCTGGCGGTCTCAATCAGGACGTCGGCAGTGGCAAACATTCGTTCAATCAGGCTCTTGTTGATTCGGTTCGCCGTGTCGAGTTGCACCAAACTCTTGTTGAAGTTGAGCGCACGCCACTCCGCGTCATCGAGAGCAGCGCCCGGCATCTCGATCTTGATGACCTCGGCGCCGAGGTCGGCGAGTATGCGTCCGGCCAGCCAGCCCAATCGGCCGCTTAAATCGAGAACCTTGTAGCAGCCAAGCATGCCTTCGGCACCAACCTACCGGCCTGTTCGTGCCAGAGACAGTAGCCAGCCATGCATGCGTGACTGGGCGTTGGCGATGTCCTCGGGTGTGAAGAAATCCGCCGGATCGACCTTGTCGACAGGATATACAGGCCGATGGAAATCACTTTCGTAACCGAACGGAACGGTTGCATCGATGCCCATGCCGCCCTCGAACACTGTATTTGAAGCCGTCCACTGATTGTCACCTGCCGTCAGCCTTTCTGAGGGCATGAACGTCTGTCCCACGCCACCCGGGAGCGGGTTCAATATATCCGCACGCGGATTCACACGTGTGGTCAGACACCACATGATGTCGTCCATGGAGTACAGGTCGACGTCTTCACTGACTGCGATGGCCAGCCGCATGCCTTGCGAGCAGGACAGGATGGCAGACAGGAAATTACGCTGCCAGCCTTCCTCGATCTTGTTGCGTTTCTTGACCTGGATAACGCAGCCGCCCCAGTCGGTCATGCAATAAGGAATATGCGCATCGACGATGATGCCCGGCTGTAGCCGTTCGCAAAGTTCGAAAATTGCAGATTCGCGCACCGTGGTGTCGATATTGCTGTCATCCGCGGTATGCACGCCGAGCGGGAAGATGATGGGTTTGGACTCCGGCTTGCGCATCGTGATGGCGGTGACATGAAAAGTGGGCGCCTTGTAAGCCTTGCCCATATAACCGGCCCACTCGGGATGGAAGTGATAACGACCCTGGACGTCGGCTTCTTCTGATTCGGCCGTTTCATAGCGCTTGTCACGCGGATGCACGTAACCTTCCAGAACGTATTCCGACTCTGCGATTGCCCAGGCATCGACCGTGCGCGCCTTGACCAGCTTGACCGGCTCGCCCTGGATTGCGCCAGCTACTGCGATCTCGTTACAGCCTTTTGGCAGGATCAGATAGTCGAAGCCGGCACCGGCCAGCAATGTGCAAGCGGGCGGTACGCCGAAGCACATCGTGATCGGGATCGGCTCCTCGTCTTTATAGTGTTTGGTAATCACCTGCCACATGTGCGAGCCGGGCGAGATCTGAAACGTGCCGATATTTCCCCAGCGGAAATTCATCCGGTTGTAGCCGAGATCGGCGCCGCCGTCGAAGTAATCGCCGACGACACAACGAATGCCGGAACCGATGGTCAATTCACCCTCGAGCTCTGTATGGCGAATAGCCGTGATCCACTTGTTGACGTCGAGATCGTCGGTGATGACATGTTCCTGGCAGGGGGCCTCATCCTGAGAGACTTCAACGGTATCCAGGGGATTGTTGAAAGCAGCTGCAATTTTTTTGGTGCGGTCCAGAGGTCCTTCAAAGCCGAACATTCGATCAATTACGTTAATGTCGGAGAACAGATTTGTAATTGCCCGCGCGTGCGGTTTTCCTTTGACGTTTTCGAAAAGGATCGGCGGCCCGCCATCCAGGTGTTTCTGCAAACCCGTGATCTCGAGGTCGGGATTGACCTCCTTTTGCGTTTCTATCAGGTCTCCGTTGGCGCGAAGCCAGTCGATGGTTGAGCGCAGGCTGGTTATGTCGCGAGGAGTCGCAACTACCTTCTGTGAGATCGCAGCCATGTTTGTTCTCCTGTTAGTTCAATTTGGCTTAAGAGTTTTCTGCTTTGACGGAACGGACGCTCGCCACATTTCGGCGCATCTCGCCGTCCCAGCGTTTGATTAATTCGGTCGGAATGTCGAACTGATCGAGGATCCGCATGACAATGTGATTGATCATGTCGTCCAGAGTCTCGGGCAGGTTATAAAAAGCGGGCATCGGCGGCAGGATGTTGACGCCCATGCGGGACAGCTTGAGCAGGTTCTCGAGGTGGATATCGTTCAACGGCGTTTCCCGAGCGACGAGCACCAGCTTGCGGCGTTCCTTCAGAATCACGTCAGCGGCACGGTGAACAAGATGGTCCCCCTGGCCATGCGCGATCGCTGCAACCGTACGCATGGAACACGGGACAACGACCATGCCGTCCGTGTGAAACGATCCGGATGAGATCTTGGCGCCCATGTTGCCGGGACCATGAACCTCGCTGGCGAGACTGCATACATCTTCGAGACTTCTCGACGTCTCATGTTCCACGGTTCTCTGCGACCACTTGCTCATGACCAGATGGGTCTCGACCTCGGTGTCGGCGAGCACCTCGAGAAGCCGCACACCGAATATTGCTCCGGTGGCGCCTGTCATACCTACAACCAGTCTTTTCACGCTGCCTCCCTTTTCCTTGCTTCCGGTCGAGTATAATGGCACATTTAGTTAGATATCTAACTAATATTTATACAGATCGTCAATACGGATAAACCGCAATTGATGAGAATCTTTAAGTGATTGATAAAAATCAGACTTTATTGAACGACGAAAGTAGTGAGGCCTTTTATCTCAGGCCGGGCCGGACGATCGGCTACCTCCTGCGCGACTGTAATCGGAGATTCGTCAGAGCGCTGGAGGCAAAGATCAAGCCGCACGGGATACTGGTCGGCGAGTGGTTTTTCCTGCGTGAATTGTGGATGGAGGATGGTCTCACTCAGGCGGAGCTTGCATTGCGGGTTGGCATGACGGCGCCGACCACCGTCGTTGCGATTCGTCGCATCGTCGAGAAAGGCCTCGCCGTTCGCAAGCGGGACACTGAAGACCGGCGCAAGGTAAAAATCTGCCTGACCGACAAGGGTCGCCGGTCCCGTGATGCTCTTTTGCCACTCGCCCGTGACGTCAGCATCGCGGCGACAGAGGGATTCAGCGAAGAAGAAATTCGGGAATTCCAGTCGCTCTTCGACCGGATGAAAGAAAACCTGGCAGAGTGATACGCTAAATGCCGTAATCCGCCCACTGCGCGCGAACGCGTTTCAGATGTTCATCGGGCGGAAGAGCAATCGGCGGGAACTTGTGTTTTTTCGTCGCATCGATGCCGATCTTTCCCGAAGTAACGCGGCTGGCGTCGAGTTGCGGAACTTCCTCAGCGGCCTGCGACGGATCCAGTCGGACGGCAGGCATGTTGTCCGCAATGATCGTGTCCTTATGCGGCTGGCTGCGGAAACTCATCGCCCAGTTGACCATGAACGGATCGCGAACGTCGATGTCATCGTCGACGATTACCGTGTACTTGCCCAATGTCGGATCGACCGCCCATGCGCCGAACATTACCTGTTGTGCCTGGCCTGGATACTCCTTTTTGATGGATATCGCGAGATAGCCGGCGGCGCCACCGGAGTGAAGCAGGTGCACGTCCTTGATCGGAAGTTTCAGGTCGAGCAGGTGTCTGCGGATGGCTGCTTCGCGGCCATAACCCCGGATCGTGCTCGATTCGCTCGGCGGCATCTGACTCAGGAAGGCCTGATAGATCGGTTCGTTCCTGTGCGTTATTGCCGTGATATCCAGGACAAATGATTCGGAGTGAGGGCCCATGTATCCGGTGTATTCACCGAAAGGACCTTCCCATTCGAGTTCGTTCTTTCTGATGAAACCTTCAATGACAATTTCCGCGTTGGCGGGAACGTAAAGGTCCACTGTCTTTGCGCGTACGGTAGGTACGGGACCGCCGCGGAGGGCGCCCGCGACCGCAAGTTCATCTGTGCCGTAGGGTATTCGTGCAACCGAACACAAGCCGATGCCGGGATCAGTGCCCAGTACGATGGCGACCGGCGTATTGATATCGCGCTCATCGTGCAGGCGCACGTGTTTGCGTCCGTCCTGGACGTGAGCCATGAACATGCCTATCTTCCGGGACTCCTTTATCTGGCAACGGTATGTACCGACGTTCTGAACCCCGGTGTCTGGATCGCGGGTGAACACGAATGGCGCAGTCAGATAGGGGCCCGGATCGTGTTCGACAGTCCAGATTGGCACCGGGAGCTTCAGCAGATCGGCTGCCTCACCGACATGAACATTCTCGTGAACCGGGGCGTCGTCTATTTCTTCCGGCGGGATCGGACTTCGCAGCGCTCGCGTCCATGCATCATTGATATCGTCGATTCCGTTTGCCCGCATGGCAAGTGCATATATTTCACGCGAGCCGCCAAGTACGCCGAATGTTACGGGTATATCGTGTCCCTTCACGTTTTCGAAAAGCAGTGCACAGCGCTGATCTTCAGGAATACTTTGAAAATTCACCCGGCCGACCGCTGCGATTTCCCAGTCCTTATCGACCTCGCGAGTGATGCGCTTCAGCTTTCCGTGTTGTTCGAGTACCTGCAGGTACTCGCGCAGATCTGCATAAGGCTTCAAGATATTCTGGTCCGGTGCGTTCATCTCGATCGACAATAACTCGTATACGACAATCGCGAACTAGGTAAAAACCGTAATACGAAAACATGTGTTCCTGATATTCGTGGACGGTGATTGACGATTATTATTGGCAGATCATGCACGACACGAAATTTTCCGCATCGACGATCCGTGTTTTTGCAGTGCTGCTAATTGCATTGCTCACCATACAAGTGGCGTACTCACATGAATCTGCTCCCGTAATGCCGGAGGAAGAAGCGGAACCGGAAGCGCCGCAAGAGGGCCAGCTTGAAAAAGATTCAGATGTAACGGTCACGCCAGATATGAATGTTCATGATGGACATGGCATGAACGTTGAATCTCCGACTGGTCACGGCATGGGAAGCGATGGCGGCATGACTATGAATCATCCCGGCCTGCCGACGGGCTGGATAATACCGATAGTTCTCCTGGCGACGGCAGTGCTGGGCTGGGCTATCGGGGACGGTCCCCCAACAAGCTCGGAAGCCAAAAGCAGGAACCTGGCATCGATACCGGTGGTGGGACGAATCGTCGATTTCCTGGGCACATCACCTATTCCCTTATTCATTCTCAAGGTCCTGACAGTTACTGCCTTTATCGTAGTGGTCATCTCGGGCTTCTATGGCACGGTCCGTCCTGAAAGCAATCTGGCGACCGTCCTCGTGTGGAACTGGTGGTGGCCACTGGTCGTGGTGTCTGTCTTTTTCTTGGGATCCGTATGGTGTGCGATCTGTCCCTGGGACACGCTCAGTTCGTGGCTGGTACGCAGAAAATTATGGCGCCGGGTGTTTCCGCATCCGGGACTCAACAGAAAAGTGCCAAATTATCTGCGTAACGTCTGGCTTGCACTGGCAATGTTCATTGGATTGACGTGGCTGGAACTCGGTATCGGTGTCACGTCCATACCAAAGGCGACCGCCATGATGGCGCTTTTCATGTTGAGTCTGTCTGTGATCTTCCTCGTCCTGTACGAGCGCAAAGCTTTTTGCCGCTATGCATGTCCGGTTGGGCGCACGCTTGGATACTATTCCCGTCTTGCGCCAATCGCATTCCGCCCCAAAGTACAGGAGACCTGTGCAAGCTGCACGACGATGGAATGTTATCGTGGTTCGGACAAAGTCGAACCCTGCCCAACCAAACTGACCATCGGAAAGTTTTCCCAAAACACATTCTGTCTGTCTTGCGGAAACTGCGTTCTGAGTTGCCCCCATAAAAACGTTAGCTGGCAGCTGAGATCAATGGGCAGTGAAGCGACAGCGGAAGCGCGGCCAAGTCGGGATGGGACCTGGTTCATGCTGATCCTTCTCGGGATTACGACATTCCATGGTGTCACCATGTTGCCTGTCTGGAGGGACCTGGTCATCTGGATTGGCAGACTGATTGGTGAGACAGGGCAACTTGTCTGGAGTTTTACACTCGGAATGACCGTTGGTTTCGCCGCACCGGTAATTGTGTACGCGATCGCAATCGCTGCGACGATGTATCTTGTGGGTTCGCGCATCAGCTTCAAACGGCTTTTTGTCGCACTGCCATTCTCGACTCTGCCGCTCGCATTCAGCTATCACCTCGCCCACAACCTGAGCCACCTGGCGAGGGAAGGCGGTGGCATTCTGGAATTGTTAATGAACCCGCTGGGTACCGGTATCAGATCCGTGACGGCGATTGAACGTCACGCGCAAATGATGACGAGAGTGCCTGAGGACCTGCTTTTTGCCATGCAGGCCGGCCTGACGATGCTGGGTGTATGGCTGGCTGTTCATATCCTGCGACACAGGGCGGCAAGAATTCTTCCGAATAACGACAGCATCGAAGGCCTGCAGTTGCTGCCCATGCTCATCTTCATCGTTCTAATGACCGGAGCCAATGTATGGCTCCTGTCCCAGGACATGGTGATGAGATTTTAGAACGTTGACGACGTCAGGACGATGTCTGCCTGTGACCACACCAGCCCGAACCGGTCCATTACATCCGACGCGTCCTTGCCCTGTGCTTTGAGGCTTTCGATTAGCCCAAACATCGCCCAGCCGTTTTTCGGATAGTCTTCGAGATCCCTGAGATAGACAGCCTCGGCTTCGTCCGCCTGGTCGGCGGCGAGAAGCGCCTTTCCGAGCGAGTGCCGGGTCGGGTAATACCAGAACGGAGGCTCTGTGTACGGCAGTTCATCCTGCGTGGCGACAGCGAGCCTGAAGTGGGAAACGGCTGCATCAGGATTTCCTTCCGCCATCGCGATTTCGCCGAGTACGAGTTCGTCTGCAATCTTGAGCAGACTGGTCGCCGGATAATAGATCGTGTCCAGGAATACGACGTCTGTGGCATTGCGCAGCGGCCGGAGTTTTTCACGCTCGGCACGTGCCGCTGCGATGTCGTTTTTGTTCGCATAGGCAATAGCGCGTGCGTAGTGCCAGATCGCGTTCGAGAACTCGAGGTTTTCGGCTGGCTGCGGTTCGGCAAGCAATTCGTCCCAACGGCCGAACTGAGTCAGCGCGAGCAGGGGAATCGTGTGGAAGAATTCCACGCTCGGGAACTGGTCGATCATTTCCAGCCGGACGTTTGCGGCAACCTTACGGGCAGCTTCTATCGCAACCTCGCTGCGACCTTCCATGCTGGACGCCGCCCATAAAAAGTGAATGTTGTGCGGGTAATAAGCAGCGGGATAAAAGCCCTGCGCATTGCAGGCCGCGATATAGGCTTCATCAACCGCTGCGGCCCTGACGTTGGCTTCTGAAGCATCGTGGTAACGGCCGACGCGCCAGTAAATGTGCGCCGGCATGTGTACGAGATGGCCCGCGCCGGGGACAAGGTCCGCCAGTGTATCGGCCGGACCTTCGGCACGTTCCGGACTGGAGGATGCCTCCACTGCGTGAATATATAAATGTATCGCGAGCGGATGCTTCGGGTTCCGCACCAACACGGTTTCCAGAACTTTCAGTACTTCTTCGGTAAGCGGCTTCGGGTTCTCCGGATCGAGCCAGTAGTCCCACGGCATCGTGTTCATCATAGCCTCGGCAAACAGCGCTGCCGCGTCGTCATCATCGCGATACTTATGATGCAGCTTCCGCATGGCATCGACATAAGCCAGGTCGAGCGGCTCGCGGGCTGTGGACGGATCGCCGTTGTATCTCACCCCAAGCGCATCGATGTAGTCACTTTCCTGCAAGCTGACGCTGTCTTTCAAAGCCAGCGCTTTTTGAATCGCAGCGTACGCGGTGACGCGATCCTCATCCGACATGACGACTTTGCCGTTGCTGGTCACATTGATATTCGGTCCCAATGCCAGCGCTTCGCCCCAGTAGCACATGGCACAGTTTGGATCGAGGGATTGTGCAGCCCGAAACGATCGCACGGACTCCGCGTGATTGAACGCGAAGTCGATGATCAGGCCCTGATCGAAGTATCGCTGCGCGCTGGGCCTGGACCGGGTGACGTAGTGATGATGCTCGCCCATTCCATCGAACAAGGGGGCGCCGGCAAGTGCGACGAGAGCAGCATCCGGATTCGGTGCAACGGAAGCTGCAGATTCTTCAGTGGAATCCGGAGAACAGGCCACAAGAGACAGCACGGCAATGGCGAGCAGGCTGATACGATACGTATTCATGTCTTCCCCATTTCCTGTAATCAGTTCAGCCCGCGCCGTTCGAGAAGAGGTTCGATCAGGGGCGGGCGGCCACGAAAGTTTATATAAAGTTCCATGCCGGGTCGCGTATAACCTTTGCTGAGTATGTGCTCGCGAAATCTCGCAGCGTTCCCGGCATCGAACAGGCTGGTCTCCTTGAATGCCTGAAACGCGTCGGCATCAAGGACCTGGGACCACAGGTAGCCGTAATAGCCCGCAGAATAGCCGCCGGCAAAGATATGGGCAAAGTTGGTGCTGCGGTATCGCGGAAGGATTTCTCCGATCAGACCAATATCAGCCATCGCGGCATCCTCGAATCTTCGTGGTTCGACCGCCTCGGTCGAATCCAGCGTGTGATACGCCATATCGAGGTAACTGGCCGCCATGTACTCCACGGTCGCAAATCCCTGATTGAACTTCCTCGAGGCAACAATCTTCCGGATAACATCCTCGGGGATGGCCTCGCCGGTTTCAAAGTGACGTGCAAAAGTTCGCAGGACTTCCGGTTCGCCAATCCAGTTTTGTATCACCTGTGACGGAAACTCGACAAAATCCCGCGGAGTGCTGGTGCCCGCGAACCTCTCATAAATCACGTCAGACATCATGCCATGCAGGGCATGACCGAATTCATGAAATACGGTGCTGGCTTCACCGAGGCTTAATAAGGACGGTGATTCTTCGGTTGGCGCCGGAAAATTGAAATTAGTCGTGATGATTGGCGTTACATCACCGCCGAGTTTCGACTGCTGACGCAAGGCGTTCTTCCAGGCGCCACTGCGTTTACTTTTTCTGGCGAAAAAGTCCAAGTAAAGAATTGCGAGATGCCGACCGTCGCCTTCTTTGACCTCGAACACCTGCTGATCGGGATGCCAGCCGGGAATGTCCGGAAGTCGCTCGAACTCAAGACCAAAGAGTCGGTTCGCAAGTTCGAATGCCCCATCCCTGACGGCGTTAACCTCGAAATAGGGTCGTAGCGCCTCATCGTCGAGATCATACTTTGCCTTGCGGACTTTCTCGGTGTAGTAACGCCAGTCCCAGCCGCCGAGATTCTCGTCAACACCTTCGCTATTCATCATTTCCTGCAGCGTGGCCCTTTCTTCCTTTGCAACCCGCAACGCCGGAGTCCAGACCTGGTCGAGGAGTTCATAGACCAGTTGCGGTTTCTCCGCCATTCTTTCTGTCAGCACAAAAGCAGCGTAGTTATCGAAGCCGAGCATCTGAGCTTTTTCTGCGCGCAAAGCCACGACCCTGCTGACGATAGCCTTGTTATCGAATTCATTGTCGTTGTCGCCGCGCATTAGATATGCATCGTATATTTTTTTGCGTAATCCCCGATTTGGAGAATACTGAAGAAAGGGATTGATGCTCGGCCGCTGCAGCGTGAATACCCAGCACTCGCAATCATGCCCACGACTTTTCGCTTCCTCGCCAGCGAGAGCGACCAGGCTGAGCGGCAGATCACCGAGGTCGTTACGATCCGTGACGAGTAATTCGAATTCATTGCTGTCGTTCAGCAGATTTTCCCGGAACTGTGTCGTTAACGTTGCCAGCTCCGCGTTGATCTCACGCAATCGGCTCTGCGGGATCTCGTCAAGGTTGACCCCGGCGCGTACAAAGCCTTTGTGGGTGTCCTCGAGCAGGCGCATCTGCTCATCGCCCAGGCTCAGATCGCCCCGCTGGTCATAGATTTTGTTGATACGGTCGAACAATGCCGCATTAAGCAGGATATCGTCGCGATGGGACGCAGACTCCGGTGCAATGATTTTGGCAGTTTCTTTGGTGACATCGTCGGAATTCGCACCATTGACCGCAGAAAATACTCTCGACACTTTTCCATAGGTTCCACCGGCTGCTTCATAGGCCTCGACGGTGTTCGCGAAAGTCGGTTCGGCAGGATTCTCCGTGATGGCATCGATCTCCTGTTTCTGCTCGAGCATGCCCGCGCGCAAGGCAGGCAGATAATGCCCGGACACGATGCGGTCGAACGGAGGCGTTCCAAACGGCGTCTCCCAATCTTCCAATAAGGGATTGGATACCGTGGTCTCCGGCAGCGTGCTCGTGTCGTTTTCGTCTGTGCAACCAGTCATCGCTACTGTGAGTAAGAGGAGGGCGTAGAACGGCCATCTGAAAGCATCAATCATCTCGGTTCAGCTCTTCTGATAATAAAGTGGAGACTACTCCAGACCGAGAATCAGGTCCCAATGTTCCTTGCTCACCGCAAAAATAGACAATCGGTTGCCGCGTTGATTGAGCCGAAAATCACTGAGTCCCGGGTGCTCTTTCAATTCTGTGAGTGATATCGGGCGTTCGAGCTTGCGCTCGAATGCGACGTCGACCAGCAACCAGCGAGGATTATCCTCAGGGCTTTTGGCGTCGTAATGTTTGTTCTTTGGATCGAATTGGGTCGGGTCGGGATAGGCTTCACTGACGATTTTCATGATCCCGACGACAGCCGGCACCTTGCAGCTGGAGTGGTAAAAGAACGCCTGGTCGCCGATCTGCATGTCATCGCGAATCATATTCCGCGCCTGATAGTTGCGGATGCCGTCCCACGGCTCCATGCGGTCCTTTTCGAGATCGTTGATGCTGTATGCATCCGGCTCGGATTTCATCAGCCAGTAGGTCACGGATGCTCCTTCCAGGAGGTTTCGGGTGCCGGATTTTAGCACGCCGGAAAGACCGCTTGAGGTGGCGCCCGCCTATGTTAATATGCGCGCGAATCGAGGGTCCCCATAACAGCGTTTAGGATCAAAATTGCCCAATCTCCTGGCTAATATCTTCGGCACATCACCGGTACAGCCACTCGAAAAGCATGTCGGTATAGCCTACGAGTGCACCAAGCAGCTAAACGGTTTTTTCGAGGCAGCGATTGCCGGAGACTGGGACAAAGCCTCCGAATACCGCGACGCCATCGAAAAGCTTGAACACCAGGCGGATGACCTGAAGAAAGAGATCCGCATGCATTTGCCGAAGAGCCTCTTCATGCCGGTGCCTCGTCAGGATCTCCTCGAGCTGCTTCTGGTACAGGACAAGATGGCAAACAGGACCAAGGATGTCTCCGGCGTGGTCATGGGCCGGAAAATGCAGATACCGCCGCCCATTGCAAAGGACTTTCTGACTTTCGTCAGCCGTAACGTCGATGCGGCCAAGCAGGCGAGAAAGAGCGTTCGCGAGCTCGATGAGTTATTTACCAGCGGTTTCCGCGGTGCTGAGGCATCACTGGTCGAGGCGCTCATAGAAGAGCTCGACCAGATCGAGACCGAGACTGATAACTTGCAGGCGGATCTGAGAGGTTCACTGTTCAAAATAGAGGATACATTGGATCCTGTAACAGTGATGTTCCTGTATCAGGTGATTGAACTCACGGGTGAGATCGCTGACATGGCCGAACGGGTCGGCCGCCGCCTGGAGCTCTTGCTCTCCCACTGATCAATTTGCCCTTAAGAATCACGCTGGCCTTAAGACCGGAGATCGCTTGATGGAAGCAGAGATTGTCTATATCGCTCTTGCGGCGTTGTTCGGCGTATTCATGGCATGGGGCATCGGTGCCAATGACGTAGCGAACGCGATGGCGACGTCGGTTGGTTCGAAGGCACTGACGATTAAACAGGCAATTCTCGTCGCCGCTGTCTTTGAGTTTCTCGGCGCAGTCCTGGCGGGTGGCGAAGTGACATCAACGATCCGCAAGGGCATCGTCGATGCGGATTTGATGAGCGGGTCCCCCGAGCTACTAATCTACGGCATGCTGGCTGCATTGCTGGCCGCCGGTACCTGGCTGTTGATTGCCTCGCGTAATGGCTGGCCTGTATCTACCACGCATTCGATTGTTGGCGCCATCGTCGGCTTCGCGGCCGTCGGCATCGGATTCGATGCCGTGCAATGGGGCAAAGTCGGCACGATCGTCCTGAGTTGGGTTGTGTCACCGTTGACGGCGGGATTTATCGCCTATTTCATTTATCAGAGTGTGCAGGCATTGATTCTGAGGCAGGAAGATCCCCTCGCACGCGCAAAGCGCTATGTTCCCGTATACATCTTTCTCGCCGCGTTCACGATCACGCTGGTCACCATATTGAAAGGGCTCAGCCACGTCGGCATGGAAATCAGCCTGGCCAACTCTTATTTTCTTGCGATTCTGATCGGAGTGACGATCGCCCTTATTGGCGCATTTGCGATTCGACGGATAGAGCCGGATAAGAAACTGGACAAGAAGCAGCACTTTTATACCGTCGAGCGTGTTTTTGGTGTATTGATGATCGTTACCGCCTGTTCCATGGCATTTGCCCACGGCTCGAACGATGTCGCCAATGCGATAGGCCCGCTGGCGGCGGTAATCAGTGTCGCCAAGACAGGCATTGTCGGTGCCAAGTCCAGTATCCCGATATGGGTGCTGGCTCTCGGCGGCGCGGGCATAGTGATTGGCCTCGCTACCTATGGTGTGCGGGTGATCGCGACGGTGGGGCACAGAATCACGCAACTGACGCCCAGTCGCGGATTCGCGGCCGAGCTGGCGGCGGCAACCACGATCGTAATCGCGTCCGGCACGGGCATACCGATCTCGACGACACATACGCTGGTCGGCGCTGTTCTCGGTGTAGGGCTTGCACGCGGTATCGAAGCCATCGACCTTCGTGTGGTCGGTAGGATATTCGTCTCATGGGTCGTCACGATTCCTGCTGGCGCATTCCTCGCGATTCTGTTCTTCTTCGTGTTCAAGGCGATTTTGCCCTAGCACTGTTCAAAGCCCGATTATGAAAAACCCGGTAATCAGTTTGGTGGCAGTTACCCTTCTTCTGCCGTCATCGGATCTGCTTGCCCAGATTCAGTCGTCAGACGTCATTCGCTACGGTGACGTGCGTCATCCGGTTCGCGACAGCCAAGGCATGGTTGCTTCTTCGAATATACTGGCGAGCGAGGTCGGCGCGAGAGTCCTCGCAGAGGGCGGCACGGCCGTCGATGCTGCAGTTGCTGTCGGATTCGCGCTGGCGGTCGTTCGGCCACGGGCAGGCAACATTGGCGGCGGTGGATTCATGTTGTTCTATTCGGCCGCGGACGGTAAGACAACGGCAATCGATTATCGCGAGGCTGCACCGATTCGTGCGACACGCGATATGTTTCTTGATGCGCAAGGCAACGTCGATGCCCGTAGGGCACGATTCAGCCACCTGTCCTCCGGTGTACCCGGAACGGTCGCGGGACTGCACTTCGCGCATGAGAAGTTTGGCAAGCTGCCCTGGAAAAGACTGCTGGCACCGGCAATCAGGCTGGCGAGCGACGGCTTCAGGGTCA
>Ga0255052_10000585_pt1 | contig 29256 bp, 29 predicted proteins | sample JV7_2_21_MG_FD_188632 | JGI IMG/M metagenome (GOLD analysis project Ga0255052, IMG submission 188632) | Seawater microbial communities from Jervis Inlet, British Columbia, Canada - JV7_2_21 | ecosystem: Environmental > Aquatic > Marine > Inlet | place: Canada: British Columbia | collected...
GAACCGTGGGCCGGGGTGAAGCGTCTTCTTATAACTCGTTAACATTCAACAAGTTATATCGATATATGGCGGAGAGGGTGGGATTCGAACCCACGGTACGGGTAAACCGTACACCTGATTTCGAGTCAGGCCCATTCGACCACTCTGGCACCTCTCCTCACTCTCGACACCCCGTCGGACGGGGTCACGGATTGTACGTGGGTATCGCGGACTTTAACAACCGGAAAATCGCCACGTCACCCCCTGCGAATTCCGCCCCAGCTACTATATTTACAGGTATGCGGTTTCCAATTCCGGGGACCGCGTATTGGGGATTCATCATGAATAGACTCAGCATTTTGGTGTCCCTGCTCGCCACACTATTCCTCGCAGAATCTGTGCTGGCCCAGGATGAAGGGGCTCAGACCCTTTATGCGTACGCCACGTATTTTGTTTGTTCCCCGGACGGCGAGTCACGCGCCGACGAGATCATCATCTCTAGCTTCAAGCCAAACTACGACGCCGCAGTCGAGCAAGGCGATATTTCTAGCTGGAGCTGGATGCAACATTTCGTGGGCGGCTACTGGCGTCGTGTCCTGGTGATTACCGCCCAGGACATGGATTCGCTTCTCGACGCGTCGGGTGCACTTGGAGAAATCATTGAGGATCAGACACCGGAGGCCGGGCGCGCGTTTTCCGGCATCTGCTCGTCGCACGAAGACTACATTTGGGAGTCTGTCGATGGCGTAAGCACTGGTACATCGGCCGGGGATCGTGGCAACGCGGGATTCACCGTGTATTTCGAGTGCGATCTCAATGATGAGGACCGAGCTGACGAGCTTGTCCGGGATGTGCTTGCCCCGATCTACGACCGGCACGTCGGGGACGGTGGGCTAGCGACGTGGAACTGGCTGGCGCACAACGTCGGCGGTGATTATCGCCGTATCCTGACGATGACAGCCGCCGACCACAAGACGTTGATGAAGACCCGGGAAGCGATTATTGAGGAATTCGACGATCGCCGCACGGAGCGGGCATTGAATGAGATGAACGACATCTGCTACAAGCACCGCGACTATATGTGGGACATACTCATTCAGTCGCCGTAAATCCCGGCGGCAGGTGTCGCAAAATTTAACAGTCCGCGGGGAAAACGCTGAAATCTGGCTGCCGCTGCGGTAGCCTTGTTGTCGCTGGCACCAGACCGAAGCGCGATCCGGGGATAGACCGCCCGGAACCACGGTCAAAAGATAATACGATGCAACACGGAGAAGGCATTTGCGCCTGTTGCTCTACATAACACTGGCAGCATTGATCGGCACCTGTTCGTCGCCACCACCGCTCCTTGATCAGGTGCTCGAAACCGGCGAACTGCGCGTCGTCACGCGCGACAGTCCCGTGTCCTATGTTATCGGCCCGGAAGGTCCATCCGGACCGGAGTTCGATCTTGTTGCGGCGTTCGCCAGAGAACTGGGCGTCGACCTTGTCATCGATACCGTCGACAGTGTTTCGGAAATTCTGCCGCATGTCATCGCCGGCAACTCGCACATGGCCGCCGCGGGTCTGTCGATCACCGAATCACGCCGTGAATTTCTCAACTTCGGCCACCCCTACGAAACGGTCAACATGCACCTCATCTACAAGCTGGGTACCGGCAAGCCACGTAGTATCGATGATGCTATCGGCCGTTCGATCGAGGTCATGGCCGGCAGCAGTCATGCAGACATGCTGTTGTCGCTGCGGCAGCAGGGTTATGCGGATCTGCAATGGTCCGAGAATGCCGACGCTGAGGTCACCGACCTGCTCGCCGAAGTGGCAAACGGTAACCTGGACCTGACGGTATCGGACAGCACGGAATTCGACATCCAACGGCACTTCCATCCCGACCTGCGCGTTGCGATCGATCTCAGGCTGGACGATCCACTCGCCTGGGGATTTCCGAAGGGCAGGGGAGACAGCTTGCTTGCTCGTGCAGACAAGTTCTTGATTAACGCGGATCGTCGCGGCTACCTCGCACGCGTCCATGACCGTTACTATGGCCATACGAAGAAATTCGACTATGTCGGCACGCGAAATTTCATTCGCCACTACGAGAGCCGCCTGCCGCGCTACCGGCAAATGTTCGAGGAAGCTGGTGCGGATTGGGACGTCGATTGGCGCTTGCTCGCAGCCATCGGCTACCAGGAATCTCATTGGCGTTCCGGTGCGGTTTCACCGACCGGTGTGCGTGGCATCATGATGCTCACGCAAGACACGGCGGAATATCTCGGTATCGGTGACCGCGTCGACCCGAAGAACAGCATCTTCGGCGGCGCGCAGTACTACGCACGACAGACGGAACGTGTTGCAGATACAGTCGACGAGCCTGATCGTACCTGGATGGCGCTTGCTGCCTACAACGTCGGCTTCAATCACATCAAGGATGCACGACTGATCGTCGAGATGCAGGGCGGCGATCCGGATACCTGGGTCGACATTTCGGAGACATTGCCGCTGCTATCCCAGCGCAAGTGGTATACGCAAGTGCCTTTCGGCTATGCGCGGGGCTGGGAGCCTGTTCTTTACGTAAACAACATTCGCAGCTACTACAATATCCTCAAATGGCTGACAGCGAACGAGGAGACCGAAGAGGCAGAGCCGAGCATCGACGACTTGCCCGAGGTAATCGAAGAGCCGGCAGAGATCACCGAAACCTGAATCGCGCGCTGGGGCGCGCTCCCACAGCAACATAAAAGGGGTCAGATTCCTTTTTCTTGAAAAAGGAATCTGACCCCTTTTTTATCGACGTCCCGCGAAGAATGCCTTGAGAACCTCGCCACATTCATCGGCGAGCACGCCACCATTGATCTCAAAGCTGTGATTGAAAGCCGGGCTGTCCGTCAGGTCGATAGCGCTACCGGCCGCACCCGCCTTGGGATCATAAGCACCAAAGACCAGGCGACCGATACGTGCCTGCACGAGTGCGCCCATGCACATCGTGCAGGGCTCCAGCGTGACATACAGCGTAGCGTTGTTCAGGCGATAGTTTTCGAGCGCGTGGGCGGCTGCGCGCAGTGCAACGACTTCCGCATGCGCACTGGGATCAGTGTCACTAATCGTCCGATTGATACTACGGGCAATAATCTCGTCGTCGACAACAACGACTGCACCGACGGGAACCTCACCGGCCTGCGCCGCAATTTTTGCTTCGCTGATTGCCGCCCGCATGTGCCCGAGATCGCTATCCGACCAGGCCGTCATCTACTCCCACTCGATCGTTGCCGGTGGTTTGCCGGAGATATCGTAAGTAACGCGTGAAATACCGTCGACTTCGTTGATAATGCGCAGTGAGACGTGCTCGAGAAAGTCGTAAGGCAGGCGCGCCCAGCGTGCCGTCATGAAATCGATCGTCTCGACTGCGCGCAATGCGATCACGTATTCGTAGCGACGGCCGTCGCCCATGACGCCGACAGACTTGACGGGCAGAAAGACGGCGAAAGCCTGGCTGACCTGGTCGTACAGATCGTGCTTTCTCAATTCGTCGATGAAGATGTCGTCGGCGAATTGCAGTTGTTCGACAAACTCCGGCGTGACCTCACCGAGCACTCGCACGCCGAGACCCGGACCAGGGAACGGATGCCTGAACACCATCTCACGCGGCAGCCCGAGCTCGAGACCGATCTTGCGCACCTCGTCCTTAAAGAGCTCACGCAACGGCTCGACGAGCGACATGCGCATGTTGTCCGGCAGGCCCCCAACATTGTGATGCGACTTGATGACGTGTGCCTTGCCGGTCGAGGCGCCAGCCGACTCGATGACGTCAGGATAAATCGTGCCCTGCGCAAGCCATTCAATACCTTCGAGCTTGTGCGCTTCCTCGTCGAAGACTGCAATGAATTCTCCGCCGATGACCTTGCGTTTCTCTTCGGGGTCGCTGACACCTTCGAGCGCACTGAAGAATCGCTCGGCCACATTGACACGTATGACGCGCACGCCGAGATGATCGGCAAACGTATCCATGACCTGGTCGCCCTCGTGATGACGCAAGAGACCGTGGTCGACGAACACACAGGTCAGCTGGTTACCAATCGCCTCGTGCAGCAGCGCAGCAACCACAGACGAGTCGACACCGCCGGACAAACCCAGCAGGACTTTGCCGTCGCCAACCTTTTCGCGAACGCGGGCAATGCTGTCGGCGACGATGTTGCCGGGTGTCCAATCGCTCGGACAGCCGCAGATATCGTGCACGAAGCGCTCCATGATGGCCTGGCCCTGAAGCGTATGCGTTACCTCGGGGTGGAATTGCACGCCGTAGAACTGACGCGTGCGATCCTCCATCGCGGCCAACGGTGAATTGCGGCTGGACGCGGTCGTCTCGAAACCGGGAGGCAGGGTCTCGACGCGGTCGCCGTGACTCATCCAGACCTTGAGCATCGACGGCCCACTCTCCGTATCGCTCAAACCGCCGAGCAAGCCCGAATCACCAGGCTCGATCTCGGCATAGCCGAACTCACGGTGCGCTGACGCCTCGACGTTGCCGCCGAGCTCCGCTGCCATCGATTGCATGCCGTAACAGATGCCGAGTACCGGAACACCGATTTCGAAAACCGTGTGCGAAACGCGCGGCGGATCGTCGAGATTCACCGATTCCGGGCCGCCCGACAAGATGACGCCCGATGGCTGAAATGCCCGGATCGCATCGTCGTTCATGTCCCAGGGATGAATCTCGGAATACACACCGCGTTCACGAACGCGGCGCGCGATCAGCTGCGTGTACTGGCTGCCGAAATCAAGGATCAACAGCCGGTGGGCGTGAATGTCCTTGCGTGGAATTTTGGAAACCGTGGCGGGCTGGCTCATAGCTATCCGTTCAGTTCTCAACTAGTACGGTAGTTCGGCGCTTCTTTGGTAATCGTCACGTCGTGCACGTGACTCTCCTTCATACCGGCGCTCGTGATGCGCACAAATTGCGGCTTCGTGCGCATGTCCTCGATCGTGCCGCTACCCGTATAACCCATTGCGGCACGAATACCACCGATAAGCTGGTGCACGATGGCGATCAGGCTGCCCTTGTATGCAACGCGCCCCTCAATGCCTTCCGGCACGAGTTCTTCGAGTTCCTCGGTGGTGTCCTGAAAGTAGCGGTCGGACGATCCGTGTGACTGCCCCATGGCGCCTATCGAACCCATGCCCCGGTAGGATTTGTAAGAGCGTCCCTGGTACAACTCAACCTCGCCCGGCGACTCTTCGGTACCCGCAAACAGACCACCGATCATTACGGAGTGCGCGCCGGCGACAAGCGCCTTGGCGATGTCACCCGAATAGCGAATGCCACCATCGGCAATCAGCGGTATGCCTTTCTTCTTCAGGGCCGCCGCCACCTCGGCCACCGCCGATACCTGCGGCACGCCGACGCCTGCGACGACGCGCGTCGTACAGATCGATCCGGGTCCGATTCCGACCTTGACGCCGTCGGCGCCGGCTTTGACAAGCGCCTCCGCAGCGTCTCCCGTGACGATGTTACCGCCGAGGACCTGCAGGTCCGTGTATTTCTTCTTGATCTGGCTGACCCGATCGAGCACACCCTTGGAAAAACCGTGCGACGTATCAACGACCAGCATGTCGACGCCGGCCTCGACGAGCGCATCAACGCGATCGTCCGTGTCATAGCCGGTACCTACGGCAGCCCCGACGCGCAATGCGCCGCTGTTGTCCTTGCAGGCACGCGGGAAGTCCTTGGCCTTCTGGAAATCCTTCGCGGTGATCATCCCCTTGAGTTCGAAGTTGTTATCGACAACCAGAACTTTCTCAATGCGATGCTGATGCAGGAGAGACACGACCTCTTCCTCGTCAGCACCCTCGCCCACCGTTACGAGACGCTCCTGCGGCGTCATCACGCTCGACACTGGCGCATCGAGTTGCGTCTCGAAGCGGAGATCTCGGCCCGTCACAATACCGACAGTCTGTTTTTCGCTGACAACCGGCACCCCGGAAATGCCCATCGCACGTGTCAGGTCGATAACCTCGCGTATCGTCATGTCGGGAGTCACCGTAATAGGGTTCCGCACGATGCCGCTCTCGAACTTCTTGACCGTATGAACCTGGCGGGCCTGCTCCTCGATCGTCATGTTCTTGTGGATGACGCCGATGCCGCCCTCCTGCGCCAGCGCGATCGCGAGGCGGGCTTCGGTGACCGTATCCATGGCGGCCGACAAAATCGGAATATTGAGCGTTATTTCGGCCGTCAGCCGCGTACTCAGGTCGACCTCGCGGGGCAGTACGTCGGAGTAGCCGGGCTGCAGCAGGATGTCGTCGAAGGTCAGGGCTTCCTTGGCGATTCGCATGGCAGGTGTCGCGTCCTTGGTGAGGTTAAACGGACCATTGTACGCGCATGATTTTTTCGGCAAAAGCTTTTGCACGTCGGCTATACTCGCGAGCATGGAAAACTCGGGTCAGGCGACCGCGCTCTCGGTCAGCCAGTTAAACCGCCAGGTAAAGACCTTGCTCGAAAGCGGACTCACACGACTCTGGGTCCAGGGTGAAATCTCCAACCTCGTACGTCCCGCCTCCGGTCACCTCTATTTCAGGCTGAAGGACGAGTCGGCGCAGATCGCCGCCGCCTTTTTCCGCAACCGGCAACGCGGCCCGACGATCAGCTTCAAGAACGGCGACCATGTGCTGGCATTCGGCCAGGTCAGCCTGTACGAGGCGCGCGGCGACTACCAACTCATCGTCGAACAGATCGAACCGGCGGGTGAAGGTGTGCTCCAGCGCCGCTACGAGGCGCTGAAAAAGAAGCTTGCCGACGAGGGGCTGTTCGACGAAGACCGCAAGCAGCCTTTTCCCGAACTGCCGCGCCGCGTTGGTGTCATCACCTCGCCCAGCGGAGCAGCGATCCGTGACATCCTGACTATTCTCAGACGCCGTTTCCCGGCAGTTCCGGTCGTCATCTACCCGAGCGCCGTGCAAGGCGACGCGGCAGCACCCGAACTCGTCGCCGCATTGCAGTCGGTGGTGAAACGCGACGAATGCGACGTGATCATTCTCACCAGGGGTGGCGGCTCGATCGAAGACCTGTGGGCCTTCAATGACGAACTACTTGCCCGCACGATTTCCGATTCGCCGATTCCGGTTGTGAGCGCCGTTGGGCACGAGATTGACTTCACGATTGCCGACTTCGTCGCCGACGTTCGCGCCCCGACGCCGTCCGCCGCCGCTGAAATGGTCGTGCCCGACCGCGAAGAGTGGTTGCGTGCTTTCGATGCGCTGCTGGCACGCGCTGCACGCCAGGGGCGCAGAACCCTCGATGACAAGGGGCAGGCGCTTGATTGGCTGCACCGTCGCCTTGTCGCAGGCAGCCCGGCCGCTCGCGCACAACAGTCTATTAACCAACTGGCGCAACTTCGGCAGCGACTCGCGGCGGCGGGTCGTCGTGCAGTTTCCGAGCCCGGACACTCGTTGCGCGTCGCGGCGCGCGCACTGGACGCAGTTAGCCCGCTGGCGACACTCGATCGCGGTTACGCCATTGTCACGGACGCCAGTGGCAAGGCACTAATGCGCGCACGCGATGTCAAACGGGGCGAAGACGTACGCGCACGACTCGCCGAAGGCGAATTGATTGCGACGATCAGGGAAGTGATCGATGCAGGTAAATAGCTTTCTACTCAGTACATTTCTTCTGGCTGTGACGACAGTCGCCAACGCGATGCCGGACCATGCACCGTGGCCGGGCGGCATTGCCGTCATCGATGTCGGCCCGTCGGAAGCGCCACGCCCGATCGTTGAATTCGGCGACCGTCGCATTCTCGTTGCAAGGCAAGGTGACCGCTGGGCTGCCGCAGTAGGGATCCCGCTCGACACGCCAGCCGGAGAAGCCTCGATTCGCATCAACACGGCTCGCGATGTTGCGTTCGAGGTCAGATCGCACGACTACCGGGAGCAGCGACTGACCGTCAAGAACCAGAGTCACGTAACGCCGGACGAAGAGCAATTGGCGCGCATCGGGCGAGAGCGCAAGATCATCGATGCTGCACTGACCAACTGGCGCGACACACCGGTCGAGAGCGTGACGCTTGCCACCCCGGTATCGGGACGGCGTAGTTCCAGCTTCGGTCTGCGGCGATTTTTCAACGACCAGCCACGATCGCCGCACAAAGGCATGGATATCGCCGCGGCGGAAGGGACGGCCATCGCAACACCGCGCGACGGAGTCGTAACGGCGACCGGTGATTTCTTCTTCAACGGCAAGACTGTCATCATCGACCATGGTCAGGGCCTGGTCACAATGTATTGCCATCTGAGCACGTTTGGCGTCGACGAGGGCGTTACAGTCAGGACGGGCGACACCATAGGCGAAGTCGGATCGACGGGCCGGGTCACCGGCCCGCACCTGCACTTCGGTACCTACCTTAACGGCACCGCTGTCGATCCCGCACTGTTACTTCCCACGAACGCCGAAGGTGAGTAGCTGCGCGGTCCGGCTCGACGTCGCCTGGGGATTCCAGCGCTCAGTCGGCGAAGCGACCGCCGCAGTCGAGGAACTCGCAGATAAGGGGACGGAACGCGTCCATGTCGACGAGGAATGAGTCATGACCGCGGATGCAGTCGAGTTCGACCAGCGTCGTCTGCGTGCACGCGGTCTTCATGCCGTCGGCCAGTTGCTGCTGCTGATGTAGCGGGAAAAGGATGTCGGTTTCGACGCCGATCACAAGGGCGCGCTCGAGTTTCAGGAGGCTGAAACCGGCGGCCAGCGAGCCGCCGTGCTCGGCCAGGTCGAAGAGATCCGATGCGCGCGACAGATACAGGTAGCAATTGGCGTCGAAGCCGCCGCTAAAACGGTTCGCGTGATTCTCGAGATAGGACTCGACCGAGAATTCGATGCGAAACGGGCCGTCCACCGGGCCGAAATCCGTCGTACGCTCGCGACCGAAGCGTTGCTCCCACTCCTCCGGCGACCGGTAGGTCATCATGCCGAGCTTGCGAGCCAGCTTTTGCCCGATGATTGGCGGGTCGCTGGCGTCGTAGTTACCGCCCTGCCACTTCGGGTCGCAGCGGATCAGCTCTCGTTGTAGCGAGCGGACGGCGATCGCAAATGGTAGCGGCCTCGCCCCGGATGAAATTGAAACGAAAGCCGCTGCTACATCGGGGTGATTGACACAGAGTGCCAGGCCGCTCATGCCGCCCATCGAACAACCGACAACAGTGTGCAATTTGTCGATGCCCAACTGCCGTATCAGCCCGTAGGCCGCCTCGCCGACATCCTCGAGTGTCAGCGTCGGAAACGACAAGCGGTAAAGCTCGCCGGTTTCCGGGTTGATCGACGCCGGCCCGGTAGAGCCGAAGCAGCTGCCCAGCGAATTGACGGCAATAATGTAGAAGCGATCCGTGTCGAGCGGAAAACCGGATCCGATCATGTCTTCCCACCAGCCCGGCGTCGCATCCTCGCCCGAGGACGCGGCGTGAGCTGACGGCGACAGACCGCTGAAGATCAGGATCGCGTTGTCTTTCGCCTCGTTGAGGTCGCCCCAGGTCTCGTAGGCGACCGTCGGCGACATCAGATAGCCACCCCGGTGCATCGGGAAGCGACCTTCCAGCGTTACAAATTTTGTTGCTGCACCCATCGCCGGAATTCCTGATCCTGCCAGCCCTCAGTCTACTTCTTTACGTGCTTCATGAGCCGCTTGCGTTTCTGTTCCTGCCGTGGCGTCAACTTGTTACGCCGGCCCTTGTAGGGATTGTCTCCCGTCCTGAATGATAAACGAACTGGCGTGCCTTTGAGCCTGAATGCCTTGCGGAAGCGGTTGATCAGGTAGCGGCGGTACGCTTCCGGCACGTGCTTGGTCTGGTTGCCGTGAATCACGATCACGGGTGGATTGCGGCCACCCTGGTGAGCGTATCGCAAGCGAATGCGCCGGCCACGAACGAACGGCGGCGGATGCGCGGTGACGGCGCTTTCGAGTTCCCGCGTCAGTTCCGTGGTGGACAGATCCGCAGTCGCCGCCTTGTAGGCACGCTCGACCGCCGGCAGCAGATCGCCAACGGCTGTTCCGTGCAGCGCCGAGATCGTGATGCGCTCGGCGAACCCCAGAAACGGGAGGCGCCGCTCGAGTTCGTCGCGCACGTGCTTGCGTTCGTTCGCGGTGAGTCCGTCCCATTTATTGGTGACGACGACCAGCGCCCGGCCCCGCTCGAGTACCAACCCCAGCAGGCTCACATCCTGCTCCGTGATGCCTTCGTGCCCATCGAGCACGGCGATGACGACCTGCGCCTGTTCGATCGCCTGCAACGCCTTGATAATACTAAATTTTTCGATGACCTCGTGCACTTTCGCGCGACGCCGTATCCCGGCGGTATCGATAAGTACGTACTTGCGATCATTGCGCTCGAAAGGAACGGCAACGCTATCGCGGGTCGTGCCGGGTTGGTCAAAGACAACCAGGCGGTCCTCACCTATCAAACGATTAATGAGTGTCGACTTGCCGACATTGGGGCGGCCGATGACCGCAATACGCAATTCGTCGACTTCTCCGTCATCCTCCTCGTCGGCATCCTCCGGGGCTTCGAAGTCGGCAAGTACCGCATCCATCAGGGCACTGATTCGGTCGCCGTGAGCGGACGACACGGCATGCGGGTCTCCGATGCCAAGGCGATGAAACTCGCTGGATGCAACGTCGGCGTCGAGGCCTTCGGCTTTGTTGACCGCCAGCCATACCTTGCCCGCGTTCCTGCGTGCCAGGTCTGCGACGTGCTCGTCGGCTGCGGTCAGCCCCTCGCGTCCATCGACCAGGACGATCGCCGCGTCCGCTTCCCCGAGAGCACGCACGGTCTGTTCAACCATGCGCTCATCGATCCCGACTTCACCGCCGGCAACACCGCCGGTGTCGATGACGAGGTACGGGATTGCGCCCAGCTTGCCGAAACCGTACTTGCGGTCTCGTGTCAGACCCGGGTAGTCGGCAACCAGTGCGTCTCGTGAACGTGTCAGACGATTGAACAGTGTCGACTTGCCGACATTGGGCCGGCCAATCAGTGCAATGACGGGTAGCATCGGACGAGCCCGACAATATGTCAGGCTTCCTCGTCGTCGGCCGTATCGGGCGCGCGGCGCTTTTGCTGCTTGGGCTCTTTGACGACCCAGGCAGAGATCGTGCCATCGTCACACTGCACGTACAGCCTGTCCGCAACGACGATCGGCGTGCTGATGATAGCTTGTTTGCCGGCCCTGACCCGTGCCGCGGGCTCACCGTCGACATTGCTGAAGAAGTGCAGATAACCTTCGAGGTCGCCGACGACAATTGTGGAGCGGAACGACACTGGCACGGTCGGCTCGCGGCGCAACAGGGCGCCCTGGCGCCATATTTCCGTACCCGAACTGCGATTCATGGCAACGACTTCGCCATTTTCGAGCGTCGTGTAAACGTTGTTCCAATCCGCCGTCACGCCCTCGAATGTCGACAATTCGCGCGTCCACAGCATCTGCCCCGATTCCGCGGCCAGCGATGCGACACGTCCATGGTAACCGGAGGCGTATACATCCTGCCCGACGACGGCGATATCGCCATCGATGTCGGCCAGGCGATCCAGGTCCGAACGACCGCTCGGCGGCGACAGCATGCTTTCCCATTGCACGTCGCCGCTGGCCAAATCGACCGCGACCAGTCGGCCGTTATCGAAACCCGTAATTACGGTCTGTCCTGACTGCACCGGCGACGTCGTTCCACGAATGGTTAATGCGGGGGTCGACTGCTCGATCGACCATTGTTCGGATCCATCAAAAACAGACAAGGCACGCAGCTGATTGTCGACCGTTTGCACGACGACGCGCTCACCGAACACCAGTGGTGTCGCCAGTGACTCGCCGCCTATGTATGCCCGCCAGCGCTCGCTACCATCATTGGTACTCAGCGCGATGACAAAACCGTCGGCTGCTACAACAACGACAACGTCGTCGCCGACGCCCGGACCCGACGACAATGTTATATCGAGCTTGTTGCGCCATACCTGCTTACCGGTTTCGGGATCGAATGCGCTCACGTTGCCATCGAAACTGGCCGCATAGATTCGATTCCCGTCACCAACTGGACGCAATGCAACCCGCAAGAACTCGGCATCGCCGCCCACTTTGGCCGACCAGAGTTTCTTGATCGGCACCTTCGTCTCGAAATCTATCAGCTCCGCCGGCTCGAGTTCTTCATCATCATCACCGAATAGCCCACAGGCCGAGAGCCCGAGTACGAGCGACGAGACCAGCAGATTGCGCGCGGCGCGTCTCACTCGCTGCCATCCTCACCGACGCCATCGGGCGCGGCAGCTTCTTCATCGCCGGTCTCGACGTCACCGACTTCAGCGGATGCATCGATAGCGACTGCGTCCTCCGGCAGATCGAGCATTTTCAGCTGCACCAGGCCCTGGTCGATCGTCGGAACCCGCTCCTGTAGCGCAGTTTCATATGATTTCCGCGCATCGGCAAAGCGACCGAGCGCAACGTAAGCGTCGCCACGCGTTTCCGCGTAGCGGGCCACAAACGCCACGTTGTCCTGGCCATCAAGCAGCGTCAGCACTTCCTCAGCCTTGTCCTGGTACAACAGAATTTTCGCAAGCCGCACGCGGCCAACGTGCTTGAAGTTCTCGACACCGTCCATCGCCATCAAGCCTTGCAGTGCTTCGGCTGCATCCTGGTCACGGTTCTTGTCCATATAAAGTCGCGCCATGGCGAGTTTGGACTGCGCCGCGTAGGAACTGTTCCCGTGAGCGGTCGCAAGTTCCGCTGCCTCGACCTCAGCTCCCTCGAGATCGCCGCCGGCGACTTTCTCAGTGAGCGCGTCATACAACGCCGAGGCTTGTTCTTGCGCGGTAACCTGTGCCGCTTGGTATCGGTTCAAGCCGAACAGAATGGCCGCGCCGAGCACGACGCCGCCGACGACATAGAAGCCGTAGTCCGACCACCACATACGCATACGCTCGATCTGTTCTTTTTCTGAAAGTAATTCGTCCACTGCTAGTGCCTTTTTCCTTGCCTGCGCCAGCCTGCGCCGCCGCTTATCCCAGTTTGTCCGCCAGCAATTTCGCCAGCTCGTCCAGCCCAACGCTGTATTGCTCTTCGCGGGTTCGCAGCGGCTTGATGCCGATACGCTCCTCCGCCATCTCCTGCTCGCCGAGGATCAGCGCAAACTCCGCATTGCTGTTGTTCGCACGTTTCATCTGCGATTTAAAACTGCCGCCATCGAGATTCACCTCGACGCGGATTCCGGAAAACGTGTCGCGCAACGTCTCCGCGACCCCAAAGGCGCGTTCCAGCGTGCCTTCGCCGACCGCAACCAGATAAACGTCGGCGTCGCTGTCCGGCGCTTCGCCGCCACATGCTTCGAACAGCGCAACAAAACGCTCGATACCCATCGCCCAGCCCACCGCCGGCGTCGGCCGTCCGCCGAGCTTCGCGACCAGCCCGTCGTAGCGTCCGCCAGAGCAGACCGCACCCTGCGATCCGAGCGCATCGGTGACCCACTCGAACACGGTGCGATTGTAGTAGTCGAGCCCCCGTACGAGGCGCGGATTCAACGTGTAGTCGACTCCCGCCGCGTCCAGCAGCGCCCGCAGCTCTTCGAAGTGGTCTGCCGATTCCGCGTCCAGGTAGTCCAACATTACCGGCGCGGCGTCAATAATCGCCTGCATCTCCGGATTCTTGCTATCGAGGATGCGCAACGGGTTCCGCTCGAGGCGCCGAATACTATCCTGATCCAGCTGATTTTTCACGCTGGAAAAGTATTCCACGAGCGTTTCCCGGTAGTGCTGGCGGGCATCGCCGGTGCCCAGGGAATTGAGCTCGAGTCCGAGCCTCGAGATGCCGAGTTCGCGCCACATCCTCGCGCTCATCAGGATAAGTTCGGCGTCGACATCGGGACCGGCATAGCCGAGCGCCTCTACATTGAACTGGTGGAACTGGCGATAGCGCCCCTTTTGCGGCTTTTCATAGCGGAACATCGGGCCCGAAGTCCACAATTTCTGCCGCTGATTGTGCAACAGGCCGTTCGTGATGCCCGCGCGCACGACGCTCGCCGTCGCCTCGGGTCGCATTGTCAGGCTCTCGCCGTTGCGATCCTCGAAGGTATACATCTCCTTCTCGACGATATCCGTTACCTCGCCAATGGAGCGCCGAAACAGTTCGGTGTACTCCAGGATCGGTAAACGGATCTCGTCATACCCGTAAGAACGCACGATGTCCTGGACGACCTGCTCGAGGTAACGCCACGTGCCGGATACGTCCGGCAGGATGTCATTCATTCCCCTGATAGCTTTCGGTTTCATGGCAGCGTTCCGGCCGGCACTAGGGGGCGTGGAGAATTAGTCTTGCGGTGCGACCCCGACGGTCGGCGTCCGCTATCGCGAAATCACTGCCGTTGACGCGCAGGCTGACATTGTCCGCATCCCCGAACAGCACCGACAAGGGACTGCGACCGCTAACATTGACCGTCCGCCCGGTTCGACCCATATCGAAGAAGAGTCGCCTGCCAGTTGCATCGAAGATCTCGGTCCAGCAATCGCCCATGAATGTGATCGATAGCCGTACGTCTCCTTCAGCCACAACCGCTGGCAGCAGGCTTTCGGCTACGTCCACTTGCGGCATCTCCTGCTCCTGCGTCGCGGGCGGCTGTGCCTCCTCAATGGCCGCAACCGCTTGTTCCTCATCACTGGCAGCATCCGCCTCATCAGATAGCGTCTCGTCTTCGGCAGGCGCTTCAACGGGGGTTGCCGCGGGCAATTGAATCACCGGCTCTTCCGTCGCAAAAGGTTGCATGACGAATAGCCAGTAGGCCATGGCAACTACCAGGACGACGATGATGCCGGCAATCCACGGGCCGGGCGACAATTCGCGCTTCGGTCTGGTCCGGTTTGTTACGACAGGCGGTATCGATTGCGAACGTGTCAGCCGATAATAGTCCGTCAGCACGTCTTCGTGATCTACGCCAACGAGTTGCGAATACTTGCGCAGGTGCCCTTTGGCAAAAACCGGCGCGCCGAGAACATCGAAGTCGTTTTTTTCCAACGCGCGAACCTTGGGCTCGTCGAGGTGCAATTCCTTGGCGATCTCCAGGACGCTTATTTGCCGCTCGCGCCGAGCTTCAGCGAGGCGCTCGCCACCACGCGGTCCCGGCGGCGCTGCCTCGGGCCCGACTTCTTCCGGATTGTCAGTTTCGTCGTTCATGGTTTCGGTGGCGGGAATTTCCTAATCAGACTGGCGAACTCTCTGTGCCTCCAGCGAGTTCGGATAGTCCTTGAGCAACTGCATGGTGTATTCCCGGCGCGCTGAATCGTCGCCAAGTTGTTCTTCTATCCGAATTCCATGGTAGAGGACGGTCGAAGACACGGGGCTCGAGGAGAGATAACGTTGCAGGAATGCGCGCGCCCTCAGGTAATCGGATTTCTCGAAAAACAGCACTGACATCTGCAGCAGTGCCTCACCATGGTTTGGACGCCGCTCGAGCGCACCGCGCAGGTATTTCTCGGCCTGCTCATAGTCAGGTTTTTGCATCATGCAAACACCGGCATTGGTAAATGTACGCTCGGCGTAGTCGTTCGTCGGCGCCTTCAGCGCTTTATCGAAGTACTTGCGAGCATCGTCATACCGCCCGTTGCGGCACAGGAACACAGCGTAGTTGTCCTGAACCTGGAAGTCGCGCGGCGCCGCGCGCACGGCCTTGTCGTATGCATCCTCGGCCAGGCGTACATTTCCCAGCGCCTCGTACGACAGCCCCAGCGTTGACCACGCGATGGCATTCCCGGGGTCGAGTTCGAGCGACAACAGCAGGCGATCCCTTGCCAGGTCGTACTCGCCGTTACGGTAATAGCGTGCCCCGAGCTGGTAGTTGAGATCGGCCGCGTCCCTCTCGTTTGGTTCAGACTCGGGGGGACCCGACGTCGTCGAAATACAGCCTGAAGAAATTAACATGGCCGCCATAGCCACCACTATTGCCACCGAAGCTCCATCGCTCTTTTTCACGCCGTTACCACCCTGATTTTCTTTTCGCTGAGCCGCTTGCGAACCCGATCACTAACCTTGCCGGCCAATTGCCCGCACGCCGCATCGATATCATCCCCGCGCGTCTTGCGAGTCGTTGCAACGATACCGCGATCACGCAAACGATTCTGGAAAAACCTGATCGTATCGACCGCAGAGCGCTCGAAAACCGTGCCCGGGAAAGGATTGAAGGGAATGAGATTTATTTTGGCTGGCTTGCCCGCCAGCAGGTCCGCCAGTTCGTCCGCATGCTGCAACGAATCGTTCTCATTGCGCAGCATTACATATTCGAACGTGATGAAGCGATTCGCATGTTTAGCCGCGTAGCGCCAACAGGCATCCAGCAGTTGCTCTATCGGGTGAAGCTTGTTGATCGGCACCAGCCGGTTACGTAATTCATCGTTCGGCGCGTGCAATGACACGGCAAGCGACACGTTGCATTCGTCGCCGAGCTTTTCGACGTGCGGAACGATACCGGAGGTGCTCACGGTGACGCGGCGCCTCGACAAACCGAATGCGTAATCGGAGATCAGCAACTCCAGCACAGCAACGACATTGCGATAGTTGGCAAGCGGTTCGCCCATGCCCATGAAGACGACATTCGTAACAGCGGGCTCACCGTTTTCCCGTCGGGGCAGCACGCTGTTCGCATGCCAGACCTGCCCAATGATCTCGGCAGCGCTGAGGTTACGATTGAATCCCTGCGCACCGGTCGCACAGAACGCGCAGTCGAGTGCGCAGCCCACCTGTGACGAAATGCACAGCGTGCCTCTGCCCGGCTCGGGAATGAAAACAGTTTCGATGCGTTGCCCGGAACCACTGGCGAACAACCACTTCACCGTACCGTCCGAGGAATCGTGTTGTGAATCGACGCGCGGAAACTCGATTGTGGCGGTTGCTTCGAGTTGCGAACGTGCCAACTTCGACAGATCCGTCATCGCCGCAAATTCTGTTTCACCGCGCTGATACATCCACTGGAGCAGTTGCCTTGCCCGGTAGGGCTTCTCGCCATGGCCGGCAAAGAATTGCTCGAGCTCACCTTGCGGCATGCCGAGCAGATTCACCTTGTCCGTGTCATCGGCCATGAGGCGCCCGCGTCAGCGAGTCCTTGCGCAAACGCCGTCGTCGCCGAAGAAAAACGCGATCTCGGTTGCTGCTGTGTCGGGACCATCCGATCCGTGCACGATGTTTTCCTCGATGCTCTCGGCAAAATCGGCGCGAATTGTGCCCGGATCGGCGTCCGCCGGATTCGTGGCGCCCATGATTTCACGATTTGCGGCTATTGCATTGTCGCCCAACAGCACCTGTGCCACGACCGGACCGGACGTCATGTAGCTGACCAGGTCATTGAAGAACGGGCGCTCTTTGTGAACGGCATAAAATCCCTGCGCCTGTTCTTCACTCAGGTGCATCATCCTCGCAGCGACAATTTCGAGGCCCGCTTTCTCGAAGCGTCCGTAGATCTCGCCGACCAGATTTTTTTGTACGCCATCCGGCTTAATAATAGAGAGCGTCTGCTCAACGGCCATGCAATTTTCCTTGTTTCAGAATAGTGGAGATTCCCGCCCGCGCCAGAATCCGGCAGGGCGTACGTAAACCCTCGATTTTACGTGGCATTTCTGAGCCGGGCAACGGCGGCAGGTCAGACGTTGAAGCTTTCTCCGCAGCCGCATTCGCCGCTGACGTTGGGGTTTCTGAAGCTGAACGCCTCATTGAGGCCGCTCTTGGTGAAGTCGACCTCGGTACCATCGATCAACGGCAGCGCCTCCGGGTCGACGACCAGCGTGACGCCCTTGTCTTCGAAGACGATGTCGCCATCCGCGATGACATCCGCGTAATTGATGACATAGGAGTAGCCGGAACAGCCTGTCTTGGTCACACCAAGACGCAGACCGACACCCTTGCCACGGGCGTCCAGATAGTTACGCACACGGCTTGCTGCCGATTCCGTCAGTGAAATTGCCATCGTTTACCCATTATCGTCGTTCAGGTCGCGCAGGACGCTTTGCCCAAGCGAATGCACTGCATCTTCGAGCACAAGTATACGACCCAACTTCTCCGTGGGTACAGGTAAAGTTGCCATAACTTCGGCCGCCCCGAAATCGAGCAGGTCAGAGCATGGCCGGCCTTCGTAATCCCTGCAGAAGGACTCCGTAGCCGCAAGCAGATGAGGACAGCCCCAGGCACGGAAACGCAGAGCCTCGAGCACGCCGTCGCCACAACTCGCCGCCAGCGAAATACGCACCCCCTGGTCGTCGACACGGGCGTGGGCCGCATCCGCCAGGTCGCCAGCACGCGCCAGATCGGCGAACAACTCTCGTACGCGGTCGCTGTAGGGCTCGTTGCTCATGCCGTACGCCGGGGTGCCAACGCGCGCAGGCGCTCGACGGCGCGCCGGTACAGATCTGCTGCAAGATCAACCTCCGCGGCAGTCGTTGGACGGCCGAGGCTGAAGCGGATCGCACTCTGTGCCATCTCATCACTCAGACCAAGAGCCCGCAGCACGTAGGACGGCTCCTGGGTCTTGGCATTGCACGCCGAGCCAGTGGCAACGCACATTGGCTCGAGAGCCAGCAACAAGCTCTCGCCTTCGACGTCGTCGATGCTGACATTGAGTATTCCCGGAAATGACGCTTCCGCGCTGCCGTTGCGGACGATGCCCGGCAGTTCGCTAATTTTCGCCCACATGCGATCGCGCAGCGCACTGAGGTGTTGCAGGTCGTCGTGCATGCTGCCGTGCGCGATCTCCGCTGCGTGGCCGAAGCCCGCGATCAGCGCCGCGGCAAGCGTGCCGGGCCGGAGCGAACGCTGCTGGCCGCCGCCGTAGAGCAGTGGCTCCACATGACATCCCGGGCGATCGGCAATGTACAACGCGCCGATACCCTGGGGCCCGTATATCTTGTGCGCGGTAGTCGACAAGAGATCGACGGGCAGTACACCGAGGTCGATGGGTAGCTTGCCGACCGACTGCGCTGCATCGACATGAAAAAGCACGTCGCGCTCGCGACAGATCGAACCGATGGCTTCGATGTCCTGGATGACTCCGGTTTCGTTATTGATATGCATGATCGAGACGAGCTGGGTGTCATCCCGGATTGCCGCCGCGAGTGCCGCCAGGTCAAGCAACCCCGAACGATCGGGGTGAAGCCGGCTTACCTCGAATCCCTGTTTTTCGAGTGCGCTGCAAACATCCGTAACCGCCTTGTGCTCGGTAGACATCGTGATCAGGTGCCTGCCCCGGTCGGCACGGTACTGCGCGGCGCCAGCAATCGCGAGATTGTCGGATTCGGTCGCACCCGATGTCCAGATCAGGTCCCTGGCGCGGCAACCAAGCAAGGCCGCCAACTGGCCAGTGGCATGCTCGATATGTGCGACGATGCGCCGGCCCGCAGCATGTGTGGAAGACGGATTTGCATAGTCGTCCAGCATCAGAGTTTTCATTGTCTCGACGACCCGTGGATCCACGGGCGTAGACGCCGCGTAGTCGAGGTACACGATGTTTCCTGGCGCGGTCACGAATCGGTATCCCGGTCGCGCTCGACGGCAGTCAGGATGCCGCGCAGTATGTTCACCTCGTTCTGATCGGGTCTTGCACGGATGAACAGGCGCCTGAGGCGCCGCATCAGGTGCCGCGGATTATCGGGATCCAGGAATCGTAAATCGGTCAACACGCGTTCGAGATGCTCATAAAATAGTTCGAGATCGCGGCTTGTCGCCAGCGGTGTTTCAGCAGTATAGCCAGCAGGTTTCTCCGCGTGCGCGGCCCGCAACTCATAGGTCAGCACCTGCACTGCCATCGCCAGGTTCAGCGAGCTGAATTCGGGGTTCGTGGATATCGTCAACAGCGCGTCGCAGTGATCGAGGTCCTCGTTCGACAGCCCGGATTTCTCGGGCCCGAACACGGCAGCAACAGGACCTCGGGCATTCTCCTCGATGAGTTTCGACGCGCATTCGCGCGGTTCCAGGCAAGGCCAGGAGATTGCACGCGCCCGGGCGCTCGCGCCTGCGACGAAGACACAGTCGGCGATGGCATCCGTCAGCGTCTCCGTCACCGTCGCATTGTCGAGCAGGTCCTCCGCACCGGACGCTCGCTTTGTAGCCTCCTTATCCGGGAAGTAGCGCGGGTTGACGAGCGCCAGGTCGGTGACGCCCATATTCTTCATGGCGCGTGCGACGGCGCCGATATTACCCGGGTGAGTCGTTCCGACGAGGACGATCCGTATCGACATGATTGAGACAGGCTCTGGCAAGCTGGCGGTAAAGTCCGGTATTCTACCGCCGCAGAAGAAAAGGGTCAGACCCCTTTTTTCCAAGTTCTTTGACATCGACGGAATCGTTCAATGCACGCACTTCTCAATGTGGCCGTGATGGCCGCTCGTCGCGCCGGCAACACGCTGATAAGAAACCTCGTCAAGCTCGACAAGCTGAACATCGAGCAGAAGGGCCGCAACGATTACGTCAGTGACGCGGATCGGGACGCCGAGCGCGCGGTTATCGAGACCATTCACAAGCATTATCCCGACCACGCCATTCTGGCCGAGGAATCCGGCGCAAGCGGCGAGTCCGATACCGTCTGGATCATCGATCCGCTCGACGGCACGACAAACTACCTGCACGGCTTTCCCATATTCTGTGTCTCGATCGGCGTGCAGGTGAATGGCCGCATGGAACACGCCGTTGTATACGACCCGATGCGGCAGGAGCTTTTCACGGCCTCCCGCGGTATTGGCGCGCTACTGGATGGCCGGCGTATTCGTGTCAGCGGACAATTACAACTCGAGCGCGCCCTGATCGGCACGGGCTTTCCGTTCCGCCAGGCAGAACACGCACTGCCGCCGTACCTGAAGATGCTCGGGAAGGTCGTGCGGAACACGTCGGGCGTGCGTCGCCCCGGCGCCGCCGCGCTGGACCTGTGTTACGTCGCCGCCGGGCGTCTCGATGCCTTCTGGGAGACGGGCCTCGAGCCCTGGGACCTCGCGGCCGGCAGTCTCATAATTCGCGAAGCCGGTGGCATCGTCAGTGGCCTGGACGGCAGTGAGAACTTCCTCGAGACGGGCCACATCCTGACGGGCTCGCCGAAAATCTACGCCGGAATGGCGAAACTCTGCGCCGCAGAGATCAAGGCAATACTCAACTAGGTGCCTGGCACCACTTTTCATATGTTTCGAACGTATCGAACGTTTGCATGTTGCAAACGTTCGATACGTTCGAAAAGTGGTGCCAGGTACCTTCTAAGGGAGGTCGTCGAGCAGGGTGGGGTCTTTTACGGGCTCGATCAGGTCCTGGGCATTCACGCCCAGCAACAGCGCGGTTGCACTCGCTGTGTAAATCGACGAATACGTACCGACGATGATGCCGACGATGAGCGCGATCGAGAACGGGGCAATCGATTCACCACCGAAAACCAGCAAGGCAACGAGAACCAGGAGCGTGGTTACACCGGTGATAATGGTTCGAGCGAGCATCTCGTTGATCGAGGTGTTCATGGACTCTTCAGCATCCACGCCACGCAACTTGAAGAAGTTTTCGCGAATCCTGTCGAATGCCACGACGGTGTCGTTAAGCGAATAACCAATCACGGCAAGCACCGCCGCAACGACAGTCAGGTCGAACGGCAGCCCGAGAATCGAGAAAAAGCCGACTGTCACGATGACGTCGTGCGCCAGTGCCGTTACTGCGCCAGCGGCGAACTTCCACTGAAAGCGGAACATCACGTAAGCGAAGATCAGCAACAACGCGATAATGAGCGCGAGGCCGCCCTGCTCGGCCAACTCATCGCCAACTTGCGGGCTAACCGTTTCGACACGCCGCAATTCGATCTGCTGTCCGCCAGCGGCCAGTGTGGCCTGCAATTGGGCGCGAATCTCGCCGGGATCTATGCCTTCCTGAGGCGGCAAGCGCACCAGTACGTCGGTCGCCGCGCCGAAAAACTGCACTTGTGCATCTTCGAATCCGGCATTGAACAGATCGCCGCGGATCGCTTCGACGTCGGCCGCTGACGTATAACCGACCTCGAGCAGAATGCCTCCGGTAAAGTCGATGCCGAAATTCAGGCCACGCATGCCGAACGACACCAGCGACACCGCGATCACGAGCGCCGAAATTATCATTGCGACGCGCCGCCGCGACTTGCTCAGGAAATCGATATGGGTTTTTCGTTTCAAAAATCGCATCGTCGCTTCCTAAACCGGCACGTCTTCGAGCTTGCGGCCGCCGAACGCCAGATTCACGATCGAGCGCGTGCCCACAATGGCTGTGAACATCGACGTCAGGATGCCGATCATCAGCGTGATCGCGAAACCCTTGATCGGCCCGGTGCCGAAGCCGAGCAACACGATCGCCGCGATCAGTGTCGTGATGTTGGCATCAGCGATCGATGACAGCGCCTTGTCGTAGCCTGAATGAATCGCTTGCTGTGGTGAGGAGCCCGCTGCGAGCTCCTCGCGTATTCGTTCGAATATGAGCACGTTGGCGTCAACCGCCATACCGACCGTCAACACGATGCCGGCGATGCCGGGTAGCGTCAACGATGCGCCAAGCATGGACAACACCGCGGCGATGAAAACCAGGTTCGATAGCAACGCGACATTGGCGATCAAGCCAAACACACGATAGTAAACAGCCATGAAGATGATGACCGCGAGAAAGCCGATCTGGATGGCCTGGAAGCCGCGATCGATGTTCTCTTTACCCAGGGTCGGACCGATCGTTCGATCATCCACCTTGTAAACCGGCGCCGCGAGTGCACCGGCACGCAGCAACTTCGCAAGATCGCTGGCTTCCATCGGGTTAAGACCCGTAATTTGAAAATTGTTCTTGAACACGCCGCGAATCGTCGCGGTATTGATGATTTCTTCCGACTTCACGCGCCGCGTTTCGGTTACGCCGCCACGAGTCACCGTCTCCTCACTCCATTCGATGAAGACGGTCGACATCGGCTTGTTGAGATTGTCACGTGTGGTGACCAGCATGCGTTCGCCGCCCGCGGCATCCAGCGTGATGTTGACGGCAGGCTGCCCCTCGCTGCTGAATCCGGCCGACGCGTTGACGATCTCGTCACCTGACGCGATAACTTCACGCTTGAGTATCTGTCCGGGTTCCCCGCCACGACCTAGATAGCGTCTCGAGCCGGGCATATTCCCGGATTGATCGACGAGCCGGAATTCGACGGTCGCCGTCGCCGTCAGAATCTTGTCCAGTTCGGTCGGATCCTGCACCCCGGGCAACTGCACGACGATTCGATCAACGCCTTGTCGCTGTACAAGCGGTTCGGCCACACCGAGCTCGTCGACGCGATTACGAAGCGTGGTGATGTTTTGCTCGATAGCGAAGTCCTGGCGAGCTCGCACCTGGTTCTCTGTCATGCGCACCGTGAATGTCTTACCGTCGGTGCCATCGGTAATGAGCACCTCCGGATCCGCCGTGCGGACAATGTCGCGCGCCGTCTCAAAGTCCTCGGCATTTGCCAGCCGGACCGTGATGACACGGCTGGCCAGTTCGACGCGGTGCCGGATTCGCGCGTCACGCAGGCGGTCGTCGAAATCCTGCTGATAGGACTCGAGCCGTTTCTGAATAGCCGAGTCCATGTCCACTTCGAGCAGGACATAGATGCCGCCGCGAAGATCCAGCCCCAGGCTCATCGGATTCAGGCCGAGATTCCGCACCCAGGTCGGTAGTCGCGGCGCAAGCGTCAGGGCTATATTGAGATCCCGGCCGTAGCGTTCACGCAGCGCGTCGCTGGCCGCAGACTGTTCCTCGGCAGCTTCGAACCGGAGCACCCCGCGATCGTCTTTGAGAAAAGTGGCTTCCGGCTCGATCCCGGCATCTGCCAGCACCGTCACAAAGCTATCGAGCTGCGCTTCGCTGATCGGTTCACCGAGCCGATCGGCGACTTGCAGCGCCGGCACGCTGCCGTACAGGTTCGGCAACGCGAACAGAATGCCCGTCAACAAAATGACGAGCACCAGCACATTGAGCCAGGTCGGGTACCTATTCATAAATGCTTGCCTGTCGGCGATCAGGCTTCTTCGAACGTGCCTTTCGGCACAACGGCCGAAACGCTGCTCTTCTGGATCTTGATTTCCGTGTTGTCGCTGATCTGGACGACGGCGTAGTGTTCACTGACGCCCGTAATACGGCCCAGGACACCTCCGGCTGTCAGCACTTCGTCGCCAACCTGCAGACCGGCGACCAACGCGCCATGTTCCTTTTGTTTCTTTTGCTGCGGTCGGATCAGCAGGAAATAGAATGCGATGAAAATGACCACCAGCGGCCACAGGTCGAGTAGGCTGCCTTGCGGCGCGGCCTGTTGCGCGTAAGCGCTACTGATAAAAAATTCCATGAGTTTGATTCTTCTCGTTACGAGGCTTAAAGGGTGGCCCCAAAAAACAGCGCGGTATTATGGCATAGAGCGCCAGACGTGGGGACGTGATTCGCATTCCCAAGCCGGAGAGCGGCAGAATCGGCCTCAATCGTAGCGGGCACGCAGCCCCGCAACGTACTCCGGCAACGACCCTGTTGCGATAGCCGTCCGTAGATCTTCCATAAGTTTTTGATAATAATGAAGATTATGCAACGTGGCCAGGCGCGGCCCGAGAATCTCGCCGCATTTTGCGAGGTGCCTGAGGTACGCGAGACTGTAATGACTGCAGGTATAGCAGTCGCAGTCGGGGTCCGGCGCAGAGGTATCGTCGGCGTAGCGCGCATGCCGGAATTTGACCACTCCCCGCGACGTGAACAACTGACCATTGCGCGCATGGCGCGTCGGGATCACGCAGTCAAACATATCGACGCCGCGCAAAACGGCCTCTGAGATGTCAATCGGCGTACCCACGCCCATGAGGTAGCGCGGACTCTCATCGGGCATTAGTGGCGACAGCCCGTCAAGCACGGCAAGGCGTTGCTCCTCCGGCTCGCCGACCGCCAGGCCACCGATCGCGTAGCCATCGAAACCGATTTCCTGCAATCCGGCGAGTGACTCGGCGCGCAATTCGTCGTAGATACCACCCTGGACAATGCCGAACAGCGCCTCGCCCCGATCAGGGTCATCGTTCCTGAGTTCATCGAAGCGTTGCCGGCACCGCGCAGCCCAGCGCAGCGACAACTGCATCGAGACACGCGCTTCGGCTTCGCTGGCCGGGTACGGCGTGCATTCGTCGAAGATCATCGTAACGTCAGCATTGAGGTCGTGCTGCACGTCGATCGAGCGTTCCGGCGTCAGGAAAACCTCGTCACCGTTCACTGGCGACTGAAAGCGCACGCCTTCCTCGGATAGCTTCCGCATGTTGGCAAGCGAGAATACCTGGAAGCCGCCGGAGTCAGTCAGGATTGGCCCCGGCCAGTGCATGAATTCGTGCAGGCCGCCGTGCTTCCGGATGACCTCGGTGCCCGGCCGCAACATGAGATGAAAGGTGTTGCCGAGGATGATGTCAGCGCCATCCGCGGCAACTTCCTCGGGCGTGACACTCTTGACCGTGCCGTACGTGCCCACCGGCATGAAAGCCGGGGTGCGGACGTCCCCGCGCCGGAAAGACAACACGCCACAGCGCGCTGCGCCTTCCCGGGAACCAATCTCGAACTTCACGCGTGCGCCCCGGGAGTAACGAACATCGAGTCGCCATAACTGAAAAAGCGGTACTGCTCGCGAATGGCGTATTCGTACGCGCCGAGAATACGCTCCCGGCCGGCGAATGCCGCGACCAGCATCAACAACGATGACTGCGGCAAGTGAAAGTTGGTGATCATCGCGTCGACCGATCGAAACTCGTAGCCCGGCAGGATAAACAGGTCGGTCTCGCCGTGGAAGGGCGCGATCGTGCCCCCCTGGGACGCACACTCGAGCGCACGTACTGCGGTCGTGCCGACGGCGATGACTCTGCCACCTGCTGCACGCGTTCGGGCGACAGCATCACAGCAGGCTGCGGGCACCAGTACGCGCTCCCTGTGCAGACGGTTTTCCTCGATGTGTTCGCGGCGCAGCGCCTGAAACGTGCCGGCACCGACGTGCAACGTAATCCAGGCATGCTCCACCCCGGCCGCGAGCGTGTCGTCCAGCATCTGCTGATCAAAGTGCAGGCCGGCTGTTGGCGCCGCGACCGCGCCGGGGTCTCGCGCGTAGACGGTCTGGTAACGCAGGACGTCATCGGGCTCGGCATCTCGCCCGAGATAGGGCGGCAGCGGGACTTCCCCGATTGCCTCCAGCAATGGCAGCACGGGCTCGGAAAATTCAAGCCGGAAGAACTCACCCTGGCGGCCTTGCACACGCGCAATTACACCGCCAGCGACAGTAAGACTGCTGCCTGGTTGTGGCGTCTTGCTAGCGCGTACCTGGGCCAGTGCGACGTACTCGTCCTGCACGCGCTCGATGAGGACCTCGGCCCGGCCGCCCGTCTCCTTCACAGCCGCAAGCCGCGCCGGAATGACACGTGTGTCGTTGAAGACCAGCAAATCACCAGCCTCCAGTAGCGCCGGCAAGTCGTCGAAAGTCCTGTCTGCCAGTCCTGAGCCGACCTCGAGCAGGCGGCTCTCACGACGCTCGCTCGCGGGGTATTTCGCGATCAGGGCATCAGGCAGAGCGTAGTCGAAGTCGGAGATCTGCATGGGCGCGCATGGTAGCAAAGCCATGCACGTCGAAAATGGGGTCAGAACCTTTTTCCTTATGGAAAAGGGTTCTGACCCCTTTTTTCGAACTCAGGTACGTTCGTCAGGCTGCGGAACGGGCGCCGCCCGGATGACCACTGCAGGCCTGACAGGTGCCGGCGGAGCGACAAGACCCGTGCGATCGTCCGGCAACTCGATTTTCAGAGTCTGGCGACGCTTGTCGCGCATAATTTTCAGCTCGAGTTCCTCGCCGGGCTGATAGGACCCCAGGATTCGCATCGCGTGGCCCACCGATGTCGGCTCGCGATCGTCGATGCTCATGATGACGTCCCCGTCCTGGAGTTTGAACGCATCCGACTTCGGCGCATTGACAACCAGCAGCCCCGCATCAGTACCAAAGTAACGTCCGAGGCCTTCGTTCAGTTCGACAAGCTCCATGTCGCCCCAGCTGCCGCCAAAGAACGGTACGGCGAATTGAAACTTTCGGCCCGTGTCGGGCGCCACGTGGATATTCGGCACATTCGGCACGCTGAAATTGCCACCATCACCCAACCACGCGTACGCGCGACCTTTGACGATACGCGGTTCGACTTCGACCGAACCGACATTGCCATCCCGCAGATACTCGATGGAGAGCTTGTCGCCCTCTTCGACGCCACGCATGAAATCGAGCAGGCGCGCGCTGGCCTCGTCGCCATCGTCCGCACTCAGCGACTCGTCGTTGATTGATGTGATCACGTCACCGGAACGCAAGCCGGCGTCGGCCGCCGCGCTTCCCGGTGTGACGCCGAGAATACTGACACCCTCGACAGGTCCTTCCGCGTCCTTGCCACCGATCGTCACGCCGAGCCTGGGCTTGTCCATCAGGTCGATGACACGTGTTTTCATTTCGACCATACGCGGCAGATTCTGCGAACTCAGCTCCGCGATCTGGCGCGCGGCTTCCTCGAGCTGGCGCTCGGCCTCGAGCATCCTCTCGCGCGCTTCAGCCTCCGCGAGGCGGACCTCCGCCCTGCGCTCCTCGGCCGCACGCCGGGCCTCCTCGGCTTCCTGCTGTTGCGCAGCTGCCTGCGTAACGAACAGCAATGCCACCGCGACAGGAATCATTAATTTCAAAGTCTTCATTGAACTCGTTCTCCTAAAACACTCAGAATGCGGTTCGCTGCGCCTGCGCATAGCGCATGCCAACCAGCAATTTCATCAACCTGACGCGCTCGCGCCAGAATATTTCCTCTTCTTCCGGAGTTAGCTGAAATTCGGGGTCATTGAGCTGATAGTCGATGGCTGCGATGCGGTCTTCGAGATCCGCAATCGTGGCCGCTGTCCCGGCGCGTATTACTCGCGGCTCGGCTGGCAGGTCGCGCAGGTCGTTCTCGAGCTGTCGCGATTCGGTCATCAGTGTCTGCAAAGTCGTCAACGTCATTGGTGGGTTGGTGGCCACGTTGGCGGGCGTCGGCCTGAACTCGGACGTTGGCGTTTCCAGCACGCCCGGCAGAATGAACACGCCGAGTACAACCGCTGCCGCCAGGCTGCCCCCGAGATACCAGGTCGACGGGCGCCTGCCTGCCGGCCGGCTGATCAGCCCTTCGGCCTCGGCCTGCTCACGAATACGGTGCCAGACGGCACGCGGTGGCATCGTGTCCGGCAGGCTGTTTAGCCCATCGCGCAATGCGTCACGTTCGTCTACTGTCAGTCCGTAGATCATCTCTTCGTCCTTAACTTCATTCGTCATCGTCAGTAACTCCCGGCCGCGGCGCCATCCGTCGCAAGCCCATCCTCGCCGACTTCAAGCATCGGTCGCAGGCGCTGATACGCCCGTGACAGCTGCGACTTCGAAAAGCTCTCTGTCTTGCCCATCGCCGCCGCGATCTCCTTGTGCGTAAATCCTTCGACATCGTGCAGCCACACAACCGCGCGACTGACTGACGGCAGGTTTGCGAGCGCAGCATCGAGATCCAGCGCGTCGTCCGGATGCCTCGAAATACCGTGGCTCGCAGCATCGCCGGGCGTCATGTCATCCCAGCCGTCCCCAAGCGATTGACCGCGTGCAGTCCAGGCCGAGCGCAGGAACATCAACGCCTTGGTCACCGCGATTCGCCGGATCCAGCTGCCGATGGCGGCTTCGCCACGAAACTGGCCGATCGATCGCATCACCTCGATGAAGGTCTCCTGCACGAGGTCCTCCGCATGGGCCGGCACACGCGTAAAACGCAGGCACAGGGAGTACACCGGGGTGGCGAACGCTCGATACAGAATCTCGTGCGCTCGCGCGTCGCCGCGCGCAGCCCGCTTGATAATCGCGGGATCAATCTGGATATCAGCAAACTTGCTCATGTCTCGCATCCTAGATGCCCGGCTTCCCTGAAAGGTCGCAGAGCCGCGAAATATTCGTATACTGTGCGCCTTCTGGCCGGGGCCAGCCTGATTTTACCCCGGTCGCTCTGGCCGGGATGGCGGAACTGGTAGACGCGCCGGATTCAAAATCCGGTTTCCGAAAGGAAGTGGGGGTTCGATTCCCCCTCCCGGCACCAAACCCTCGATATGACGATGAAATACTGCTCAGCCTGCGGCTCGCTGGTCGCCCGCAAGACACCGTCCGACGACAATCGCGAACGTTGGGTCTGCGAGCGTTGCGACGTCGTGCACTATCAGAATCCGTTGATCGTTGTGGGTTGCGTCGCCGA
>Ga0255052_10000586_pt1 | contig 29248 bp, 24 predicted proteins | sample JV7_2_21_MG_FD_188632 | JGI IMG/M metagenome (GOLD analysis project Ga0255052, IMG submission 188632) | Seawater microbial communities from Jervis Inlet, British Columbia, Canada - JV7_2_21 | ecosystem: Environmental > Aquatic > Marine > Inlet | place: Canada: British Columbia | collected...
CCCTCTTGATCCCATTCAGTGGGCATTTCACCAACATATAGCATTGCTGGATCGCTATCCCACATGTTACGAATGTTTTCATTTACTTGTTCTGCCATCCAGTCGGAGTCACGGACCTCAGCTTCATGCTCATCACGTTCCTCTTGTAACCACTCTTCGGCATCGGTGTTATCAACATTACCTTCTCCATCAATATCAAGTCGCTCTCGGTAAGCCTCTCCTTCTCTGTCTAACGACTCACCGTTAGAATTTGTTATCTCGTTCCAGTCCGTGTTTTCATCGATTTCATAACGAACCATTTCATCAAGCTCATCACCGAATCGAGTCTCTGCAAATTCTTCGTATGAATAAACACCCTCATCATCAAGGTCTGTGCCTTGAAAATCAACATCGTGCTCTTCGATGTCCCATTCATTAACAATGTCATTCCAAGCTATCTCTGTAGTATCAGTACGCGAAGAACCTCCGCGTGCAGTCCGTGTACGTTGTTCAGTAGCCCTTCTCAAATTGTTGCTAATCTGAGAGGTTCGTTGATTCGACGCATTTTGATCAATCCACGCATGAATTATTGTTTCTATTTTCTCTCCAAAATCATTCAAAGCATCCTGATCACCTGTGACCTCTATGTCGATAGACTCACCTGACGGTGGAAAGACAGTGGCTATCTGTATTCTGTTTGGACTAACGTCATGTTCCATGAGAAACGCATTATTGAATATTGAATGCACCATCTCTGCAACACGTGAATCGCGCAACGGACTTTCCATTGCGTTGGCAAAATCATTCATTCGCTGCATCGGGATTTTATAAATCGTCTTATTGACAGTTTTCATATTTTCCAGATGACTATCGACCTTCGATCCTGCGTCTTCAATCCCGAATGCCTCATAAATTTGTGTTAGTAATTTTTTAAGCTCTGGAAGAGCAACTGGCAAACGAAGGTCTGCGGCACCATCCATCCCACCACGAAGTACTCGGTTAAATACCCCAAGCATATTTTTGCTAACAGTATGAAGAGAAGCATTAAAGTTTTCACGGTCCTGCTCCATGCCGGGGTTATACACAGTCAGGTCACGAGTTTTCCTGATCAAGCTCTCAACGTCGTTATACAAGTGTGAAGCCAACACTCCCACTGCATATTTATCCAGCATCTCGAACGCTCTGGCATCAAGCGAACCAGCCAGACCGCCAAGCGGGGGTGGTGCATATCGACCGAAAGTCGTATCAATAAAATCTCTTAGGGTAGTCAATTTGCTAATGACTGCCTCAATCTTCTGGTCTCGGAATGTTTTATAGGCATCGTCTCGTACTGATTGTGATATGGCACCAGTTACACCATGGACAGTAGTCGCTGTATGTGCATAATTTTTTTCCACATAAGCCTCGTACTCTTCAAGGTTTATATTGACAGCCGGGTCCATTAACGTGTCAAACCGCATCTGGAAGTCAGCCGTGACCGATTCGCCCATCGTTTTGTTTTTATTTCTTAAAACATCGTTTATTACAGCCCTTCTTCTTACAGCATTCTCTTTTTCATCCGATGATTTGTAAGCCTTACGAAGATGTTGCAACCAGTCTGTTTGCTGTTCGACCAAAGATAACAGTTTGTTTTCCATATCTTTGCGCATGGCAATAGGCATCTCTTGCCCTTCAACCTCCATGACCTCTGCCAAACCTGTTCGCACATGTACAAGCACACCTTCACTGCTATCAAAATGTCCAGTCCTGCCGACGCTCAAGCCGCCGCCGCGCTGCTTTATAAATACAACCCGGTAATCCCTAGCATAATTCGATCCTTCTGGTGAACTGCTCTGATACTCCGCGTACTCTTGCGCACGATCTGCCCATATCTGCAAGTTTTCATCAAACCCGACATCATAACCACGCGCTCTGGTCGCAGCGATTTCATCACCAACCATCTGCTTTTCTTCTTCTGTTAGAAGGTTGCGATCAAATATACCATCGTCATTGACAGCCTTATCGGGACCAAACAATCTCATCGTCGCCCCACGACTATCAAGTTGTGGAAATCCATCGGACGGAACAACGGTAACGCTCACCACCTTTTCTGACGCAAGATACTTCAGCAGATGATCTCTGGTCAGACGCGTTTTCTTTTGATCAATCGGAGTATTCAGAACCTCACCAATACGGGCTTCTGCATCCTGTACCATCTGTGCTCGATCATCCGGCCTGACGTAGTTATCAGGGTTCTTAGCTACATCCAATAACTGCTCGAATTCTTCTGCAAGTTGTGGCGGCATAACCTCTTTGAACCACGCGCTTGCAACGTCAACATCAGGATCAGTAACAGCAGTAGCGTTTAGATTTTTAAGATCAGCGTATGTCGCGTCCCTGAAGAAATTAGTCTCACCTTCTTTTTCAGAGAGGTTGGTCAACTCCAGTTCTTTGTTGGTCATAAGATTTTGCTTGGCAGCAAGAATCACTGCTTGCCTGTAAGCATTCGGACTACCAGTCTCTGGGAACAACGGCACCTCTTTTGGCACTTCTTGTATAGATTCGTATTTCGATTCAAGTTGTTTGCGCTCACGCTTGCTGAGCGTCTTGGTTGCGTTGTTTACTGCCTGTATGGTGCCAAGCTGGAAGATGTCAGCATCACGCATAAGATGAACGCTTCTGCCATCCAAATAATTAAATGACCAACCATTACCGTTACGAACAAAGTCCTGTGCTCGTGCAATAAGAGACTGCACCCGCTGATCATTCCAGAATCCATACCGACTATCCGAATCAGACTCTGGAAAGTATTTTCCCCAACCATGATCAGTAAACCACTGTCTGATCCAGTCGAAGAAGCGCTGAATAACTGTTCGTTGTGGTGGGCTAAGCTCAATGGTTCCTGAAAGCATCTCGCCAGTGATGTAAGCGATCATCTCTTCACCAACAAGTTGCTTGTATGCTTCGTCAGACTGTCCCGGTTGGCGCGGCACACTACCTCTGGTAAGACCGGCAACCCTTGGGAAAGCATCAACGATTTCGTGCATGTATTTACGCAGGTTTATTTCATCACCGAACAAACCACGAATACCATAATGTCCGATCATTTCATGGAACAGGGTCTCGGTGAAGTTTGCGTCAAAGGAACCGCCATACTTCGGAATATTTGCCACCAGAATGACAACACCATTCTCTGGATGCTCTTCATCAAAGAAACCACGCACACCTGATAAGCTCGCGCCCGGATGGTCTTTCAGTTTTTGCACAAGCTCAGGATTGATTTGCTCTAGTTCTGCAATGCTACGCACCAGCGTTAACGGTGGAAGATTCTTATAGCCAGCAGTGAGGTTACGAACGATAGCCTCTGCCTGTTTCATCTCCTTGTCGGATGCTTCAGGCAGCTTGTACACATACGGAACAGTTCTGCTCCATTCAGGATATTCAGATTCCCACCAGTCTCCGTAAACATCGAGTGACTTGGATGTTTCTTTAAGACCCGGCTTGTATGTCTCGCTGATATCAGCGTACCAGTACCCTTCATAACCGAGATGACCGATCTGCACTTCAGGGATAATCTGTGGAATAGTTTCTCGATCTGGTTGCACCAGTTCAGCGTCACCTGTCAACCATGCAATATCAGCACGATTGCTCCTTGCGGTGATCAAGTGGTTGCGCTCAGGGTTAAAGGTGAATCGCCTGCCGCTAACGACAGCAGTAATTCTCGGCTTACTGCGCCGCCTACTGATGTTTGTAATAACACCTTGTACCGCACCGTCAGGTGTCAACACCTCGATGGTGTCACCACGTGCGACTGTGTTACGGGCATCACGCCATCTGGTCAGAAGGTCTGGTGTTTCATCACCCTCTTCACGCTCTCCACCCTGATGGAAAAGAGGTAACTGATCACGCTGTGAGTACGTCGCTGGCCTGCCCTTGCGCTTAGCAGTAACACCACGCTGTATTCGATCAGCTTTCATGGATGCGGCTTCAATATCTGCCTCATCGTAGGTAGCACCCTTGCCCCATGTGATCTGCGGGATCACCTGATCTTTACCAGCGCCGATTCGGATGTCTGCTAGTTCTGTTGCTGCTGCCTGTAATGCGGTTTCCAGTGCATCCTGATTGGCTCCAGTCACTGCAAACTCATCCCCACCAAGACGGAAGACCTCAACGCCACTTTGTTTCTCAATAGCATCAGCAACAGCTACCAGCAGCCTGTCACCTGCCGCATGAGACATGTTGTCGTTGATCCACTTGAGTGAGTCCACGTCCACGGCAGCGACCGCTGGTGCGTCCTCAGTGCGTTCATCAAAGGCTCTGCGGTTCTGTACCCCGGTAAGCGGGTCTTGGTAGATTAACTGCTCACGTTCTGCCGGTCCTGCGGCCTCGATCAGCTCACGTCGCTGTGTGTTCTCAGGTCTGCGCCGATTCTCTTCTGTATATCCTTCATCCAGCCTGTTACTGAGATCACGGTCCTGTCGCATTAACAAGTTCAGCGCACGCTTGCCTTTCGGCAGGATAACGAACTGATCGTTATTAGCGCCGCGCCATGCGCCATAACCCTCTGTGCGCAATTCATCGTAATCCTGTTCGGCAAGCGCTTCCTGTTGCTGCACCGCTTCGATGTTGTTTGCCAAGCGGCGAACATCTTCGAGCTTCATCAGGTTCTCGGTAACTTTCTTCTGAAGCCTGTTACGCTCATTGAGAATCTGTTGCTGTTCCTCGACCATCTCCACTGAGCTTTGCCTGCGTGAGCGTGCAACTGCAATGTCAGTTAACACAACATTGGCACGCAGCTTCAGAGCGTCGAGCATTTTAAGTTCTGCTTTTGAATCGAACCCTGTGCGCTCTATGTAATCTCGCATGGTTGGTTCGGCGTCTATCAATAATTGTGCTTCTTTCTTCTGTAAGTTCTCCAGTTTTTGCATATCCTGAAGACGCTTCTGCGGATCGGTTTTTTCGATGTAGTCAGGGTTGCTGATTTTTAATTCAAAGGCATAGCGTTCGTTAGTCGCTGAGTAGTAATCACTGGTCTTATTCAGAGCGTCTTGATCTTCTTGTTCAAGCCCCGCTGGTTTGGATGGTTCGATTGCGCCTATCGCGCCTACTGTTGTTGGTGCAGATATAAGAAACCCACCAGCAAAGCGTTCCAATCTGCGCCCTTTGTCGGCAAAGATCGGATTTTCTGGATCGATTCGAGCAATAGATATATCAGAGACCTCTCCCTCGATAACCTCTTGTGTGCCTTCTTGTAATGGTTCGCCCAGTGCGCCAATGGCAACACGACCACCCATAATCTTGCTGCCAAGACGACCAGCACCAGCTAGACCGAAAAACCATGCCATTGGTGAACCGGCCAGAATCCCGGCAAACAGAAAAGCAGCCACACCACCAGCACTGGCTAATTCTCGAACTAAGACCTGTTTCGCTTCTTCAGGTGTAAACCCTGCGCCCAGCAGTTGCTGAAACTTCGGGTCTGCCTCGACCTTGCCCATTGGAACTTCGTTTAAGGTGTCTCTGATCCCTGAAGCCACGTTGTCGTGGATCAAAAGACCTTCAGTTGCGCCACCAGCAACAACGCCACCAGCACCTGCGGCGCGTCGTCTGGTCTTCTCTATATCCACCAGCTTCTTGCCAACCGCCATACGCACGCCCTCGCGTGCGCCGAACTTACCACCACCGTATGAAGCGGCAACACCCACTCCGATTTGCGCTGCGTTCTCCATTACCGTGAGATAAAAACCATCCCAGTCGTTCCATGGCAACTTGGTATTCGGATCGTTCCACATCTCTTTTTTGAAGATGTCTTTTATGCCCATCCCCTCTGGGATGAATCGTTTTTGTACCGAAGCAAGCTGCTCTTCTGTGTAACCTTTTTCTTTCATGCTTTCGGCGGCTTCCCTGATTCGTTTACCGGGAAGCACACCGTCTTTGGAAAAGAATGGGCGCATCAGGTATTCATATAAACCAGCAGACTCGTATTTTGAGTCTGTCTTCCAATCTCGTATATCTTTCGACGCACCATCGTATAACGGTGCTTGCTCATCTTCACCATATTCGATGCCTTCATATTTCCCCGGACCCATGATGTCGCCACCCGGATCATCGGCACCAAATAAATTAGTACCCCCCATGAAACTACGATTTGTTAAGCGATTCCCTACACGCTTCCAGAACTCTTTGCGTTCTGCTCCCCATTCATCACCAACAATATCATCGAGAATCTTTTTGTTATCCGGGTTCTCTTCCATCACTTCACGGAAGTCATGAGCCGGGACTTTATTAACAGGCATTGAACCGAAGCGTTGTTTCAGTGTATCCCTGACACGCTCCTGCTCAGATGGTGCTAATTGTTCAAAGATCGCTTTCTGTGTGGCGCGACGACGCTCAATACCCTCATCAACATCTTCAACACGCTCACCAGTCCACCGAATGAAACCTGCCTTCAGCGCTGTGCCACCAGCTTTCTCCAGTTCTTTACGGTGTTCTATTTCTGCCATGCGATCAGGAGATAGCGCTGCCCACCTGACCTTACCAGTGGTCGGGTCTTTGACAACTTCTCGACTAAGGTTCTCCAGCTTGTTCAGCGCACCAACCCTCTCGTGTCGGAACTTACCTATTTCATGTGGTGTTGGTTTGCCAGCGGGTGTTTGTCTAAGAGCCGCATCAGCTTCGTAAGCGGCTTTATTTTTTTGTTGTATGCGCTCGGCATCAGAAAGCGCTGCCCCACTTCTTTCGTTCTCAGAAAGAGCTGCGGGTTTTTGACCCGCTAGTCGCTGATGATAATCTTCGAGAGCTGTGACAGCCCCTTTGTCTCCAGCTTCACGTGCTCGCTCTATCGCACGCTGTACCTCTTCCTGTGTTGTTGCCATTACTTATTATCGCCATACTTATCTAGTGCAGAACTAAGCGCTCCGGTTGCCGCTTCCTGATCCATGACCTGCTCTACCCACATGGCAAAGTCGTCTGCTGTGAAATCCTTATACTTCTTGTCGAGAATTGGGTCAGTGTCAGTGAAGGAAGCATCTGCTTGTGCTTCTCGGATGAACTCGAATAGTTTTTGACGACGAATCGCTTCCGAATCTTCTTTGTTAAACATACCCCAGATTTCTGCATCGCTTTTCCCCATCTTCTTACCAAGCTCAAACAGCCATGCTTTCTCACCACGATACCCACCGGCAACAGTTTTGCGATATTCTGCTTCAGACTCTGCCCTCATACGTCCTGTATCAGCCTTGTAAGTTTCGAGAGCGTAATCAGATGCTGCTGCAATATCGCCTCTCCTATTTTCTTCTTCTGCTACTTGTCTTGCCTGCATACCACCAAGCGCACCGAGACCAGCCTGACCAACCAAACCAGCAAGCGAACCACCTTCCTGACTGGCAGCCATCAGACGAAGACCGAAGTCGAACAAGAACAGACCCATATCTTCTTTGGGAATAATATGAAAAATGTTTTTCCAGCGCTCCTTTAAGCCCTTGTGTTGTTTCTTACTAATTTTGCCTTCGTTAAGCAATTTGTCAGAGTTCTCAAGATATTGATCCTGAAACCTTTTGATGGTTACTTCGGCAGGCTCTCTGGTCTTTGCCTCTATTGCGGCTGTCGCCTGTTGTTTTTCTTCTTTGGTAAGCGGCTTCCTTTGTTCACCACCACCGACACCACCGACTAACGCACCAGTGCTTCTGTCTCTATTTGGCGTTGATGCTGATGGTCCTATCGCTTGAATTGATTCTTCAACGATTGACGCACCCTTAATAGGATCGAGATTATCCAACATCTCTTGCGGCGTACCACGATCCTGTGTGAGATCGACTCCACCAGATTGCGATTCATTTGCTCCATTTTGGGGCAGGGGCGCACCCGTTGGCGCATTACCACCGGAATCTGGCAGAGTCGAAACTTGTAAGTCTGTTGGTGGGGCATTCGGATCACCGATGCCATATGTTTGTGCGTTACCTGTGAGGGCAGCACCTTTTTTACGAAGCCGATCTTTCTCTTCTTGAACTACTAATGCGCTTGGATGTAATGCCATGGTTGTTCCTTAATCTAATTCGCCACCGACAGCCATACCGATAGAAGCACCTGTCGATGCACCCTGACCACCACCGTAAATGCCGCCGATGACAGCGCCGATGATGCCGAGTATCGCGGCAGCCCCATTGGATTTCTGTTCAGTTTCTGCTGTGGTGGTGGTGCCGTATGAACCTTTGGTTCCTTCCAGTGCGGCGATAATCCCGCCCAGTTGTCGCCAGTCCCAGTCACGCTCTTCCATGAATTGCATGAAGTCGAAATCTGCCATTGCCTGTTGAATGCCCCGGTCGGTAGCACCCGTTGCCATCAGTGTTGAGATATCGGTTTCCTGAGCACGCTCCATGGCATCCCCGATCTCCATAAAACGACCGGCAGCCTGCATGTCTCTGGCCCGTTCATCTCCCCAGATGCCGACCGCGCTTTCATATGCCATTGCGAAACCACGACCGTACAGGTCGGATATGCCTTGGATGGTTCTCTCACGGTTCTCAGAGCGCATCAGGGCGGCTCTGCTGCCACCGAATGCGTCCATGGACGCTGACATAGCATCCAGCCTGTTCCCTTCGCGTGCGCCTTCCTCTCGTATCTCACGAGCAGCAGGGTCTAATGCACCCTTGATGAATGGGTTCATGTACTCATCAATGTTCGCATCCCTGAACTGTTGAGCACCACGTTCGGTGTACACATCAGCCTTGTTATACATCGGCTGACCCACACCAGTGTCCTTCGCCATTCTTATGCCGAGCTGTTCATTCTCCGACAAACCCGCAACCCGCTCGCCCTTGTATCCTTCCCACTCTTTACGACCAATCCTTGAGCCAATACCTATGGCTTGCTGGGATGCGTTACTAACCCACGTTGGTGGAGTGTAAGTCTGTGTCGTCTGTTGTTTCTTGCTGCCGCCCACTTGCGTTGCTCCTGATAAAGTCTCCACCCACATAGGTGTAGCCTTGAAGTTGGAATGCCCTATCTTTCAAGAAGACATCTTTATCAGCAGAGGAAACTCCAGCAAACAGCGGTGCGTCATGTTCGTCAGCGTGCATATGGCAGGCTTCAATCAGCGCATTGAACGCTCCCGCTTTGCGGAACTTCTTCTGCACGTAAAGCCACTCAAGGTACATGTACCACTGAGGGGACCATGGAAACTGGTAATTAGTGAGAGCCAGTGTTCCCACCAATCTGCCGGACACATCGGCTACAAGGACGTAGCCACTGGTTAGGGTCCGGGTAATCCAGTTCAGGCCCATTGTCTGATCGAACTCTGGGTAAGCACCAGCTTCGTCCTGAGCCTCGATAAGTAATCTACCAAGGTTGGACACGTCTAAGGGCTTAGCCGTTCTGATCTTAATCGTTGTCATTTTACCCCTTCTTGCTAATCTTTTGCCACTGGGACTGAAACCACGAACCTGCTGCCTTCAGCCATCCCATTAGCCGTTGACGTTCGTACAAAAGCATTGCCAGTAAAAATCCAGCAATACCACCAAGTAAAATTTCCATTTTTGTCTCCTTATGTTGCTGGGCCAATTTCTTCAAACGAAACCCATGACCCCTGAAACAACCTTGTAGCGTTTGCGTGCGACGTGGCTTGCGACCATCTGAATTCAGCACCAGTAGCAGTAGCAGAATTCACCGAGCCAATAAGAGTAACGCTGGACGCAATATTATCAGTGCCTCCTGTCACGTCTTGGGCAAGTGACCAGTCATTGGTAAAATCATCTCCACCAGTGCCATCAAAAGCAACCTTCTGATACTGTCCATACGGCAGACTGAAAACGCCGCCAACCTCATTGATTTGAAATCTAAAGTCCCCTAAGTTCTGTATAAAATGCATGTCCGCAGTTACTTTGTACCAAGTCCATTGCTTTAACACAAAACCAGATAAATCAGTGTCAACTTGCGGTACAGCATTAGTATCTATGTCGGTAAAATTCTGCTTTACTTTTGTTTGTATAGTGCCGCTCACAACAGTTGATCCACCACTGACAAGCGGCGTTGCTTCCCATTGCTGAGTGGTTCCATTAAAAAAGATAGTGTCATTCGATAACACATCAGGAAGAGCCACATCGTTAAGGTCAGCAAGATTGATTACTGACTGACTGCTGGGAACGGCAACAAACCGACTGCCATCCCACTTCAGAATTTCATCAAGCTCTGCATTACCCGCAACATCTGCAAGATCGAAAATACTTTCGCTATTGATATTCAGCAAGTAAGAACGAAGATTAGAAATCTCACTCTCGCTATGCAAATGACTGAGCGCTGCAAACCGCGCATCAAGATCACTTGTATCAGTGGATGTACTGCCGGTTGATTGTGTTGTTATAGGGTCGGTTTCAAGACCTTGCAACCGATGCTCCAGCGCAGCAACAAGTTGTCGCATTTCATACGGCCTGTATTCTTCAGCCGCAAACGCTGGCAACGGAATTATGTTCGGATTAGCCACGTCTTCCGTGCGGTCCCGCACGCCCCCTCCAGTGACTCATTCGCCACTTGTCACCAATAGCTGTGGACTCTACCTTCAGCGCAATCTGTCGCGCTCTCATGCGCGTAGAGAGCTTTCTGGTGCCGGGAGAGACTGTGTACGGTCCCTTCTCTGTTCTGGCAAGTACACCGGGGTATTTTTTCCCAGTGAGCCTCACAGACACAGAGCCTTCGAGCGTCAAGAAGTCAGGGATCAGTTGATCAACATGCATTAAGTCTTCGCCTACACCAATCTCCATATCGAAACTCTCGATTGAGACTGCCATTGCTGCACCGTTATCATCGACTCCTGTTTCATGCTGATAGATAAATCCATCCGTGCCTGTTGCATACGCCTTTTCCAGCACTGGTGATCGGTCGTGCCATGCAGTTCGTGCCATCTTGCCGGTCGTCCATGTGCTTTCTTCATAGTTGAATGCAACATATCGATTCACCTCAATCGGACTGATATCAAAATCAACAGCAGTAATCACTCCAATCGGACTGGCTGCGAAATTATAGAACCGCGCTTCGGCATTATTATCGACATTCGATAACATATGCAGACCAGCCTTGCCCCCTGTAAAGATGGCTGCCTCTGCTGCCGATAAAGAAAACTGTGCCGCCTGTTGTGTAGTGTCATCTATCCATATTGTAATCTGCGGCTCCGTACCAGCCGCTGAATCCACCTTAGCAATGATGACGTACTTCTGATCAGTCACCATGGCTGATCCAGTCACTGTGGTGAAGCTGACAGGAGACGTTGCATTGGTTGGCGTTGCCACACCAGCAGATGTTTTTTTACTTATTACAATATTGTCATTGGTGAAGTCGAGCGTCACCATCAATTGGTTTACATCGTCAGCATCAGTGTTGATGGTCCCGCTGATATCAGTGCGCAGGAAACAGAGACCAGCTTCCTTGACGCCGCTTTGACTGGGGTTAATGTCCAGCTCTACAGCATATTCAGCCAGCAACGGAGTGAGGAATGGCTCATCGTTGGTCAGGATATAATCATGTTCGTAGTTGTTGTCGGCAGTCGAAACAACCTCGGTAAACCCGGCAGAATTAAACTGATAATTGTATCCACGTGCGCCACCAGTGGACACTGTGGTAAGCGAGTATCGCAATGGCAGACCAAGTGTAAAGTCCTGCTGCTCCCATGCGTCTGGATCACGTGAGGGATAGAACCACCACACCTCATTGAACTCGCGATTAAGCCCTGCATACACCTTATCTTTCTGATCGACATTCAGGTTTTCATATACGAAGTTGCGAACATCACAATTAAGGACTCTGAGAACACCATCGTAATAATAAAAATCCGATTCAGCCATGAACAACACACGATGATCTATCGGTATTGCAGCATTCGGCCCCAGTATCGAAACATTCTCACCGATAACATTAAGCCCGAACACAGCAAGCCCGCCAATAAACGGCATCGTGTGTACTGAGACATCAGTGAAAACAATTGTTTCAAGCCTAGACCGAACAGCAGTGACAATCTTCGAGCCTCTGTATAGTCGTATATCGCCAGAAGTATTGACTGCGGTCGGCACCCAGTCATTCAGGTCTTCTGTGGACGACCAACGAATTAACAGCGGGTCAACAGCGTTGTTGAAATGATCGAACGCACCCAGCGCAATGACGTGTCGATCTCTTTGAGAGATGATCATGTACTGGTTTACTTGTGGTGCTTTATCTAGTAGCGCCGCACGTGTCGATGTGCCTTTAGAGCGATCCCACCAATACAGAGCGCCACCTGCAAAATTAGCCAACAGGTCTTCACCCCAGTTGTCGAGCGCCCATGTGCGAAGTGATAGCTTGATCGTTGATCCGGCTCTTGCGTTACCGTAACCTTCCTTGCCATATCCAGCAGTGCCGTACCCGGTTGCGCTGGTGCTGGACTCTTCTCCAACTGAAACGTCATATTTGTAATCGACAGCGCCGCCTGTGCCACTGGCTGTCGATGAAGCTGTCTGATCATCGGTGATGGTATATGAATTTCCGTTTGTTGCTACGGTAATAATTCGATACTCACCATTGACTGTCAGTCCACCACCAGCCGTAGCGTTCTCAAAGCTCACGAAGTCACCGACCTGTCCACCATGTGCCGTATGATTAACCGTAACAGTGCTGCTGCTGATCGTTGTATCGAATGGATTGGTAAGGGTGCCTGACGCTCGCAGGGGTGTGATATCAAATAAGATTTCGTCTTGCCACAGGTACAACTTTAGATCGGTGCCAAGAGCAGTCCATTTTTTCCCATCCAGTGAAGTCCAGTCAGTCATACGACGACATACACCCTGAAATTGAGGTGCTCTTTGTATCCAGCCGCCAATTTTTTCAGCTAGACCCTTCCTGAAGCGCACTTTGTCGGCAGCGTACCAGCGACCCTTAGCGCCACGCTCCGACTCTTCGGTGTACACACCAGCACCGATAGGTAACTGAACAATTTGTTTGGTGGTCATATAAAGGTCACGCCAGAAGTTCCACCCTCCAACCTGTTCTCCGTATTTAATGTTGCTTCACTTTTCGCGCCTGTCAGGTCCACAGTAATGGCGCTCGGAAAGCCCTTGATTGCGAATCCTTTGGCACCACCTGCGCCCTGAGTGCCTTCTGAGGGAGTCGGTGAGTCGGTTCCTGCGGTGCCAGCTTCGCCCCAGCCGCCACCAGCACCACCTACACTAGCGTTAAGACCACCTGCACCGCCCAGTCCAGCCGCCCCCAGCGATCCAGCACCACCGCTCTGAGCGTCACCTATGGAAAGTCCAGCCTGACCACCGGCAGCAACATTCCAGCCTTGACCACCACCGCCACCACCGGCTGCGGTTTGCCCATCATCAGCGCCGCCACCGCCACCGCCACCGCCACCGCCGAGAACGAAACCGTCATCGGTATCGAGACTAAAATCGAAGGCGCTAATAATTGCAGCATCCAGTAACGACCCATCAAGTTCACTTCCAGCGGCTCTTCCGGGCTGTCCAGCTATGTTAAACGAGAAACCGGGTTCGCTCTCTGCGAAACCACCACGACCCCCCATACCACCACGACCCACTACCCGACCATCATTGGTTAGGTTTATAGTGAATTGCGAACTCTCATTAAAGCGCTCATCAATCCACAGTGTTCCAAGGTTGACCTCTGAGCTTATGTTTATCGTGGCAACGATAGGGTGGGAAGGAGCACCAAGAACGTCGAATAACTTATATGAAAACGGACTGGCAAAAGTGAACAGATCGGCATCGATAGTAATAAGAACGCTATCTGCGCCAGCCTTCATTAAAGCGGGAGAGCCTGCCCATGGCATTACGAATTCCTCATATCCACAAGCATCGCACCGAACCATTTTGCTGAGTCTCCATCATACTCAGCACTAAAATAATCGTAGCGACCAACCGTTGGGGTTAATGCAGGATGAGTGGCTAACTGAAATGCAAACGCTGTACCAAAAGTTATTGTGTATGGACCACCCGCTCCCTGCTTAAACACATATCTAATAACCTGACCATCAACCGGATTGGTTGGATTCGACAGCGTAAAGTTCTGAAGCACCTCAAGGAAAAAGGCATTCGATAAGCTGGCATCGGTAGCAACAGTTGCTCCGCTGGTCAGAGCTACTCTGGTGACGTTCTGTGCCTTGCTAAACACATTTGCAAGAGCCAGACGCGGATACAAAGCAGCAGAAAACGTACCAAGAGCATTCGAGTCGGTCGCGAGCGTTGCTGCTACTGCTGAATCTGAAGTGAGTGCATGAGATGCATCAATGACATTCGTTCCGTCTGAATACACCATAACTGTCTTGCCGCTAGGTATAATTACTCCGCTTCCTGAAACCGTCTTCACGGTCATGTCAAAACCACCAGTGGTATTATCGGTCACCAGATAAGCCTTGGTGATGTTGACTACATCAGCCACACCACCACCGTCCGTACCTTCTGGCACGTTAACATTCCGATTGACTCCCGGCGCACCGATAATATTCAGGCGCATGTAGCGTGCCGTGTCTGTACCACCATCAACCGATGTTAGCGTTTGATCGGCTGACGCAACATTGACATCAACAGAGCCAGAGATTCCATCCTCAAGTAGTTGAAACACACTTTGATTTAGAATCGAACCCCAGCTTTCAGCGTTCTCATTCAGTATCTGAAGTGCCAGTCTCAGTCGTCCAGTGTAGTCAGTCATTGCTTATCTCTGTGTGGTCGGCACCGCTGGCACTTCTAGCGGCGTCAAGTTGTAATGTGCATTCAACATCTCGTATGTTTCTCGCTTCGCCAATGGTAGAGCGCTTGCGTAGTCTTCCTGCCACATCGTTCTGCGATCATCTGCCTTCAGCATTCCTTCTGCTTCTGCAAGACATGCCTTGAACAGCAAATCATCCTGATGATTGCTGAGCCACGTTGTCGGATTACCGCTTGACAGCTTAGTTGGGCGAGTAATGCCACGAGCGTTAATGGTATAAATGGCATCCGGTGCTGGCCCCAGCAACCACTGGGTTTCATTCAGTTCTGAATAATACTTTGGTGGTCCCAAACTAACGGGAGTTTGAAAATCGCGAACCCAATCATTTGAGCGCAGCTCAATCCACGTTCGGACATTGCCATTATCGTAATAAAGCGACTGCCATGTTACCAGCTCTGTGTCGGTAGTAGGTTTAGTAACGGTTTCAGTGGACACGACAGTCGTAACTGTGTCTGTTGATGTAAAAATAGAAAGGTCAAGGTCACGCCATACACGAAGCTCACCGAGATTGATAATGTCATCGATGCTCGATGAGAATTCTGCGTCATCGTCTTCAAGCCACTGCTGAAGTTTAGCTGTCAGTAGTGTGTGTGTTGTCCCCACAGCTTAATCCTCTATATGGAAATTGTTGCCAGCCGCTGCCGCACCAGCAAATGGTGTCGTGAACGGTATCGTGAATGATGGATTGTCGCATTCGGCTGTGATACGAGACACAAAATACGTGGCGGCAACATCCAGCTCAATGAATACCCACTGACCAATGTTGAAGGTTGTCGCAGTTGTGATGACAACATGTGAGTTACCAACCACCGCTGACTGAGCAGTCGTGCCTCTTATTGCTGATACAGGTGTGGTGGGTGTAGTACCACCATCCAAATTCTCTGGTAAACCGTAACCTGTTGGGATAGATATCTCAGGTGCTGGCCTGTACAAAGCAACCGGGTCATCGACCTCTACTGGTATCTCCTGTGGGTGCTTAGGCTCCCACCATGCAGGATGCACCAGCAATCCAGCTACATGTCCGTCCTCAACAAGGTCACGGTAGAACATCTTTTGTCCTGACCGCTGGCACTCAGCAATGGCTCGCCTGCCTTTTGCATACTGACGAGTACCCATTACCTGTACCTACCTGCGGAGCCGCGCCTGCGTCTGGAACCTGAATCAGGAACAATTCTGACAGGTCCGCGCTCACGAGCGGCATTGCTGCCTTTTGCGAATGCTCGTTCTGATTTCAACCATAGCTTTTCTTCAAGCTCTGGCGGCGCAAATTTCTCTGCTAACCGAGCAGCCAGACCCGCTGCAAACGCATTGTGCATGTAGTACGGAATGTCGGCATTATCAGAGGCTTTATCAGCGTCTTCAAATTTATTCACTGCGTCGAAAAGAAAGATGTCAGTGCTGTTCTCTGGTACGGGCCAAAACGTGAATACGATTTTATCGCGTTGCTTATCGATAAACACACGATCTGGTCTGCCTTCGATTGTTTTTTCTGGAATGTTTAGAAGGTCACTGCGTGTCATGAACTCTACAGGAGTGTCCACATTGCTACGGCGCAATACGACATCAACAACATCGACCAGACTTTTGTTGGTATCGAAGTCAATACCTGCTACATAAGCGGATTGACTTTGAACTGCGGTGAATTGCTCCCGAACTATACGGAAATTGTGATAATCGTCCGTTGCCCAGTCAGCAAGCATGAAGCGCATTGAGCGGCGCGCAGATGTAATGTGCCGCACTGAAATTACAGCGGGGTCTATCCGACACCGCTCAAATGCTTCATCGACCTGTTCGGCAAGATCGGGATTAAAAAGGTACGTCCCAGATGTACCCATGGCTTATGACTGCTGTATGCGATATACGGCTGTACCAGCCCCAACCGTTTTGACGATTCGTAAAGCCGCCACTGGTGCATTGAGTTTCAAACTCAAATCAACCGTGCCAGATGCCTGCTCTTCTTCCCAGATCGCAGTTGACGGATCAGCACGAATAGAGTTGGGTGGTTGCAAATTTACTGCACTATCCAACACAGCCTGATCCCAGTGAATCGAATCTTGCGTCGAATCAACTGAAAACGTATTCGCGCCTGTCAGCACTACCTGAAGATGCGTTCTGTTTGCATGACGGTTTAATGGAATGTTAACCGTGACCGCACCAGCAACAATGTTTCCTTGTACTGGACGTGAATATGATCCACCCATGATTCACCCCTTAGTCGGCTAACGCACCATCGTCAACCACGGTGTACGTGATATATACGACTGCCGTGCCAGTACCGGGTGTGCCGCCACCTGTGCCACCAACCACCTCAAGGTCGGCTGTGGTTGCCACTCCAACCTGAACGCCGGTCGTGGCACCTGTACCAACGTCGAACTCAAGGTTCGATGTCGCTACCGCACCGTCAATGATGGAATCATTGTTACCAGTTAGCCCAACGTCTGTCAGTGGCGCTGTGCCACCCGTATGTGCTGAAACAACTGTGACACGCATGATGATTGCGCCGGATGGCAAATACTTGCCAGTCGCCGTACCAACGGTCGCTGCCGGATCAACTGTGACCGCTAAGGTCGCCAGCAAAGGCGCTGGTGTTGGTCCGGTCCTTCCTGTGTTTGCTGAGTTACCACGCGCACGCAGATAACCCGTAAATGTGCTTCGCTTACCCATCTGTCTGTCTCCAGTCCGCTAATGCGGTCGTCAGGGTTGTTAAAGTTAAGAAAACAACACCGGGCGATTTAGGCTCCCTACAATGAGGTAGGGTCGTGTGGTAAATGCCACGACTTGGCAAGCCATATCGCCCGACGCCGCTTTATCTCTTAGGTGTTACCTGAGCTTCCAAACGCTCCACGATAATCGGACCAGCCGAAGCTGTACCTTTCTCGTGCCTTGTAACGCATGTTGCCGGTCTCAAAGTCACCTTCGAGTCCACGCTGAATGTTCTTCCGAACCATGTGTTTCAATCCGTCAGGACAATCAGTGCATAGCGTCCACTGATTTACATCAGTGAGTCGATGGTTCTTGTAGCAACCACCGGGAACCATGCCCATTTTCTTAATCGCATTGACATCGTTGTCAGCCGTACCGGGTCGATACGGAGACATCAGGATGCGTTCTGCGATGAACATGAGGTCAGGCGGCACTACCAGCTTGGTAGCTCGAACAGCAATTGGAATGCTGCGCTCATCCACGAACTTACTGATTGCAATCAGTGCCTCTTCAAGAGAGGTTTCTGACAGATCAGCTTGTGTCGTAAATGTATTTGCCTGCGTTCCACCACCAAACAGCGGGTGTGCTGTGTTGAACAGCGATACACCATCACCACCAAGGAAGGATGCACTGAAACCATTGTTGATAATGGCAGCACCCTTGACCTCTTTGGTGTGTTGCATGGAACGAGCAAGCGCTTTGCTGTACTTGTTGCCAATGGACCCGTAGAGATTATCTTCCTCTGCTTCCTCAGTGAGCGAGAAAGCAAGAGCAATCGTCTCATGTATGTACTTCGAGACGAATGCTTCGCCGCCCTGATCATACGCGACCGGAGCGCCTTCTGGTTTCACAGGCGCACCTGCAAGACCAGCCAGCAGTACGTCTTCCTCATACGCTTTGACTGAGTTCTCTACATCGAAAAGTGGTCTCCACTCCTGCTCGTAGCGTCGATATTCCAAACCGAACACAGTGTTGAGACCTTCCTGTAGCTCTTTCCTAAAACGAGCACGATTCATGATAGCCATTAGTTATGCTCCCTTTAGACTACGTTGGCGATCTGAGCGTGTTCACTGATCTGGACTTCCACTCGTGGATTTGCCAGCGTCAGGTCGCTCATTGCGATGCCATTTGGTTGCGGCGCACCACGAATGATACGCAACTGGGCAGCCGTAACTGCTGTAGTCGCGCTTATCTGGTGACCGGATATGCCTGTCGAAGCGTTACCTGCGACTGACACATCAATTTCTCCCAGCTCACCGATTGCTTCCAATCCGCTGAGAGACCCGTTTACTTGGATCGTATAAACGATACTGGGATCGGTGTACACGAATGCTTCCGCATCCACTCCACCAAGAGTGGCAGTACCACTCACCCATTGTTTAGCCCAGACCACATCTCCATTGGCGGCTACGTACTGGCAACCTGCAAACACACCCAGTAAGTTTTCGGCTACTGCCGCTAACTCGATGTTTGTGTTATTCAATGTTGCTGCAAGTACGACGAAATCGCCAAGGAAGATATTTTCAGCAAGGGCTGAAGCAATGGTGTATTTCCCGTTGTATCGCACTGTCCCACCATGAAGGTGGTATGACGGAGATGCTCCGTTAGGTGCGTCGAGATTTGCCATTGAACATTACCTCATTCATCGTCCGCTACCCCTGCCGGTTGGACGCGAGTCGCCGGATAGGTAATGGACGTTTGATGCTCCTTAAAGATCGGATGTCCAGCTATCTGGGTTGACTCAAGGTCATGTTCAACAGCTTCCATTTGCTGTGCGGTTGCACGTTCAACGGCAGCTTTGCGCTTTGCAAGAACATCGGAGTCAATCTCCATCAAGATGAGATCATCCACCACAATCATCCCGTTATCCTTGTCCGCGAAGTTCGCATAAATGCGCCATTCTTCTGTCAGCGTTTCAGGTGCGCGTGGTCGCCACCCTTCTCGCCAGCTTCTGTTCAAGTTTTTGGGATCAGCCGCACCGTGAATGCTTTGTCTTACCCAGCGCTGTGTCTTGCCCTCTTGCGGTTCTGGCGCATCAAGAGAAGACGGACGCACATAAGGCATCGCTTCCTGTTGGTGGGTGGCATCGTACTCCGAAGTCTCATCCACACGAGACTCGTGTCCATGGTCTATACCATGGGTGGTTACAGCGGGTTTCGGTGTAACCTTCTTGCTTGTTTTCTTGGCGGCAGTCATTGTGATTCCCCAGCTTCAGCTTCTTGTTTATTTCGGGCAAATTCTTTCAGTACCTCTGGATCGTTCGGGTCCAGATTGAATTCCCTCATAACCGCAAAGTCTCTTTCTCCAAGTTCCACTTTGTTGCCACTGGTGCGGCGGCGGCTTCCTTCTGCGCCATCGACTGGAGCGACAGGACTCTTCTTTTTGCCACGAGTCTTGTCAGGCTTGTCATCGATGTCGTCACCGGCATCGTCACCATCATCAAACAGTGTCGGTTCCTTCTCCTTTATTCGACTGGTGAGTTCTTCAAAATACTCATCAGTATCAGGATCGTAACCGTCTGCAACCACTTCCTTGTCAATGCGATTGGCAAGGCGCGTCTGGCGTTCAAAACCTCGCGCACCGTACCAATCAGATTGCTCTGACATCCAATCTTCGGCCTTTGTGGGGCTGTCTTTGTCTGTCGTTGAGCTAACTTTACCACTAAACGGTTGTACATTGCCATCTGGTGGTAAAGCGTCAAGAGCGAACTCAGCTTTCACCTTGTCAGCTTTCAGATCAGTAAGCCGCGTCGTTAGACGCACCTGATCTTTTGTTTTGCCGCCCTCGATGGCTTCTTCGAGTTCGGCCTGAGTGGATTCAATAGCTGAGTCTGCTCGTTCGATGGTTCTCTCAGCATCCTTTTTCTCGCTGTTGTAGCTATCCATTGCGAGCTTCCTTGCTTGGGCTTCCCAATAATCACCACGGTCCCTTTCCTTTTTAGTGGCACGTGTTGCCCTTTGAATGCGAGCCTTTACTTTCTTCGAGTACCCATCATCGTCACCGACCTTACTTGCGGCATCATCTTCAGGGGGTTTCGCAGAGGCGTCATCTTTTGCGTCTCGAAGTCCCTCGAATTTAATGTCGTCGTCTTTATTGGCTTTATCGTCTGCCGCATCATCTGCGGGAACGCGAGTAATGCCATCGCCTTTCGTGTCAGCGTCCAAGTCAACCTGTACTGGCGTATCATCCGGTGATCCGCGTAAGTCTTCAAATACTATTTCGTGTTCGCCTGCCATGATCTTTGCCCCTTAAATATATGCGCGGAACGCAGCCGGATCATCAACGATACCCATAATACAATCATCGTTCATGATTAAATACTTTGTTCCTGCTTTTGTGAAAACAGATTGCCCGCCATAAGTGCCATAAATTATCCAGTCACCCACTGTTGGTTTCGGATCAATCTTTGATAGTTCGATGCCTGAGCGTGTTACTGCCTTGTAACACTCACTACCCATGGCAACAATTTGCCCGACATAAGTCAGGATTTCCTCAGACTGTTGTGTCTCGTTGGTCATTACAATGCCACCCGGAGTTTCCTCCGGTGCTTCGTATGGACGAACAAGAACGCGCCAGCCAACCGGCTCTATTGGCAACACCATATCAACGTCTGATTCTGCCCTTACAAACATAACTTCGTTCATAACGCGACCTCCATCTCTGGAAGATCATTGTCATCAAGCGGCGACTCAGATTGCCGCAACATGTCCTTCGCTGTCTGTACAGCCAGCACAAGACCTTCCATTCGACCAACTTCACGTTTGTATTCTTCCAGACTTCCACACTGACCCTTTGCCAGTTTTAAGGCCATGGCCGTATGTCCTTTCGCAATGATCTTTTCAAAGTCCTCTACAAAATTTCTAAGCGTTGTTGCCATCTAACTTTCTCCTTGCTACTCCTGCCAGTGAATCGAGCAGTGTTTGATATGAAACGCCGGACTCCTTAGAGGATCGGGCGAACTGTCGGGGAGATACACCACGAACTCCGCGCTTACGCAGAAACTCGCGTGCGGCACGCACGTCTTTTGGTTTGACCTGCTCCACCCTACTTGCCTGTTGTCGTTGGTTTCGGTTTTGCTGCTGCCAGCTTACGTTCTCGTTCAATTTTTGCGTTGTTCGCTCTTTCTTCGCGCCTCTCCTTTGCGCGTGCCATGTAGTCCTCACGTTGCTCCTTGCTCATTGCAGCAAGCTCTTGCCGCTCAATATCTGCAAGAGCCAACTCATCCTTTCTTACCTGCTCACGTTCGTGTGCATCATCCTTGCGTGCCTCATCACGCTCGTGTGCCATGTCATCAGGGTCTTGCCCTTCACTTGGCGGCATGATCTCTATCTGTGGTATCTGCGCTGCCAACTGTGAAATCTGAATCTCCATCTCCGGGGGCATCTGTTTCTCTTCAGTGAATGATCCCGGTGGTGGGAGTTCCCCACCAAGCTGTCGATTCATGTCCACGAAATATTTCATGGCGTAATGCTCAGCCATGTGCGCTTGCATGATTGGCCCCATTATCTCCAGTGCGTCTTCGTTCAACCCATTGGTGAATGCCATATGCACAGCAATGTGTGCGTCGTGGTCTTGTTCCATGAATGCTTGTACGCCCTGCCCCTGTAACATCTTCATGTTCTCTTGTACCGGGTCTTCTCGCACCGTGACCTGTTTTTGCAACACACCATCTGGGTCTGGTATGCGTATCGCACGCAGGAAGCGCTCATGTACTTCCATCTGGTTGTACAGTTGTGGATGCCCATCAGCCAGTTCGACCAGCGCCTGTGCCTGCGCGATGCGTTGAGTCGATGAGAAAATGTTTGGATCAGAGACCGGGATAACATCTATACGTCCGTCATAATCATTCCTCATGACGACGCCTTCAGCGTTCTCTACTTTGTATGGGTACTGGTCCGGCAGGAATTCATAATTGAGTTCAGCACGGAGTTTGAACTCTTCAGCAGCAGCCATGTGCAGTCGTCTGTGTATGGCGCTGAATGGTTTGCTGCCTTGCTCTATGAGCGCGATGGTTGTCCCTACCGGACCAGTGTTCTTTGCCTCACCTGTCATTACTTCCGTTGACGATGAGAATGATTTACCAGCATCCAGCAGCAGCTCGAATAATTTCGACAGTGCTTGTGATGGCTCTCTGAAAGGTGGTGTATAAAAAGCGCTATTCAGCTCTTCGGCTGACATATTCACTTCTCTATACAGTCCCGGTGAGATGTGTTCGTCACCGGGTTGAAACTTCGCGTCGTTCGACACATAGCCGCCTTGCATGTTGGCGAACGATGCAGAGTCAAGCAGTGCTCTGATGGTGCCTGATGTTGCTTCGGCTACGCTGCCAATCATGTGTAGTAATCCGAACCCGTAAAAGCCGATGCCCGGAAGATACCTGTAATGCGTGAACCACATGCGCTTGGTGTACAGTGGATCAGTCTCAAGCCAGTTTCTGCGTATCGACAAGATTTCTCGCGTTTCTCTTTCCACGGTGACGATATAAGGCAGGGGTGCGTTTCTATTGGTCCTTTCTTGATCTTTCTCCAGTTCGAGATCACAGTGACATTCGTACACTGTGTACACAGCATCATCAGGATGAACGTCAGCACTACGAGAGTCCGCTTCGTCTTGATGTTGCCTGTCTCTGTCGTCCAGAGTGTCTGCCGCAAAAGGTGTCACCTTCGGTAGATCAAACTCTGCCCAAAAGCCCGACGCAAAGAGCTTCTTCATCTCTGATGTATTTTTATACATCCGATGTGTGTACCGGGGTGATGACGCAAGATCAGTTGCGATGTACGGTACGATGAAGTCAGGCGACTTGACGAAGCGGCTAACCACCATCTCGGATACGGAATCAAAGTATGTCTTTTTGAACGCCGATCCACCCAGAGGTAGATAGAATAACATCTGATCGACCTGCCAGAAATAGCTGCGGTCTTGGTCAAGTATCTGATAATTCATGTGATTTTTCACACGGTCGGCTTGCTCTTCCATTTCCTGTGTAAATTCACCGACAACTTTGACCTTGACCGGGCCTTCTGATGGAAACACCTCTTCGATAGCGCGAGACTGAAACTGCACAACAGCTTCACCGATGAGGGGGTACGTAACAGCACTCGCACCATCGAAGGGTAGCTCTTCCATGGGTACGTTATTCAGGCCCAGCAGTTCCATAGCCTGTTCCATACGTTGTTCCCAATCTTTACGAGACTCAAGATCAACATCGACCCATTCGATTATCTGGTTGGCAAGAGCATATTTCTCCTGCTGACTAAGATCATCCATAATGTTTGCAGCATGTTCATCACTATCATCTGCTGACATTCGGGAAGCACCCGGATTAAAGTCAACAACTGCACTGTTGCCACGTCGAGTAACCTGAGCGCCACCCACCATCTTGCTCATCAGCTCTTCGTCTTGCGGCATTTCGCCAATACGTGGCGCGTCTTGTATAGCCATGATTAAAGTCCTGTCCTGATGCCACCATACGTGCGAACTGGTTTGTTCACATGACGCATCAGGTTATCGTTATCGTCGTCTTCATCTAAGAATTCTGCACTCCACTTCTTACGAAGCCAGAGCATTGCCTGAGTACATGTATCCGTTAAGTCATCATGATCATCAGCCGGGAAGTTGCCACACTGCTTAATCACTTCTGATGCCCATTTACGCTTTACATAGAATACGCAACCACGCTCCAGTATCAGTGACGCCGCATGTGCGCGTACAAACTTCGAGTCTGTAACTTTAATTCGTGCCACAGGCAGACCTGCTTTGCGTAACTCCTGCGCCAATGAATGTCCCGATGCCTTCTTCTCGATAAGCACCTTGTCCGGTTTCCAAAGCTGGGCAGCCTCTATAGCGCTCTCACGCAACTCAGGAAACTCGAAGCGCCTGTTCATGCGCTCCAACAAGATCATGCACAATCGAGTTTGCCCCTTATATTGCGCTGTCCATGGTAAGGCTGGGTTCAGATACTCTTCATGCTCGAAGATTCCCCATGTAGTGCGAGCACTGAAGTCAGATTCTTCGTCCTCTTCAAACGCTGTGTCATAACTCTGAATGATCATCGACAGTTGCGGTAACTGTTCATCTTCCCACTCGCGCCAGTGATGCTCCTTCATGATGTTGCCACCCTTCGCTGAAGGGTTCTGCTGTATCTGTGACTCGAAACCGCGCTCAGTCAGTTCATATGAGAGCTTTGCCATCTCTTCAGGACCAAAGCGATCCGGCGTCAACAATTCATTTTCGTCTTTGCGTGGATCAGTAAATATCACCTCATCCTTCACCAGTGGCTTTATGTCATCACCCATGGTCCAAATTACTGGATTCGGGTTCGCTGGTATGACACGTGGTGACGTTTTCTTTGCCATGGTTGTGCATCGTGTGTCCGACATAAAGTAACCGGGTAAATTCAGATGTACCCACTTACCACTGGCAAGCACATGACCGGGCAGGTCTTGGTGGTGACCACGTTGCGCGATGATCACACGACCGAGACGCTTTGGATCGTTACCACGTGTTGACATGACATCACGCCACCATTCGATCACGCCACCTCTGATGGTGTCGCTATTGATCTCTTTCATGTTGTGCGCGTCGTCCACTACGATCCTGTCGCCACCCTCACCAGTCGCTGTACCAGCAACAGCAGTCGCCAGCCTGTAACCATTCGATGTGTTATCGAAGCGCCCTTTCTGGTTCAGGTCTGACGAAAGCTGAAACGCACTGCCGAAGCGCTCTTGATACCACGGTGATTGAATCAACCTACGACACTTTACTGAGTCTCGAAGAGTCAACGAGAGAGCGTATGTCGCAAACAACCACTGGGTTTCTGGTTTCCATGTCCACTCCCACGCAGGCCACATGACAGCGACGATAATGGACTTTGTATGTCGTGGCGGGATGTTGATGACCAGATCATCGATATCACCGAGTGACACATACGTCAGGTGGTCGCAGATCGCATCGATGTGCCATCCACCTTTGAATTCTTTGCCGGGTTCAACCACATGCCATGCACCTTCGACAAACTTCTTGAAGTCTGCCTGCATCTCAGCAGCCTCTAACCACTTCCAACCCTGCTGAAAATCATGGGCGCTTTCCATGTTGATTGCTGGCATGTTCATTTGAGACCCAAGAACTTAGCTACGGTCAATAGCCGCTTACCAACCTGTTGACCAAATGATCCGGCAGCACTGTATGTTGTTGTCAGCGCATTCCATACGCCTGCCGCAATCGCCGTGATATCACCGGCACTGATCGCTGCTTGATTAAGGATCAAGCCGCCTGAGTTCGTTGAAATAACCTGCACCTGATTCTGATTCAGGATGCCGTTCTCGACATCGAAGAGGTTGTTGTTTGATCCAACGAACCTAACTGTCCATTGAGTATCAGGTGTAAATGTAATGCTGTAACCGTTAATGACTTCGATGGTTCGGGCGAACGTAGTGCCAGCGACTGTGACTTCTGTGTTATGCCTGATGGCAGTATCGAACGGCATTCCCTCTTCATTATCCTGAAGAGCGTTCACAACCTGTCGAAAATCAGTTTCAGTATTCATTTCATACAAGGTTCCACTAACCAGTGTCAGGTCTGCCTGCGGCACACTGATGACTAAGGTTGAATAATCAATGCTGATCGCCACCTTCCAGCTCCCTGATTTTAGCATTCAATCGCGCAACCTCCTGATTAAAGCCCTGACGTTGTTCATTCATCTTGGTAACTTCGCTTTGCAGCATATTATTGTTAGCGCTTATATCTGCCATCATTTGCTGTAGCTGTCCCTCCTTTTTTTCGCATAATTGACCCAGATGGTTTCGTTCTTCCTGCACCAGATAAGCAGCATGATTCATGCTCGCAGCCAGCTTTTCAAGATACTTAATCTTGTCAGCCTCAGACTTCTCTTTATAAATCGCGCCCCATTGTATTTTAGGTGGTCGCGAGACCAACAGCCTGCCATCCAGCCGATGAAAACCATCAACCATCAGGTCTGGTTCGTCTTTGCCGTTTGCGTTCATATCACTCATCCAGTATTAAAAATACACTCTGGTCAAGCCCGGAGCTAATGATTGTACCTACTGATTCAGATGTTTTATATCGTGGTGCCGCCGAACCTCTTCTCACCCTGATTGAAACAGGCTGATCGGTAGTATATCTGTGATCCTGCACCGTTACCGAACCCGAAGCGGTATTGGCACTGATAATTGCCGAAGTCGATACGACCTTTCCCGTTGCTGGTGTGGTTGGAGTACCGCTTACCGTATATGTGTACGCTGCATTAGACGTGACTGTAATGGTCTGAATACCATTATATTCTTGCTGATCTGAATCGCTAATAAGAACTTTTAGACCAGTCCTTAACCCATGTTCGATTGCCTCGGCCCATATAGTGCCACTGATGGCAGCACGATCAGACCTGTTAAAAACCTCTCCTGCTCCAGCCGATGACGACCCCCAGATAATCCCAGCAATAGCAGACCGATCAAATTTATCTAATCCAGTACCCGGTACAGGTATGTTTGTGCAAGCGAAGCGTGCGCTTTGTGTTATCGAGCTGGCTGACTCGGTAGTATCTAATGGAGTTGGCAGGCGCTGAAGCGCAAAACGCCCATCCTTTCCAACATTGTGAGTAACGGTAGCAACCGAACCAGACCGGGTAATAGTTACCGGCTCTTGAAACGGCAAGTCCCCACCATCTGCTGCCAACATCAACACTCTGGAAATATCTGTAATAGTTGACAGGTCAGCAGCACTCTTGGTTGTAACCTTAACATCAGGCTGCGCAACAAGAGCGATGGTGCCTCCCGTTGGTGAGAATGTCTTTGCCAAGTCAAAGTTCGATGTTCCCTGATTAACAATGGTCAACGTGTTAATGCCACGATATTCAAGATGCAAAGTAATCAGTGGATCAAACACCTTGTCTGTCATCACCAGTTCAAAGTTACCACCACCAGTTACAGCTTCAACGCGAAAAGACAAAGGCCAATTTTGTCTGGTGTCGGCATCTGCATCCAATGCTGTTTGCATAGCCGATTCAGTACCAGTAACAACGATGTCATCAGGAATAGCCCCACGCCGAAAAAGAATATCCCGAATCTCAGTGGTCTTGTCGAGCGCGCCTTTATTTGTCCCCAGAGAGTTGTCGGAATAGCTCACGAAATCACTGATCTGGATGTCATTCATTCCAGCATAAGCAATGTCGGTGCCGCCTGTTTCCAAGTTATTATCAGGATCACCCCAAACTATATCGCCAGAGTGTGAGTTAAATGATCCTGTGCCAAGAGGATTGCCCACAGTGTCAGTTTGTTCCACACCATCTATATACAAACGAAATTCTTTTGGGTCTTCTGTCAGACTGTATCGTTGGCAAATATGGTAAGGCCGACCCGTTGCCAGCTTGAAGTCCGACCATGCCTGTGCATTCAAAGCATTACCCGGCACATCTGCGGCCTGAGCCAACAATACGTTTCCATAACCAACCAGAAACGCCATATTCTGAGTAGCGCCACCCTCTTTCCAGATCGCACCCAAATCATGTTGAACCTCATCAAGCTGTAACCAAAACGCAATCGTTCTCTCCGCTGAGTTAACGGTGATGTTCATGTTGGGAGAGTCCGTACATTCTCGTTTGTCTGTAACACCAGCGTAATTGAGACTGTGGGTATTGTCGGCAGCGATTTCTTGGGTGTTAAAAGTCCACACCCCGACAAGTTGCTGATCCATGTCGCGTTGCGGCCCAGTGTTGCCGGTGTCCGTGTAAACATTGTTCAGACGCCAGTAATGATCAGGTTTTGTAGTGGCTAATAGCCTTTCGTCGTAAGGAAGCGTGCCAACTTCAGTCTGTCCGTCGAATGGTACAGACTGGTCAGCACTGGCATTTGTAACAACGACATACACAACCGAGTTATTCGGCAAGCTGCCCTGTACAAGATCGAACTGAATAGACGTATCAGACCAGCTATCTATCGTCTGTGTAGTCTTTATCGTTCCAGCTTCATCGCTCCAAATTTCCACCTTGCCTGTGCTTTGTGTTGCCTCGAACCCATCACCTGTTATTGTTTTATTGACTTCACCCCATTGGAATGGAGTCAGGCTTGTGCCACCAGTGACATGAATGTTTTGCGCATTCCGTAATGCAATGGTGTAAACCGAATACTCAGCAGTAGTAGTCGGGCTGGCTGTGTGGGTCCATACACCCGGAGTCTCCGTACCAAGCGCACCAACATCAAGATCATAAGCCGTGCATTGACCCCGATGATCATTGGTTGAACCAATTATATTCGAGCCAATCGTGTAACCAGTAGGCGCACCAGCGACAGAAATATCATCATGGGTGGCACCGTGATAAAGCAAGACACAAGCATTGGCTGTGAGGGTGTCTATTGGTGGATTGGTCGGTAACGAGTTATTTGAAGCATCGACAAAAAAGAATATATTCTTTGAATCGAAGGCTTGTACTGTATCGACACCTCTGAATACATGCGTCGAAAACGAATGCCCTTCAGCAAAGTCAATGGTCATTACTGGATCGGTTTCAGAACCAGAAGTGAAGCGCCTGTACCAGACATACTCAACCCGATCTCGACCTGTTGTCGGATTTCGATTATCCAGTAATGTCCAGCCTCCCGTAGAAATAGCCAACACAGGAACTGTACCGGCTTCATCTGCCCTACCGTAAGCAAGACAGAAGTCATCAGCCTGATGAGCCGGTAGTGTCGAAGTAATCGAGTTGGTGTTGTCTCCTTCTTGGTCGGCATCACTACCTACGAAGGTAACCATTAGCCGATAACCTCTATCTTAGGACAGTTCTCTTTTGATCGTGGATGATCTGCTGGTAGCCTATTGTCCCATCCATATATATCAG
>Ga0255052_10000587_pt1 | contig 29244 bp, 25 predicted proteins | sample JV7_2_21_MG_FD_188632 | JGI IMG/M metagenome (GOLD analysis project Ga0255052, IMG submission 188632) | Seawater microbial communities from Jervis Inlet, British Columbia, Canada - JV7_2_21 | ecosystem: Environmental > Aquatic > Marine > Inlet | place: Canada: British Columbia | collected...
CTAAGGTCATCTCTCCGACGATCATTGCCCGGTTGTGATCCTGCAAGGCGCCGGCGACGATCTCCGATGCCGAGGCAGAACCGCCGTTGACCAACACGGCCATAGCCGCGCCATCCAGCACATCGCCCCGATGTGCTTTTCTCATAAATCTTGATTCTTCAGTTCGGCCGTCCGCGGTGACTATCACTCCGGAGTCAAGAAAGAGATCGGTAACCTCAACCGCTGAATCGAGTACGCCGCCCGGGTTGTTTCTCAAATCGAGTATCAGGCCCTCGAGCATGCCGCCTTTCTCATCATGCATGTCATCGATCGCCCGGCTCAGTTCGTTTGCGGTCGATTCGTTGAACTGGCTAACACGAACATAGCCGATGGCCGGCTCTAGAATTTCATGACGAACACTCGCGACATGAATATTCTCCCGCCGGAGCTCGAACGTTATCGGCTCCTCCTCACCCTCGCGAATCACCGTGATCGATACCGGCGTCCCCGCCCGGCCACGCATTTTCGTAATCGTGCCGTGCGGCTCCTCCGATGTAACAGGCTTACCGTTGATGGCAGTAATCGTATCGCCGCTCAGGATTCCGGCGCGTTCCGCCGGCGTGTCATCTATTGGTGCAACCACCGTTACTTGCCCGCCGGTGGTGCTGACCTCGAGGCCGACACCCGTATAGCTGCCGGTCGTGCTGATGCGAATGTCCTTGTACTGCTCGGCATCGAGATATTGCGAGTGACTGTCCAGGTCGGACACCATGCCCCGTATTGCGCTCTCGAGCAGGGCGCTGTCATCGAGCGGCTCCACATAATCCTGCTTGACCCGCTGCATCACTTCGGCGAACAGACGCGCCTGCTCCCACGTCAGCTCTCCCGATACCGGCTTGTCCCGATTGGCCAGCACGCTGCCGCCGAGCGACAGGCTCAGGCCCATTACGGTCCCGATGACAATTACCAGTATGCTTCTGGTTTTCAACGACATTCATGTCTCCTTGGCGAGCCGATTGACGATAGCATAGGCGGCCCGATCGCGCTGCGATTAGCCCGTCTTCGGCCGCTTTGTCACCCAGGTCCTGGGGTTGATCGGCCGGGTACCCTGGCGAATTTCGAAATACAGGCTCGCCTGTTGTTGCCCGCCACTGTCACCGACAGTTGCAATGACGTCGCCCGGCGCCACCCATTCGCCAGCGCTTTTGAGTATTGTCTCGTTGTAACCGTAAAGCGTCATGAACCCTTCGCCGTGATCGACGATGACCAGTAAGCCCATTCCTGCCAGCCAGTCAGCAAACACAACACGCCCATGATATATCGCCCGCACCTCGCGGCCCCTGGGCGCCGCAAGAACCACCCCGTTCCATTTCAAGCGGCCGCTGGCCCTCGGCTGCCCGAAGTCATGCAAAAGTGCGCCAGCCACGGGCCAGGTCAGCTTGCCCTTCAGCCGGCTGAAGGGCTCCTCCGATCTAATCGGATAGTCGGACAGGATGCTGGTCAGTTCCGCGATGAGCCGGGCCAGATCTTTCTCCTCGGCCGCCAGCCGCTCTATCTCGTTTCCTTCCTCCTCGATTTTCGACTTCAGCGCGGCCAGGAGCGTCTGGCGCTTCTCCTGCTCCTTGTTCAGCTCCACCAGTTCCGCGTACTTCGCCCTCGCAAGTGCCGTCAGCCGATTTTCCTCTTCGGTTGCCTGTGCATGGAGTCCGGCCAGGTCCTCGATAATACTTTTTACTTTCTCAATGTTGTCTCCCCGATAATCATTGAGATAGCGGTAATAGACGATCATGCGGCCGGTCGTCGCCGGGTCCTGCTGGTTGAGCAATAGCTTGATGCGTTCCTGGCTTCCGCTCGTATAGGCTGCCCGGACCTGCGCAGAAAGCTGGCTGCTTTCTATCTCCAACTCGGCCTCACGCGCCCGAAGTTTTTCGTCGATTTCGGTCTTTTTCCTTTCGCTGAACTGGCGTTCCCGTTCGATCTCCTTCAGGCGGACGCGTCCTTCCGATATCAGGACTTCGGCTTTCTGTAAATCACCGGTAACACGGTCCCGGTCGCCCGCCCGCTTGTCCATGCTCTTTTTGAGGTCGGATATTTTCTCCCTGACATTTTCGAGCTCGCGCTCTTTCACCTGGGCGAGGCCACCATCGTCTTCCTGCGCCGCTAACTGCGCGACCGGCGCTGCCACCGCCACTGCAATGATCAGCCCAGCGATAATTGGGCGCCCAAACATCATGGCTTCGGAGTCTAAAGGCAAATACGCCTCCGGAGAAAGGCTTATTGCACTGAGATATTCCAGTGGCCGGCGCTGCTATAATGGTCGTCTTTTGCCGGCAGCTGCCGGCCGGAAACCCCTGAAAGAATAATGGATACTTACCTGGAATTTGCAGGCAATCACCCCTTGCTTGTCAGCGCGCTGGTCTTCAGCTTTTTCGTATTGATTTTCACCGAGCTGCAGCGCAAAGCCCGCGGTCTGACGAACCTCGAGCCGCAGGACGCCGTCAGGCTCATAAATAATGATGCGGTCGTTATCGACCTGCGCAGTCCCGAGGCGTTCGCACGGGGCCATATTGTCAACGCCAGGAATGTTCCATCCGAGGAATTGGCGGCCAATAACGACAAGATCACCAAATATGCGAAAAAGACCATAGTCGCCGTCTGCGACGCCGGAATGACGTCGAGCAAGCTCGTTGATTCGCTGCGCAAGACAGGAATCGAGAACATCTTCGGCCTGAAAGGCGGAATTAATGCCTGGACACAGGCCAATCTCCCGCTGGTAACCGGTAAAAAGACCAAAAAGAAGCACTAATCGGCGACAATACCGTCGATGGCAAGGCATGAGCACTGAGCCAAAAATAGTCATTTACGGCAACGAGTCCTGCGCCTATTGTGCGGCTGCCCGAATGTTTTTTGTGAAAAAAGGGCTTCGGTTCCATGACATCAAGGTCTCGGATAATGATGAACGACGCGCGGAAATGGAGCAATTAAGCGGTAGTCTGTCGGTACCGCAGATTTTTATTAACGATCACCTCGTTGGCGGATTTGACGAATTATGCGCCCTCGATAAGGATGGCGGTCTGGAAACCTTACTCGCGCAATAGCGCCCTACTGGATTGTTTACTTACAGGAAAACGTAATGGCCGAACAGCAAGCAGCCGAGAAACAAATCAGCATTCAAAAGATCTATCTCAAGGACTTTTCTTTTGAATCTCCGAACAGCCCGACGGTCTTCATGTCCGGCGACTGGACGCCGAAGACGAATCTCAACCTGCGGAGTTCACACACACCGGGTCAAGACGATCAGAATGAAGTAGTGCTCACGATTACGGTCGAGGCCAAGCATGAGGACAAGACGCTTTTTCTCATTGAGCTGCATCAGGCGGGGTTGTTTCAGATCTCTGGCTATGACGAGGACGAGTTTGGTGTGGTCGTAGGAAGCTTCTGCCCCAACATTCTTTTTCCGTACGCCAGAGAGTCCATTTCGGCAATCATTACCAAAGGCGGCTTCCCGGAGTTTGTGCTTCAGCCGATAAACTTCGATGCGCTCTATGCACAAAGCAAGCAACAGCGCGAAGCTGAGGCAGGCGGCGCCGCGAGCAGCGGCAATGGCGGTAATGGAGGGGCGCACTGAACGACGCCGCCAAAGAACGACCGATTGCCGTTATCGGCGCCGGCTCCTGGGGCACTGCGCTCGCCCTGCAGCTTGCCCGGGGCGGCCGGACCGTCAGACTGTGGGATATCGATACCGGGAATCTGAATAAGATAGCCGCCGCAGATGCGAACGAGCGCTACCTGCCGGGCGTTGCGTTTCCCGAAAACCTCAATGCCGAACTCGATCTTCAGGCTTGTCTCGATGATGTCCAATACATCCTGATTGTTGTGCCGAGCCACGGCCTGCGAGAGACCCTGAAAATGATCAAGCCGATGCTCACGAAAGATGTCCGCATTTGTTGGGCAACGAAGGGGTTCGAGCTAAGTACTGGCCTGTTGCCACATCAGGTTGCCAAAGAGGTTCTCGGCTCTGATCGGCCGGTGGCGGTATTGTCCGGTCCGACTTTCGCCAAGGAGGTTGCCGCCGGTCTGCCAACTGCGATGACGATTGCGGCGAATAACAGGGCCTTTGCGAGTGATCTCGCCGAAGAATTGTCCGGCGAGAGTTTTCGCGCATACACGGCGGATGACATCATCGGTGTTGAAGTCGGCGGCGCAGTCAAGAATGTTATGGCAATCGGCGCCGGCCTCTCAGACGGACTTGGTTTCGGCGCCAACACGAGGGTCGCCCTGATCAATCGTGGCCTCGTTGAAATGACCCGTCTCGGTTTGGCGCTCGGCGCAAAACAGGACACATTCATGGGCCTCGCCGGCATGGGCGACCTCGTTCTCACCTGTACCGACGATCTTTCGCGTAATCGCAGAATGGGTCTCGCTCTTGCTGCCGGTAAGACTATCGAAGAAGCAGCAGAAGAGATTGGGCAGGTCGTCGAAGGCGTGCTTGCAGCAAAAGCCGTCAAAGGCGTTGCCGATCGCTTGGGCGTCGAGATGCCGATCTGCCTCGCGATATACAAGATACTCTACGAGGGCCTGTCGCCGCGCGATGCTGTTAGTGCCTTGATGAGCCGGGCATTAACGTCTGAGTGAACAAGTAGCCAACTGTCAAGCAGCAGTTCCAGTTGTCTTTGGCCCGGAAAGCTGAATCGATAGTTTTACCGGCGGCAAGAGCGAGATCGCATGAATTATGGTCCCTATTTGCCGGCTTCGAAGTTGCCTTGCCGCCATGCTTCGTAAACGACGACCGCCGCCGCGTTCGACAGGTTCAGGCTGCGAATGCCCGCTAGCATCGGAATTCGCAGGCGCTGTCCTGGTGGCACTGATTCCAGAATCTCGTTGGGCAGACCACGGGTTTCGGGACCAAACAGAAACGCGTCCCCTTCTGCAAAAGCTGGAGCCGAATAAGCAGTGACACCGCGCGTACTGAGTGCATAGAGCCTTGCTGGTTCAACCTGGTTCAGACAATCATCGAGACTCGCGTATACCTCGACATCGGCAAACTCCCGGTAGTCCAGTCCGGCCCTTCGAAGCCGCCGCTCATCCATTTCAAATCCCAATGGCTCGACCAAGTGCAGCCTTGTGCCGGTGTTGGCACAAAGGCGTATGATATTGCCCGTATTGGGCGGTATCTCGGGCTCATAGAGAATCAGACTGAACATCGCCCGGTGATTGTAAACTCCGTGATTAGAAAGTCTTTACATGGCGCTCGCTGTAAACCCTGAACACAATCCACTGAGCGTGGATTTCTGCGGCCTGACACTGTCATCGCCGATTGTCCTCTTGTCCGGCTGTGTCGGATTCGGCGAGGAATACACGCGTATCGAGGGTTTTTCCAATGCCGACGTCGGTGCCATCGTTTTGAAGGGCACCACCAGGGAGCCCAGGCTTGGAAACGCCCCGCATCGTGTCTGGGAAACACCCAGCGGAATGCTCAACTCGATCGGCCTGCAGAATCCGGGCATGGACAAGGTAGTCGACGAGATTCTGCCAACGCTCGATTTCACCGAAGCCCGCTTCATCGCCAACGTGTGTGGCTCGACGATAGAAGATTATGCTGAAGTCACGAAGCGTTTCGACGACTCGCCGATCGATGCAATCGAGATCAACATTTCCTGCCCGAACATCAAGGAGGGCGGCGTCTCCTTCGGCAACTATCCCGACATGTCCGCCAAGGTGGTCGAAGCATGCAGGGGCGTGACTAAAAAACCCATCATCGCGAAGCTTTCGCCAAACCAGACCGACATCCAGGAGAATGCGCGCCTCTGCATCGAGGCCGGCGCGGATGGGCTGGCGGTTATCAATACGATCTCCGGAATGGCAATCGACATCGAAGAGCGCAAACCGATCATGGGCAATATCAAAGGCGGCCTGTCCGGACCGGCCATCAAGCCGATCGCCCTGCTCAAAGTTCATCAGGTCTATGAGATCGCCGGCCCGAAGAATATCCCCATCATCGGCCAGGGCGGAATTACGACAGCTCAAGACGCGCTGGAGTTCATCATCGCCGGATCGTCGACAGTTGGCATCGGCACGGCATTATTCTATGACCCGTTATTGTGCCCCAAAATCAACGCCGGCATTGCCGACTACCTGCTTCGGCACGATATGCGGTCCGTTTCTGAGCTCGTGGGAAGCCTGCGGACCTAGTCGAGCTGCAGGCTTTTGATTTTTCTGGTCAGGGTATTTCTTCCCCAGCCCAAAAGTTTTGCCGCGTCCTGACGGTGCCCCTTGGCCTGATTAAGGGCAATTCGGATCAGGGTGCGCTCGAATTCCGGCAACGCCGAATCGAGCAACGGGCTGCCATCCTTGTCATTCAGGCGCTGTTCCGCCCAGTGAGCGAGGCTTTGCGTCCATTCCTTTGTCGCGCCTGCGGCTGCCTGTTTGCCGCCGAGGTCGTCCGGAATATCCGGCGCACTTATTACGCCGCCGGGCGCCGTCACGGTCAGCCGGCGGGTGGCGTTTACAAGCTGGCGCACATTGCCCGGCCAGTCGTATGACTGCAGAATCTCCATCGCCTCGGGATTGATGCTTTTGGTGGCTGTGCCCAGTTCGCCTGCGGCGTCCGAGAGATAATGTTCGAGCAATAGCGGTATGTCCTGTCTGCGCTGCCGGAGCGGCGGCGTGTTGATGCGAATTACATTCAAGCGGTGAAAAAGGTCTTCACGGAATCGATGCTCCTTGACCGCGCGAGCGAGATCCTGGTTTGTTGCAGCAATAACACGGACATCGACGCGAATCGAAGATTGGCCGCCAACGCGATAGAACTCGCTTTCCGCCAGAACCCGCAACAGCCGTGTCTGCAATGCCGGAGACATGTCGCCTATTTCGTCGAGGAACAGTGTGCCACCGTCGGCCTGCTCGAAACGCCCGATGCGCCGTGAGTCTGCGCCCGTAAATGCGCCGCGCTCGTGGCCGAAGAGTTCCGATTCCAGGAGCTCGGAGGCGATCGCCGAGGTATTGAGCGCGACGAATGGTTTGGCTGCCCTTGGGCTGTGTTGGTGCAGTGCCCGGGCGACGAGTTCCTTGCCGGTGCCTGATTCGCCGGTGATCAGCACGGTCATGCTCGAGCGCGCGAGCCGCCCGATCGATCGAAAGACGTCCTGCATGGCCGGCGCCTTGCCGATCAACGCGGGTATCTGATCGTCGTCTCTGGCGCTGTCAGCAGATACGGCCTTGCCGCTCTTGCGTGCCGCTTTCCGGACCAGTTCGATCGCCTCGTCGAGATCGAAGGGCTTTGGCAAATATTCGAATGCCCCTCCCTGGTAAGCGGCGACTGCATGATCGAGATCTGCGTGCGCGGTAATTACGATAATCGGCAAATCAGGGCTGGTCTGACTAAGCCTGTCGAGTAAAGCGATGCCATCCATGCCTGGCATGCGGACGTCGGTGATCAGGACATCCGGGCTATTGTGCCCGATTGCTTCAAGCAGGTGCTCGGCACGCTCGAAACTCCTTGTTTCCATGCCGGCCTGGCCCAATGCTTTCTCGAGCACCCAGCGGACCGACTGATCGTCATCTACAACCCAGACGTTCAATGCCTTGTCATTCATGGCCGCCTCCCGACGCCAGTGGAATCCTGACGAAAAACACTGTGCGGCCCGGACGGCTCTCGAACTCAATCAGGCCGTGATGGCGGCTGACCAGTTCCTGCGCGACAGGCAATCCAAGGCCGGTGCCATCAGGCCTGCTAGTGACCAGCGGATAAAACACAGAGTCCTGCAGCTCAGGCGGTATGCCGGGCCCGTCGTCCTCTATTTCCAGGCTGGCAACCGCTTTGTGTTTCGTCTCACCGATGGTGAAATTCAGGATCGCCCGGCTTCGCAGTATGATCCTCCCCTGTCCTCCCAGCGCAGCGGCAGCATTTCGAAGCAGATTAATAAGCGCCTGGACGAATTGATCACGATCGAGATCGATCGCCGGTAAACCGGGATCATAATCACGACGAATCTCTATCTCCTTGCCGGCTTCCGCTTGAATAAGGCGAACGACGTATTCGAGCAGCTCGTGAATGTTTGACTGCTGCTTGTTCGGCGGACCACCGGGTCCGAGCAAGGTGTCTACGAGACCCGCAAGACGATCGGCTTCGCTGATGATGACGCTGGTGTATTCCTCCAGCTCCTCGTTTCGAAGCTGCTTGCCGAGCAGTTGTGCGGCGCCGCGAATTCCGCCGAGCGGGTTCTTTATTTCGTGCGCCAACTGGCGAATCATCTGCCGCCCCGCACCGTGCTGGATCAACAGTGCATTCTCACGGCTGATTCGCAGACGGCGCGTTACGTCTGACATCTCTACGAGCAGGCTTGCGGAGATCTCTGAATGTTCGAGAGACGACACCCTGAAATCAACGATGCGTTCATCGGCATGAACTTCGGTCGGGCCAAGTCGGAGTTCTGCCGCATACGTCTGGCCGGTACCAAGAGCCCGGGCGAGCATGTCCTTGAATTCAGGGTCATCGTCGACGAGTTGCAGCAGTGGCTTACCACGGGCTCTGTGTTGGCTTACCCCCAGCAGGTTTTCGGCGGCGGGATTCAGTTCGGTGATCAGGAGATTCTGGTTGAGCAGAACCACGCCTGTGTTTAACGCCGCAACGACATCGCTGCCCGGTGGGCCGTCGCTTTTCGTGCCGGGTGGGCTACCGCTTAGTTGATCGTGCTTTGTTGTACGTAGAAGCGGTTCGGTTGGCCGCGGATCATTAACTTGCCGCTCGCGTCCACTACCTCCGCCTGAATATTGTGCACTCCGCGCCAGACTTCCTCGACCTGGAACGTCGTGCTCGTGACCGGCTCGCGGGGATTGCCGTCGAAATACACGCGTATCAGATGTCCGTTCTGAAGCGCCGGCTGCAGATTCAGTGATACGTTGAGTATGCCGGCTATGTTCCACAGCGTTTCTTCAGCTGCCGGTGAGGCAACCGTGAGGCTTTCGTATTTAAAGGCGGCCGGTTCTTGCGTCGGTTCGGCATCTGTCGTCCGCGTGGCAGCTGCCGCAAATGAAGGATTCGGCTGCTGCCTTCTTGTGACGCGATTGTCGCTCGGCAATATGATCCGTTCAGCCCCCTCCCGGGGTCTGTCGGAATAATGAACAATGCCGTTCTCATCCACCCAGCGGTATGCCTGAGCCAAAACTGTACCCGCGGCCATAAGAACCGAGCAAAGAACAAATAGACGTAGTCGCATTGCTTAAGCATACCAGCGCGCTCCCGGTCGGGGCCAGCGACCGGGCGGCAAAATGCCGCCCGGTTCACAGTTTTAGCCCTTACAGGCTGTAGTACATATCGAATTCCACGGGGTGCGTGGTCATTCGCAGTCTGGTCACGTTTTCCCATTTGAGGTCGAGGTAAGCATCGATCAGGTCATCGCTGAATACATCGCCAGCCTTCAGGAACGCTCGATCGCCATCGAGAGATTCCAGCGCCTCGTCAAGCGAGAATGCGACCAGCTTCAGGTTCTTCTCTTCCTCGGGCGGCAGGTCATAAAGATCCTTGTCCATGGGGTCTCCTGGATGGATCTTGTTCTGTATGCCGTCGAGGCCGGCCATCATCATCGCCGCGAAAGCGAGGTAGGGGTTGGCCATCGAGTCGGGGAAACGAACCTCCAGGCGACGTCCCTTCGGGCTCGAGTCGTACGGTATGCGAATGGATGCGGAGCGATTACGCGCGGAGTAGGCGAGTATGGTCGGTGCTTCGAAACCCGGTACCAGCCGCTTGTAGCTGTTGGTCGATGGGTTGGTGAATGCGCACAACGCCTTGGCGTGTTTGATGATGCCGCCGGCGTAATACAGAGCCGTATCAGACAGGCCGGCATAGCCATCGCCCGAGAACAGGTTATTGCCCTCTTTGAACAATGACTGATGCACGTGCATGCCATTGCCATTGTCATTAACGAGCGGCTTGGGCATGAACGTCGCAGTTTTGCCGTAGCTGTGGGCTACGTTGTGAACGACATATTTGAGGATCTGAACTTCATCCGCCTTGCGCACGAGGGTGTTGAATCTAACGCCGATTTCACCCTGGCCTGCAGTCGCGACCTCGTGGTGATGAACCTCCGTCTCCAGGCCCAGCTCCTCGAGTGCGAGACACATTGCCGAACGAATGTCGTGCAGTGAATCGACAGGTGGTACCGGGAAGTAGCCACCTTTGACCGTCGGGCGGTGGCCCGTGTTGCTGTCTTCGTAACTCCGGCTCGTGTTCCACGCGCCTTCGCTCGAGTCGACGGAATAAAACGCACCCTGCATGCTGTCGTCCCAGCGCACGTCGTCGAAAACGAAAAACTCGTTTTCCGGACCGAAAAATGCCTGGTCAGCGATACCTGTCGATTTCAGGTATGCCTCTGCCCGGCATGACAAGGATCGCGGACATCTGTCATAGCCCTGCATCGTCGATGGCTCGATGACGTTGCAGCGCAGGTTAAGGGTTGCGTCTTCAGCAAAAATATCTACGACCGCCGAATCCGCATCCGGTAACAGAATCATGTCGGATTCGTTGATGCCCTTCCAACCGGATATTGACGAGCCATCGAACATTTTGCCTTCTTCGAAAAGGTCTTCATCTGCGACCCGGGACGGCACCGTTACGTGCTGTTCCTTGCCTTTGGTGTCGGTGAACCGAAAGTCGATGAATTTCACCTCGTTGTCTTTTATAAGGCCTAGAACCTCTGCGGGTGTCATGAATCATTCCTCCATTTGGATAAAAAAATCACGCAGGACATGAGACCTGCAGCAATGCACGATTAAATGCACGAACTGTGCCATGCCGTGTAGTTTTTAAGTCTTTGATTAATAAAACATTCCAAAATTCTTGTTATTCGATTTCGCACCATGCTGGTGCGGTTCGGCCGGGATGCGCACCAGTGTAGTGCATTATCTCTGCTTCTGCACTGTTCTGGACGAGATATTTTCCGCCATCGGCAGACACCCACTTCTTCGCTATACTGCGCGCCTCTCAAGCCTGAAGCCATTGATGAAAAACGATAATTCCCTGCTGACCTTTCAGGACCTGATCCTGGCATTGCAGCAATTCTGGGCGAAGCGCGGCTGTGTCGTTGCACAGCCCTATGACATGCAAATGGGGGCGGGCACCTTTCATCCGGCTACGTTTCTGCGGGCTGTCGGCCCGGAACCCTGGAGTTCTGCATATGTACAGCCTTGCCGAAGGCCGACCGACGGCCGTTACGGCGACAATCCCTTCAGGTTGCAGCATTACTATCAGTACCAGGTCGTCATCAAGCCCTCTCCCGATGACATTCAGGAGATGTACCTCGAGTCCCTGGTGGCAATCGGCATCGATCCGGCAGTCCATGACATACGGTTTGTCGAGGACAACTGGGAGTCGCCGAGCCTCGGCGCCTGGGGGCTCGGCTGGGAGGTCTGGCTGAACGGCATGGAAATTACCCAGTTCACCTATTTCCAGCAGGTTGGTGGCTTGGAGTGCAGGCCCGTCACCGGCGAGATTACTTACGGCCTCGAACGGCTGGCGATGTATCTGCAGGATGTAGAGAGCATTTTTGACATCGTCTGGACGGATGGCCCGCTCGGGCTCATCAGCTACCGGGATGTATATCACCAGAACGAAGTTGAACAGTCCCGTTACAATTTCGAGCTCGCCGACATCGATTTGCTCTTCAATACCTTCGACCACGCCGAGCATGATTGCCAGCGACTGCTCGAGCTCGAGCTCGCCCTTCCCGCTTACGAGCAAATGCTGCTGGCGTCCCACACCTTCAACCTGCTGGACGCGCGCCAGGCAATATCGGTCAGTGAGCGGCAGCGCTTTATCCTGCGCGTCAGGGATATGGCGAAGGCCGTCGCCGAAGCGTACTACGCCTCCCGTGAAGCGCTGGGCTTCCCCATGGTGGAGACCGTGAATGAGCGCAGGACCGGTACTTCATAGCAATGGCTAAAGCCGCCGATTTTCTGGTCGAGATAGGGACCGAGGAGCTGCCGCCAAAGGCGCTCCGGGGCCTGATGACCGCTTTCTCCGGGGGGCTGGAGAAGGCCCTCGATGATGCGCGCCTCCAGCATGGTGCCGTATCGGCTTACGCAAGCCCGCGCCGCCTTGCGGTCATTGTCGCTGGCCTGGCGGACTCGCAAGCCGATCAGGATGTAGTTGTCAAAGGCCCGCCCGTATCGGTTGCTTACGACGAGGACGGCAGCATAACGGCCGCGGGCGTCGCGTTTGCCAGGAAGTGCAATGTTACGCCGGAGCAGCTCGAAAGACACGAAAGCGATAAGGGTGGGCGGCTTGTTTTTCAAACCGTCGATAAGGGTCTGGGCACGGCCGAATTGATGCCCGCGCTGGTTCAGGCGGTCCTGGAGGGTCTGCCGATACCGAGACGCATGCGATGGGGGGACAGCGACGCCGAGTTCGTGCGGCCCGTACACTGGGTGGTTCTGCTGCACGGCAAGAACATCATTGCCGGCTCGGTGATGGGCGTAAGCGCCGGCAGAGCAACGCGCGGCCATCGCTTTCATGCGCCGGATGAAATCAGCATTCCCGAGCCATCGAAATATCTGGCCTCCCTCAAAAAGGCGTACGTGCTTGCCGATTTCGACCTGCGGCAGGACACGATTATCAAGGCCGTGGAAAAGGCCGCCAAAGACGCCGGTGGCGTGCCGGTAGCCAGCGACGCACTCTACGACGAGGTCACGGCATTAACGGAGTGGCCGGTACCGCTCACGGGCAGCTTCGATGAATCATTTCTTGCTCTGCCGAGAGAGGTCATTGTCGCCACACTGACGAGTCACCAGCGATATTTTCCTGTCGCAGACAAGCGCGGACAGTTGTTGCCGCGCTTCGTCACGATGGCGAATCTCGAAAGCATCGAGCCCGATCGCGTCCGGAGCGGCAATGAAAGAGTTATACGGCCGCGACTCGCCGACGCTGCATTCTTTTGGGACACAGACAGGCGACGCACTCTGTCTGATCGCTCCGGCGCTCTTGCCGAGGTCGTCTATCAGCGCGGGCTCGGCAGCATGTATGACAAGACCATCAGGATCGGTGCTCTTGCGGTGAGTGTCGCCGCCGAGATCGGTGCCGACGAGCAAACAGTCAAGCGCGCGGCAATGCTTGCCAAGTGTGATCTGCTAACGGGAATGGTTGGCGAGTTTCCCGAACTGCAGGGCCTGATGGGCAAGTATTACGCCGCTGCAGATGGAGAGCCTGCTCCGGTCGCCGAAGCCATCGGCGAGCAATATTTGCCGCGCTTTGCGGGCGACGTGCTGCCGGCAACCCCGGCTGGTCAGGCTCTCGCGATTGCCGACAAGCTCGATACGCTTGTCGGCGTGTTTTCGCTCGGCAAAAAACCGAGCGGCAATCGCGATCCGTTTGGTTTGCGGCGAAACGCCCTGGGCATCGTCAGAATCACCATCGAACAGCGACTTGACCTGAATCTCAAGACGCTCGTCGCGTCCGCGATCGTCGCACAACCCGGTCGCGACAAGGAGCCGACCGAGCTTGCACAAAGCCTTTACGAGTTCATAACCGACAGAATGCGCGCCTACTATCTGGATCGGCAAAACGGACTTACTGCAGAAATGTTTGCGGCCGTGCTTGCCCGGCAGCCCGATTCGCTGCTGGATTTCGACGAACGCCTGAAGGCTGTCGCAGCGTTCGTCGAACTCGAGCCGGCGGCGAGCCTTGCGGCGGCAAACAAACGAATCGGAAATATTCTCAAACAGGCCGGCGTTGACGAGGGCGAGCCCGTGAATAAGTCCCTGATCAGGGAACCGGCAGAGACCACGCTGTTCGACTCCGTCGTCAAAGCAAGAGAAGCGGTTACTCCTCTTCTCGACAATCGTGACTATACGAACGTTCTTACGACGCTGGCGGATCTGAGAGATCCCGTCGACGGCTTTTTCGACGACGTCATGGTGATGACCGATGATGAGGCGCTTCGAAACAATCGCCTCGCCTTACTTGCCGAACTCAGGTCGATGTTCCTCGACGTCGCAGACGTTTCCCGCCTGTCAATCGGTTAGGGCCCCGCTGGAAGATCATGAAGGAGCGGCGATCGCCTGGTCAGATATTCTTCACGCTGCGCGTGTACCTGCTGGTCGCATATTTCGCCATTACGATCGTGCTTTTATCTACCTGCCTTATCTTATTCTGGCCGCTTCCGCACCGATTTCGATTTTTTCTGGCGCGGACATGGTCGCGCGGCATGTTGTGGGCCGGCCGGTTCTTGTGCGGCATCGACTGGGTAATAGAGGGCCGGGAAAACCTGCCGCCGGGGCCCAGCATCCTCTACATCAAGCATTCCTCCGTTTTCGAGCCTTATGCGCAAGTCGGCATTTTTCCGCGGCAAACCTGGGTGGTAAAGAGAGAGCTTCTTTTTACGCCGGTTCTCGGTTGGGGAATGGCCACACTACGATGCATCGCGATTGATCGTGCCGCCGGCGGCAAGGCCGTCAAGCAGGTTGTTCGTCAGGGTAAACGGCGCCTGGCCGAAGGTATCTGGGTCACGATTTTTCCCGAGGGCACCAGAATGGAGCCCGGCGAAACGCGACGCTATGGCGTGAGCGGCGCCGCACTTGCCAGAGAGGCCGGTTGCCTCATCGTCCCGGTCGCACAAAACGCGAGCAACCTCTTTCCAAGAAGCGGTCTGCCGAAGAGGTCCGGGCGAATTCGCTTTTGTATTGGGCCCCCGATAGACCCTTCAGCGCAGGACCCCAAGGAAACCAATCAAATCGCCCAAGACTGGATCGAATCGAAAATGACCGAGATCAGTGACCGCTAAAACTGATTGAGTGGATCAACAATTCTTCGAAAAGAGGCATCGTGGCTCGAAGCATGGCCTCATCGCGGGAATATATCTAGCTTCAGACGTCCAGATTCGAAACGGTCAATGCGTTTTGTTCGATGAATTCTCTGCGTGGCTCTACCTGGTCGCCCATCAGCGTTGTGAAGATTTCGTCTGCTTTGACAGCGTCTTCGATTTTTACCTGCATCAGCCGCCGGGTTTCAGGATTTACTGTGGTGTCCCAGAGCTGGTCCGGGTTCATTTCACCAAGGCCTTTGTAGCGCTGTATGGACTGCCCCTTGCGCGCCTCATTCATTAACCATTCGATCGCTTCGTCGAACGAATTGATGGGCGCGCGCTTGTCTCCCCTTTCGACATACGCGCCCTCGCCAATCAATTCCTTTAGCTTCCCGGCGAGCTCCATGATGTGCCGGTACTCGTTGGTGTCGAAAAACTCTCTCGGAATGTAGCGGGTTGCGCCTATGCCGTGCTGAACTTTTTGCACGGCAATTCGTACACCCTCACCATCTTTGTCACCGCGTTCGAACGCCGCGCTGTAATCGCCGCCGTTGCCATTCGTCAGCCTGTCGCCATTTGTTTTCGGTAACAATATCGACAGCTCCTCCGCCCATTTCTCCATGCCGTCCAGGTTTTCGAACAGGTCCGAATCGATTTTCGGCAGCGCGCTGATTGCCCGAAGTACCGTTTCGTCATAGCGGCTCGCTATGCGCGCGATGATACTTTCTGCCGCCATGTATTCTTTGGCCAGCGCTTCGAGCGCCTGGCCCGATAACGGCGGCGCCTCGGCGTTAACATGTAGTTTCGCATCATCGAGCGCAGCATTCAGAAGATGTGCATTCAGTTCTGCATCGTCCTTAACGTATACCTCCTGCTTGCCCTTTTTGATTTTATACAGTGGTGGTTGTGCGATATAAACGTGCCCGCGCTCGATAAGCTCCGGCATTTGGCGGTAGAAAAACGTCAGTAACAAAGTTCGAATATGCGAGCCGTCGACGTCCGCGTCCGTCATGATGATGATGCGGTGATAGCGAAGCTTGTCCGGATTGAAGTCTGCTCGACCAATGCCGCAGCCTAGCGCCGTAATCAGCGTTCCTACTTCGACGGATGACAGCATTTTGTCGAAGCGCGCTTTCTCGACGTTAAGAATCTTTCCCTTCAGCGGCAGTATCGCCTGCGTTCGGCGGTCTCGGCCTTGTTTTGCCGATCCGCCTGCGGAATCACCCTCGACGAGGAACAGCTCCGACAAAGCAGGATCTTTTTCCTGACAGTCCGCGAGCTTGCCCGGGAGGCCTGCAACATCCAGGGCGCCTTTGCGCCGCGTCATCTCCCGCGCTTTTCTGGCGGCTTCGCGCGCTCTCGCAGCATCGATGATCTTCGACACGATTGCCCTGGCTTCCTGCGGTTTTTCAAGCAAGAAGTCTTCCAGGCGTTCGCCCATCGCCGACTCTACAATGCCTTTGATTTCGGATGAGACCAGCTTGTCTTTCGTCTGCGACGAAAACTTCGGGTCGGGCACTTTCACCGAAAGCACAGCCGTCAGTCCCTCACGGGCATCGTCACCGCTCGGCGTGAACTTGTCTTTCCTGGCCGAGGTTTCTTTTTCGATGTAGCTGTTCAACGTTCGTGTCAACGCGCTACGAAAACCAGCGAGGTGGGTTCCGCCATCACGCTGTGGAATATTGTTCGTATAACAGAACATATTTTCCTGGTAGCCATCATTCCATTGCAGCGCAGCTTCCACGACAACGCCGTCTTTTTCCATCTCGAAATAAAAGACGCCGTCGTGAATCGGTGTCTTGTTTCTGTTCAGGTGCTCGACGAATGCGCGAATGCCGCCTTCGTATTCAAAGATGTCTTCCTTGTCCTGTCTTTCGTCGACCAGATGAATCTTTACGCCGGAATTCAGAAACGAGAGCTCTCTCAGTCGCCTGGCCAGGATGTCGTAATGGAAATCGATGTTGGTGAAGGTCTTCGAGCTGGGCTTGAAACGCAGCGTCGTGCCTGTTCGATCGGTGTCGCCGACTTCCGCGAGAGGGGCCGCCGGCTCGCCATGGTGATATTCCTGCTGGTAGGCCTTGCCTTCGCGGTGAACGGTGAGAACCAGGTGCTCGGACAGCGCATTAACCACAGAGACACCGACGCCGTGCAGGCCGCCCGACACTTTGTAGGAGTTATCGTCAAATTTTCCGCCGGCATGCAGAACGGTCATAATGACCTCGGCGGCAGAGCGACCCTCGTCCGGGTGAATATCGACCGGAATTCCCCGGCCGTCGTCCGTAATCGTCACGGATTCGTCAGCGTGGATGGTAACGGTGATGACATCGCAATGACCGGCCAAAGCCTCGTCAATTGAGTTGTCGACAACCTCGAAAACCATGTGGTGGAGACCCGTGCCGTCGTCGGTGTCTCCGATGTACATTCCGGGCCTTTTTCGGACGGCGTCCAGGCCCTTTAAGACCTTGATATTACTGGAAGTATATTCTGACTCGTCGGTCATCCGATGCCCTCTAAGAAACTCCGGATATTGTACCATTTAGGGCTAAATAAAGGGTCTTAGAAAGCGCGCGCAAAGTGCCTTTTTGCAAGGCCTTTTCGGAAGATTATCAGGGCTTAAATTGACCGATATGGACTATAAATTAGCCCGTTTTTTCTACCTTGCCCTGTTCCACGTGGAACACCGCCGGCGCTTCGGGAAACCGCAGCGTTTCCGGCCCCAGGGAAGTTGCGATTATCTGGCTACCGAGAGCAAAAACTCCGCTCAGGAGGCGTTCCAGCGCCTCTTCATCGAGCTCGGCTGCAGGATCATCCAGCAATAGCAGCAGCGGCTTCTCAAGGGCCGTTTGCACAAGCTCCGTTGCCGCCAGAATAAGGGTACAGGCCAACAGTTTTTGCTGGCCCCTGGACACCAGGCGTTTCGCCTGCCGCTCGTCGTAAATCAAACGGAGATCAGCCCGCTGTGGCCCAACATGGGTCGTGCCCGCCTGACGATCTCTTTCCCAGGAGGCGGCGTGCGCTTCCTCGAGTTTTTGCCCTGCCGCCCAGCCCTGCCGATACTCGAATCCGACCGGGGTGCCCAACAAGGCTTCGCCCGTCTCCTCCAAGCCCGCCATGGCAATGCCCAGAATACGACGGCGTGTCTCGTCTACTTCGGTGGCGGCATCGAGAAACTCCCGGTCCCAGGCGGCGACAGACGCTCTCGCACCCCCGTCGCGGAGCGCGGCGTTGCGTTGTTTTAGGGCTCGGCGAAAACGCCGCCATCGCTCCGGATAAGCCTGTTCCACGTGAAACGCGATCCAGTCCAGATAGCGCCGCCTCTCTTCCGGGCCGCCTCCAACGAGTTTATGGATCTCCGGATCGATGACCTGTAACGGCAGGATGTCCACCAATGAGGCCGCGCTGGTCGCCTGATCGCCGTCGATTTTTACCTGCAGGCCATCTTTGCTATTGCGTACACCAACAGTTGCCAGCCGCGCGCCTGTATCTACCTTGCCAAGCAGTACGAACTCCGAGGCCCCATGTTCGATCAGGTCCGGCGCCCCGGCGCCGCGAAAGGATTTGCCCCGGCCGAGGTATGCGATTGCCTCGAGAATGCTCGTTTTACCCGAGGCATTGGCTCCGTGGATCAGGTTGTATTGCGGACCGACCTCAAGCGCGACATTCGTCAGGCATCTGAAGTTGCAGGCAGTTAGGTGGCGCAGAGACAAATAACAGCAGAGCCTATAGCCGCATCGGCATGACGACATACTTGCAGTCGTCGTTGCCCGGTTCGCGCAGGAGGCAGCTCGAGTTGCTGTCTACCACGGACAGGCTGACATCGCCGGTTTCGATTACATTAAGGGCGTCCAGCAGGTAATTAACGTTAAAGCCTATCTCTATGTCGTCGCCCTTGTATTTAACTTCGAGCTCTTCCTCGGCCTCTTCCTGCTCCGGGTTGTGTGCCTGGAGGACAACGCCGTCATCGCGAATGATCAGGCGTATGCCGCGGTATTTTTCATTGGAAAGAATAGCTGTCCGCTGCAGCGCCCCTTTCAGGAGTTCCCTGTCCGCGACAAGCTGGTTGCTCGTGTCCTGCGGTATCACCCGCTCATACTCGGGAAAGCGGCCATCGATAAGTTTTGATGTAAAGCGGATGCCTTCGAGCTCTATTCTGACGTGGTTGCTTCCCAGCTGCAGATCGACCTGTCCTTCTCCGCTCATCAGGCGCTGTAGTTCCAGAACGCCTTTTCGCGGCACAATAACCTGCTGCTCCGGCATTTTCTTCCCTTCCAGTTCCACCTGAGCCAGCGCCAGTCTGTGCCCGTCGGTTGCGACGGTCCGGAGATGATTGCCATCCGTTTCGACCAGCAGCCCATTGAGATAATAGCGGACATCCTGTTGGGCCATTGAAAAGTGCGTCTTCTCCAGCAGCTTGCTCAGGGTCGCCTGTGCCAGGCCGAGTGTCTGTCCCGCATTGATGTCCTCGATTGTAGGGAAGTCCGCTGCCGGCAGCGTCGTCAGCGTAAATTTGCTGCGCCCTGATTTGATCCCGAGTTTCTCGCCACTCAGCGCAATCGAGACCTCAGCCTCGTCGGGTAACGCCCGACAGATATCGAGAAGCTTTCTGCCCGGCACGGTTACATCACCGGCCACCTCAACTTCGACCTCCGTGTTCGCGACGAGCTCGACTTCGAGATCCGTAGCCGTAACAGCCAGTTGTCCGTCTTTTGCTACGAGTAAAACGTTCGCGAGTATCGGCATCGTTTGGCGACGTTCAACGACCCCGATTACTGCCTGTAAAGGCTTCAATAGCGCTTCGCGAGCGGCCGTAAATTTCATTCAAGTCCCCTGTTAATAAATACTGGAAATTTATGCTTTATTATTATTATTAGCAAAGCCATAGCTTGTGGATAAGTTCAAAAACACTATAAATATCAAGGTGTTAAGCAATATAATCTGGCGTTCTAAGCGCTGTAATAATCTCTCTGAGGCTGTGTGTGTCCTGTGGATAAAATGCGGGCCAGCACTTATCCACTACTTATCCACATCATCCCGTTAACGTTCTCAACAGATTCCGATAATCCTCTTCAATGCGTTTTTCCTGGTCACGCAATGACGCAATGCGCCGGCAGCCGTGAAGGACGGTGGTGTGGTCCCGGCCACCAAAAGCATCGCCGATTTCGGGCAGGCTGTGATTGGTCAGCTCTTTGGCGAGACTCATCGCTATTTGCCTCGGTCGGGCGATAGATCTGCTGCGGCGCTTTGAGAGCAAGTCTGCAACACGAATTTTGAAATAGTCAGCAACCGTTTTCTGAATGTTTTCTATAGAAACGAGCCGGTCCTGCAAAGCAAGGAGGTCTTTGAGGGCGTGCTTTGTGAAATCCAGGTCGATGGGCTGACCGGTAAATCGTGAATTCGCCAAAACGCGGCGCAGCGCTCCTTCGAGTTCGCGGACATTTGAGCGGACACGCTTGGCGATAAAGAACGCTACTTCCTCGGGCAGTGTTGTGCCCTCGATAGCAGCCTTGCTCATCAAAATAGCAACAGAGGTCTCAAGCTCCGGAGGCTCTATGGAAACGGTAAGGCCCCAGCCGAAACGGGACTTAAGGCGCTCTTCGAGTCCGTTAACCTCTTTCGGATAACGGTCGCAGGTCAGGATAATTTGCCGATGGCCCTCAAGCAGGGCGTTGAAAGTGTGAAAGAACTCTTCCTGAGACCTCTCTTTACCCGCGAAAAACTGAATGTCATCGATCAACAAGGCGTCCAGCGACCGATAGAAGCGCTTGAAATCTGAAATGGTGTTGTGCTGCAGACCGCGGACCATATCACCGACAAAACGCTCAGAGTGCAAATAACTGACCCGGGCCGAGGGCTTGTTGCGCAGCATCGCATTGCCGACAGCGTGCATCAGGTGAGTCTTGCCGAGACCAACACCGCCGTAGATAAAAAGTGGGTTGTAGGACGTACCTGGATTCTGGCCGACCTGCGTCGCGGCAGCTTTTGCCAGCTGATTGCTCTTGCCCTCGACAAAGGTGTCGAAGGTAAAGCCGGGGTCGAGCCGGCTGGCAATAGGCTTGACCTTCGCTGATCGCAACGCCGGGGCGGCTGAGCCGCCGCCGCTCTGGCGGGAACCAACCTCGAGATGTGGATCTGCCTCATCGTTCAGGAGTTCGCGAATTCTCTCCAGGTAGTTTTGTTCAACCCGGTTGATGACAAAATTATTGGGGGCCAGCAAGCGAAGCACAGGTCCATCTGCCACCGCCTGTAAGGGGCGTATCCAGGTATTGAACTCCTGCTCCGTAAGCTCCGACTGCAGGCTGCGGGCGCAGCGACTCCAGAGAGTGGCTTCAGGTTGCGATAAGGGTTCCCCGGCGGTCATTTAATTCTTATGGTTGAAGCAGTGAAGGTCGGTCAGTCTATAACGTCTAAAACGGCTACGCCACAGGCCCGGGCAATTCATTTCAGTTCCCGTTTAAGTGATGGCAACACCTCATTCTATTGACACAATTTTCTCTCACGCGTACCCTTGCCGGCCTTCTTTTTAGAGCCGGGACCTCTGGATTTCAGATCCGAAGTTTGCGGCATTTGCCCAGGACTTAAGACAGATGAAACGCACGTTCCAGCCCAGTCGGATCAAGCGGGCACGCACACATGGCTTTCGAGCGCGCATGGCAACAAAGGCCGGGCGCCTTATCCTGAAGCGCCGCCGCGCAAAAGGACGCGCGCAGCTTTCGCCATAGCTGACGAGCGTTCTCCGTTACGACTGACCCAAAACCAAAGAAGATCGACACGACGGACCAGCGGCTTAGGAGACAGAATCGCCTGCAAGACGCTGAGGCCTTTCAGCGCGTTTTCGAGCAAGCGAACAGGAGCCGGGACGAGCTGTTTACGGTACTGTCGCGGGAGAGATCAGGTAAGGCTGCGAGGCTGGGATTGGCAATATCCAAGAAGAATTGCCGGCTGGCGATACAGCGAAATCGCCTGAAGAGGGTCGTTCGGGAATCTTTCAGGATGCACAAAGAGGAGCTCGGCGGGCTCGATGTTGTGGTGATGTGTCAGACTGCCGCGTCGAGAGCAAGCAACAAGAAACTCTTCGACAGTCTGGCCGCACATTGGCAAAAAAGCCGCAACGCCGCAGGACAAGGCTAAATGGATAATAAACGACTGCTGGTATGGGCCGCCTTCGGGATGCTGGCATGGTTTACATACCAGCAATGGGTACAGGACTATGGACCAGAGTCGGCCGAGCCGGCGACGCCGGCCATCGAGGAGGGGGCATCACCCGCTGCCGATGACGGCGAGCTGCCGGCACTGCCGGAAACAGCGGCCGACGCGCCTGAGGCCGAGCTTGCACCCGCCCTTCCGGAGGCCATCGATGCAGAGCCGACCAGCGGCGCAATTAGTGTCAGCACGGATGTCTTCGAGATAGAAATAGACACACGCGGCGGCACGATCCGGAGGGCCACGCTGCTCAATTATCCGGTTGCCAAAGATCAGCCGGACACGCTCATCCAGTTGCTCAGCCCGGAGCCGCATAATCTCGGCCTGATTCAATCCGGCCTGCGCTCACGGGGCGAGGGACCGGAACCGAACCACCTCGCGAGCTTTTCCAGCAGTAAAACCGAGTACGCGCTTGGCGACGACGAGATGCTGGTCGTTCCGCTCACATGGACCGATGAAGCAGGCGTTACTGCCACCAAGGAATACCGGTTCGTGCGCGGCAGCTACAAGATCGGGCTGCAGCAAAAGCTCAGCAATCAGGGCGACAGCGAATGGCGCGGCGCCGCGTACACGCAGATCAGAAGAAGATCGCATGCACTCGAGCGCTCCATGTTCAATGTCGATACCTATTCCTTCGACGGCGCGGTCATATATAACGGCGAGAAATCGGAGAAAGTAAAGCGCGACGACCTCATGTCGGATGGGCCGATGGAGATGAACGTGGCCGGTGGATGGATCGCGATGATTCAGCATCACTTCCTGAGCGCGATCGTACCGCCAGCTGACTCACAAAACGCCTTTCGCCTGACGCATCAAAACGACGTTGCCGTCGCAAGCACCATCGGCCAGGAGCGCCGCGTGGCAGCCGGCGACCAAACGACATTCGAAACGACCCTGTTCGTGGGCCCAAAGCTGCAGGGTCAGCTCGAAGGGATTACCGACAGCCTCAAGCTGACGGTCGATTACGGCTGGCTGACGATCTTGTCGCAACCGCTCTTCTGGCTGCTGAGCAAGGTCTATTCGGTCGTGGGGAACTGGGGGTTGGCGATCATCTTCGTGACCATCCTGATCAAGCTGGCGTTCTACAAGCTCACCCAGGCGAGCGGGCGATCGATGGCGAAGATGCGCACGATACAGCCACGGATGAAGGCGCTGCAGGAGCGCTATAAAGACGACCGCCAGCAACTTTCTCAGGCGATGATGGAGCTTTACAAGCGCGAGAAGGTCAACCCGGCGGCCGGCTGTTTGCCAATACTGATTCAAATGCCGTTCTTCCTGGCTTTTTACTGGGTGCTTCTGGAAAGCGTGGAGATGCGCCAGGCGCCATTCGCGCTGTGGATAACGGACCTGTCATCGCGGGATCCGTATTTCATCCTGCCGCTCATCATGGGAGCGGCGATGTTGCTTCAGACCAGACTCAACCCGGCGCCGGCGGATCCGGTCCAGGCGAAAGTCATGCAGGTCATGCCGATCATATTTACCGGGTTCTTCGCGTTCTTCCCATCGGGTCTCGTGCTGTACTGGGTAACCAATACCATCCTGTCGATCGCGCAACAGTGGCGCATCAATATCGTTGTTGAACAGGAAAGCAAGAAGAGCAAAAAATAAGCCTGATCACGGAGGGTTTGTGATCGACAAGCCTGACTACATCCACGATACGATCGTCGCGGCCGCAACGCCGCCCGGTACGGGCGGCATCGGCATCGTTCGCATCTCCGGGCCGGAGGTGCCGTCGATTGCGCAACAGATATTCGGCGCCCTGCCGCAGCCGCGGCTTGCCACCCTCGGCAAATTTCACGATGCGAGCGGGGAACCGGTAGATAGCGGGCTGGCCCTGTACTTTCCGGAGCCCGGATCATTTACCGGTGAGCCGGTACTGGAGCTGCATGGACATGGCGGCCCGGTCGTTCTCCGGCTGCTTGTCGACGCAGCCGTGTCGCTCGGCGCGCGACAGGCGCAACCGGGCGAGTTTTCGAAGCGCGCATTCCTCAATGACAAGCTGGATCTTGCGCAGGCCGAGGCGATAGCAGACCTCATCGGCAGCGGCACCTCGCAGGCGGCGAGGGCAGCCCTTCGTTCCTTGTCGGGCGCATTTTCCCGCGCGGTCGACGCGCTGCAGGAGCAACTCGTAAAGCTTCGTCTTCACGTCGAGGCGGCAATCGATTTTCCCGAAGAGGAAACAGACTTTCTATCGGACGACGAATTGCTCGCCCGAATTGACGATTGCGAAAAGGCGTTTCTGGCGCTTGGCGAGGAAACGCGCGCCGGGAGAATCTTGCGAGACGGCTACCAGGTAATCATCGTCGGGAAGCCCAACGCGGGTAAGTCGAGCCTCCTTAATCTTCTCAGCGGCCAGGAAGCGGCCATCGTCACGGAAGTTGCTGGCACTACGAGAGACATACTGAGAGAGCAGATCGACATAGACGGGCTGCTCGTCGAATTAGTCGATACGGCCGGGCTTCGTGATGACCCGAACCAGATTGAAGCGGAAGGCATCAGGCGGGCGCGCGAAGCGATCAGGAATGCAGACGCAGTCCTCTGGATTCAGGACGCAAGCGCAAAAGAAACAGAATCGCCGGCGGCGTTGGGCGAGGATCTGCCGGCCGGCGTGCCGGTCATTGCCGCGCGAAACAAGATTGACCTGACCGGGCTAACGGCAGGGCTTGCGAATGACAAGCCGCGCGTTATCAATATCTCGGCAAAAACAGCTGATGGCACTGACACGCTTCGCGAAGAAATCAAAAAGCTTGCCGGGCACAAAGATACCGGCGAAGGATCGTTTACGGCGCGCCGCCGTCACGTCGAGGCGCTCAAACGGGCGGAAGAACATTTTGGCAGCGGCAAGAAGGCGCTCGAGGAGTCGGAAGCCGGCGAGCTTCTGGCTGAAGAGCTGCGCCTGGCACAAGTCGCGCTGGGCGAGATAACAGGCTCGTTCACGTCAGACGATCTGCTCGGCAAGATCTTCTCGGAGTTCTGCATCGGCAAGTAGGGCGGGCCGCCCAAAAAGTGTTGCGTGCGCGCAAATTTATGGCTTTATGCAAAATTGAGCTATGTGTCACAGTCGGAATTGTGATGCAGATCGCACTTATTTGGCCTAAAAACGCTACCTTACGCCGCTCTTGGGCTTTGAAATGGAGAATGCCATGAAGCATTCACTTGTTGTTTTTGCGCTAATGGCGATGTCAGGGATGGCCTTTGCCGAAGGTTTTAGTTACAGCTACGTGCAGGCTACTTATGGGACAGTCGATGTGGACAGCGGCGTGTTCAGTGAAGATGGTGACGGCCTCGGGCTGAAAGGGTCCTTTGGTATCACTGACAATCTTCACATCGTCGGTAGTTACCAGAAGGTTGACCTCGATCTAACGGGGGATGTGGATTTCCTGACCGCAGGCCTTGGCGTAAATGCGCCAGTCACGGAAATGATTGACGTAGTTGGATCTGTCTCGTTTGTCGACCTGGAGGCACCGGGTTTCAGCGATGATGGATTCGAACTCGCTGCAGGTGTTCGTGTGTCTGTTACGAGCCTCGTCGAGATCGACGCCGGCATAACTTATCAGGACCTGGACCTTGGTGGCGATGACACCGGTTTTGGTGGCGGGGTGCTGTTCAATGTGACCGACAGTATTGCATTAGGGCTCGCCGCCAGCTGGCTGGACGATGTATCGCAATATTCTGCTACTGCAAGATGGTATTTCGGAAAGTAGGAAACCGCAGAGCTGAAGCAAAACGAACCCCGCTCTTTGAGCGGGGTTTTTTTATACCCTTACTCGGGCCGTTGTTCGGGGTGCGTCAGGGTCAGCATGTAGGTGGTAGCGGCCGATATCTCTTCGTCAGTCGAGCCGTTGCCTTGCGCCGGCATACCCAGATAACCTTCTTTCGCATGTTCTTCGAGAACCGCCACCCACAGGGATGATCGGCCGGACCAGGCCTCCGGGTCGCCAGTCGCAGGTGCGCCGTCGACGCCTTCTTCATGACAACCGGCACAGGCGTTTTGATAGGCCTGTTGGCCTGCCAGCATCTGGCTGACAGGCACGACCGGCTGATCGTCAACGGCCCCCGAGCATCCTGCCATGAGGCCCAGAACGAGCAGCAACTGAACGAGTCGAATCATCGATGACCCTCCATTCATCAGTTTGAAACCCGGACCACCCCCGAACAATAAGGGATCATGCGTAGCCGCTAGCCCAGCAAACCCTCTCGCCTGTACAGCCTTGCACAAATGAGCGTCAGCAGAATGCCGGCGATAAGCGTGCCACTCACGGAGACGAGCACATGCAGCATGTTGAGCGGCTCATTCTTGATTAGGCCGACCAGCAGCAGGTGCTGGCTCAGGCTCGGGATGAGCATCAGTCCCGTGTTGGCCCGCACCATCAGAATGCTGACGATGAGAATCGGCAGGGTCGGCGCAAGCAGCACGACGCTGAGCCAGGTCTGCGCCTCCTTGAAGCTCTTGGTAAATGATGCGACGAGGGTCATGAGCGACGCGCCGAGCAGCGTGAACGGCACGAGCAGGAAAAATGCCTTTACGACGACAGGCACGCCGAAGTTCGGCGTCATGCCGAGCTTCTCCAGTGGGATGAATTGCAATGTCACATAGAAGGAGACAAGGCTTAAGCAAAGAGACAGCGCCATGAAAGCGCACGCAGCGAAGATCTTTCCGAATATGAGTTGATCTCGCGTGACCGGCAGGCAAAGCAGAGGTTCCAGCGAGCCGCGCTCCCGTTCCCCGGCTGTCGCGTCTATTGCGAGATTCATGCCGCCTGTTAGCAAAGCGAACAAAAAGAAGTAACTCAGCATGCCGAGCAACAGAGCAGAACGACCGCTCGGCGTGGACACATCAACCACGTCGATGTTGAGCGGCCGCAGAACGACCGGGCTTACGCCGCGGGCAATAAGACGCGCTATGGCAAGCTCCTGGTTGTAAGCGCGCAGCGCCCGCAAGGCGCGACGCGACTCTCGCTCAGCTGTTGTATTTGCCAGATCGGATATGACCTCGATTGTCGCCGGAACCGCGTCCGCCAACGCAGCGCCGAAATCCTCGCGGATGACGAGGACAAGGTCGTGTTTACCAGTTTTGACCGCCTCCACAGCGGCCGCTCGATCGGCGGGCGCTTCGACGATGTTGATGTTATGACTCGTCAGATAAGCGATAAGGTTCGTTGCATGCTGCTGGCCGATCACGGGGACATCGAGCGGCTCACCGGCCTCACCGAGGGATTGCTTGAGCGAAAGATTGATTACGAAGGCGAACAGAATAGGCCCGAATAACGGGCCCATGAGCAAGGCCGACAACAGAGTTCGCCGGTCCCGCAGGTTGTCCCGCACCTCTTTAAGAAAAACCGTGCCGAGAGCACTCATTACTGTGCTCCGGGAGAATGGATTGCTTTGACGAACGCGTCTTCGAGGTCGTCGCAGCCGGTTTTCTCGCGTATGCCCTCGGGGCTGTCGTGAATCGCGACGCGGCCTTCGGCGATGATGACAATTTCATCGCAAAGCGCCGCGACCTCCTGCATCACGTGGCTCGAGAACAGGACGCATTTCCCGGCTGCCTTGAGGCCCCTGATCAGCGTGCGAAGAGACCGCGTCGCCATTACATCCAGGCCGTTGCTGGGCTCATCGAGGATGATGTTCTGCGGTTCATGTACGAGCGCACGGGCCAGAGCGACCTTCGTTCTTTGTCCTTGTGAAAAACCCTTCGTTCGCCTGTCGGCGAAATCAGCGATTTCGAGCTGCTCTATCATTTGCTCGACGCGGCCGTCGAGCTGCTCTGACGGCACGCCGTACAGCCTGGCGTAATAAGCAATGTTTTCCCTCGCCGTCAGATGCGGATAAAGGCCGGAGGAGTGCGGCAAGGTACCGATGCGACTCCGCGCCTCGAGATCATCGCTGACGACATCGATGCCGTCGATTCTTGCCTGGCCGGCGTCCGGTTTGAGCACCGTATAAAGAATTCTGAGCGTGGTCGACTTGCCGGCACCATTCGGTCCAAGCAAACCGGTGATACAACCGTCCCGGGCATCGAAGCTGACGCCATCAACAGCTTTGACCTCGCCAAATGACTTGCGTAGCCCATTGACGGAAATCACGGATCGGGCCCCGAGAAGTTGAGGAAGAACGGCATGGCGAAGCGGCGCAACAGGCAGTCATCGGGGTCGAGAACATCGACGTCGACGCTAGCTGTCTCGACGAAGCGGCCCATGACCTCCGGCATGCATCCGGTAGCTGCCTGACCGTGACCCTGATGTTTGCCGGTCAGGTGCGCAGCATTGTCCAGGTTCACTGCAGCAAGATCGCCGAAATAGGGCGGCGTGACGGGATCCGCATCACCGGACAGCAACAGTACGGGGATGTCGGTGGAAAGCGGCGATTTGAAGTCCGGGTCGATGAGGCCGGCCGGCCACACGGAGCAGATCGCCTCCAGCGCCTCGACCATCATCGGCCCAATGTAGGTAGAGACAAGGCTTGCGCGGTCAGCGTCGCCCCTGTCGTAGAAGGGCACATCTTCGGTGCAGACGACGGCATTGTGCATGCCGATCGCAAGGGAGTCCGACATGCGGTCCATTACCATGAGAAATTGTGCGGCAAGCGGCAAAAAATTTTCGCGTGCCGCCTCGTGAATCAGCAAAGGCATCAGCGCGACGGTGTGCGGCGTGTAACTCATCAAGCGGATGGCGGCGGCGAGTTCCGCGTCGCCAAAGGAGATGATTTCGCGAACACCAGACAACGGATGCACAAGGTCGACGGATACGACGTCACGGTTTAGCTTTTCCTCGAGCGCCGTAAACTCTGCTGCAATATCCGGAAAACGCTCATCGCATGCTGCACTTTCCGCGCAGCGGTCGAAGATATTGTTCAGGGCTTCTTGCGCTTCCAGTGCGATTACAGATCCGAGCGCGAGTTGTGGCGGGACGACGCCGTCGAGAATTATGCTGCGGGTGGAGCCGGGGTGCCGCCGCGCAAAATGCTGCGCCACTCGAGAGCCATAGGAAACACCGTATATGTTGAATTGCGCGTAGGATAAAGCAACACGCAGCGCTTCGAGATCCTGTGCTGCAACACTGGTCGTAAAGAATCTTGGGTCGTGGGGCAAGGCATCGAGGCATGACTCGGTCAGGGCGACGGTCTCCTCGGTGCTTAATCGGCAGTCGACAACCTCGTCGCCGATATCACACTCCATGCGCGCCGAGCCACCGGTGCCTCGTTGATCGAGCAACACGATATCCCGGGTGCGGCGTATTTCCTCGAACGCGCCCGAAAGCAATGAGTAGAA
>Ga0255052_10000588_pt1 | contig 29212 bp, 21 predicted proteins | sample JV7_2_21_MG_FD_188632 | JGI IMG/M metagenome (GOLD analysis project Ga0255052, IMG submission 188632) | Seawater microbial communities from Jervis Inlet, British Columbia, Canada - JV7_2_21 | ecosystem: Environmental > Aquatic > Marine > Inlet | place: Canada: British Columbia | collected...
AAGATCTACCTGTGGATCTGGCTGCTGCTTTTCGTGGTCAGCTTTTTCTCCTACATGGTGGACTACCTGAATATTCACGGCCCGATGCGCCCGACGCTGATCCTGATTTTCATGTTCGTGAAGGCAGGCTTCATCGTCTTCATCTTCATGCATATGCAGTGGGAGCGGCTGGCGCTGAAACTCGCGATTCTCGGACCGCCGGTTGCGATCCTCGTGCTCATCTGGCTGATGGCGCTCGAGGGCGGCTACACCGAAGGAACGCGGGTCGACTACTACGGCGAAAGCACTTTCGAAGCACAGGCGCCGCCGCACCACTAGGCACGGCCCCACCGCTGTCCGGCCTGCCCGCTATCGACCGATGCGGGCATGACTCCCATACGGGTAATCCCGAATTGCGCGCCTCGAAAACGCCACGCATAAATTGAGGTGGTGAGTAACGCCACCAGTCGACCAAGGTCGTGGGACCAGGGAACGGGAGAGCACCGTGGGCACGCTCAGACTAAAATACGATAGTGACCAGCACGTCACTGCTCTAAAAATGCCAGAGCACAACGTTGTTGAAATCGACTGCCCATTCACGGGCAAGGGTGACGAGTTTTCACCGGCGAGTCTCCTCGGTGTCAGCCTGGCCAGTTGCATGCTGCTGTCTATGGGCGCAATTGCACGGCGCGATAATCTGGACATCCGAGGCAGTGTTGTCGACGTCAAGATGACGGGCATGGACAAGACGTTTCCACACGTCGACACGATTTCAGTGACGGTTGATATCCCGAGAACGTTTTCGGAACCAGACCGCGAGAAACTGGAGAGGTCCGCTGGCCTTTGCCCGATTATGGGCTGCCTGGATCCGGAAATCGGCATATCTATTTCGTACAGGTACGCCGAAGCAGAGGCGGCCTGAGCCGCCAGCGCTCGAATAGAATCATTAAGCCTCAGGAAATTCTAATGTCGATGAAAGACATCATCGGAGATTCTCACAGTACATCGGCGTGTTTACAAAATGGGGTTGGAGCATATTGGTGTAGTCATTGGAGACTCTGTTGACGAATTCTCTTTCAAGCACCGCCCCGCGTTGACCGGCCAGCAGATTCAAAGCCTGGGCAGCCTTCCGGCCGGCACCAGGCGATATCAAATGGCGGAGAGATATCGTTGACTATATCTGGTGAGTGTTTTTGCGGGGCCGTGACCTACATCGTGTCAGGACAGTGTGACGTTGTCGCCGGAGAAATACACGGCGTCACGTTGGGATGTGTCAACGACGATCCGGATATCGAGATAGGCCGACATATCTTTGTGGGGTCCAAGGCTACGTGGGAAGTTATCCCGGAGGGCGTAACGACGTTCGAGGAGAGACCCTGAGCGGCCTCCGGTGGTAAAGTACGGCCATGGGCAGGGCAATCATACTGGTGATGGACTCGTTCGGTGTCGGTGCAACCGCCGACGCTGACAAGTTTGGTGACGTCGGTTCCAACACGCTAGGGAGTATTGCCAGGATCAGGGCTGAATCGGCAGAGGGTCCCCTGAAGCTGCCTAATCTCGCGAGGCTCGGTCTGTTCGAGGCGGGGCGGGTGAGTGCCGGGGAATACCCTGCCGGCGCCGATACCGATGCCGAGATCATCGGTGCTTATGGCTGCGCCGCGGAGCTCTCAAGCGGCAAGGACACACCTAGTGGGCACTGGGAGATCGCAGGCGTGCCAGTGTTGTTCGACTGGGGCTATTTTTCCGGCAAGACCGACACGTTTCCGCCCGAGTTGCTGCAGAAACTTATCGAGCGAGCGCAGCTGCCCGGTGTTCTCGGTAATTGTCACTCGTCCGGTACGACGATCATAGCTGAGCTCGGTGACGAACATGTGCAAAGCGGTAAGCCGATCGTTTACACGTCGGCCGACAGTGTTTTCCAGGTTGCCGCGCACGAAGAAGCCTTCGGACTACAACGTCTCTACGATCTTTGCGACATCGCTCGCGAACTGGTCGATGACTACAACATCGGTCGCGTTATTGCGCGTCCATTCGTCGGTGACGGTCCCGAGAATTACGCTCGTACCGGTAACCGGCGTGACTTGACGACACCCCCGCATGCGCCAACCGTGCTGGACAAGCTTGCCGAGTCCGGTGGTGAGGTCATCAGCATCGGCAAGATCTCCGACATTTATGCGCACCAGGGGATTACAAAGAAGGTTAAGGCAAGTGGCAACGCCGCATTGTTCGATGCGACGTTGGACACACTGAATGATGCGCCCGACCGCTCGATCGTATTCACGAATTTCGTCGACTTTGACATGTTGTACGGGCACCGGCGCGATGTCGCCGGCTATGCCGCGGCTCTCGAGTATTTTGATGGGCGCTTGCCCGAGCTGCTGGACGTGATGCAGGACGATGACCTGATGATCATCACGGCCGATCATGGCTGCGACCCGTCGTGGCAAGGTACGGATCACACGCGTGAGCACATTCCGGTGCTGGCGTACGGCGGTGGGATCAGGCCCGGGTCACTGGGCAAGCGCGAATCGTTTGCCGACATCGGTCAAAGCTTGTCGACCTACTTTGGCTTGTCGCCGATGGATTACGGGACGAGTTTTATTTAGCTTGTGGGAGCGCGCCCCAGCGCGCGTTCAAATTTTGATCGCGCGCTGGGGCGCGCTCCCACAATATTCCTAACTAATGCGTACGCGCCTTGCGACCCCGAACAGTCCCAGCAACAGCAGGAATAGGAAGCCGAAGCTGCCACTGCCGCTGTCATCCTCGATGGTGCCGACATTAACGGTCGCGCTGGCGCTGTTGTTCGATGGATCGGCGTCAGCCTCAACCGAAGACATCGACACGTTGACCGCCTTTGCACCTTCAGTCGTCCCCGTCACGTTGACGGTGAACGTTGAATTCGATTGTGCGCCAAAGGTTGTGGCTACGCAGTCGATCTGGCTGCTCGTAACCGTGCAGTTGCCGATCGACCAGGTCGCGGAATTGACCTGAAGTCCCGAAGACGAGGAAGCGCTGAGTGTTACGCCTGTCGCGTTCAGTATCGATGTGTTATTCAGCGTAACGGATACGGTCGCACTCTGGTTCACGTCGAGCTGTCGCGCCGGCGGCGCGTTGACGACCAGGTTGACGGCAGGATTAACAGTGAGTAACGCTGTATCCTGATTGTTTCCCGCTCTTTCGTCGACATCGGCGGTAACGGTGGCGTCAAATGCCCCGACCCCAACTGCAGTCGTGTCCGACGTCAGTACTACAGTCGCTGTCGAAGAGCCGTCAACGGTGCCGATCGCGCAGCTAACAAGACCGCCGCCGCTCGTGCAGTTGCCTACCGACGCTGCCGCAGAGACCAGCGAGACGTTACTGGGCAGTGTGATGTTCACATTGACATTGGTTGCCTGCGAGGCACCGGCGTTCGTGAAATCGAATGTCACCGTGGCCGTATTGCCGAGCAAGATTGTGGGGTCGCCACCATTCAGGCTAACGCGCATGTCCACGGTGGGTAACGGGGTGATACATCCCGTTACTATCGCCTGCGCAATGTCGTCTGCCATTTCGTCCTTGCTGCACTGGGAGAACTGGTTGTTGCCGTTCAGCGACGCCGCCATCAGGAACGTATCGGGTGCGTTTTCGCAAGCAGATCCGAGCACAGCGTCGTGCGGTGCGCCGAAGTTATGGCCGATCTCGTGAGCGGCGACGAGGCTGTCGAAACCTGCTCCGCCCAGGCCTTCGCTAAGTCCGGCGCCGAACCGCCTGCTGCACAAGGCGCCTGTGAATGCGATGCCGACCGTGGAGTTGTTACCGGGTGAGCCTTCAACGTTTTTTCCTGTCCACAGGTGAGTAAGACCGTTGGCATTGTGGGTCGTATTACCGTCGCGGTATGCGGCGAGCTCGTCGAGTAACAGACTGGCATTCACTTCGCCCGAAAACGGGTCTGCTGCATCCGACGTAAAGGTCTCGATGACCGGCACGTTGATCTGGATAGCGACCTCAGCGCTGAAGATGCCGTCGACGTTATTGAGTCTCGCCACCATCTCCGCATCCGAATTCGCGCCGTGCAGGCCGAAGAATTCGAAGTCTCCGATGGCGCTGACATTGATTTCCGAGACCGCGCCGGCGGCCTGTTCCTTGACAGCATTCAGTTCGCCAACGAGAGACTTGTAAACTGCCCCGGCATTGCTGAACGAGTGGCCTTCGCCGCAGGTCATCGACCCCGGCGCGATTACTGCGTCCGCGAGTCGATAGATTATCGTGGAGTCCGAACCGACGATGTTGTCGCCGGGTCCTTCAATGGCGAACAGCTCGCTGCCATCCCATATCAGGCCGCTGGGTGCGCCGTTCGCGATAACGATGCGCGCCCAGGAGTCGGCGTTACCGGCAAGTTGCCCGCGATACGGTACGACGCCGTTGATGGCGGCGTTGCGCGCAACGGTTAACAGGTTGCTGTTCGGCGCCAACTGCAGTTCGAAGCTGCGCCCCAGGGCATCGAAACTCAAGTCCACTGGACCCGCGACGGCGAGCTTCTGGCTGCCGTCGCTGGCATGGCTGTTGATACTCAGCCGCTGTAACGCTTCATGGTGGGAAAGAGATATCGCACCGGCTTCGAGCGCCAAAGCTGATGTCGAAAAACTGAGAATTGCCCAAGCGGCAAACCATCTGATCGCTGTCATAACGCACCGGGTTCTTCGTTTTGAACCAGGCTCTAGTCAATCAAACAGGTGTCTGAGCGACAAGGAATTATCCGTCGCTTCGTGGCGACATCACGCTGCAAAGTGTGCGGCAGTTCTCAGATTCGGTAGAAACCCCTAGGCAGGAGCAAACTGGCGTCTAGGCGCCGTCTCCGGCGCCGAGGGTGAGGGCACAGTCATCGATCGTGCCATCCTTCTTCCAGTCGTCGTACTGTTCCGAAGTCAGAAGGCGCTTACGCCCCTCGCTCTGGACGAGGTACCGGTTTGGCAATGCCGTCCCGGAGTCTGATTGCATGTGAAGCACCTGGCCTTCGAAGCGATAGGTGCCGCGCATCGGATAGCCCGGAAACAGGTCAATAGTATTGCCGGATTCATCGACTTCGACCTGATCGGTAAATCTGTCCAGAACGAACCTGCCATCGGTGAGATCGACCGTATCACCTTCGAACGCGACGCAGTCCGGCGCGTATTTGCCGGAGTGGTTCGCACAACCGGCAAGCAGAAAAAATGCAATGCCAAGTCCGGTAGTCAAAGCCCTCATAGGTTTATCCTCTGCTGTGGGAGCGCGCCCCAGCGCGCGATTGAGCCTCAATCTCGCCACTCGGCCGGTACCCGTATCGCGACGACCTTACCTTCGGCCGTAACAACGCCATCGGATGACAATGTACACTCGAGCACGGTCTTTTTCCCGGTGCATTCGCTGATTTTGGCACTTAGCTCGACCGGGCGGTCGATCAGCGTCGGTTTCAGGTAGCGAACGTCGAGTCCACCTGTAACGCACCAGATCGCCGGTCCTTCGCCAATCTCGAAACCGTCTATTTGGTAATAGTTGGCGATGGACGTGCAGACGCTATGACAGTCGATCAGGCTCGCTATCGTACCTCCATACAGGTACTGGGTTGGACCCGCACATTGTTCAGGCCGCGGCAAATAGGTGCAGATCGACTCCTCGCCGTCCCAATAGCTCTTGATCTGCATGCCGTCCGGGTTCTCGGGACCACAGCCGAAGCAATGGTTGTGCGGAATGCAGTCCTGGATAGCAGTCATAAGCTGGTGGTCAGTCGTCATTGCGCTCGGCAAGTCCCGCCTGGATTCTCGCGCCCATTGCGTTCGCCTCAGTCCTTATACGCTCGACATCCAGCGTCAGGAAGTTGCGATCGCGCATCAACACAACGCCATCGACGACTACTGACGCGACGTCCTGCTCGTCCGTGACGTAGACGAGATGCGAGATTACATCGAACGTCGGCACATGATGCACGTCGTCGAAGGCGACCTGTATCAGGTCTGCACGCTTGCCGACTTCGAGCGAACCGATACTGTCGCCAAGGCCGATGGCTGTAGCACCACCGCGCGTGGCCATCGTCAATACATCGGATGCGGGCAGCACCTCAGGGTCCATCCGGTCGATCTTCTGCAGGAAAGCGGCCAGGCGCATTTCCTCCCACATGTCGAGGTCATTGTTGCTGGCGGCACCATCCGTGCCGAGACCGACAAGTACGCCGGCCTCGAGCATCGCGGCGACCGGAGATACTCCGGACGCGAGTTTCATATTGGACGACGGGTTATGTATGACCCCGACTTTTCTGTCCCTGAGGATCGGTATCTCGGCTTCCGTTGGCCACACGACGTGCGCCGCGATCGTCGGCCCGTCGAAGAAACCGATCTCGTCGAGCATTTCGATACTCGGCTTGCCGTAGGTGTCCTGCGAATACTGCAATTCGAACGGTGACTCGGATATGTGAATGCTGATCGCGGTGCCGAGTTCCCGGGCTGCTTCTCTTGTTTGTCGCAGCTGCTCGGCGTTCAACGTGTAGTTGGCGTGTGGACCGAAGATCGGAGTGATGCGCTGGTGCCGGTTCTTCCAGCGATCAATGAAGCCGCTGCCCTTGGCGATGGAATCGTCGGCACTTTCGGCGTCCGGGCTGCGCTGGTCAATCACCGTCGATGAGATCAGCGCCCGCATGCCGCAATCGGCGATGACCTGGGCGATCGTGTCCGGGTAGTAGTACATGTCGACAAACGTCGTCGTGCCGCCGCGAATCATCTCCCAGCAAGAGAGCTCTGTTCCGATACGCACGAACTCCGCGTCGACGAACTGGACCTCGGCCGGGAACATGTAATTCGTCAGCCAGTCCATGAGCGCAAGATCGTCGGCGAGGCCGCGTAGCAGCGACATGGCGGCGTGCGTGTGGCCGTTAACCAGCCCGGGCATGACAACCCGGCCGTCACCAGCCAGCGTCTCCAGCGCCGTATGTTGCGAGTGGACCTCGGCGGCGGGCCCGACAGCGATGATGACGCCGTCATCGACGGCCACTGCGCCGTTCTCGATGACCGTGAGTCCGGCATCCATCGTGACGACATAGTCACCAGCTACGATCAGATCGATGGCGTCAGCTGGAGGTGCAGCGTCCTGCTTGGCTGCGGAGCAGGCGAGCAGCAGGAATGAGGTGCAAGCAAGTATCGTTGTTCTGATCATTTTCTCGTCCAAAGCAAGAGGGGCAGCCTGAGCTGCCCCCCTAAAGGTACTACAGTCCGTGCCGTTTGCTCAGAAGCGGAAGCGCAAGCCGAACTGCAGGCGATAGGCCGACGCGATGCGCGCAATTGCCGGTCGTGGCACGATCGAGCTGGCACCAACCGAGGGGTCGTACGACGCGTTAGGCGTCAGGACGTACTGATTCGTAACAGCATCGATTGCCACTGTCGCCGGCGCTACATTCGACGGTGCCGTGTAGCTGTCAACGCGGCCCCAGTCGCTGTTGAGCAGGTTGCCGAAGTTCTCAATATCGAGGAACAAATCGACCGCCGTCTCGCCGATCTTGATTTCCTGCTGCAAGCGCACGCTCAAAATATTGACCCAGTCCGTCTCGCAGGTATTACGCCCGATGATTCCACCTCGAGCATCATTGAGACACTCATCGCTCGAAATGTACGAATCCAGATCCGCGAGGAATGCAGCATCCGTCGTGGGTGAAATCAGCGAATCACCGGTGCCTGTCGGGACGTACATCAACATCGGTCCCGGGTTGTCCCCTTCGCTGCCGAAGTCGGCGAGGAAGGTGCCGCCGAAGGCCGCGTTGCCGCTGCCGAACACGTAGGTGTAGTGGCGACCGGAGCGCCCGGAGTAAGCGAGGCCGACCGTCGTCGTGTTATCGCCGAACAGCTCCTTCTGCCAGATCAGGTTTGCCGTAACGCGGTGCTCCACCTCGTACTTCGATGCGCCAACCTGGCCGTTGTTGAGGTCGGTCTGCCCATCGAACGCGTACGATTCGAAATGGATGAAGCGGTTGTAAGACCGCAGCTCATCCACATCCTGGTTGGCATAGCCGAGGTTGAAGTCCCAGAAACCGTAATCCGTATCGAAGGTTTTGGAGAGGCTCAGCGTAATGACGGTGCCGCTGCCTTCGCCGGTATTCGTGACGATGTAATCGCCACCGGCCGGGAAGTCGTAAATCGGCCGCCCATCGGGCGCCGTGCCAACCTGCACACGGCGGCCTTCGCCGATGTTGTAGCCGTCTTCCACTTCCGAGAGAACGATGTCTGCCCCAACGATCCAGTCGTCACCGAAGATGTATTCTGCTCCCAGGCTGTATTTCCAGGTACTGAGGATGTCGAAGTCGGGCGACATTGTGTCGACGTCACCATCAGGGTTGAAGCCGATGTATTGATGGAGCTCATCGAACGCAGCGGTGGGGTCAGGCAGACGTGCAACAGCTGCAGCGATCGAGTCGCTGACCGGCGGACCGAAAAACGGCGCCAGGAAGCTCGCGAACGTACGTGTGACGCCGTTACCGGCGTAACTATTCGACAGGATGATAAGAGGTGCGCCGCCACCGAACTGGCCAACGCCACCACGGAGCGTCAGGCGATCGGTCGGCGTCCAGTTGAAGCCGATGCGCGGCAGTACGAGGTCCTTGCCGTCGAGGTTGGTTGTGTTACTAAAGCCGTTCCTGGCAAGAAACGCGGGATTCTCAGGGACATTATCGCTGTTGTCGTATTGGTCGAAGCGCACGCCGAATTTCAGGGTGAGGTCGCCGTTTGGCGTCCACTCATCCTGGATATAGAAGCTGTTGACGGCCAGGTCGAAGTTGGTTTCAGCGAAAAGCGGGTCGCCGGCAGGATCATTGGAGTTGCCGTACAGCACGAAATCGACGATCCGATTCTGCAGGTTGCCGAAGAGGGGATCGCCAACGCCAGAGCCGGGATTCAGGGGATCTTCTAGCTGGCTGAATACGTACTGTCCCTTCGAGAACGGCAGGAACGCGTTCCGTACCGTGTACTCTTCCTGTTCGAAACCCGCCGTGATCAGGTGATCGCCGAGCTGGTAGTCAGCCTTGATCTTGATCAGCCGAGAATCGTTATCCAGCTCGTTCTTGTGACGGAAACGGTCGCCGCCCGCCGCGATCAGGCCACCGGCGAACGTATTTACCGCGAAGTCCGGCGTCGTCGAATCGACACTGATCTGGCGGTTCTCGACGTCCTTGGTACCGAACTTGAATTCCGTGGAAAACTGATCGGTCCATTGCGAGAACAGTCGCAGAGAATAAGCCGTCAGTTTCTCGTTGATGTCATAGCGATTCGACTGCAGAACGGCGACTTCGGGGAAGTCATCGAACAGCACGTCGCCTTCGGCGAACTGGTAGGTAAAGGCTGCCCGGTGGTCTTCATTGATGTTCCAGTCGAGTTTGATGAGAAACTTCTCGTCCTCGTCATCATCGCTGGTCGCAAATGGGCCGGGGTCGAAACCATATTCGGTCTGCATGATGCTTCGGACCGTATCGACGTCCTGCTGTGTCACGCCCGCGATATTGGGAAGAGACTGCGTATTCGACGGCCGCGTCGTATCGAATTTCTCGTAATTGACGAAGAAGAACAGCTTGTCGCGGACGATCGGGCCGCCAAGTGTAAATCCATAATAATCTTCGCTGAAGTCGCCAATAGCCAGCGGTACGCCGTCAGACGTGTCGCCTGACATGCTGTCGTCCGTCGTGAAATAATACGCGCTGCCCTCGAAGTCGTTGGTGCCCGACCTCGTGACGATGTTGATGTTGCCACCAATGAAGTTACCGTAGGTGACGTCGAACGGTGCGATGTTGACGTTGATGGCTTCGATGGCGTCGATCGAAATCGGCGTGCGTTGCGTTGCAGATGCGTTCTTCGACAGGCCGAAATTGTCGTTCTGCGCGACGCCGTCGATCGTGACGCTGTTGAAGCGGAAATTCGCGCCCGCCATCGACACGGCAGGGCCACGCGCGACGCTGTTGTCGACCAGGATCTTCGGCTCTGTGGCGAGCGTGCTGACGAAGTCCCTGGCGAGTGATGGCGTGCCGTCGATCGTGCGGCGGTCGAAGTCGCGGCCGACACCGACGATCTGTCGTTCACCGACCATCGCGGCCGTCACGACGATTTCCTCGAGCGTCGCGGATCGCGCGGTGAGCGGAACGATTTCGGTCTCATCCAGTTTCAGGGTGATCTCTTCGACCCTGTCCGCGGCATAGGCGGCGCCAGGCGGAATGCTGACCTCATAAGGGCCGCCGACCGCCAGGCCGCGCAAGGTTACGATACCGCTGGCGTTGGCCGTGACGGTCTGAATCCGGCCGGTTGGGAGGTGCGTAATCTGTACCGGGACGTTGCCTACCCGATTACCGGTTTCATCCGTGACCTCGATACGCATCGACGAGGTGGTGCCCTGTGCGTGTACCGGGACAGTAATGAACGCTGAAATCGCGATGACGAAGAGAGATACAAAAAGAGACTTCAGATGCGGAATCTGTCGCATGATGACCCCCGAATTTTGTTGGTTATTGAAGTGTGTTTCGGATGTCAGGGAGTATAGCCCAGCAGCCTCGGATGCGCATTCGGCATGAAGAAATATTTTGAAAAGATTACGATAACGGGCGAGCGGTTCAGGTGTAATGGCCGCTGTCCGATTGGAGCGAGACTGAATCTCAATGACCGCCCGTAATACCATTCCCGTTTACACAGCCCGCGCCGAGCGGGGGCTCAGCGAGGCGATGCTCGCGGACTACCGCTCCGCCGGCGTACTGGTGCTCGAAGATTTCGTGCCGGTCGACGCCTGCAGGCGGCTTCGCGAAAGGGCCTTGCAGCTGATCGACGAATTCGACCCCGAGTCGGTCCGGCACGTGTTCTCGACGACGAAGCAGACGCAGCTCGACGACAGCTATTTTTACGAGTCCGGTGACAAGATCCGGTTTTTTCTGGAAGACGACGCGTTCGACGAATCCGGGCTGCTACGACAGTCGAAACACGACAGCCTGAACAAGATGGGACATGCAATGCACGACCTCGATCCGGAATTCGAGGCGTTCTCGCGGACCCCGGACTTGGCGGCGGTGGTCAGCAGCCTGGGCTATGAAGAGCCCGGCATTGTCCAGTCGATGTACATCTTCAAGCCGCCCCGAATTGGCGGTGAGGTGACCTGTCACCAAGACTCCACCTTCATCTATACCGAGCCTGAGTCCTGCACGGGCTTCTGGTTCGCCCTCGAAGACGCAACCGTCGAGAACGGCTGCATGCACTTCATTCCGGGCGCCCACAAAATGCCGCTGAAACAGCGCAACTACCGGCGCGACGACGGCAAATTCGTCATAGAGACCATCGACGACACGCCCTGGCCGGAGGAGCGCAAGCTGCCGGCCGAAGCGAAGGCCGGAACGATGGTGATATTCGACGGTCGCATGCCGCACCTGAGTGGCCCAAACCACTCGACAAAGTCACGCCACGCCTACACCTTGCACGTCATCGACCGCAGCTGCCGTTACCCCGCCAGCAACTGGCTGCAACGTAGTCCTGAAATGCCACTTCGAGGCTTTGACTGAGACACCATGCTTTTCACTGACGTTATTCGCACAAAGCGCGACGGCGGCGAACTCCGCGACGACGAAATAGCGCTGTTCGTAGACGGACTTGCTGACGGCAGTATTCCGGCCGAGCAGGTATCGGCGCTGGCGATGGCGATATTCCTTAACTCAATGAGTTTCGAGGAAACCAGCAAGCTGACGATCGCGATGGCAAACTCCGGCACGGTGCTCGACTGGAGCGAGGAGGGTCTCGACGGTCCCGTCGTCGACAAGCATTCGACGGGTGGCGTCGGCGACAAGGCCAGCTTTTTGCTCGCGCCAATCGCCGCGGCCTGCGGCTGCTACGTGCCGATGATTTCGGGTCGTGGGTTAGGGCACACGGGCGGTACGACCGACAAGGCCGAGTGCATCCCTGGGTACGATACGGCACCGGACTTCGACACATTTAAAAATATAGTAAAATCAACAGGTTGTGCCATCATCGGCCAGACTTCCGATCTCGCCCCTGCCGACCGCAGGTTTTACTCTATTCGAGATGTCACCGCGACGGTCGCGTCGATACCGTTGATTACGGCGTCAATATTGTCGAAGAAGATCGCGGCGGGTCTAGGGGCGTTGGTGATGGACGTCAAAGTCGGCAACGGCGCGTTCATGGAAAGTTTCGAGAGATCGGAAGCTCTGGCGAAGAGCATCATCAACACCGCGACCAAAGCAGGAGTGACAACGCACGTTCTGATCACGGACATGAATGAGGTGCTTGGCACGACCGCCGGCAACGCCGTGGAAATTGAAGAATCGATGCGCTACCTGCGTAACGAACACCGCGACCCCAGGCTGGACGAAGTTGCTATCGCCCTGTCTGCGGAAATGCTGGTAGCGGGCGGAATCGAATCGGACAGGGATGTGGCAAAACAGCGTTGCGACGATGCTGTGACTAGCGGCGAGGCCGCCGAGATTTTCGGCCGCATGACCGCCGAGCTTGGCGGGCCTGCCGATTTTGTCGATAACTTCGAGAAATACCTGCCGCACGCGCCCGTTGTGCAACCGGTGCACACAGACGGTGTACTGGTCGATGTCAATACGCGCGCGGTGGGCAATGCAATCATCGAACTCGGCGGCGGGCGCCACGAGGTCGGCGAGAAGCTCGACCTGTCGGTCGGCTTCACCGACGTTGCCCCGATAGGCACAACGCTTGATGCAAATCGGCCACTCGCTGTCGTGCACGCTGCAACCGCGGAAGATGCTGACATTGCCGAAAGGAATATGCTGGCGGCCTGCAAGGTGTCGACGGAGGCTCCCGCAGAAAGGCCCGTGATCTGCCGCATCGTGACGGGATCGGACTGAGCTTTAGGGTATCCTAGGCGCCGACAATAACAACGATATCTGACCTGGGGGACAAGCCATGCCGAGCAACCTGATCGGAATCCTTGGCATCATCGTGATTCTTGCCATAGCGGTTGCATTCTCGAGCAATCGCAAGGCGATTCATCTGCGAGTTGTCGGTTCCGCATTTGCGTTGCAGGCGGTGATTGCCGCACTTGTTCTTTTCTGGAGCGGCGGCCAGAAAGCGATCGAGAAGTTGAGCTTGGGCGTGCTGGCGGTCATCAAGTTCGCGAATGCTGGTATCGACATGGTTTTCGGCCCTTTGGCTGATGTCGACGTAGTCGGGTTCAGCTTCGCGTTCAATGTGCTGCCGATCATCATCTTTTTCGCCGCGCTGATGTCGGTCCTGTATCACCTGCGCATCATGGAGTGGCTGGTCAGGATTGTGGGTGGCGCGCTGCATAAGATCATCGGCACGGGAGCGATCGAGTCGATGAACGCGGCCGCAAATATCTTCGTCGGCCAGACCGAAGCGCCACTCGTCGTCAAGCCCTACCTGAAGGGCCTGACGGATGCGCAGTTCTTCACTGTCATGGTGTCGGGTCTTGCGTCGATAGCGGGCACGGTGCTCGCGGGTTACGTGCTCATGGGTGCGGAACTCGAATACCTGCTCGCAGCCGCGTTTATGGCGGCGCCGGGTGGTCTGTTGATGGCCAAGATCATCATGCCGGACGACGAATACATCCCGCCCGCCAGGCACGAGCGGCTGGAGATGGAGCGCAGCCATCACGGGAACGTGATCCTCGCGGCAGCCGCTGGAACGACTGACGGGCTGCGCCTCGCCGTTAACATCGGCGCTATGCTGGTGGCCTTCGTTGCGTTAATTGCGTTGTTCAACGGCCTGATTGGCGGCATATGCGGTCTCCTCGGGATCGACACATTGCTCGGCGTCGAGACGGTTACTCTGGAACTAATCCTGGGCAAGATCTTCCAGCCGCTGATGTGGCTGCTCAGCGTGCCCTGGAATGAAGCGGAGGCGGCCGGGTCGCTTTTCGGTGAGAAGATCATCCTCAACGAGTTTGTTGCCTTCTCGCACCTGAGCGAGCGTCTCGCAGGTATGAGTCCGCGCACGATCGCCGTTACTACCTTTGCACTGTGTGGCTTTGCCAACCTGTCGTCGATCGCGATTCTGCTGGGTGGTCTCGGTGTTCTGGTGCCGGAGAAGCGGGAGCTGATCGGCCGCTTCGGCCTCAAGACCGTGCTGGCTGCTTCGTTGTCGAACCTGATGAGCGCAGCGCTCGCCGGAATAATGCTGACGTTTTAGAGCCGTGGCGCCGCGCAAGATCATCATTGATTGCGATCCGGGACAGGACGACGCGGTCGCGTTATTCCTGGCGATGGCGTCGCCGGATGAGTTCGACATCCTCGGCATTACGGCCGTCGCGGGCAACGTGCCGCTTGATCTGACAGAGCGTAATTCGCGCCAGATGTGCGATATCGCAGGACGAACCGATATTCCTGTTTTCGCCGGTTGCGACAGGCCCATGGTGCGTGAGCTGATCACCGCTGAAAAAGTGCACGGCAACACCGGAATCGACGGCGTCGATGTTGTCGACCCGGTGACGCCCTTGCAGGAGCAACACGCGGTTGACTTCATCGTAGACACCTTGCGTGCCGCAGAAGACGAATCCGTAACGCTCGTGCCGACAGGGCCGTTGACCAATATCGGCGCCGCCATCGATCGTGCGCCTGACGTGATTGCAAAGGTCGAGCAACTCGTCATCATGGGCGGCGCGATGCGAGAGGGCGGCAACTATTCGCCGTCAGCAGAATTCAATATTCTCGTCGATCCACATGCGGCCGACATCGTATTTAGCTGTGGCCGACCCATCACGGCGATGGGGCTCGACGTCACGCACCAGGTGCTGTCGACGCGCGACAGGGTAGCGCGCATCGCTGCACTGGATAATCCCGTCGCAACGGCCACTGCGGGCATGCTGAGTTTCTTTCATCGCCACGATTCCAAGAAGTACGGTGTTGAAGGTGCGCCGCTGCACGATCCCTGTACGATCGCCTGGCTGCTGCAGCCCGACCTTTTCGATGGCAAGGTCTGCAATCTTTCCGTGGAAACCAAATCGGAATTGACGATAGGCCACACAGCCATCGACTTCTGGCATGTCACCGATCGACCGCACAACGTCAACTGGATCCATAAAGTTGACGCCGACGGATTCTACGAATTGCTGACGTCGCGACTTGCGCGATTCGGGTCCTGACGTGATAGATATTCTCGTCATCGGCTCGGTTAACCTCGATCTCTCGGCGGCGGTTTCGCGCCTGCCCGAGGCGGGCGAGACGGTCACAGGTGCCAGTCTGAGCCACTTTCCGGGCGGCAAGGGCGCCAACCAGGCGCTGGCCGCAAAGCGGCTCGGAGCCGACGTGCGGCTCGTCGCCTGCGTCGGCGACGATACCGCAGCTGACGATGCACTCGCGTTGTTACGCGAAGCCGAGGTCGACCTGTTTGGCGTACAGATTCTGGACGATCAGCCGACGGGTATCGCATTGATTTCGGTGGCGCCGTCGGGTGAGAACCAGATCGTCGTCGCTCCTGGGGCGAACGCGGCCATGGACCCGGATGCACTGGACGTGGGCAAAGCTGACGCGTTGATCTGTCAGCTGGAGATTCCAGGCGCCGTCGTCGAGAAGGCAGCTGTCGATTTCGATGGTTTTTTCTGCGCGAACCTGGCGCCAGCGAAGGAAATCGACGTCTCGGTGATGCAGAGCGCCGACCTCGTCGTTGTCAACGAGACCGAAGCCGCCTGGTATGGCGACACGCTGAAGGCTTGCGGGGGCCTGATTGCGATTACCTACGGGTCGCGTGGTGCGACGCTACAGAAACACGGAGAGACAATCGCTGAGGCGCAGCCGCCGCAGGTCAACGCGATCGATACGGTCGGAGCGGGCGATACGTTTACCGCGGCATTGACCGTCGCCCTGGTCGAAGGGCAACCGCTCGAAGCCGCATTAATTTTCGCCTGCGCGGCGGGCGCTATCGCGACGACGCGAGCTGGCGCGCAGCCCTCGCTGCCGACGCGCGCCGAAGTGGAGTCATTACTGTAGGAGCGCGCCCCGGCGCGCGACGCCCGCGAAGCGGGCGCAATCCATCGCCCGCTGGGGCGGGCTCCCACAGAAAAGTGGTGCCAGGTACCGTTAGAGATGGAAGGAGCGCGGCAGTAATTCGTCGATGTTGAATTCTCGAGTGTGGCCTCCCGGGCGAATCAGGACGATTCGCGTTTCCGGCGTCGCGAATTCGGCGATCTTCTGGCGGCAACCGCCGCAGGGGGTGCAGTCCTCGACATCATCATGGCCGCCCACGACGACGATAATGCTAATTGCCTTACCACCGGCCGCAACCATGGCACCGATTGCATTGGCTTCGGCACAACTGCCCTCCGGGTAGGCTGCGTTTTCGACGTTACAGCCGACATGCATGCCGCCCTGTTCATCGAGCAATGCCGCGCCGACGTAATAATTTGAGTACTTGCAGTAGGCCTGTTGCCTGACTGCGAGCGCCGCGTCGATAAGGTCCTGTTCGTCCAAGTCTGCGTCTCCCGGTTACGACTGCTTGCGCATCGGATTGTTGGGGTGCGTGGTCCAGTTGGCCTCTTCCGCAGCGATCGGCTCTCCGGTTCGCGGGTCGACGCCATCGGTGAGATGGCGCATCGTGATACAGCCGTCGACGGGGCATACGCTGACGCAGAGGTTGCAGCCGACACATTCCTCATCGATCACCTCGAAGTGGCGCTCGCCGTTGACCGTCTGTGTAATAGCCTGGTGCGAAGTGTCCTCGCAGACGACGTGGCAGCGGCCGCACTTGATGCAGAGCTCCTGGTCGATAACGGCCTTTTCGATGTGGTTGAGGTTCAGGTACTGCCAGTCGGTAACGCTCGGTACGGCCTTGCCGACCAATTCGGCCACCGACGACATGCCCTTGGAATCGAGAAAAGTGCTAAGTCCATCGGTCAGGTCGTCGATGATTCGAAAACCGTAAACCATGGCGGCCGTGCATATCTGCACGTTGCTGGCGCCGAGCGCGAGGAAGTCGACGGCATCTCGCCAGTTGGTGACGCCGCCGATGCCGGAGATCGGAATGTCAGACGTTTCCGGCGTGCGCGCGATCTCCGCAACCATATTGAGGGCGATCGGTTTGACGGCTTCGCCACAGTAACCTCCATGCGTGCCCATGCCATCGGTCGACGGATACATCGTCAGGTTGTCGTAGTCGACGCGCATGATCGAGTTGATCGTGTTGATCAGAGAAACGCCATCCGCACCGCCGTTTTTGGCGGCCATGGCAGGTGGCAGGATATTGGCAATGTTCGGCGTCAACTTGACGATGACAGGTACGCTCGCCGCAGCCTTGGCCCACTCGGTCGCCATCTGTATGTACTCGGGCACCTGGCCGACAGCGGCGCCCATGCCGCGCTCCGACATACCGTGCGGGCAGCCGAAATTGAGCTCGAGGCCGTCGGCACCCGTGTCCTCGATCATCGGCACGTACTTCGCCCAGGTTTCCTTGTCCATCGGGAACATGACAGAGACGACCAGCGCACGGTCGGGCCAGTCGCGCTTGATCTGGCGTATCTCGTCCAGATTGGTCTGCAGCGGCCGATCGGTGATCAATTCGATATTGTTGAAGCCGATAACGCGGCGATCATTGCTGTAGATCGCGCTGTAACGCGGTCCGCTCACGTTGACGATGTGCGGATCCTCGCCAAGTGTTTTCCAGACGGCACCGCCCCAGCCGGCTTCGAAAGCGCGGTTGACGTTATACGCCTTGTCCGTTGGTGGCGCTGATGCCAGCCAGAACGGATTGGGTGACTGGATTCCGAGAAATTCCGATGTCAGGTCGGCCATGGCTCTCCCCTATGTTCGCAGATGCCGGTCGATTGCCATCGCCGCCACCTTGCCGTGCTGTACTGCGCTGACCGTCAGGTCATCGCCGCCAACGACGCAATCGCCGCCGGCCCAGACACCGGGCAGTGATGTCTCCTGGTGGTCATTGACGATGATCTTGCCCTTGTCCATCTTCAATGAACCGTCATCGAGCACGTCGTCCTTGAGACGCTGACCGATGGCTTTGAAGACAATGTCGGCGTCGAGAGTGAACGTATCGCCCGTACCTTTGAGGGCCCCACTTTCGTCCAGCACCGTCTTCTCGAATTTGACGCCCTCCGCGGAGTCTGTCCCGAGCACACGTAGCGGCTGCGCAAGATGATGAATCGTCACGCCATTCGTCTGTGCGAGTTCCTGCTCGAATGCGCTGGCTCCCATCTGCGCGACGCCCCGCCGGTACACGAGATCGACCAGTTCTGCACCCAGCCGCTTCGACTGCACGGCCACGTCGATGGCCGTCATGCCACCACCGATTACGACGACCTTGCGGCCGACAGGCAATGCCGTCTTGTCATCGGCCTGGCGTAGCTCCGAAATGTAGTCGATCGCATTCTCGACACCCGGAAGATCTTCTCCCTCGATGCTGAGCGCATTGACGTCGCCAAGCCCGACGCCGACGAAAACGGCATCGTATTCCCTGGTCAGGTCGGAGAGCGTGATGTCTTCGCCGAGCGACGTACCGCTGCGAACCTCGATGCCACCGATTGAAAGTATGTACTCGACCTCCCGTTGCGCGAAATCGTTGACAGTCTTGTACGCGGCGATGCCGTATTCGTTGAGGCCCCCGAGCTTGTCATCGCGATTGTAGATAACAACGTCATGGCCTAGCATGGCGAGCCGGTGCGCACAGGACAGCCCCGCCGGACCTCCGCCCACGACGGCGACTTTCTTGCCGCTTGTCTCTGCGCGCGAGAACAACTGCGTGTCGTTCTCGAATGCCGGGTCGGTCGCGTAGCGCTGCAACAAGCCGATCTCGACCGGCTTGTCCTCATGCGTATTGCGCACGCACGCTTCCTCGCACAACACTTCCGTCGGGCACACCCGCGCACACATACCACCCATGATGTTCTCGTTAAGGATCGTTTGTGCCGAGCCGCGAATATTGCCGCTGCGGATTTTCTGGATAAAGACCGGAATGTCGATGCCGGTCGGGCAGGCCGTCGTGCAGGGCGCGTCGAAGCAGAAATAGCAGCGATCCGCTTCGATCAGCGCCTCGGAGCGACGCAGCGGCGGGTGCAGGTCGCTGAAATTCCTGTCGATATCTTCGCGGCTAAGCCGGTGTGGGCGAATGTCAGGCATGATCGCTCTAGCGCCTGACCGGCGTCGGCTCGGCGAGCCGCGCCTTGACCCGCAAGGCTTCATAGTACGGTGCGAAGGCCGGTCGATTGACGTAGCAGCCCGCGCCCCGTTCGACGTCGAGTTTGCCATCTGCGTAGACGACTTTGCCCTGGCTCAGCGTGTGCGACGCACAGCCTTTCACTGTCATGCCCTCGAAGATGTTGTAGTCAACCTTCTGGAAATGTGTCTTCGCCGATATCGATTTCGTTGCCTCGGGATCCCACACGACGATGTCCGCGTCGGCGCCCACGGCGACGCTGCCTTTGCGCGGATACACGTTGAAAATTTGTGCCGCGTTCGTCGAGGTGACGGCCACGAATTCGTTCATCGTCAGGCGACCGGTGCCGACGCCGTGATGCCAGAGCACCTCCATGCGATTTTCGATGCCGGCCGTGCCGTTCGGGATCAGGCGAAAATCGTCCTTGCCCATGGCTTTCTGGTCGGCGCAGAAGCAGCAGTGGTCCGTTGCCGTGGTTTGCAGGTTGCCTGACTGCAGGCCGCGCCACAGTGCATCCTGGTGTTCCTTCGCACGGAATGGCGGACTCATGACATGCGCAGCGGCGATCTCGAAGTCCTTGTTACGGTAGACCGAATCGTCGACGAGCAGATGGCCCGCCAGCACCTCGCCGAAGACGCGTTGACCCTCGTTGCGAGCGCGCGTAATCGCTTCGAGCGACTGTTGGCAGGAGTTGTGCACGACATACAGCGGCACGCCGAGCACTTCCGCGATTCGAATGGCACGGTTTGCAGCTTCACCTTCGCACTGCGGTGGCCGGGACAGCGGGTGACCTTCGGGCCCGGTAATACCTTTTTCGGACAATTCATTCTGTAACCGGAATACGAGCTCGCCGTTCTCTGCATGCACAGTGACGATGGCGCCGAGTTCGATCGCACGCGTGAAGCTGTTCACGAGTGTCTCGTCGTCGGCCATGATGGCGCCCTTGTACGCCATGAAGTGCTTGAAGCTGTTAACGCCATGCTCGTTAACTAGCGTGCCCATCGCCTTGTGCACGGAGTCGTCCCACCAGGTGATCGCGACGTGGAACGAATAGTCGGATACGGACTTCTCTGCCCACTCAGACCACTGGTGATAGGCTTCCATGACATCCTGCTGCGGGCCCGGGATGACGAAGTCGATGATCATCGTCGTGCCGCCGGCGAGCCCCGCCGCGGTGCCGGTTTCGAAATCCTCGCTGGTCACCGTCCCCATGAACGGCAATTGCATGTGAGTATGTGGGTCGATACCACCGGGCATCACGTACTGCCCACCGGCGTCGACAACGGTTGCACCTTTCGGGGCGTCGAGGCCTTCGCCGACCGCCGTGATCAGGCCGTCCTCGCAGAGTACGTCTGCACGCATGCTGCGGTCCGCGTTAACGACCGTGCCGCCTTTAATGAGTACTGTCATGATGAACTCCTTTCGCCTCTCGCAACAATGTAGTAGATCAGTCCCCCCAGTATCGACCCTGTAAACCAGCCATAGGTGAAGAACCAGCTCAACATCGGGATCTTGAGCGCCAGGCCGGCCAGTGTGACTGGAATGGCGAACGCAATGAGTCCGGCAATATTCCAGGCCGGGTAGCCAGCGTCATCCTGGTATAGCGCCAGTACGTCGTAGGACTGGTTCTTTACGAGGAAGTAGTCGACGACCATGATGCCGGCGATCGGCCCGAGCAGGCTCGAGTAGCCGATGAGCCAGTTTGAATAAAGGCTCTCCACACTGACGTCCGTTTCCAGCCAGCCGAGCCGTTTCAGCAGCTCCCAGGACATCAGCAGGATGCCAATGATGCCGGTCAGGATGACGCCCTTGTTTTCGTTTATGTACTTCGGTGCGACGTTTTGGAACACGTTGGTCGGCGACACAATATTTGCCGCCGTGTTGGTCGAAATGGTCGCGAGAATGATCATGAGCATCGACAGCACGACCCAGAATGGACTGTCGATCTTGCCGATCAGGTTGATCGGATCCGAAACCGTCTCACCGACGAGTTCCACAGATGCCGCTGTGAGCACGACGCCGAGCCCTGCGAACAACAGCATTGTCAGTGGCAACCCGATGATCTGGCCAATGACCTGCGAGCGCTGCGAGCGGGCGTAGCGGCTGAAGTCGGGGATATTGAGCGACAGCGTTGCCCAGAAACCGACCATCGCAGTCAACGCAGCCATGAGTTGCTTGATGAGAGTCGAGTCGTCGGGGATGTTTGCCGGCACAGCAAGCACTTCCGTCAATGAGATCTTGGGTACCGCCCAGAACATGAGGCCGATAGCGACGACGAGCAGCATCGGAGCGGCCAACGCCTCGAGAAGCTTGATCGATTCCGAACCACGGATGACGACCGCGATGTTGGCTACCCAGAATATGAAGAAGCCGATCACTTCGCCGGTGCCGCCAAGCGCCTCCCATGCGGGGAAGATGGCTGACAAGAACAGGTGTATGGCGATGCCGCCGAACAGGGTCTGTATGCCGAACCAGCCGCATGCGACCAGTGCGCGAATAAGCGAAGGCAAGTTTGAGCCGATGATGCCGAACGATGCGCGCAGCACGACCGGACAGGGGATGCCGTAGCGAGTGCCCGGGAACGCGTTCAATGTCAGTGGAATGAGGACGACGATGTTGGCAAGCAGGATCGTCCACAGCGCCTGGCTAACCGACAACCCAAACCCGGCGGTCAGTATTCCACCGAGCATATACGTCGGCACGCAGATCGCCATGCCGACCCAGAGCGCGGCGACATTCCAGCGGGACCAGGTGCGCTGCGTCGCCTTCGTCGGTGCGATGTCGTCGTTGTATCTCGGACTGTTTGCCAGGTCCTGGCCGAGATCGAGTTCGACGTGTTCGCCGACGGTACGTAGTGTGCTGACCGGTGGAAGTTCGGACATCGCGGCCTCCTGGTTGCTGACGATCAGTCGTCAGTCAGTGGTCCATAGGTTTCAGGCCGGCGATCGCGGAAAAACTGCCACACGTCGCGCACTTCGCGAACCATGTCGAGGTCGATTTCGTGCACGAGGAGCTCATCATCGCCGTAGCTTGCCTGGGCCTCGATAGCACCGCGCGGATTGACTATATAGCTGGAGCCGTAGAACTCACCCATATTATGCGTCGTCGCCCAGGGCTCTTCTTTGCCGATGCGGTTGATCGCACCGATGAACACACCGTTCGCTGCTGCCGAGGCCGGTTGTTCGAGCTCCCACAGGTACTTGCTGAGGCCTGCCACGGTTGCAGACGGATTGACGATGTACTCCGCGCCGTTCAATGCAAGCGCGCGCCAGCCCTCGGGGAAGTGTCGGTCATAACAGATGTAGACGCCGAGCTTCAGGTACGCGGTGTCGAACACGGGCCAGCCGGAGTCGCCGGGCTTGAAGAAGAACTTCTCGTAAAACCCGGGGTCGACCTGCGGGATGTGGGTCTTGCGGTATTTGCCCATGAACGTGCCGTCGGCGTCGATGACGGCGGCCGTGTTGTAGTACACGCCGGTCATGTGCTCCTCGTAAATCGGAACGACGATGACCATGTTGTGCTTCTTCGCATACTCCTGCATGAGCTTCGTCGTATGGCCGTCCGGAATTTTCTCGGCGGCGGCATACCATTTCCTGTCCTGACCTGGACAGAAGTAGGGCTGCGTGAAAACTTCCTGGAAGCACATCACCTGCACGCCTTGCTTCGCCGCATCTTCAATGTACGGAATATGTGCTTTAATCATCCGGTCGCGAATTTCCAGGGGCTCCATCGAGCCATCGCCTTTGAGGGCCATCTGGATCAGACCACACTTCACTTTAGCCATGACAAACCTCGCATTCGTCTCGTCGCCAAGTGTGATGACAGGCGACGAGTTCTTTTTCTTTTCAAGGTGTTACGTGATTTATTGCTGTACAGGATACGCCTTTTCAGGCGTAAAAAGAACCGCTAACGCGGTACCGCCGAGGTCCAGGAACCGTGCATCGGGTTGGGCAGGATGTACCAGCCGTTGCCCCACAAATGCGCATTCTTCTCGACCAACGCCTGTCGATCTTCGGCCGTCGCCATCACCGTGCACGGTGCATAGGGTTTGCGCCGGACACAGGGCACGAAGTCGCCGAGGTCGTCACCGATCAACATGATGATGCGATGGGTTTGCGCGATGTAATCGCGACGCACGGACTTTTCGCGATTCCAGCCCTGTTCTTCCGACAACATGACGTGGTCGGCGTCGGTCACGATGCCCACTTCGGCGATGTCGTCGATCGTAGATCTTTTTTGCGGACAGTCATCGTCGACGCCGTCGATCGGCTCGCAAGGCCGGTTGGTAACGAAGAACACTGTGACGCCGGCAGCATGCGCTGCGGCAACGAATTCTGTGACGCCATGTATCGGCGTTGCTGCTGTCTCGCTGGTCCACTTTTCGAGTTTCCAGTTCGCAAACGGCTGCTCGAACGTCATTTGAAAATCGATATTGCTGACCACGGTTTCGTCGACGTCGAGGATGACCGCGACCGGCAGGTCCGCGGCATCTGTCTGGTCAGGAATCGCGCTCCAGGATGTGTCACCGACAAAACCCGGCAGCGCTGCCGTGGCCGATGCATACGCCTGCTTCGTGATGGCACGATACTCGGCGGAATGCTTGACCCAGAGAAGTCCGCCATCGCGCTGGCGGTCGTGGGCTGGTGGCTGGTTGCTGCAGCCCGCGATCACAATGCAGCAAAGTAACAGGACGTTTGTTATTTTCATTCGCGCATTCTAGCAGTCAGTAATGGCCACGATCGCAAAAACCGCGGCCATTCGGCAGAATCCATCGACAACACGACGATAAGGAAATACGTAATGCGACGCATCTGGATTCTTGCCACAGCCCTCCTCGTTGCCTGTGAACCCGCGCCCGAGCCCACGACTGCGGAACAGTCGGGATCACCGCTGACGTTCATACACCTCAACGACATCTACCGCGTCGGTGCTGTCGAGGACGGCAATGCCGGCGGCTTCGGGCGCATCGTCACGCTGATCCGCGAGCTTCAGTCGCAGGACAGGGACGTGCGCGTCCTTTTCGGCGGCGACTTTCTGTTTCCGTCGCTCGAAAGTCAGTTGTGGGCTGGCATGCAGATGGTCGATGCGATGAATTTCATTGATGCAGTCGCGCCGATGTACGTCGTTGCGGGCAACCACGAGTTCGATCCGCGTACGCCCGATCACCTGATCGAGGCTATCAGGGCCGCAGACTTCGACTGGCTCGGTGACAACTACCAGTTTGCTACGGGTGACGCAGAAGTCGACCAGGCCCTGCATTCGGCGTTCATCTTCGAGGCAGGAGGCCGCAGAGTAGGCGCGTTCGCGATACTTTTGCACGCGAAGGACGGCGGCAACGAGCGCGATTATGTGCCGACGGACCCTGACTATTTCGCGCACGCAAAGCGTGTCATCGAAGCGTTCGAGAAAGCTGGCGTCGATCTCATTATCGGCCTCACGCACCTGGACATGTGGACGGATGTCGAAATCGCGAAGCTCAGGGCGGAGCACCCCCGTTTCATGTTCATTGTGGGCGGCCACGAGCACGAGCCCGAGCACAGCCCCCTGAGCGCCGATAGTGCGGAAGTCATGAAGGGCGCCTCCAATGCCCGCCAGGTCTGGCGTATCGACGTGGACTTCAATGAGGCAGGCATGCCGACGACAACGACAGAACTAGTCGATATCGATACGTCTATCGTGTCCGATCCCGAATACGACGTAATCGATGACAAGTGGCGCGGCAAGCTGCTGGAGGTATTTCCGTTCCTGACGGCCCGCGTCGGCGAGGCAGCCGTGCCGCTGGACGCGCGGGAGGCCACCATCCGCAATGAGGAAAGCAACTGGGGCAACTTCGTTGTTGACCAGATGCGTGGTGCCTTCGGCGACCCGCAGGCCGATCTCGCGTTCATCAACAGCGGCACCTTGCGCATCGATGACTTCATCATGGGGGACATCGCGTTCGAGGACATCGGCAGGACCTTCGGTTTTTCCTCGTTCCTGCGCTACATGACGCTGACGGGTGCCGAATTCCGCAAGGTCATGGAGGCCGGATTCCGGGGCGCAGGGCCGAGCAAGGGCTACTTCCCGCAGGTCTCCGGATTCCGTGTCTGCGTCGACCGCTCGAGACCCGAGGGTAAGCGTATCGTCAGTCTGCAGCTGCCGGCCGATGACGCTTGGGCGGAGATCCAGCCTGACCGTGAATACACGGTGGTCGTGCCGGATTTTCTATACAGCGGCGGCGATGGGTACCAGATTCCGCAGGACCGGCCAGTATCGAAACCGGGATCGGAACTCATTTATCTCGTGCTGGACGCCGTGATCAACGCGCAGGCAGAGGGCCGAAAAATAGGCGCCCCGGTGGACCCCAACAACCCCCGCATCGTCATCCTCGAGACTCCTGACGACACCTGCTGGCCTTGATCGTAGGGGCGAGTTTGTAGGGGCACGCCTGTGGGAGCGCGCCCCAGCGCGCGATTGCTGCAAAGTGCCAGGGCATATCGCCGGCTGGGGCCGGCTCCCACAGTGCCGAAAAAAAAGGCGGCCCGAAGGCCGCCTTTTGTCACGCTTGTATCCGGCTCAGAAGTCGTACTTCACTCCAAACCGGATCTCGTAGCGGGAAGCATCGCCGATACGCGGTTCCGGCGTTCCGGCTGCCACGGTCTCCGGGAAGGCATGCTCTCTCAGGATGCCCCAGTCATCGTTCAACAGGTTAGTCAGGTTGTCGATAACCATGAAGAAGGCCAGCCTGTCTTCGTCGCGGAAAATGGGAATTCCGATATCGAAGCGGAAATCGATCTTCGTCCACGAAGAACCCGTTTCGCTATTACGCGCGACACCCGGCTCCAACACGTTCGTCCTGAAATCCAGGAACGGCGTGAAACCATACGGACTGATTGTGCCATCAAAGGCGTAACTGTACGGTCTTCCCGTGTTCGTCTGTCCGTACAACGAAATGATCGTCGGCAACCGATCGAACCATGTCATGCGCCAGGTCGTCGTGAACGTGAAGCGGTGCTCGATGTTGTAGTTGGACAAGGACGCCACGTCTTCCTGTGGATCGAAGAACGCCCGGTTCTGGTAGTTCGAGAACGCCACTGAACTGGTCATCGGGCTCACGTCTTCGGCATCGTTGTACGTGTAACCCACCGAGAAGTCGAAACCATTATCAAAGGTCTTGGACAGACCCAGCGAGAATGACACTGCATCGGCATCCGCATTGCTGTTGGTTAACGCGAAGCTCGCCTCGCGCACGCTGTCATAGATCGGATAACCTTCCGCGTCCGTGCCGATCTGGTCAATGTCACCGTGGACGACGATTGCCGAATCCTGGAGCCGGGTGAACAGGAAATCCACCGTGAACATATAGTCACTTGGGAACATATGCGTGGCGCCTAGCGCGAATTTCCACTCGGACGGCAACTCGAAGTTCGGATCGAGATAGTTGATCTCGAAGTTGTCGCCGACACCCTGAGCTACGGCATCGTACAGCTCTTCCTGAATCCCCCAGCCGGCCCCAGCTCCCGCCGGAGCGTTTGGTTCGATTGCCACGTGGACGACACCGGCATCGAACAGCGAACGCGATCCATCGGTATAGCCGAAGGAGCGGCCGCGTTGCCCGAACTGCTGCACGTTATTGGCTGAGTAGTTGTTCGATAGCCAGACGTTGGGGTTGCCGCCCGAATACAGGCCGACACCGCCACGCAGCGACGTGTTACCCGTCCAGTCGAACGTAAAGCCCAGGCGCGGCTGCACCAGGCCCTCGCCGTCCAGCGTCGCCGTATTGGGAAAGCCGTAATCGGCCACGAAGTCTGCGTTCTCGGGCGGCGCGTCGTCGGTCGTGTAGTAGTCGTAACGCAGGCCCGCAACGATAGTCCAGCGATCGGCGAGCTCGAACTCGTCCTGAATGAAGAACGCGGTGGTTTCATAACCCCAGACGGCAGCAGCGTCCTCCGGGACGTTCGACGGCGCATTGTTGTAGTAGATCGCGTCAGCGAATCCGTCGCGGAAGTTCTGGATGCCGTCGAAGCGAATCTCGGTTTCCGTGTGCTGGACGAACATGTTGAAGATATCCAGCGTCTCATATTCGACGCCGGCCGTTATGCTGTGGCGGTCTAAGTCGTACGTGCCCTTGAGACGAAAGCCACCGAGGTCGTAATTGAGCACATTGGACTGACGGCTGTCGTCTCCGCCGAGATAGACATCGACACTAGGCAACTCGACCCGAATCTCGCCGAAGTCCGTGCCGCCGACTGAAAGCTGGCGATTTTCGATTTCCAGGTAGGAAACCCGCAGCTCGGTCGAGAAGCGATCGGTCCAGTCGGAATACAGGGTGCCAGCATAGGAGTTCAGCTCCGCGCCGCGTTCGTAGAGGTGATTCTCGAACTCGAATTCGGTGGTCTCGCTGTCGGACTCTGTGAAATTCTCGCCATCATTGTACGTATACGTGAACGCCAATCGCTGCTGTTCGTTGATATTCCAGTCGAGCTTTAAGAGAAGCTTCTCGTCCTCATGGTCCATGCTGGAAGGGATCGGGCCCGGATCGTACAGGTAAAGCGTCTGGGCGATATTTACGATCTCGTCCAGTTCCGCCTGGGTGACGTTAACTTCATTTACCGCACCCGAGCCAATCGGACCCCGATCAAAAATATTTACGCCGTCGAGTTTCTCGTACGCGACGAAGAAGAAAAGCTTGTCCTGGACAATCGGGCCGCCAAAGGAGAAGCCGTAGCGCTGTTCGTCGAAGCTTCCCGTCTGGATATCATCCCCTTCCAGGCTATCGCCGCGCAGACTGTCATCCGTGTAGTCATAGAAAGCAGAACCGTAGAAGTCGTTTCTGCCGGACTTGGTGACTGCGTTGATGTTGCAGGCCGAGAATCCACCGTACTCGACATCGAAAGGCGCCAGTTCGACGGCTACCTGGTTGATGGCGTCGTAGGAAAACGGCATACGCTCGGTCGGATACCCGTTCGAGTTCAGTCCGAACGAGTCGTTCATTCGCACGCCGTCGACGGTAAGGCTGTTAAAACGAGAATTTTTGCCCGCACACTGAACCGCGTTAATGTCGCCGCGCGATTCGTCGACGTAGATTCGGGAGTCTGCCCGAATCACGTCGGTGATATTGCGGTTGATTGCCGGGGCAGCCTGCAGCTGTTCAAGACTGAATGTTGCATTTGGCCCGAGTGCTAGCGCGCCAACCCTGAAGTCCTGGGACGCGGTGACGACGATCTCTTCGATTTCGCCGGATTCGAGCGTGATATCGAAGTCGGCTGCCTCGGACAGGCTCGTGTAAACGTCCGTCACCAGCGCGCTCTTGTACTCGCTCGAGCGCACACTGATCTCGAACGGACCGCCGATGGCAAGTCCGCTGACGATGAATGTGCCATTAGCGCTTGTGGTCGCGGAACGGGAAGCACTGGTTCGCGTATCCGTAACGGTAACTGATGCGCCCGGTTCGGGGGCACCTGAAGGCGACAAGACGGTACCGCGCACGGAACCCGATGTGGTCTGTGCGAATCCCGCAACAGGTAAGGCTAGAACTAGTAAGGCGAAAGCTCCGAACTGCGCCAGTTTGCGACACAGACTGTGGGTTACGCTGAGGATTGTTCGCTTGTTATACATTGTGTATTCCCCGTAGGTTGGACAAAGGGCGAAGTACCCGGCCGCCAATGTGATTGCTCAATTTCGCTCGATCGACAGGTGGTTCGAAGCCGGGAATCGTGCCCCCAGCTTCGATTGCCGGTTCTTTTGTGGCTAATTTACCGCGCCAAAAAAGGTACTGCAATAAAGGGCTTATACGTATTGCCGCTGCGTCTGGAATATTCCCGAACGGACCAAAAAACCGCTGATCGAAATCGGATGACGAGGGGCTTACAAGGGGTTGTTTCTATTCGGTTTCGATCACTGCGACGACAGGCCAGTGGTCAGAGACACCCTCGCCGCCTGGCATCTCGAAACGCCACGGAGTGCCGTCCGGACGCACCTGCCCGGGGGCCCGGTTAGCAATCCGTATCGAATCTGCGCGCAATGCCCATGTTGCATTTTCGCCACTACTGCTGGCAGGCGACCAGAGGATCATGTCGAGGAACGACCAGTCGTCGCGCCGTGCGTAGTAGGAGGTGCCCTTGCAACCGTCGCAA
>Ga0255052_10000590_pt1 | contig 29187 bp, 22 predicted proteins | sample JV7_2_21_MG_FD_188632 | JGI IMG/M metagenome (GOLD analysis project Ga0255052, IMG submission 188632) | Seawater microbial communities from Jervis Inlet, British Columbia, Canada - JV7_2_21 | ecosystem: Environmental > Aquatic > Marine > Inlet | place: Canada: British Columbia | collected...
CAATTCTCACAATACCTGTGGCCGGGCTCTCGCGGCTGTTCGCAATCCCGGCATTGCTGCCTGTGGGAACGCGCCCTGGTGCGATTACAAGGGGCAACGTCCTTCTTCGGCACCGGCTTGGGTATTCCTGCCGGCCTCCTGAAACCGAACGCCTCGAACAGATCGAAGCTGTCCTGATCGTCCCTGTGTCTGTGCCAGTGCTGCTCGCATATCCTCCGGCCCAACCGTTCAGTCAAGGGCCGCCAGCCCAGATAGGTTTGTCCGCTGCATCCTGTTACATCACATGGCATAATCACACTCCATTTTCTTTCAGTGCTTTCTCTGAAATCGCTTCATGCCGCGAGTCAGAACGTTATTGGTGTAGGGACTCGGACCTGGATTTATCTTGAGTTGAGCCGCATCATACTGGCGCTCGACCTCAGCCAGGGATATGCCCTGTAACTTGGCCATCTGCTCTACCTGTTTCTTAACGCTTGTGGGTAAGTCCGCATACCTCATCGTCTTGCACGACGCGCACCCTGCTTGTAAAGGTTGTCATTCCAGCAACTCTGATTTGGATCCCGTTTGTAAAGGTTATCGTTCCAGAGACTCTGATTCGGATTTTGCACTATGACGTCCCGGTCGTCTTGCCGCATTTCTATGACCGCAAAGGCCAGGGCTTCGATCGCGGGATACGCTCCCAGTTCAAGCTCCCCAATGTCACCGGGCTTGATTTCGCTTAGATAGCTGAGTATCTTGCTGTTGTCCGGCAGGAACAATTGCCGACGGTCCGGTGTGAGGAGTCGCTCGATCTCATCGAGGATGTAGGGGTACAACGGCTTCATCTCCAGCAGCTCGAACGGCTCGGTAGGGCCGAACATTTCGTGTTCTCGGCGCTCCCGACCCACGCTCATTTCGTCAATGAAGCGGCCCGCTGCTTTGTTCTCCCAGTCGCAGACCCAGCGCTTCGGCTCGTACTTCAGATCAAAAACGCCGCATTGCATGACCAGTTTCTGCAAGCTCCACGACTCAAGCTCGTCAAGCAAGCAAATCTCATCTATGCCTGAAGCAAGCGCAACTACGAACCCCGGCTGCTTGCCAGGCCAGGATGAACCGATGTAAATCGCCCTACAGCAACTCTGCAACTTTCCGAGATCGAACGTCTGGCCCAGTTTGGCCTCTTTCAAATCTTCCCACAGCATGTTTGTACTCCTTACGATAAATAACTGTGACTGAAATAGTAATCCCCTTTGGCCAGGACTCGATATCGTGCCTCATCGGCTACGTGGTCCTCGGCTTCCGTGTCCACGTCGTCGGGCTTGTTATCATCTCTCGGTAATACCGGAACCGTCCGGATAAACTGCCGGCAGGTGTCGAACACGTACAGCCCCGGCCCTTCCCCGCTGAGGGAGTTCTTGAGCTTCTCTCTCATTATCTCCCAGCCGTTTATGCGAGAGCCCGGCCGCTTGTCGGCCCGCCTCCAGCTCACTCCCAAGTTGGCCATGTCGTCGGCGATGCACTTGCCGTTGTCAGTGTCGAAGATCATGGAGTCGGCGGGGCCTGGCCACACTCTACGTCCCATGTTCGCTTCGAATGCCTTGATCTTCCGTGCTACCTCGACTGCCAACTCCCTCGTTCCTTCGTTCGGCTTGCCCGTCCAGCCGTAAAGCTCCCCTATGCGGTACAGAGCGCCGGGCTGAGTGCTTATAGTGCTGCCGTCCGGCAATGTGATGTCACATCCATCAGCCTCAGCCCACCAGCCCACTGAGTAAGGCCTGGCTGAGCCCCAGTCAAAAGACCTGTCGATTCTCCAGGTGCGGGAAACCTCGAACGGCTGGACGATATGTTTCTTCGGGTCCCAGACGTCGCCGAACATGCCGCCAGCTACAATATCCCAATCGCCCTCAAGCCAGGCTTTACGTTTTGCCCCCGTCTGGGCTTTCAGGTTCTTCAGATACTCTGGATCGTTTTCGAGCAGATGGGTATTCTCCCAAATCTCGCCATGTATGGCCACACGCTCCCTGCCTTCTTCATCCTCGATGACTACGCCTCGCGGCATTGGCGAAATGAATCTTGCTTTAACCCAGTGATGACCGACTCCCCACGGATTACAGGTGGCCCGGTAGTGGCGAGGCATACCAGGGTGTGCCGATCGGCAGATTGACAGCATGGCAATATACAAATCATCGTTAGGCCAGCTCGTCAATTCTTCCCAACCGATCCAGGGGTATCCGTGGCCGTGATAGCTGTCGTAGTCGCTTACCTTTTTCGCCGTGCGGAGAAACAGCTTCTCGCCATCGGGGAAAATCCACTTGTAGTCACCTTTGGAGGCTATGAACTTCGCCCCTGGAAAAATCCGGGGGAACCATTTCCGGGATTTCTCGACAATGTCGTCAAATTCCTTGTACTCTCTGCGGAACAAGATACCCTTCCACTCCGTCTGATAGCCCCTGCCGACAAATTGAGCGAAGTCCATCAACAGGGCGTCCGTTTTGCCCGGCCCGCGAGTGCCTTCGTACAAACACTCATAGATCGGGCAACTCAGGAAAAGCTCCTGGCTTCCGGGGTGTGGTTGCCAAATCACCTTTGGCTCAGTTTGGATTTCTGCTGTTGCTGCCATGTTTGTGGTGTTGTTCCGACTGTTTTCTCCATTTGTTCGGGTCCATCTGTCCGCCGATGAGCATCACTCCGCAGCCCTCCGGGAACTTGTGACTCAGGTTCTCCGTGAAGTCCGCTTCGCTCTTGCCCAACAGTTCCGAGGCTTTGAGTCTGTCTTTCGCATCCTCTTTCCCATCCCTCATCATCTGTGTCCAGAACGCTTGCCGCTCTTGCCTGTCGGCAATATTCTTCGGCCTGATTTCTGTTTCCTGTCGATCCTGGATAGCTTCGAGAATGTTCCCTTTTGTTCCCTCCGCCATCATCAGCTTGCGTGCGTAGCTGTAACTGATCTTCGCCTTTTCGGCAGCTTTCTTGATGTCGCCGGCGTAGCAGTCGATGAATCGTTGCTGCTTGGCGGTGAACTGTCTGACCGCAGGGAATTTCTTGCCTTTGGCGGATTTGTTCGGGGCCTGCCTCCTCTTCTTCGCGGATTTCCTTTCGACCGCCTTCTTAGCCTTTTTTCTTTTTGCCGCCATCGGCCTTACCCTCCGTAGTGTTCTTCTCGATCAGGTCCGTGATCTTGGTTTTGGTTTGCTGAGGAAGTGTCGGCCAAGCCTCGATCAGCCGGGCCAATTCGGGGTGTTTCTGCACGATTAGCGCCAAGCAGGACGCCAAGACAGAGTCGCGGGTTTTCGTAAATGCTTTATCTGAAGTGTCTTGTGATTTTACAGCGGTGGACTGCGGGGCCGTTGCTACTACTCAGGGTAGAACGCCTCCATCAAACTTGGTGTCTTTCGTATCCATTTGCATCTCCTTGGCAATTGAGTAGCCAGCTTTCTACAGTCTAGCACACCTCGGTCCACACGGGATCCAGAGTCTCGATCAGTTTCTTGTATCTTCCGTATTTACGGGCATACACGTCCTCGCATTCAACGGACGGTTCGATCAGACGCGAGAATCGAACCATATTCTGTACGGCCTCCTCGTAGCTGCCGTAGCTGCCCACCGCCACGGAGGCCGCGATCGCCGCCCCAAGGGCCCCCAACTCGGTCCCCTCCGGAGTCTGAATGGGCACTTGAAAAACGTCACTGAAGATCTGCAGCCACACTTTGCTGCGGGCCGCTCCGCCGGTCAGTCGAATCACCTCCGGCAGACTCCGGAACTTCAGCAGCTTCTCCACATGGCTCAGGTGCGTGAAAACAACACCTTCGTAGATCGCCCGCAGGACATGGGCCCTGGTGTGATTGGCCTTCAAGCCGACAAAACACCCCTTTGCGTCAGGGTTCACATTCGAGCCGTACAGGAACGGAAGAAACACGATGTTTGAGTCGTCCGGGCCGACTGACGCCACCAGTTCGTTACACAGATCATACACGCACCGGCCCTGTTCTTGGGCGGCAGAGTTTTCGGCATCGAAGAACTGTGTCACAAACCACTCCAGATTGCTCGCCGACGTGGCGCTACCTTCGAGCATCAGGTAGTAATCGTCCATGCTGTAGCAGGACGTCATAAACACATCTTCGGTCGTGATCGGCGTCCTGGAGATGTACTGATTATTGCCCCAGGTCCCCACCACGATGCACAACTGCGACTCATCGATCATCCCACACGATAGCCCACACGCATCGATATCGAACATACCACCGGCCACCGGCGTCCCTTCGGCCAGATGAGTCTCGGCGGCCGCCGCAGCCGTGACCTGCCCACAAATATCTGCCGTCCTGACAATTGGCCCCAGCAGGTCCCGGGCGAATCCAATCCCGAAATCGGCCAGCAAGTCGTCGTCCCAGTCGCGGGTAGTCAAATTCATCAGACTGGTTCCGGAAAAATCAGTCAGCTCGGCCTCAAACGTCCCCGTCAGCTTGGAGCGGACGAAGTCCTTGGCCATCAATGCCCAACCCGCCTTCTCTATCGTCTGCGGCTCGTTGTCCTTCAACCACGCCAGCAGCGCATTGGGCTGGGCGGGCCAGAGATTCTGCATCGTCTTGGGCCGGACCTTCTTGTCGATTCCGTCGGCGACCCACTTGTCGATATAGCTTCGTGCCCGGCTGTCGGTGGAGAGGATCGCATTGCGGACGGACCGACCCTGCTTATCCACCAGATACAGCCCGTTGCCATGTCCCGTACAGGCGACGGCGATGATCTCTGTGGGATCTATGCCGGACTTTTCGATCACCTCCCGAATGGTGCCGGCCGTGATCTTCCAGAACTCATCGACATCCCGCTCCTGCCAGCCGGGGTGGGGCGAGAGCAACTGGCTCTTACCCGATGCCACCGCCACTTCACGGCCCTTGAGGCTGAAGAGCCCTGCCTTCGACACCGTGCAACCGTTGTCCACTCCCAACAGATATTGGGCCATCCTATACTTCCTCTCGTTTCCTTGCCTTCTGAACAGTCTATCTCATCAGTCTTAACGCTGATCCACAGGCAGAGAACAGACCGTGCTAAGGGCCTCGGCAAAGGTCGGAATCGGCCTGAAGTTGGGGTGGTTCCTGTATTTCAAGCGACGGCGTCCCCAATACGAACCATAATAGACACCGCTGGCATCGACCCAGGTAGCCAGACGGGCAAAATCCTCCAAGGGAAGGTTCAGGTCCTTATGCTGCTTGCCCTCGCGCAAGGCCATGATAAACCTGCTGGCATGGGACCCTATGGTCTTGGGCGGTGCATAGGGGCTCCCACCCCAATCAGACGCTTCCCGATAAGTCTTGATCAATCCTCTTCTCATAATATTCTCATAGGAGCGACTGAAGAGATCGGTCATCGTGCCGGTCAAAGCAAATCCTCCCTCAGGTTCACGATCGCCATGGCAAGTCACACAGTGCCTGTCCAGTACGGGCTGGACATAGGAAGGAAAATGAATGACCTGTTGGCCGGTGGTGTCGCCGGGCTGCGGGCCCGGCATGACCGGGGCTCTTTCCATGGCTATGGCCGAGCCGTGCTTTGCAGGCAGGTTGTTCGGCTTTTCGTGGCAGCCCACGCAGGAGCGTTTCTCACCCGGACGATAGTTGACATAGGTGCGCTCACGCTGGAGTTCCATGAAGTTTTCGTCCAGGGCCTGAAAGTAAACGTTGCGATCAGCAGGTACATAGAAATGGGCCGAGCCGTCTTCATACACCGGTACGACACCGTGCATGGCCTTGGCGGCCAGGGCTGTGCCCCGGCTGATAAGATCCGTATGGCCCACCCCATCCCAAAACTGCCGGCAGTCCCAGGGGCGCGGGATCTGTTCCATGACGCGAATGTATTTGACTTGCCCGCGTTCAATCCCCTCCATGCCCTGATAGATGTCACGGACAAAACAAACAGCCAACTGCTTTGCTGCCAGTATCTCATCACGATGTGTCGATAGAACCGGCGGTACGCTGCGGACCTGCAGGGGCGTCGGCTGCCAGCACGATATCTCCGGATCAACATATATCGTCTGATGTATTCCCGCGGCGTTGATTAGGTAAAGGCCGTACGCCCGGGGATCATCCCACTGTTTATCCGGATTGTGCGCCACAAGGAACAGGTCCTTTGACAGCGGATAAGGATCCATGTAGAGCGGTCCGCGCGTGTGTCTGCGCCACTTGCCGTTCTCATAGTGATTCCATCCGGGTTCCTGACGAACATCGACATAAGGTGTAATGTAGGTCATGGGCGCCCGCGTCCGGATGTCTTGGGTCGTATCAACCCGAATGACCGTGCCAATACCACTCTGCGGGTAGTGCGGCGTTCCCAGCATGACAAACATGTTGCTTTGCCCGGGAATTTGACGTCCGTGCAGGAATGTGGGCGGAAGGTGAATATCGTTGCCATAGATCTCAACTGATCCGGACCCATCGGGTCGCATGGCCCAGAGGCATTTGATACCGAGCTGTCCCTTGTCCACATATTCCCAGCGTGTATACAGGATGCGTCCGTCTTGCATGACCGACGGCGAAAATTCACTCACTGCACTGTTGGTCAACTGCTCCATATTGCTGCCGTCACCGTCCATGCGGTGCAGTATGGCTGACGCGAGATGGTCCGGCGCATCACATAGCGTGCCGTATTCGCAACGTGAAGACGTAAATACGATTCGGCCATCCGGCAGATAACAGGGATGCATATCATCCGTCTGATGATAATACATGCGCGCCGTACCGCCGTTTCGATGGTTGTCATATTTCTTGATCCTCTCGGGCTCGTCTTCAGGGGGAAATGTCAGTTGCCGGGGCGCCCCGGTGCGTGCGCCGGTGACCGGATCAATATCGATTTCAAAAATCCGAAATCCTTTGCCTTCTCCCTCCTTCCAGTCAAATACAATTCTTTTGGCATGGAAATGCAGATCAAAACGCCCGAATATGCCGTGTTTCATCTCCGGAATCAGATCTGTGACCTCGCCGGTTTCAAGATCAAGCACGCACAGATTGCCGCCAAATCGGTCACACCCGTCAATAAAGTCTGTATAGAAGTGGCTGGAATGAAAGGTGTAGCGTTTGACAAAGAGGATTCGCTGCGCCTGCAGGCCATGGTCCGGGAGCAATACATCTTTATAGGTTCGACCGAAAGCAACCTCATCATTGCGCCAGTCATCACCGCTTTCGTTGCCCTCCTCCTCGTATTCCTCCTCATCATCCTCTTCCTCCTCGAATTCTGCGACTATCAACTCACCGTGATGTTCGTTGCCCGAGTGATCTCGAATGTCGGGCCCCTCTGTTTCGTCCAGTTTCCACCACAGTTTCAGAGAGTCTTTAGGCGCCCTTCCGAGGGCCAGTAGCGCCACCTCCACCTTGTTCAGAGGTTTGCCGTAGATGCGCACCTCGTCTATCTCGCCATTAAATGCCCTGGGCTCTACGTTCCACCCCCCTACGCAAAAGTCCCACAGTTCGAGGGTAACCACCTCGCCATAGCCTACGCGGCCATCCTGTGCGCCATTGATAAAGATCGCGGCAGATTTCCCCCTTCTGTCATAGACCAGAGCAATGTGGCTCCAGGTATTGGGCCTGAGTCGGCCCTTGGAATGAACCTCTTCAGGATCGCAGCCGTTAATACAGAGATTCAGGGCGCCGTCTCTTTCCAACAGCCAGTGCAGTGCGCCTCGCTCCCAGTCAAAACAGGAGAATATGGACGTCTCATCCTGTTTCTGAGCGAAAGGCTTGATCCACATAGACAGTGTCATCCTGTCCAGTTCACCAACATCTACTCCCAACAGACAGTGATTGCCCTTCAGGGTGACAGCGCCGGCAAATTTTCCGGATTGGCTCCAACCGACCTCACCTCTCACAGCCAAACAGCAGGATGGACTAAGCCCCATGCCTGCCAGGCAGAAGATCAAGAGACTTACGCTTGCTTTGAGTATTCCTTTCACTACAGTCACTTTTTCTAACTCAATTTCAGTATGTTATCTAGTAAGAATAGACCTATTGCCACACGGTCCCACTAGCCTTTGACAAGTACGCACCCTGCTCACTTTACTCCTTGCCGTTCAGCCTGGACAAGCTGGCGAGGCAAAAATTTAGGATTCAGGCTGCTTTGTGTTCAGAATTCTCTACAGATGCGCTCTGAGCGCCTGGCTTATTGTCTGAAGCTTTCAGCCGGCCTCTGAGCTTGCAAATTCCATGTCCGGCTTGCTGAATTCCACCTGGTTATGGTAGGTCGCGTATTCGCTGACAATAGCACCGCAAGCGCAGGCCCGTTGGGAATGCCAGGATTCCGGATCTTCGAGCGTATAGAGCTTGCCCGACTTGGCCGTGCGTTTGGCGACGTACTTCGACTTGAACCACGCCTGGCCGTAACCCCAGGGACGATCCTTCTGGGGCATCTCGCTAATCAACTTCTCATCGCCTGCACCTTTGTACTCACCGAAAAACTCAACCGAACCGTAGCGAACGTGCCAGGATTCCATCTTCGGTCCATATCCCTCGGTTCCGCCGATATGCCGATGCTCGGGCAGCATTTGGCCGGGAAGAAGGTAAATCTCATGCCCGAGATAGCCATAGTTGTCATCCTTGAAATCACCTTTGTACGCCTTGGCGCCGTTCTGTCCGTAATTGCCCTTGGCGTTTACCCAAAACATCCCCGCCATGCCGAGCTTCTCGAAATCCCGTTGAAGAAAGTCGCAGGCCCAGAGTTCGTCGGTCTTTAGCACATCCGAAATCGGATAGCCAAACGCTTTCATCATTGAGTAGTAAGCCTTTTGGACGGATTTACCGTCAAATGCGCCGTTCTTTGCATAGAAAGCAGCGTTGCCGGGATTCACCGCCTTGCCTCCGCCGAGGCTCGCACAACCCGTCGTTGCCATTGCTGCGGCTACACCCGCGACCGAATACTTGAGTACGTCTCGACGACTTGTTTCCTGCTTGTCTTCGCTCATTATTAGCTCCTGAGTCTATCTGATATTCTTCTAATTTCGATCCACATTCCACAGGGAATTGCAGTCTCTCATTTATCGTTCCAATATTTGGTGCTCCACTCATAACGACCGCAGGCGTTCTGTCATTTCTTTAAGGTCTGGTAGAGATCGTATGCCTTATCAGGCTTTTCGCCGTCATGCACCACAGTTCGAACCGCCTGAATCATTGCGACCGGATCCTCGGCCAAAAAGATATTGCGGCCCATATCTACGCCCAGAGCGCCCTGATCGATTGCCTTGTATGCCATGGTCAGTGCATCGAGTTCAGGCATTTTCTTACCGCCTGCGATGACGATTGGAACAGGACATCCGGCCACAACCTCGTCGAAGCCGGGCTCGCAGTAGTAAGTTTTGACGAAATGAACGCCCAGTTCGGCGACGACGCGAGAGGCAAGCCCGAGATAACGCGAATCACGCACCAGCTCGCGACCGACAGCGGTGACACCCAAAGTGGGCATGCCGTAGAGGTTGCCTTCATTGATCAGCCGAGCGAGATTGGCCAGCGTTTCCTTTTCGTGCTCGCCGCCAATATACGCCTGGGTGGTGACCGCCGAGGCATTCATGGCAATGGCATCCTGAACAGTCACCCCGATGACCTCATCGCTCAAGTCTTTCAAGATGGTAGCCCCTGTGCTGCACCTCATCACCAGGGGTTTGTCGATCTCAGGTTGGATGCAGGAGCGAAGAGTGCCCCTGGCACACATCAGGCAGTCCGTGTAGGGCAGCAGCGGCGGGATGCTCAGGTCGATGCGTTCGAGGCCCGAGGTCGGTCCCATGATGTAGCCGTGGTCGAAAGCCAGCATAACGGCCTTGCCGGTCTTGGGATTGAATATTCGGGAAAGACGGTTCTTCATGCCCCAGTTCAGGTGCGCCGAGCCTTTCAGGAAGAAACCCGGCGTTTCCATCGGCACATCCACGCTGAAGTCTTTGGTCGTCTCGCCACTCTTATCTCTGTCCACCATTGTCTAATGCTCCTTTCATAAAGCCTTTGAATATCAAAGAAACGGAAACGGCCCCCGGGTCTTCGTGGCCCAGACTTTGCTGAGCTGCATTCTTCGCCCGACCCAGTCGGGGCTCCAAATCTATGGTAGAATGAGCCCCTTCGCCGGCGGCATCGGCAGCCTGCTTGAGGACGGCTGAAATGCCCAAGCCCTCATCAGCAGCCCGGCGAGCCTCTTTCACAGCGGGAGCCAGTGCGTCTATAACGGTTTTATCACCTATTTGAGCCTTGGTCTGTTTGCGAAGGCAGTTCAAGCCGGCCTCGAACATCTCGGCGACAGCCCCGACATCCAGTGCCTCAGCCTCGGCTACGCCGCTCGACATGCCCATGAAGAAAGAGCCGAATAGAGGCCCCGTTGCCCCTCCGTCAGTGCCCATGACCGCCCAGGCGACATCGCTAAGTAACTTCTTGATCTGCCCGGTTCGAGCGGCGCTGACTGAATCTTCAAGATTCTCCATCGCACGAAGCATGGTTGTGCCGTGGTCGCCATCGCCGCCGAAGGAATCCAGTTCAGAGAGCCTTGCGTGGTTCTCCTGAATCTGCCTGGCCGCCCCGAGCAGCATCTTTACCATGACTTCATAATCCAGAGCGTCTGTCATTATCTTTTGACCTTTGAGGCGCAGTCAATGCCCGGCGGCTTTTACGTTGCCATGCACGGACACTTGCACGGCGCATCCCACAACTTGATCAGTTCAGAATCCATTCGAGCCATGAACATCTGAAAGCCTCCCATTTCCTGCACCGTCAAGAATTCTCCAGCCGTACAACGAACCATGTTGATCTTCTTGCTATCAAGGATCTTCTTGCAACTGTTCAAGACTACATACTGTTCCATCAGGGTGGTCGAGCCGACGCCATTGATCAATAGCAGGATATCTTCGTCCTGCTGTATTGAAAGGTCCTCGATGAGCATGTCCAGCATTATCTCAGCGGTTTTGTCGGCCGTTGCCAGTTCTCTCTGGGCGCTGCCGCTTTCACCGTGCTGGCCCATACCGATGACCATATCCTTTTCAGGAATCTCCGAAATGGCCTCTCCCGTCGCCGGATGCGTCGCTGAAGTAACGGCCACGGCCAAGGTCGCCATGTTCCGCTCCATTCGGTTGGCGATCTGGCAACATTCATCGAGGCTTGCGCCCTGCTCAGCCGCGGCGCCGGCGGCCTTGATGACCGCAAGACATCCGATCAAGCCCCGACGTTCTTCGGGTTTGTCCCTGGGCCCGGTGGAGATATCCTCTCGCGTGAGTATCTGCCTGACATTGAGCCCCTCCTGCTCGGCCATTTCCATAGCCATATTTGCCGACATCACATCGCCATCGTGATTCAGTACGATCAGGAGAACACCGGCCGGCCTGTCGGCCATGCGCAAGGCTTCGGCAAGCCGGGGAGGACCCGGGGCCGCAAATATCTCACCGGGCACGCTGATATCGAGCAGCCCTTGGCCCACATAGCCGCTCAGTGCGGGCTCATGCCCGCTGCCGCCTAATGTCACCAACGCTACCTTGTCTTTGGATTTAGGTTCTGCACGAACCACCAGATTGTTCCCAACCAATTTGACTTTGTCTGCATGCGCCAGGGCAAAGCCGCTGAGCAACTCGCTGACCAGATCATCAGGATCGTTAATAAACTTCTTCATCGTCATCGTTTGGGTCCTTTCTGTACCGGGCTACTTATCTTCCGTGAATTCAACGGCCTCACCGCAATCATTGATGAAGCAACAAATCCCACTGTTCGTCAACCCGCGTCTGAAAATCCTCGACGAGATGACTCCACTTGGCGTCTTTGAGATGCCTGAATCGCCCTTGAGTGAACAGCCAGTCTGTTACCGGGAGTTTTTTCTTGGGCTCATAATTGACCTTGTAGTTTTGGTCTTCAACCTCGTATAGTGGCCAGAAGCATGTCTCGGCGCCGAGGCCCGCCAATTCAACAGCCATGTCCGGGGCAATACGCCAGCCGGGGATGCACGGACTGAGGATATTGAGGAACGCCGGTCCGTCGATCTCGATACCTTTCTTGATCTTGTTCGACAGATCGATGGGATTGTGTATGCTGGCCTGAGCCACATACCGAATGTGGTGTGCGATCATTATACGCGTGAGGTCTTTTCTCTGCTGCTGTTTGCCCGCTATGACTGTTCCTACCGGCGTTGTCGTCGTAGCCGCTCCCAGGGGAGTTGCTCCGCTTCTCTGGATGCCGGTGTTCATGTATGCCCCGTTGTCGTAGCAGATGTACAGAAGATCATGGCCCCTTTCCATTGCCGCGCTGAGGGATTGAATCCCGATATCGTACGTTCCGCCGTCGCCGCCGATCGCCACGCACTTGATCTTTTTGTCGGTCTTGTTCTTCCTTCGATGGACCTTGTGCAAAGTCTCAACTCCGCTCATCATCGCTGCGGCGTTCTCAAACGCGGTATGTATCCAAGGCACTTTCCACGCAGAATAAGGGAAAATCGACGAGGCGACTTCGAGACATCCCGTTGCCGATCCGACAACGACATCGTAGTCCGTGACTCGCGTGAGCATTTTGGTGAAGATCGGAACCGGACAGCCGGCACACAGCCGGTGGCCGCTTGAAAAGGCCGCATCTTTCTTCGCCATCTCTTGCAACTCAGGCACCGTTAGCCTCCTCTGACATTCAGAAAGTCAAACATCTTCTCGACCTTGCCGTTATTGAGATATTCCTTGCTCTCTTTGAAGACATCCTTGATATCGTCGAGAAGCATCTCTCTTCCGCCAAGGCCATACGTTCTGTTGTAGACAAGAGGCCTGGCCTCTGCATCGTAGATCGCGTTGGATATTTCGCTGAATAAGGGCCCGTAAGCCCCCATGCTCGTGGATCTGTCCATGACGGTGACAATCCTGCAGCCCTTGAGGGCCTGTGCGATCTCGGCATACGGGAAAGGTCTGAACAGCCGAATCTTGAGCAACCCGACCTTTTCCCCTTGCTCTCTAAGCTCATCGACAACTTCTTTGATCTCGCCGGCGACGGAGTTGATCGCAACGACAACTCTGTCTGCGCCATCGAGGCGGTAGGACTCGAAGAGGTCGTATCTTCTGCCGAATTCCTCGTCGAATCTCTTCGAGACCTCCTCAACGACCGATTTGGCCTTATACATAGCCTCCTGCTGGCCTCTCCTGTGTTCGATGTAGTAATCGTGGAGATCAAGGGCACCCCAGGTTACGGGATTTTCGGTGTATAGGAGCGAATTGAGAGCAGTATGTTCACCGATGAAGTCCCGGACCTTTTGATCATCTTCGATTTGCATCGTCTCAATCGAATGAGAGATGATGAAGCCGTCCATACACACCATCACGGGCAAACGAACTTCCATGTTCTCGGCGATGACAGGAGCCATGATCATGTTGTCATAGGCTTGCTGGTTATTCTCGGCGTAAAATTGTATCCATCCGGCATCGCGAGCCCCCATAGAATCGCCGTGGTCGCAGTGGATGTTGATCGGAGCGGAAATCGCACGGTTGACAACGGTCATCAGAACCGGCTGTCTCATGCTGGCGGCGATGTAGAGCATTTCCCACATCAACGCCAGGCCATTCGACGATGTGGCGGTCATTACCCTGCCCCCCGCCGCAGACGCTCCCAAGCATGCCGACATGGCGCTGTGCTCGCTCTCGACGGTGATAAGCTCGGTGTCCACCTTGCCGTCCGCAACAAATTTGGCAAAGTCCTCGATGATCTGTGTCGATGGTGTAATTGGAAAAGCAGCCACAACGTCGGGGTTTATTTGACGCATAGCCTCGGCCATGGCTCCGTTTCCAGTGATTGCAATAGTCTTAGGCTTAGGCATATTTTGATTCGACTTAAGTTTCTTCGCGGACGAATTGGATCGCCTCTTTGTTGCCTTTTTTGTTCACCGGGCACTCTCTTACGCAGAGGCCGCAGCCTTTACAGTAAAAGTAGTCTATCTCCCGGATTTCTTTTCGATTCTTTCCGCTCGGTGTCTTCCCATCGGTCAGGAGAAACGCCCCTTCCGGGCAGAATACCCAACAGGTCAGGCAGTGAATGCAGTTCTTCTCTTGCCAAACCGGTCTCCATGTTCTCCATGTGCCGGTCTCGTAGTCAGCGGCATTACCGCCCTCAGTAATGACGCCCCCCGGCGGCAGTTCCTGCCACTTTTTCAGTCGATACTTGTTGTTCATACGGTCTGAACCTCATCATAACCACATCTGATCGCTTCAATATTCTTGTCAACAAGGTGCGCAGCGAGGAGGTGAGAGAAGATATGCTTGGCCTCTTCGAGAAGCGCTTCGAGCGAAATGACATCCGGACATGCCCTGGCAAAGGCGCCCATCATGGCGGAATTCGGAATCTCTCTCTTGAACAGCTTGTGGGAAATGCTGTTGGCCGGCACCGTGTACAAAGTCTGGCCGTCAAGGCCCAGTGCCTTCTTGGTCTCGGCAGGACTCTTCTCGGTATTAACGACAAAGATCGTCCTATCGCTAACCCCATTGAGAAGGCCCTTGGTGCCGATAAGCGTCGGGTCCACTATCATGACAACATCCGGCTCAAGGACGGGAGTATGGATTCTGATCTTCTCGTCGGAGAATCTGTCAAAAGCCCTCAGGGGGGCTCCACGCCTTTCAGGCCCATAGTCAGGAAACGCAGAAACGTGTTTTCCCGTCCCCTGAACCGCTTCAGCGAGCGATTTAGCCCCTGTAACAGTCCCTTGGCCGCCTCGTCCATGCCACCTGATTTCAAAGTACTTGGACACTCGAACCTCCTGGATCGCGTATAGTCAAGCAATTGTCACGATCCTATCTCTTTGCCAGAGCATTCTGCGATTCACAAACTACGCGGAAGCCAACATTGAATACGCCTTGCCATTGGGGGTAGTTGAGTCTGAACGCCGATCTTGCGCGTTTTGGCCTGTCGTAGAAAGAGCCGCCGCGGGCGACCTTTGCCCCGTCGCCGGTGTCTTGGCCCGATTTGTATGGATATGGCTTGTACGTGCTCGATGTCCACTCACTAACGTTGCCGTGCATATCGTACAGTCCCCATGCATTTGGCTTATACTTTCCGGCATTGGTTGTAACAACCGCGCCGTCGTTGACTCCTTTGGCACTTGGAATCCATTTCGGCGAGTCGCGGGGCGTCAGACTATTAACGCGTTCATCGGCGAGATTCGCATATTTGCTGAAATCATCGTCGAGGCCACCGTAGCTCATATCAGTATCCGTACCCGCCCGACAGGCATATTCCCACTGGGCTTCCGTAGGCAGGGAGAACCTGCGCCCGGTTTCTTGGGAAAGCCAGTTGCAGAACGCCGTCGCCTCTTTCCATTTCACTCGGATAACAGGCTGGCTCCCGCGATCGGCAGCTTCCCCACGCCTGCTCTGGTCTTTGTTATATACGCTGATATAGCCGGCACTATGCGTCTTGTCAAAGAGTGCATACTGGCTGTTGGTCACCTCGAACTTAGCCATGTAATACGGTTTATCGATTCTGACAGGTGCGGTCGGATACTCGTCGGGATATCCGTTGGCGGATCCCATGACAAACTCTCCGGCAGGTATCAACACGAACTCAAGCTTCACCCCGTCGGCAAGGTCAAAACTCAATTCCCGCGGCACACCTGCGTTTTCCTGCCGCAGTTTCGCATTGTCGGCGTTCATCGGCCAGCCCGCGACGTGAGCCTTTATCGCTACCGGGCGGGCGACATGTTCGGGATGCACGAATTCGGCCTTCTTGACCTCAATCGAGGGATAGACCTCAGGCCTATCGTCAAGATTGGCGTAGAGTTTTCTCATCTCAAGCCGCCGTTGCTCGAAGTTGCCGGCGATTCTCTTGTGTTCGGTCCATGTGCCGTGGTCGGGAACATTCAAGTCGATCCAGGTGACGATTCTATCCCACGCCTCTTCATCGAGCTTGACACCGTGATGTCCCTTCTCGAGCATCTGCACGAGTTCACTCGTGCCGGCATGGTATTCCAGGGGCGTCTGCATGAAATAATCGCTTTCGGGCCCCGGACGACGTACAAACGGATGCAATTCACAATATGAAGGTGTGAAATTCCTGAACGGGCTGGGCCGATCTATCGTGAAATTGGGGCGGTCATTATGTTTTCCATCGTGGCAGCCCACGCAATTTTTGTCCAGCACCGGCTGGACCTCACGTTTGAAGCTGAATCCCCGCCTGGGGCCGCGCCACATCTCTATCTCCGATGCCTTGCGAAGCATCGCTATTGTCGGCTTTGCCGGTGGAACCGCACTTTGACTCTCGTGACAGCCTACACAGGACAGCACCTCGCCCGGCATAGCCGTGAACCAACTTCGCATTATTTGAAGGGCCCGGCCGTTCTCGTCGAGCGGCTGGACTGCAATAGGCGTATTCGCCGGAACTCGGAAATTGGCCGAACCATCCTTCTCAACAGGAACCGTCCCAAGAGTGCGTCGCACATCCCAGGGGCCGTCGATCCCAACATGGATGTGCCCGCCCATCTGAGGATAGGCAAAATGGTACTCGTAGATTCTCAACTTCTTGACGGTGCCTCGAGGCACCCCTTCGAGGCCTTGGCCGGTATAGATATCGCTAAGATATACGATGGCATCCTGTCTCGTCGGCTCGATCCTGTCGGGGACTACCGGAGGCCGCTTCCTCTTGCGAATAGGTATCGGCTCGAACAGCCTGAACCCGGGCTCTTCTTTGATCAGCAGCAGATTATCGAAAGTATCGACAAGGTAAATTCCCCACAACGCCGTCGGATCCGGCTTCATCGCCGTGAAGAAATATTTCTCGCTCAGCGGATACGGATGCAGGAACTTCGGCCAGGAGTTATTGACGATCGAGTCGCCGATCACCGGCTCGACCTTCTTGCCATATCCTGGAATCCGCTGAACCGCTCCGTCGGCCTGCTGCCTGCCTCTGGCGGGATCGAAAATCAAGAGTTCACCCATGCGCGGCACACCGTGATGACCAGATATTACTGCTACGACCGCCGTGGGCTGATTCGGAATGGCTTTGGCGTAGAAGAAGGAGTTCGGCCAGGGGGAATTGCTGCCGTAATATTCCATCTGGTTGGTGCCGTCCGGATTCATGTGGAAAAGTAATCGCGTGAAATAATGCGGCGAATCGGAATACTCCCATCGCGAATACAGAACCCTGCCGTTGTTCAAAAGCGTCGGACACCAGTCATGATCCTGATCGAAACAAAGCTGGCGAATGCCCATACCGTCGGCGTTCATGATAAACAGGTTGGCAACGGTATTGCCGCCGCCGACACAGGGAACACCCTGGAAACACCTCGTCGAGTCGAAAATAATCCTGTCGTCGGCGAGATAACATGCGTCGTAATTCTCCACGTCAACGTGTTCGCCCGGGGTGACCTGCCTCAGGCCTGAGCCATCGACGCCAATTTCCCAAATCTGCCATCGGTCGTGGCTGCCGGGCATTGAGAATAGCATCTTGCCGCCGCTAAAATGCAAATCGACGTCGCCGACAAATCGACCCTTTTCAGGCCTGTACAGCGTCGTAAGCCGTCCCACAGGGCGTTTGACCGATAGTGCCGCTATCTCGTTGTCATAACCGTTCTTGGGCAGTGCACAGTTGCCCTGCCAGTTCTGGGGCAGCCCCTGGTTGCTCTCGACGCTTCGCTTGACGAGGAGAATCTTGTCGAAATCAAGCAGGGGGTTGGACATCAATGCATCCCGTCTCAAGTCGAGAATTTCACCGCCTATTTTGACAACAGTTTCGGAATCCGCATTTTCCTTCGCGGCCTCATACTTCTTCTCCAACGTATTCAATCGCTCAAGCAATGCGGGCCCGCGTTTGTATTGGGCCGGAAAAGTTTTTGACAAATCCCGGATTGCACGTTTGACCGGCTCGATATCCAGATATTTGAGCCTGGCCAACGTCTCGGCGAAGACTACGGAACGATAATAAAGTTCGCGAACCTCATTAAGTCTTCCCTCAGTGCTGGCGGCATCGGCAAGCTTCATCGCCTTTGCCTGCAGGCTCTTCGTACGTGTGGCCTTGGCATAACGATTAGCGAGTTGCTTGATATTACCGCTCTTGAAATCCTTATTCCAGATTCCGTCTCTCTGCTCGGCCGCAATCTCATGCTCGGCCTGAGGCGACGTGAAATCTCTCGCCACCAGCTTCAACAGGGCATCGCGACGCCGCGTCCGCGGCGATAACGAAGCCTTTCCAGCTTCGGGAGATGCCGAGAAATAATAACCATGATCCCCGCCGCGGTTGTATATGTTCAGCAACAACTGATTCTCTCCGGCCTTCAGCGCCAAGTCCACCTTGTCCTGGTTCGCACCTGGGCCGCGTGCGACGTTTCTCGCCAACAAACATTTGCCGTTAAGATATACCGTCAACGAGTCGTCGCTGCCAAGATAAACCGTGAGATTCCGGTCCGAGCCGACGGTCATGGTTCGCAACAGAAATGTCGAAGCATTGCCCGGGGCAACCAATTTCATCACGGTTCCGTCTTTATGCTTCTTCGCCCGCTTCCACTTCTTCGACGAGGCATACGCTTTGGATATATCGATCTTGCCCGTCTCGAAGCCTGCGGAAAAGTTGAAACCTTTCGACCCGCAACCGATCGGGCCCAAAATATACCATGGCCCAAAATCCGTTTTGCCCGCTTCCTTATCCGGATGTTGGGCTTCCCAAGCAAGCAATGCATCGCGACTGGCTCGCAGTGTTTCCTGCCAGGTGTTCTTACGCTGATAATAGGACGGATCGGCGGCAAAACCGGCAGATGCCAGCACTGTCACGATCAACAACATTAGGATTGGTTTACGGAAGACCATGCTAATCTCCTTCATACTTAGTTGTACGATCTGTTCGTACAGCGTCATTGGCAACTCCACACTATGCTGTCCCAACAGTATATCAAGACCGTTGGGGCATACATAAACCTGTAAACAACGCTGAATAAGTCTTCTCAAACTCTAGTAGTCTACCAAATTCGCCTCGAACGACCCACGTTTTTCTCAAGGGTGCCTCTAATAATTGCTTTTGAGACGAAAACGAGCGAAATCGATTCTGGCAAGGCGGAAGATCAAAATGCCCGGAGGTGGTGCAATTCACCGTCGAGGACGCATTTTGTTCTTTCAATCCCGGCCCGCCGGGACCAAAATCGATTGCAGCCGTTTGCAGTCAAAATGAATTATTAGAGGTGCCCTCATGTTTTCTATGGATTTGCCAGAGCCACCAGAGCAACAGACATGGTGATCATGCTGTCAAATAACACATGGGCAGTTCCCACAAAGAACAAAAGCCACATGAACACTCGCTAACTCCCTATCGTCTTGGGTAACCCAAAACCGCAAAGGCCCCTGCGATTTCGTCCAGGATAGCTGGGTCATCGATCGTCGCCGGCATGCGGTATTCGATCCCATCGGCGATCTTCTTCATGGTCCCTCGCAAAATCTTGCCCGACCGCGTTTTTGGCAACTGCTTCACGACGGCCGCGATCTTGAAGGAAGCGACCGGACCAATCCTCTCCCGCACCATTTGGATAAGCTCCTGGATAATCTTGCCGTGGGCACGCTGTACGCCCGCTTTGAGTACAATCGCCCCGAGTGGAACCTCTCCCTTGATCTCGTCTGCCACACCCAGGACGGCGCATTCAGCCACGTCGGGATGGGAGGCGAGCACTTCCTCCATCGCCCCGGTAGACAACCGATGCCCGGCCACATTGATGATGTCGTCAGTCCGGCTCATGATCCAGAGGTAGCCGTCTTCATCCTTGTAACCGGCATCCGCTGTCGTATAGTAGCCGTCAAAGGCACTCAGATAAGCTTCTCGGTAGCCCGCATCATTGTTCCACAGGGTCGGCAGGCAGCCGGGCGGCAGGGGCAGCTTGATGGCAATACTCCCGACTTGATCGACCGCTACCTCGTTGGCCGCCTCATCCAACATACGCACGTCATAGCCGGGTACGGCCTTCGCAACGGAGCCTGCCTTGACCGGGAACATCCCCAGACCGACACAGTTAGCCCCTATCGGCCAGCCGGTTTCGGTCTGCCACCAGTGGTCGATAACCGGCACGTCGAGGTGTTTCTGTGCCCACTGGATGGTAGCTGAATCGCATCGCTCACCGGCCAGGAAGAGGGTGCGAAAGGAACTCAGGTCGTACCTGCTGACATGAGTGCCGTTGGGATCTTCGCGCTTGATGGCTCTAAAAGCTGTCGGGGCCGTGAAAAGGACATTTACCGCATGCTCAGAGATGACCCGCCAAAATGCGCCAGGGTCGGGCGTGCGGACAGGTTTGCCCTCGTACAAAATGCTGGTACAGCCCTTGAACAGCGGCGCATAAACGATATATGAGTGGCCGACGACCCAACCCACATCCGATGCCGCCCAATAGACCTCGCCTGCATCAACGCCGTAAACATTTCCCATGCTCCATTTCAGGGCAACCAGATGACCCCCGTTATCGCGCACGACGCCTTTAGGGATACCCGTTGTGCCGGAAGTATAGAGGATGTAAAGGGGATCGGTTGCAGCGACAGGCACGCAATCAACCGGTTCGGCGCCCGCCATCAGTTCGGACCAATCCAGATCTCGTCCGGCAACCGTGGACGCCTCTGACTGAGGGCGCTGGAGAATGATATTTCGCTCCGGCTTTGCCGAGGCAATCTCAATCGCCTGATCGAGCAGAGGCTTATAGGGTATCACCCGCTCGGCCTCGATGCCGCAGGAGGCCGAGACAACCAATTTCGGCTTGGCGTCGTCAATGCGGGTGGCCAACTCGTTGGCGGCGAAGCCCCCGAAGACCACCGAGTGGACCGCCCCAATCCGGGCGCAGGCCAGCATTGCGATGGCTGCTTCAGGCACCATGGGCATATAGATGATCACTCGGTCGCCTTTGCGCACCCCCTGGCCGGCGAGCACCCCGGCAAAACGGGCCACCTGATCCAGCAGCTCACGATAGGTGAAGGTCTTCATCGTGTCGGTGACGGGGCTATCGTAGACGAGTGCCAGTTGATCGGCTCGCCCGTTGGCCACATGCAGATCGAGGGCGTTATAGCAACTGTTGAGAAGGCCGCCCTTGAACCACTGATAGAAGGGCTGTCGTGAATCATCGAAAACCTTGTCCGGTTTCTTATACCAGTGGACATCTTCGGCGGCTTCGGCCCAGAAGCCTTCCGGGTCGTCAAGCGACCGTCGATAGAGTTTCTCATAGTTGTTGCTCATGGCTTTACTCACTACAAGTCTGACGGGCTTACGTTGTTGAAAAATCCAAGCTCTTTCTTGACTCATGCCAGCTAACAAGTTATTGGACAGTACCCAACGCGACGCCACAAAGCGGGCCCAGCTCAAAGCGGATTTCCCGGCCGGTTTGCTTGCGCTTTGCCAAGCTGCCTTGCCACGACTCGGCGAGAAGTTTTAACATCGTGTCGGTGTTTCGGCTCAACCGAATGATCTGAGATCTGTCCGATCGGTTGAAGGCGACGATCGTTTCCCGGCCAGCCATCGACCTTCGGTACGCCAAGGTCATGGCCTTGTCGTTAACCAAGGTGTACTCCAGTTTGCCGTGAACCAGCTCGTGGCGTCGCTTACGCAGGGCAATCAAGGTTCGGTAATAGTCCAGCAATTCCAGATTTGGCTTCACGACGATCGGCTCAGTCTTTCTGCCGTCAGGTCGATAAATCTGCGGGCGGTGGTCGATATCCTCCCATACGATCGGCTTGCGGCAATCCGGATCGTCTCCCCCCCACATGCCGCGCTCATCTCCGTTCCAAATGTGCGGCGCGCTGATAAACGTAAACTGGTGCAGCAACATCATTCGCATCTTGCGCAGGGTGGTTTCGCTGGGTGGGTCAAGGTCCAGCGCCGGGTTGCCGCGAGCACCCATCCTGTATTTGTACTGATACTTGTTTTCAAACGACGTAGCCAAGCGCGGACTATCGTGGCTGGCCGTCAAGTTCATCAGGTTTTGGATGGTCGGCTGATCGTAGCCGGCATAGACGCGCTTCATCTCAGCGACGAACTCGCTTGGCTTGAGACCGCCGTTGGCTTGCGCAAAGTAGCGGCGAGCCGGCTTGTACCATTGGTAGTGCATGACCGAGTCGAAAATATCCCCGCGCAAAAACGGCCGCGGATCCATCAGTTGGTCCGGCCATTTGGTCCACCAGGCTTCACCGACCAAGAACACCTCGGGGTTGATCCGACGCACGAATGTCCTATAATCGCGCCAGAAACCACGTGGCACATGCGCGGCGACGTCGAGCCTCAAGCCGTCCACTCCATCGCTTGGGTCGCCATCGCCGTTGGGATCCAGCCACCGCCGGGTGACGTTGAATACGTGCTGCTTCACTTCAGGCTGCAAATCGCCCTCGAACGGATAGCCACGTCGCTTGCTGACGACGTTCACTTTCTTTAGTTCCGGCAGCGTCTTGACGCCAAGCCAACCCTCGTAGCTGAACTCGTTTTCGGCAGTGGCCGGATCATCGAATGAGCTGATATCGAACCAGTCACGGAAACGGCTCTTGGTCTGATTTTTCTTCAGATCCTCCCAAGCCCAAAAACTCACACCAATGTGGTTCCATGAGTAATCCATGATGAGGCGCACATCCCGCTGATGCACTTCGCGGATGACCTTGAGAAACAAACGATCAGCAGCAGTCCAGCGCCACGTCGCCGGATCAACCGGATCCTCCGCATCAATGATCGCCGAGTCGCCGACAGGATCCGGACCGAAAGTGCGATCAATGTGCCGATAGTGCCGCGCATCGTATTTGTGCAGCGATGGCGAGTCGTTCAACGGATTGAAGTAAATAGCCGTAATCCCCAGGTCTTGCAGGTAGTCCAGCTTGTCGAGTACCCCCTGCAGGTCGCCGCCAAACCGCCGGGCCTGCACCATCTTGTAGAAACCACCCTTATCTGTCTTGGCCCAATCCTGCTGTTCGTACCAGTCCTGATTCCATGGAGTCACTTTCCAGTTGGCCGGGACATATCCGGGATAGGCCCCTTGCATGAACTGTGGTCGAGGATCGTTGGAGGGATCGCCATTGCGAAACCGCTCTACGAAGATCTGGTACCAAACTGCTTGTCGAGCCCAAATCGGCGGCTCGTCAAACGGCACCGCCGCAGGCTGCGCGTGGCCAAGCGCAACAATTGCCGAATATGCTGCCAAGAAAGCATAACATTTCATTAAGTTATATTTTAACAACGGTTCTTCCCTTACTCTTGCCCTGTAACATCAGTTGAATATTTTCTTCCAGATTGTCCAGCGAAATTTCTCTGGACAATCCTTCCAGGCCATCCAATTTCCAATCGGCGGCCAGTTTTTCCCAGATCTTCCTTCTAAGCGCCATGGGGCAGTTTTGTGAATCGATTCCCAACAAACGTACTCCACGTAAAATAAAGGGGAATACACTCAAAGGAAGATCGGGTGAGGCGGCGTTGCCGCAACAGGTAATGGATCCGTTAGGCTTCGTCGATTTAATTGCGGTCGCCAGAATATCGCCACCAATCGTGTCAATAACGCCGGCCCAACGAGCTTTCAATATGGGTCTGCCGGACGTATTGACGGCATCTTCCCTTTCAATAATTTCTTTTGCACCAATACTGGTCAGAAATTCTCTTTCGACAGTTATTCCACCCACAGCAACTACCTGGTAGCCAATCCTGGTTAGAATAGAAACCGCCACACTGCCCACACCGCCGGACGCTCCCGTCACCAATACCTCCCCATGTTCGGGTTTGACGATGTGCGTAAGGGCATTAACAGACAATCCAGCGGTGAAACCGGCGGTTCCGTAAATCATGGCTTCCTTCAGCGTCAGGTTGGCGGGGCGTTTGACAATCCAGTCTGCCGGTACGCGAATGTACCCGGCGAATCCGCCTGACGTATTCATTCCCAAATCGTAACTGGTGACAATAACCTCATCACCGGTTTTGAAGGCAGCGTTTTGGCTCTCTTCCACGATGCCGGCTGCATCGACACCAGGCGTATGGGGGTAATTTCGCGTTACTCCCTTATTTCCTGTTGCGGAAAGAGCGTCTTTATAATTAAGGGATGAATAGTTGACCTTGACGATTACGTCACCTTCGGGTAATTCGTGTATTGATTTGGTCGTAATCTCCCTGTTAAAAGTCTTTCCCCCTGTTTCCGTGACCACCATAGTCTTGAATTTCTTATTTTCCATAATATGCATCCTTCTTCCTAATTGAACTTTTGCAAAATGGAGATTAGGCATACTTTGAAAAGGAAGAATCTCGCTTGTTTTTCTGAGTTTCCGGCTCCCGAATTTCTTCCTCAATTTTCATTATGTTTCTGGCATAGTCGACGTACTCTTCCATCGGAGTTGTGGCCTTGACCACTAATTTGGCTCCGTCAGGGGAGCCTCCCCCGTGCATGCAACCCGGTACACCGCCTCCGATTGTCAGCCATTCGGAGAGTCGAGCCGCTTTAAAACGCGACTCGGACGAACACTCGCCGGCCTCCAAATACTTTTGCAACAGGTGACCGTATTGCGAATTGGTAAAGTCCTTGTAAGACGGCATACAACCTGTCTCAACAATCCCTCCCCCGATATCCTGGGTAAGCCGCTTAACTTCGTATGGCAGGATAGAAACCACTACTTTGTTGGTGTGAGCTGTATGGGAATCGGCAAAATACGATCCGGAAGGGTGCTTAAAACCCAGAGCGCAAGCTCCGACTCCGAGACCGTATGTCACCGTATTGTTGACCGACATATCCACCAATTTACTCATGAATGTTTTGGCAGAAAGACCATTCGCTCGCGACATCAAGATTGCCGAGCCAATCATTACATCGCCTTGACCGGTAACGCACGCGCCAATACAGGCTCGGTAATTGGCCGTGAAATACTGAATGACCCGTCCCGTATATTTGTACTCCCTGCACATAAAAACTCGCTCATTGGGTACAAAAACATCATCGAACAATAACCAGGCTTGAGTAATCCCCGTGTCAGGAACTTCGTTTCCGGCAGCCTCCTCGAGATCTCTTCTATCGCTGGGTCGGGTAGCTTCGACAACGGTCAAACCCTCGATATCCCGGGGTACAACACAAGATACAGCGAAGTCTTGATCCTCCTGGCCGTAAACACTACCGGGTAATAGAAAAATCTCCTGCGAGGCTGCTGTCCCACAAACCATCAGTTTTGCTCCGCGAATGACAATGCCATTGTTACGGACTTGCGTTACTCGAATCGTAGTGTCCGGATCTTTTTGCCGGGAAGGTTTGAGACTCCGATTACCTTTGGCGTCGGTTAAAGCGCCCGCTACTGTAATGCCTCTTTCCTGAGCGGAGATGATCCAGTTCTTCAGGCGCGCCTGGTAATCCGTACCCAGATCATGGTCTATGTCATAAGTAACCGCCCAGATGGCGTTTTGCGCATTCCAACCCACACAAACCGCACCCGTGCAACTACCGGTTCGACGATAATTCTGCCGTTTCAGTTTCATATTATAAATCAGGTCTTCTGAACTCTGCATCATTGAATTGCACCTGAGTATTTTTTCGCCGGTAAATACAGAGGTCGTCGAATATATGTCTGCCAATTCCGGATCGTTGGCCGCATCATAATTCAATGCATGACTTTCAACGGTCCGTTTGGTCGCCGGATGCATTGTTACATCCTCTATCAGTTCTCCGAACTTATAGACGTTCGGCCGAAGATTCTGCAGCGCCTTCAGGTATTGGCCCCTGGTTTTGAGTCCCATGAATACCTCCGAATTATATGGTCAACAGGTGAGATTCCGGTTCGTTCCTGGTATTTTCTTTATTTTAATGTTTGACATGTTTTAAAGCTCAGGAGACAGTATTTCAAAGCTCATTCTTTGTCAAATTATTTGTGTCAGGCATAAGTAGATCAAATGCGACAATAAGGAATAGTAATGGCAGCGTATGATTTTCAACTTCTGCTCAAATACATTCTTGAACACGGCGTAGAGTGGGCTCCGCATCAGCAGATCATCTATCGGGGCCAGAAGCGATACACATACACAGACATGTATCGCAGGGTCTTGAAACTGGTATCCGCACTCCAAAGCCTGGGCGTTCGCAAAGGCACTATGGTCGGGGTGATGGAGTGGGACAGCCACCGTTATCTGGAGATGTACTTTGGCATCCCCGGCGCAGGTGCGGTCCTTCACACCATCAATCCCAGGTTGGCCCTGGAGGACATAATCTATACCATGGAACATGCAGCCGATGAGGTCCTCGTTTTCCATGAGGATTTCCTGCCCCTGGTGGAACAGATTCGTCCCCGTCTTACTTCGATTAAGAAGTACATTCTCATCACCGACAGAGATCAGGCCCCGGCTGCCAGGTGTGTCGATGCGCAATACGAGGAACTCCTGACCGGCGTTTCGGCAATCGATGCACTGCCGGATCTGGACGAGAGAACCCAAGCCACCTTGGCCTATACGAGCGGCACCACCGGCAGACCCAAAGGCGTTGTCTTTACCCACCGCCAGATAGTGCTCCAGACGTTGTGTGGATGGACTCCCGCGGCGATCTTCAGTAACGATGGCGGTTTGAGCAAGCACGAGGTTTACATGCCGCTTACACCTATGTTTCATGTTCATGGCTGGGGGCTGCCCTATTGGGCCACGCTGCTGGGGCTCAAGCAGGTCTATCCCGGCAAGTTCGAGCCGGACATGGTTCTCGATCTGGCGACGGCGGAGAAGGTGACATTCAGCCATTGCGTCCCGACCATTCTGCAAATGGTCATCACGGCGGCAGAAACCAGGGGTCTGGATTTTGATGACTGGAAGATGTTTATCGGTGGGGACCGGCTGACCAAAGGACTGGCTCTGGCGGCACAGGAGCGAGGTATCAGAGTCACGGGTGCTTACGGTCTGTCGGAGACCTGCCCGCTACTGGCTCTCTCTACGCTCAAGCCGTTTATGGAGGACAAATGGGATGAAAATGAGCAGTTGGAGCGCACTATCAAAACGGGATTTCCCATGCCGCTGGTCAAGACACGCGTGGTGACATCCGACGGAAGAGACGTCCCTCCAGACGGCGCTACGACCGGTGAGATCGTGGTGCGGTCTCCGTGGTTGACACCAGGCTACCACAAGGACCCCGAGCGCACGGCGGAACTGTGGGCAGGGGGCTGGATGCATACTGGCGATGTCGCCCACCTGGATCAGTATGGCTACCTCCAGATTGTCGACCGCATGAAGAACATCATCAAGAGCGGCGGCGAGTGGATTGTTTCCTTAGACATCGAGAACCTGCTCAGCCTGTACGAAGACATTGCCGAAGCGGTCTTGATTGGGGTTCCTGATGAGAAGTGGGGCGAGCGTCCTTTGGCCGTCGTCGTTCCCCAGAAAGGGGCCGCAGGGAAGATCACAGCCGAGGCAGTGAAAGAATACCTCCTGAAATATGTGGCCGACGGCGTGATCAGGAAGTGGGCGGTGCCCAGCCGTTACATCTTTGTAAAAGAACTGCCCAGGACGAGTGTGGGAAAGATCGACAAGAAGGTGTTGCGTAGTCGCTACCTCGTCATGCCCGATTAGGACCGTACAGATGAAAAAAATGACATCACGTGAACGTCTCATAGCTGCAGCCAGGCAAGAACCGGTTGACATGATACCGCTTGCTCCCCGAGTCGGGCATGCCGCACACACCCATTGCGGCAGCGAGAGTCCGCCCAATATGTTGCGCCTCAAGAAGATCTACGATTATGATCCCTTCATTACGGTTCAGGGACACGACCTGCCGTTTCTCGATCCGTATCAAACCTATAACTATGCCCCCGGAGTAAATGTTGACATCAACATAAAAGACCAAGGCACACGGCGCAGCATCGACAAAACGATCCACACGCCTGATGGTGACTTGCATGAAGTGTTATGGATGCCGAATCCCGGACAGATCGAGTACGGCCATGCACCGAATCCCAGGCACGTGGAGTATATGGTGAAAAGTCCCGATGATTTGCCCAAGGTAAGACATCTTATCCCTCTGGTCAATACGACCTGGACCGATGAGTATCACGGCTGGGACACGGTCGCAGGTGATGAAGCGGTGATAAGGGCTGCTGTTTATGCCCCGCTTGATTATCAGGCCAGCTTTGTGATGTCAATCGAAGACATAATGATAGGCTACCTGAGCGACCGAGAATTTGTGGATGAACTGGTGGACATGTTCCGGCAATATGTGAAAACGCAAACCAAGGCCATGCTGGAAGCGGGGGTGCGCTACTTTTCGGCTTCCTGGTACGGTCATTCGCTGTCAGTGGGATGGTCACCGCGAATATTCAGAGAATGGTCACTGCCTATGATCAAAGAGCAAGTAGAGTTGATCCACAGTTACGACGGTATTGTACACTATTACGATGACGGGAAAGTCATGGGGATCATTCCCATGTTACTGGAGGCCGGCGTCAATGTGCTGGAAACTTGTACACCGGCGCCCGTGGGGGACGTCGATCTTGCCCAAGCCAGGCGACTTTGTGCTGATCAGATGACCCTGATGGGATATGTTGACCTTATTTACGTGATCCAGAAAGGCACGGTGGAGGATGTACGCCGCACGATTGAAGCCGCCTGCAGGATGGGAGGCAAAGACGGGTGTTTCATCCTCGGCACCAGCGATTCGATCCGAGAAGATACACCGATGGAAAATATTGACGCGTATTTCAAATATGGCCGCCAATACGGCAAGATCTGCTAGGCTTTGTCGAAAAACTCCGTCGTCGGCTCAAGAGGAAACGGTTTTTCGTCTGGCAAGGACGTCGAAGCAGGCGTATTTGAACAATACGTCGATACAGACGGACGTAGTTCAGACGAAAGACAAGCCGCTCGAAGCCAGATCGAGTTTTCCGACACAGCCCATTCAATCCTCCGGTCCTGTTGGTGGTGAGCTTTGTCGGCCAACCGAGTTATCGTGTTCTTTGAGCGACTTTGCCAGCGAAAACGCCATGATAACAAAGACAAGCAGCAAAGGCAGGGACACGGCCAGAGATGCGGTCTTGAGCGAATTAAAGGCCTGCGATTTGAATCCCCCTGCCTTCAAGTCTCCTGTAAACATCAGGGTCAGGGGCAAAGCTATCATGGCCAGAGCCCAGAAAAGACGATGCCACCGGGCAGGTTGTTGACCGGGCTTCATCTTACTCGAAGCACAGGAGGCCAGGGCATAAGAAGATGAATTGTATGTGGTTGCCATAAAGATCACACTTACGACACAAAACAGGGACAGGAGTACATTGCCAAATGGCAGCGCAGCGACCACGCTGATGATGGCTGCCGGTGCCCCTTCTTCCGCCAGGATACCGGT